>Ga0070741_10000743_pt1 | contig 110215 bp, 105 predicted proteins | sample Coa_R1_4_FD_66440 | JGI IMG/M metagenome (GOLD analysis project Ga0070741, IMG submission 66440) | Surface soil microbial communities from Centralia Pennsylvania, which are recovering from an underground coalmine fire - Coalmine... | ecosystem: Environmental > Terrestrial > Soil >...
CACCGGTGAATCCGCCGGTGACGATGACGACCAGCTGCGAGCGGAAGCCGACTTCCAGCATTTGTATAAAGAAAAGTCGCCAGCGAATCGGCGCGACGAACATCGCTTTAAATGTGTCCGTCGCGAGCAGCAGCAGTTCGCCGAGATATGCGACGAACGAGAGCGCGCTGCGACCGAAATAGGCGAGGAAAACCGTCATGCGAACGGCAAATTAAGCGGCGACGGTGACGCCGCGCAAGCCACGGAAATCAGCCTTGCGGACGGATGAGCTGCGTTTTGCTCTTCGGGTTCAGTTCCGGCGGGACAGAACCGACGATCCGCGCCTCAAGCCCGAGCTTGCGGAAAATCTGGCGGATTTCCTGGATTGTGAACGTCGGCTCGTCGAACTCGAGATAGACAATGTCATGATTGCTATCGACTTTGTAACGCATGCCGGGCACCGCCTCGAACTCGTGATCGAGCTCCAGGATTTTGTCCAAATTGCGCACTCCGGCGGCGTAAACTTCGAGTTCGATCATATAAGGGCTAAAAACATATAGAACGGCAGAAGGAAGACATAGCAAATAAATTTTGCGGTGACGGTTGCCCGCGCGGTTTTGCTCTGCTAAAAGCCTTCACCTTTTTCTCCGATGCCGAAAAACACCGAGCTCCACAAAATCCTCCTTATCGGCTCCGGCCCGATCGTGATCGGCCAGGGCTGCGAGTTTGACTACTCCGGCGTGCAAGCCTGCAAAGCGCTCCGCGAGGAAGGCTACGAGGTCGTGCTCGTGAATTCGAATCCGGCGACGATCATGACCGATCCGGAGTTTGCCGACCGCACTTATATCGAGCCGATCACGCCGGAGGTGGTGGAAAAAATCATCGAGCGTGAAAAACCGGACGCGCTTTTGCCGACGCTCGGCGGCCAGACGGCGCTCAACTGCGCGATGGATTTGGTCGAAAACGGCGCATTGGAGCGGCACGGCGTCAAACTCATCGGTGCAAACGCCGAGGCAATCGCGAAAGGCGAGGACCGGCAGCTTTTTAAAGACGCGATGTTGAAAATCGGCCTCGACTGCGCCCGCTCCGGAGTCGCGCACACGATGGACGAAGCGCGCAAAGTCGCCGCGGAAATCGGCAACTTTCCGCTGATCATTCGCCCGGCGTTTACGCTCGGCGGCAGCGGCGGCGGCATCGCTTACAACCGCGAGGAATTTGAAACTATTGTCACGCGCGGACTCGATCTTTCGCCCGTCAGCGAAGTGCTCATCGAGGAATCCCTGCTCGGCTGGAAGGAATTCGAGATGGAAGTCATGCGTGACCGCAACGACAACTGCGTGATCGTTTGCTCCATCGAAAACCTCGACCCGATGGGCGTGCACACCGGCGACTCGATCACCGTCGCGCCCGCGCAGACGCTGACGGATAAGGAATACCAACTCATGCGCGACGCGAGCTTCGCAGTCATCCGCGAGATCGGCGTCGAGACCGGAGGCTCGAATATCCAGTTTGCCGTCAACCCGAACAACGGGCGCATGATCGTGATCGAGATGAACCCGCGCGTGTCGCGTTCGAGCGCGCTGGCATCGAAGGCGACCGGTTTTCCCATCGCAAAAATCGCCGCGAAACTCGCCGTCGGTTACACGCTGGACGAAGTCCGCAACGACATCACGCGCGAGACACCCGCGAGCTTCGAGCCGACGATTGATTACGTCGTCGTGAAAGTGCCGCGGTTCACGTTTGAAAAATTCCCGCAAGCCGACGCGACGCTGACGACGCAGATGAAAAGCGTCGGCGAAGCGATGGCGATCGGGCGGACGTTCAAGGAGGCGCTGCAAAAAGCGCTGCGGAGTTTGGAAATAAAACGCTTCGGCCTAATCGGCGACGGCGCGGACAAGGAAGTCGACGATGACACGCTGCGGACGAAACTCACCGTGCCGAACGCGGAACGGATTTTCTTTTTGGCGCAAGCCTTCCAGCGCGGCTGGAGCGTCGAGGAGATTTTCGAGCTGACGAAAATCGACCGCTGGTTCCTTCAGAACATCCATGAGATTGTCGAAAAATCGGTTGAGATTCCGAAAAACAGCGCGCAAAAGCTTCTCGCCGGATTGCCCGCAGACGCAACTGACGCGCAACGCGCGGAACGGCTCGCGCCGCCGATGCGCGTTTGGAAAAAGCACGGATTTTCCGATGTGCAGCTCGGTCACCTTTTTGGCGTCAAGCCGCAGCACATCCGCGATGGCCGTCAGCGCTTCGGCGTCACGCCGACGTATCGCCTCGTCGATACCTGCGCCGCCGAGTTCGAGGCTTACACGCCTTATTATTATTCGACTTACGGCGACGAGAATGAGCGGCGCGATTCGGGGAAAAAGAAAGTCATCATCCTTGGTGGTGGGCCAAACCGCATCGGGCAAGGAATCGAGTTCGATTACTGCTGTGTCCACGCCGCGTTTGCGCTGAAGGAACTCGGTTTTGAGGCGATCATGGTTAACTCCAATCCCGAGACTGTCTCGACCGATTACGACACGAGCGACAAGCTCTACTTCGAGCCGCTCACGCTCGAGGACGTGCTGAATATTTGCGACCAGGAAAGCGAAAACCTGCACGGTGTCATCGTGCAATTCGGTGGCCAGACGCCGCTCAATCTCGCGAACGGACTCGCCGAAGCATGTGTGCCGATCATCGGCACTTCGCCGAAATCCATCGAGATCGCCGAGGACCGCAAACTTTTCTCGGCGATGCTCGACAAGCTCGGGCTGCTGCAAACGCCGAGCGGCACCGCCACGAACGAAAGCGAAGCCGTCGCGGTCGCGAATAAAATCGGTTACCCGGTTTTGGTGCGTCCGTCGTTCGTGCTCGGCGGTCGCGCGATGGAGATCGTTTACAACGAGGACGACCTGCGCCGTTACATCCGCAACGCCGTCGAGGCTTCGCCCGAGCGGCCAATTTTAGTGGACCGTTTTTTGGAAGACGCCGCCGAGGTAGATGTCGATTGCATTGCCGACGGCGAGACGGTCGTCATCGGCGCGATCATGGAGCACATCGAGCAGGCGGGCATTCACAGCGGCGACAGCGCGTGCGTGATTCCCGCTTTTTCCCTGAGCGAAAACGTGAAGCGCACGATCGCCGAAGCGACGAAAGCAATGGCGCGCGAGCTGAACGTGCGCGGCCTGATGAACGTGCAATTTGCCGTGAAAGACGAGCGCGTTTACGTGCTCGAAGTCAACCCGCGAGCGTCTCGCACCGTGCCATTCGTCAGCAAAGCCATCGGCAAACCGCTCGCGAAATTTGCCGCAAAAATCATGGCCGGCCAAACATTGCGCGAACTCGGCTTCACGAGCGAAATCGTGCCGCCGCATTATTCGGTAAAGGAAGCCGTGTTTCCGTTCATCCGTTTCCCCGGCGTCGATATCGCGCTCGGGCCGGAAATGAAATCGACCGGCGAAGTCATGGGCATCGACGCCGATCTCGGCATCGCCTATGCGAAAGCGCAAATGGCCGCGCAGCCGCCGCTGCCGTTGAAAGGCAACCTTTTCATCAGCGTCAAAGATTCGCAAAAAGACGAAGTCGCCACGCTCGCGCGCGAGTTCGCGGAGCTCGGTTTTAAAATTTACGCGACGAGCGGGACCGCTGCTGCGATCGCAGCTTGCGGAACGCCGGTGACGAAATTGTTCAAGCTCGCCGAAGGCCGTCCGCACGTGCTCGACATGATCAAAAACGGCGAGATCGATTTCATCATCAACACACCCGCCGGCAAGACGCCGCGCCAGGACGAGGTGAAAATCCGCAGCACCGCGACTGCGGCGCGCATCCCGATCATGACCACGCTGCGCGGCGCGAAAGCGAGCCTGCAAGGCATCCGCTCGCTGCAAAAGCACGGCATCACGGTGAAGCCGCTGCAGGAATATCATCCGTAGCTGCGCAACGCGTTTTGCAGAAATGACAAGAAAAGAGGTGCGCGCGTCATGTTATCGGGCATCTTGTCGCTCGTTTTCACGATGACCCGAACCGTTTCGAAACTCCGCCTGTCGATTTCCGCCATTTTTTTAAATTGCGTCATCGCGCTTTCGACGCGCGCGAATCCCAGTCCCGAGCCGGTCTGGAACTCGAAGCCCGGACCGTGGGGCGATCTCGAGGTCCGCGCGATGTATCTCGAGGCACCCGATTCGCTCATCGCGACCGTGCCGAAGCCGAACACCGTCGTGTCATGGATGTTTCCCGGCGCGACACCGGCGTCGCTCAAACAGCTCTTCGACCGCGCAAAGCTCGACGAGGTGTTTCAGCAGGAGTTGCTCGATCCGAAACGAATGACGAGGCAGGACGGAGTGCTTGCTGTTCTTCCATCCACGGCGCGTCTCGAAGCGATGACGATCGAACAGCGCGATATCATTTACAGCGAACTCTCGAAGTCATCCCTGAACGAATTTAAAAAAGATCCGGTTTTCATTCCCGACGGCAATGTCGACGACTGGCTGCGCGAAACGGGGCTGCGCCCGGAGATTCAGGATTTGATCCGCAAGCTGACGTGGCATTGCGGGCACGCGCTCGCGTTTAGCGACATTCGCGTGTTGATGAGCCACGCGCAGTCTGATGCCGAGTTGCTGGAGATTTTCAAAACGGCAACGCGTGTGCGCACGTTACTGGTCGAGTTGAAACTGTCACCACACGCCGATCCGAAACCGCTGGTCGATTATTGGAGCGCGGGCAATCCGAACAGCGACATCATCCCGATGCTCGAGTCCGCCGTGGAGCGCGAAAACGTCACGTCGATAGACATCCTGCACGTGCTCCCACCGCTCGCGCGCCGCCGGCTTTACACATATCCGACCGCCGAGCTCGCCGCGCGCGGACGCATGCCCGATTGCCACTGGACGTCGCTGAATTTTTTTAACCTGACACGCCAGGATTACTTCCTCGATACGCGTCTGGCATCGAGCCACGTGATCGCCGATTACTCTCCGGTCCAGCCACCGTATCATTACGGCGATGTGCTTTTTTTCCAAAATGACGATTCACAGGTTATTCACTCGTGCGTCTTCATCGCGGACGACATCGTGTTTACGAAAAACGGCGAAAACGCGCTGACCCCGTGGATTCTCATGAAGCTCGGCGACGTGAAAGACCTCTACCTGCGCGGCCCCGAATGGCGAATCCAAGGTTACCGTCGCAAAAGCTCGACCATTCAGGCGTCGCTGTTTTAGCGCCGCAACCAGAATGATTTCAGGTATTGCTCGCCGCGAAAATCGGGCGGCATCGGCGCATGCATAACGCGCCAGCGCTCCGGCGAATCGAGTCCGGCGAAAATCAAATTGCGAAATGCGGCGGGCGAAAGGCTGCGCTGGTTCGTGGAGCAAAAAAGCGTGCCGCTCGGCGCGAGGAGTTTTGCGGCGGCGCGGACGAGCTCGGCAAAACCGGACTCGATCGTGAACACGCGCCCTTTGTCATTTCGCGAAAAAGTCGGCGGATCGAGAATGACGATGTCGAACGTGCGCCGTTTGCGCGCGAAGCGCTCCAGCCAGTTCGCGACATCGCCGAAAATAAAGTCGTGCGCAGCGAGATCGACGTTGTTTAACGCGTAGTTGCGCCGGCCCCAGTCGAGATAATGCTTCGATAAATCGAGGTTCACCGTCGCAGCACCACCGAGCGCCGCGCTCGTACCGAATGCGCACGTGTAGGCGAAACAATTGAGCACCGTCTTGCCGCGCGCCATTTCGCGCAATGCGCGGCGATTGTCGCGCTGGTCGAGAAAAATGCCCTGCGAATATCCGGCGCTAAAATCGATTTCGTAGCGCACGCCGTTTTCGTGAACAACAAACGGCGCATCGACTTTTTCGCCCGAGAACCAGACCGGCGCGGTTTTGTCGCCGAGCTTTTTCCGGTAAATCGAGCGCGGCTCTTTCGCATCGCGCAGCCATTCCGCGAAACTCTCACCGCGCGTTTGCACGAGCCAGTTGCCCGCGAAATCCTCGATCTCCAAATCGTCAAAACCATCGCCGCGTCCATCGACGATTCGCAGCGCATCGGTGCCGTTCGCGCGCAACGGCTCGCGTTTTGCGAGCGCGCGGGCGAGTTTTTCTAACATGGATTGCAATCTTTCCGTCACCTTTTAGAATTCGATTTTCATGAGCGATTTAAAGTTGGATTTAGACCGCGCAGTCGCCGCAGGCAAGCTACTCGCCAGCAGCGCAAAGAATATTTCGCAGCTTCTCGCGCAGAGCAGCGCGCCGATCGTGCACGATAGCATCGCCGAACTCGTCAACGCGAGCGAATGGGCGGAACTCAACGACCGCTTTTTCCGCACGCTCGCGTTTGGCACCGGCGGATTGCGCGGACGGACGATCGGCAAAATCGTCACGCAGGCCGAGCGCGGCACACTGACGGAACTTGGCCGCCCACAGTTCCCGTGCGTCGGAACGAACGCGATGAATTTTTACAACATCAGCCGCGCCACGCAGGGATTGGTCGCTTATTTAAAAGAATGGTTTGCGCGCGAAAATCGCGCCGGCAAACCGAAACTGGTCATCGCGCATGACACGCGGCATTTCTCGCGCGATTTTGCGGAGCTGGCGGCGAAGGTCGCGGTCGAGAACGGCTGCGATGCGTTTCTCTTTGAAGCGCCGCGCTCGACGCCCGAGCTGTCGTTCGCGGTGCGTTATACAAACGCCGACGCGGGCGTGGTGCTCACCGCGAGCCACAATCCGCCGCACGATAACGGCTTTAAATGCTACTTTGCCGACGGCGCGCAAGTCGTCGAGCCGCACGCGAGCGGCATCATCGCGAAGGTGAATGCGGTCGAGAGCGACGTTTACAAGCCCCTGCACGAGGGCGAACAGGGCCGGCTGCAAGCCATCGGCAGCGAAATCGACGAAGCTTACATGATGCGGCTCGAGACGCTGATCCTCGATCCCGCGATGGTGAAAGCGCAAAGCGGGCTGCGCATCGTTTACACGCCGATTCACGGCACGGGTGGCGTCATCATCGAGCCGATGCTGAAACGGCTCGGCTTTCATTTTTCGCTCGTGCCGGAGCAGAACGAATTCGATGGACGTTTCCCGACCGTTAAATCGCCGAACCCGGAAAACGCCGAGGCGCTGCAAATGGCGATCGATCTCGCGAAAAAAGAAGACGCGGATCTCGTCATCGCGACCGACCCGGACTGCGACCGCATGGGCGTCGCCGCGCGTTCTGCCGATGGCGAGATGAAGCTTTTCAGCGGAAACCAGATCGGCTCTCTGATGGCTTACTACCGCGCGAAAACGCTGTTTGAGCAGGGCGTTTTGACAAAGGAAAACGCAACGCGCGGCGTCATCATCAAGACATTCGTTACCACCGATCTGCAAAAAGCGATCGCACAAAAATTCGGTCTGCGCTGCGTCGAGACACTCACCGGTTTTAAATACATCGGCGAAAAACTCGGCAAATACGAAGCGGCTTTGCCGGCTGGAAGCTGCGAGGGCTACCGCACCAAAACCGAAACCGAAACCCGCAAAGCACGCCTCGCGCAATCGAGCTTTTACGTGTTCGGCGGCGAGGAAAGCTACGGCTACAGCGGTGCGGATTTCGTGCGCGACAAGGACGGCAACGGCGCGGCGGTGATGTTCGCCGAGGTCGCGGCTTACGCGAAATCTCGCGGGCTGACGCTTGATCAGTTGCTCGACGAGGTGTTCGCCGAGTTCGGTTTTTACGCGGAGAAAAACGGCTCGCTCACATTCGAAGGCGCAGAGGGAGCGGCGAAAATCCAGCAGCTCGTGCAATCGTATGCCGCGAATCCGCCGCAAAAACTCGACGGCGCAAATGTGCGCGGCTTGAAAAATTTCGCGACGGAGAAATTCACCGACATCGAAGGCGACGCGATTCCGTCGGAAAAAATGCTGATGATCGAGCTCGAGGATGGCCGGCGCGTCGCGGTGCGTCCGTCCGGCACCGAACCGAAGATCAAGTTTTACCTTTTTGCGCATCGCGATCCGGCCGCGGGCAAAAAGTTCGCATCGGCGGAACTTGCCGAAATCAAATCGCAAGTGCAGAAGTCGCTCGACTCGCTCTGGAGCGCAATCCAGCGTGACGCAGACGAGCGACTAGCCGGTTAATTCCGTAACACACAATATGTCACTCGAAATTCATCTCGACGGCGGCGAAACTCAAATGATCAAGGCGATCGGCATCGGCGGCTCGAATATTTCCGGCGAAGCGCTGCTCGAACGCGTGAACGGCATGGAGGAAGCCGAGTTTCTCGACACGCTGAAAGGGCTCATCACGATGGGCTACGTCATGTCTGATAAGCAATCGATGCACAATTTCGAAGACGTGAAGCGCGCGGAATTTCACGTCAACTCCGGCTACGCAAAGGCGCTCAAAGAAGCTGTCGATCCGCGTTTTCGTCCGCAGAAAAAGAGCCGTCGCGTTCGCCGCGAATGAGCCGTGTCTGGCCGTGGCTCGCGGCTGCGGCGAGCGGCGCGCTGCTCACGCTCTGCTTTCCGCGATTCGACCAGGAATGGCTCTGCTGGCTCGCACTCACGCCGCTGATTTGCGCCGTCTGGTTTTCGCATCCGCCAGCGCGCCGCAGATGGCTGCGCAACGCCGCGCTCGGCTACGTCGCCGGGATTGTTTTTTTCACCGGCGCATTTAGCTGGCTCGGCTCGCTCGGCACGCTCTTCGGAAGTGCGTGGCTCCACGCGCTGCCGCTGCTGCTCTCGCTTTATCTCGGTCTTTATTTTGCATTCTGGAGCTGGTTCATCGGACTGCTTGACGGCGGCGATTTTCGTAGTTCGCTGAAAAATTTGCGCACCGGTATTTTCGGTGCGTGTGCGTGGGTGACGCTCGAATGGGTGCGCGGCTGGCTCTTCAGCGGATTTGGCTGGAACGGGCTTGGCGTGGCACTTCACGGCGATTTGCCGATGATCCAAATCGCGGAATTCACCGGCGTCGCCGGGCTTTCGTTTCTCGTCGCGTTTTCAAATTTGATGGTTGTGATCATCGTGCGCCGAATCGCCGGCGAAATCGGCCCGGTTTTTCTCAAGCGCATCCGCTGGGAATTCAGCGTCTCGGTCGCGCTAATCACGGTTGTGTTTGGCTACGGCATCCGCACATTGCTGCACAAACGCGAAGGCGAATTGGTTTCGCTCCACGTCGCGGCGATCCAGCCGAACATTCCGCAGTCGGAGAAATTCGATCCGCAGTCCGAAGAGAAAATTTTCCAGCAACTCGACACGCTCACCACACTCGCCGCCGCGTCGCGGCCGCAGCTTTTGCTCTGGCCGGAAGCCGCAACGCCGCAGGGCATGTTTGCCGACGAAGTGAATTACCGGTTCGTGCTAAACCAGGCCCGGCGCGGCGATTTTGCGATGCTCATCGGCACGCTCGATTCCGACATCCAGCGGCACGAGGATTACAATGTCGCGACGCTGCTCACCGATCGCGGACAGCACATGCAGACGTATCGTAAAATGCATCTCGTGCCGTTCGGCGAATACATGCCACTGCGGCACAGCTTCCCGCTTTTCGCGATGATCGCGGGCGAACTCGTGCCGGGCGATTTCGCACCCGGTCGCGAGTTCACGCTGCTGCAACTGCCGCAGCCTTCGCTAAAAATCGCCGCGCTGATATGCTTTGAAGACACACTCGGCGATCTGACGCGGCGCTTCGCGAAAAACGGCGCGCAGTTGCTTGTAAACATCACGAACGACGGCTGGTTTCTGCGCTCGGCGGGCGCGGAGCAGCATCTCGCGAATGCGCTTTTTCGCACGGTCGAGACTCGCCTTCCGCTGATTCGCTGCGCAAACACAGGCGTAACTTGCGCCGTCGATCCGTTCGGACGCGTCGATGCATGGCTGAAGCCGTTTGAGCAAGGCTTCGCCGCGCGCGAAATTAAAATTTCCGCTAACGCGCCGCCGACATTTTATACAAAATACGGCGACGTTTTCACGGTCGCGTGCGTCATCGTCACGTGCGTTGTCTTGATTTTGCGGCTGAAATTCCGATGAAACATCTCGTCGTTTCCATTCATGATGTTTCACCGCTCACGCAGGAGACGACCGCGCAAATCCTCGACGATCTGCACGCTCTCGGCGTTCCACACATGTCGCTGCTCGTGGTGCCCGACCATCACCATCGCGTGCATTTTTTGCATCAGCCCGATTTTTGCAAATGGCTCACCGCGCAATCTCACGATGGACACGAAGCGGTCATTCACGGCTATTTTCATCAACGCGCGCGGCGTCATGGCGAATCGTCGCGCTCAAAATTCATAACGCGTTTTTACACCGCGGACGAAGGCGAATTTTACGACATCGACGAAGTGCAGGCGCGCGAACTGGTGAAAAAAGCGCGCTACGAATTTGCGCAAATCGGCCTGCATCCCTCCGGCTTCATTGCGCCCGCGTGGCTGCTGAGCGTCGCCGCGGAACGCGCGCTGCACGCGCTCGGCATCGACTACACGACGAGGCTCGCAACAATTCTCGATTTAAAAAACAGCCGCACACATCGCTCGCAATCGCTTGTCTGGAGCGTGCGCAGTCGCTGGCGGCGCAGCGTGAGTCTCGCGTGGAATGCATCGCTGTTCGAGCGGCTGCGCACAAATCCGCTGATGCGCGTGAGCATTCACCCGACCGACTTGCAGCACGCTAAAATCTGGCTACAAGTGCGGACACTGATTTCCCGTGCGCTTGAAGAGCGCGCACCGATTACTTATCAAAACTGGATCGACATCCGTCGCTCCGCGTCATGAGCAAAGCCGATCTCCACATTCACTCGCGCTACAGCGACCGCTCGGCGGAATGGCTGCTGCGCCGCTTTGAATTTCCCGATAGCTTTTCCGATCCGCGCGAGCTTTACGCGAAATTGCGCGAGCGCGACATGGATTTCGTCACGATCACGGACCACAACCGCATCGACGGTTGCCTCGAAATCGTCGACCTGCCCGGCACATTTATTAGCGAGCAAATCACGACGCATTTTCCCGAGGATCGCTGCCCGGTGCATCTGCTCGTGTGGGGAATCGACGAAACGCAGCATCGCGAAATCCAGGCGCTGCACGAAAACATCTACGAGCTGCAAAAATATCTCGCCGCGCAAAATCTGGCGCACGCTGTCGCGCATCCACTCTACCGGCTCGATGAAAAATTTTCACTGCGGCACATCGAGAAGCTCGTGCTTCTTTTCCGCTGCTTCGAAGGCGTTAATGGACTGCGCGACGGTTTGCTCAGCGATGTTGCGCAATTCGTTTTTGCGAAACTGACGCCGGAAAAAATCGCGCAGTTTGCGAACACGCACGGCATCGATCCGACGCACGACGAACCGTGGAAAAAGGCGTTCATTGGCGGCTCCGATGACCACAGCGGCATCTTCCCTGCGAGCGCGTGGACGGAAACGAAACTCGTTTCGGATGCCGCCGGGTTTCTCGCGCAAATCAAGGCGGGAAGCTGCTTCGCGGGCGGTGCGAGCGGCACGCCGCTGGCGCTTTCGCACGGGCTTTACAAATCGATTTACAGCTTTGTCACTGAGAAAATTTTTAAGACGAGCGCGCAGAATTTCAATCTCGCCGAGAAGATGTTTTCGCGGTTCATGGAAGGTCGCGATCCGACGGAATTTTCGCTGGCGGAAAAAATCGGATTCCTCGCACAAGGCATTGCCTCGGGAAAAATCTTCGAGCTCGCGAAACCCGCGAACGCATCGTTGTGGAAGCAACTCTCGTCTTATTTCTCGCAAGCGGACGTTAAAAATATCCTCGCAAAAGAAACCGAAGGCGTCGCCGAGCCGGAGCGACGCGCGTTTATCATTGCGAACACATTCGCAAACCAGCTCGCGTTTCGTTTTTTCACGAAGTTCGTGAAGGAAGTTTCGTCGGGGAATCTCATCGAAAGCATCTCGGAGATGAGCACGCTCGCGCCGATTTTGCTGATGCTCGCGCCTTACATTTACGCGTTCCAGAGCCAGTCCCCGTCGCGCAAATGGCTGCGCGAAATTTGTGACGGACTAGCCGGCGAGCCCGCGCCGCAGTTACGCAACACGAAGCGCGCATGGTTTACCGACACGCTCGAGGACGTCAACGGCGTTGCGAACACGATTCGCAAAATGACCGCCGCGGGCATCGCCGCCGGCAGAGATCTCGTCGTCGTCACGTCGCGCTCGGCGATTCACATCAACGATATTCCGATCAAGAACTTCGCGCCGGTCGGCGAATTCGAACTGCCCGAATACGAGCTGCAAAAACTCAGCTTCCCGCCGATTTTGCCGATCCTCGATTACATTCAGCGCGAAAAATTCACCGAGCTGATCATCAGCACGCCCGGCCCGATCGGCATCACCGCTTTATTCGCGGCCAAAATGCTCGGACTGCGCACGAGCGGTATTTATCATACGGATTTTCCGCAATACGTCCGCATCCTCACCGACGACAGTTTCCTGGAGACGCTGACGTGGAATTACATGAAGTGGTTCTACTCCCAACTCGATTTGATTTACGTCAATTCGGAGCACTACCGCCAGTGCTGGATCGAACGCGGCATCCCGGCGGAACGCATCGAAATCCTGCCGCGTGGGCTGGACAACACGCTGTTTAACCCAATTCGCCGTGATGAAAATCTGCGTAAAAAATTCGGCGCTCAAAATGGCGAAGTCGTGCTGCTTTACGTTGGCCGCATCTCGAAGGAAAAAGACCTCGATGTGCTCGCCGCTTCTTATCGCAAATTGCGCGAACGCAATCCGCGCGCGCGGCTCGTGCTCGTCGGCGACGGCCCGTATTCAAAAGAGCTGCGCGAGACTTTGCCCGACGCGATTTTCACCGGCTATCTCACGGGACTCGACCTCGCCAAAGCGTTCGCATCGGCCGATGTCTTTGTCTTTCCGAGCACGACCGACACGTTCGGCAATGTCGTGCTCGAGGCGCTTGCGTCGGGTCTGCCGACAGTCGTTTCCGATACCGGCGGGCCGCGCGAATTGATCCAAAACGGCGTGACCGGTTTCATCACGCGCAGTCTCGACGTGAATGATTTTACGACCGCGACCGAGCGGCTCGTTGGCGATCCAAAACTGCGCAACGCGATGCGCGAGAACGCGCGCCGCGCCGTTGCCGATCGCGACTGGAGCGCGGCGTTCGCGAAGTTTTGGGCGAAATCGGATGCGTAAATATCCGGCCCGCCGCCTGCGGACGTGCTAGGCTTTGTGCCAGGCCATCAGCACATTCTTGATGCGCAGCTTGCACTTGTCGCTCACGAGCTGGAAGCTCAGCGAATCGCCCGAGCGCGTGAAGTGATACACGGCTTTGCCATGGCAATTCTTCGGCACCATGCCGCCGGCTTCAAAGATCGAGATCGTGTTGCCGGATACGGTGTAATGGCCCCACGCATCGCGTTTGCCATCCTTGTTCAAGTCCACGTCAAACGTGCCGTCGGGATGCACCATCCAGACCGTGCCGAGGTCATTGCGCCAGTTGCCGACGAGAGCCTTCTGGCCAGTGGTCGGAGTCATCAGCGCGCACCCTGCAAAAAGCAGAAGCATCGCGCCGAGTATTAGTGGGAGGGAACGTTGTGTTTTCATGCGGGCGATTATCCGCCTGCCGATGGATAACAAGCAAGCCGCTTAGGGTGATCGTCCCGAACGTTTCGTCGAAACATCACGACGGACAGAAGCGATCAGGTTCCCTTGGTGTTGCCAAAAAGCTCGATGTGGAGCCGGTTGCAATAGCGGTAGCCTTCGCGCTTGCACACCTCGATCAACGTTTCGTCGCGTCCGCGAATGGTCGCAATGTCAGTGCCCTCGGGCATCAGCAGAATTTTGGATCGCGGGATCGGCCGCTGGATACCGGCAATCAGCGCGTCGATCTCCTGCAGGTCTTGCCCGGAGGCGACGACGAACTTTAGCTGGAAATCGTAAGCGTCAATCCACTCTGCGATCGTCGCCGGCTGGAGACGTGTGCGCTCATGGCGCTCGCGCCAGCCGTTTGCTGAAACCGGATCAGGCGTCGAGTTACTCAACTTCGGGCTGAGCGATGCCAGATCGCACGCGATGCCGCCGGGCGGAACAGTCGCCGCTGTTTCAATGGTGATGTGTTTCCCGCGGGCGCGCAGCTTTGCCGCCAGTTCATGAATGCCCTTGGCGATCATCGGCTCGCCGCCGGTGAGCACGCAATGACCCGCCGGGTATTCGAGAACCTTTTCCACCACCGCTTCCACGCTCATCTCCGCGCCCTCCGACTGCCACGACGCGTATTTTGTGTCGCACCAACTGCAGCGGAGATTGCACCCGGATGTGCGGACAAAAACAGACGGCACACCCGTCAGTTCACCTTCGCCCTGGATGGAATGAAAAATCTCCGCGATGAACATGGTTTGGCTCAGTCCCCCGCAACTCGCACGAATACTGGCGACCCTAACGGGATTCGAACCCGTGTTACCGCCGTGAAAGGGCGGTGTCCTAGGCCACTGGACGATAGGGTCGTTCTGGAAAACGAGCCGCGCAATATGGGAGGGAGACGCAGGTTTGGCAAGTTAAAATCCGAGCAGCAAGCGCGCGGTGCGCTCGGTGGCGCCTTGATGCACGGCCACGATTTCGCGGGCGCGGCGGGCGAGGTCTTCGCGGAGAAACGGGTCGGCCAACAAACGCTGCAGCGCGTTTTTTAGTGCGCCAGCATCTGCGACCTGAATGGCGGCGTTTTGCGCAAGCCATTGCGCGACGATGGCGCGGAAGTTTTCCATGTGCGGGCCGAAGACGACGGGTTTGCCGGCGAGCACTGGCTCCACGGGATTCTGGCCGCCGATCGAGGTGAGGCTTTTGCCGATGAAAACGACGGTGCTGAGGTGATACCAATCGCGCAGTTCGCCGGTGGTGTTAACGACCAGGCAATCGGCGTGGCGCGCGACGGACGCGGTGCGCAACGCAAAACTGACACCCGCCTTAATAATGTCGGCAATGGCTTCGTCAGTGCGCTCGACGTGGCGCGGGACGATGATCAAAAACAGCTCGGGAAAATCGCGACGCAGTTCGCGAAAAACCGTCGCGATGATTTTTTCCTCGCCTGGAAAAGTGCTGCCGGCGAGCAGCACCGGCGCGTTTTCCTTTACGCCGAGTTGCGCGAGCAGCGCGCGGAATTCCGCAGTGCGCGCGGGCGCGGTTTCAGCCTCGTCGAACTTGATGCTGCCGGTGACGTAGATGTTATTAAAACCGACGCCGAGCATGTGCCAGCGCGGCACGTCCTCGATCTCCTGCACGCAGACAAAATCGAGAGCGGCGAACATCGGCGCGGTAAAAAAACGGAAGTGGCGAAAGCGCACTTCCGAGCGCGGAGAGAGGCGCGCGATGAGCGAAACGGACGCGCCGTATTCTTTCGCGAGTGCGAGCAGGTTCGGCCAGATCGCTTCGATGAAAATCAAGCGCTGAGGCCGGATCGCGCGCAATGCGCGATGGACAAACACCGGTGCGTCCAGCGGATTGTAAACCGGCTCCAGCCAGTCCGCCGCTGCCTTTTCGGCCACCGCGAATCCGGTCGAAGTGGTGACTGAAAGCACGATGTTCAGCGACGGATCGAGCTCTTTCATTTTCCGCGCGAGCTTCAGCGCGAGCATGGTTTCGCCGACGCTGATCGAGTGAATCCATGTCCAGTTTTTCACCGCGAGCCGCGCGCTGACTTCGCGATCGTAGCGGCCGAAACGCTGCGCGAATTTGCGGCGGTATTGTCCTCGCCGGATCATGCGCGAGATGAGTCCCGGCAGCATGAAAACGAGCACGAACGGAAAGACGATATTGTAAAAAAACAGCCGCAAACGCAGCGCGGGCGGAATCGATTTTTTCATGCGCACGATTTTGGCGGACGAAGAAAAACAACCTCGGTCGCGCCGTAGGTTTTGCCGCGAACCAGCTCCCAGCCTGCATGCGCGGGCAATGCAATGCCGGGCAATTTTTCCAACACGAAAATTCCCCCGGACGTCAGCGCGCTAGCGAGTGACGCGGAGCCGAGCAGTTCCGGCGTGAAATCGCGCTCGCCCGGTTGCTTCGCATACGGCGGATCGGCGAAGACGATGTCGAACGATTCGGGCGCGGCCATGCGATCGAGAAACGAAAATACATCGAGCTGATGCACGGTGCCGGCGAGCCGCGTTTTTTCCAGATTGCGGCGGATTGTTCCGACTGCGAGCGCGTTGTTTTCGACGAACGTCGCCGAGGCCGCGCCGCGGCTGAGTGCCTCAATGCCGAGCGCGCCGGAGCCGGCAAACAGATCAAGCACGCGCGCGCCGGGAACGCTTTCGCCGAGGCTCGAAAAAATGGCCGCTTTCACGCGATCCATCGTCGGGCGAACATCCGTGCGCGGCGTCAGCAGCGGGATGCCGCCGGCCGATCCAGCGACGACTCTCATGCGCGACGAATGTTTGGCCGGGCGAAAAACATGCGCAAATTGTGTAGCGAACCCGCGGTGAAGCGCGAGAACGCAATCGCGCTTTTTGCATTGCGTCCGCGCCGGTCGCGCTGTGCGTAATCAAGGCATGTCACAAACCATTCTCGTAACCGGCGCGAACCGCGGGATCGGGCTGGCGCTCGCGCGCGAGCTGCTCGCCGGCAATCACACTGTCATCGCCGCCGCGCGCCAGCCGGAAGACTCGCGCGCATTGCAGGAGCTCGAGTTGAAATACGCGGAGCATTTTTTTGCGGTGAAGCTGGACGTGAACTCGAGCGAGTCGGTGAATGGCGCGGCGGAATTGCTCGAGGAGGAAATCGATGCGCTCGACGTGCTCGTGAACAACGCCGCGATTTTTCCGGAGGATGGCGACGAGTCGATCTTGGAAATCGAGCTGCAGCATTTTCGCGATGCATTCGAGACGAATGTGCTCGGCGTGATTCGCGCGACGCGTGCATTTTTGCCGCTGCTGCAAAAAGCAAAGAATCCGCGCATCGTTAACATTTCATCGGGTGCCGGCTCGATTTCAGCGAAGGACGACAATGCTTACATCGCATATTCGACATCGAAAGCTGCGTTAAACATGGTGACACGAGCGATGGCTGCGGAGTTTCGGAAAACATGCGTCGTCGCGATTACGCCCGGATGGGTGCGCACTGACATGGGCGGCTCGAACGCACCGCTCTCGCCGAAGGAATCGGCCCGAGCGATTGCAAAGACGATCACGAACCTGACGCTCGCGCAGACGTCGAAATTTCTCGAGCGAACCGGCGCGGAGAGCAGCTACGCGTGGTGATTAGCGAAAAAAACGCAGCGCCCGCGCGAGCCCTTTCATCGGCAGGCCGATCACGTTTGTGCGCGAGCCGCGGATTTCCGCGATGATGCGCATCGGATCTTCCTGCGCGGCGTAAGCGCCCGCTTTATCGAGCACGTGGATGCGGCGCATGTATTCACGGATTTCCGCGGGCGTTAATTGACGGAAACGGACCTGCGACACTTCGATAAAACCGCGCGATTGCCGGCGTGCGGCGCGCGTGAGCCAGACACCGGAATAAACTTCATGCGTGCGCCCGCTCAAACACGACAGCATCGCGAATGCTTGCTTTTCGTCGCGCGGTTTGCCGACCGGTTGTCCGTCCACTGCGACGAGCGTGTCGGCGCCGAGAACAATTTCATTCGGACGCGAGATGGCGACGGCCTCCGCTTTGAGCTTTGCGTTGAACAACGTCATCTCCGCGACGGTGAGATGCGGCGGCGCGATTTCGCTCACCTCGGCCATCACCGTTTCAAAACGATAGCCATATTCCGTGAGCAGCTCGCGCCGTCGCGGCGACGATGACGCGAGCACGATTGGCTGGGAAAAAGATGCGCGCGATTTTTTGCTCACGCGCGACAAACTAATGCTGCTGCTGTGGCTGCGGCGGCACGTTGAATGACGGCATTTTCATTTCCGTGTAGCCGACGGGAATTTCGAAATCTTTTGCATCGACCGCCTTTTCCTCTACGGAAACGAGCGTCGTGGTGATTTTTTGGCCGTTCATGTCGACTTCCGTTTTCACCGGCATGCCGGAAAAGTCAGCGATGTCCGGCATTAATCCTTTTGCCATCGCGGCGAGTCCGCCTTGCTGGAATTTCATCATCGCTGCGAGCACACCCGACCAGTTCGGGAAATTCGGCGCGATCCAATACGTCGCTTTCATGCCGCCAATTTCACACGTGTATTCCTGCGCGTCGTAGCCGTTGATTTTGTCTTTGCGTCCGGTCGCCTGCAATTTCGGCGTCGGCGCGGGCGAGCCGTTCATCTGCTTTTGCATCTGCGCCTGCATTTGCGCCATGAGCGCCTTCGTGCTGCTCGCGGGAATGTTCATGTAGCTTTTTTGCGTGTGCAAAAGTGTCGTCACGTCACCGCTCGCGGAGTCGGTAATCGTGCTGACTTGCGGCGAAACATCGGTGCGAATTTTGTTGTCCTTGAACTTCATCGTCATCTCGCCGGCCTGTCCGGTGCCTTCGACTTTTTGGACGATGACCATGTCGGCGCGCGCGGCGAGTTGCATGCAGATGAAAGCGAGGAGCGTGAGGAATTTCATGCGGCTTTGGTAAACCTCCGCACGCACTTTGACAAAACAATCCGCAGCGGCTTACGAGCGCTTTTGCAAAATGCGCATCAGCTCGCGCCCCTCGCGTCCGTCGTAAGTTCGAGCCGGAATCCACTCGCGGAGCAGCTCAAACTGTGAGTTAAACAGGCGATCGAGTTCTGAAGTGGTGACGCCAAATGGAGGGCCGGGATCCCTGCCCGGATCGAGGTAAAAAATCGCGAGCAATTTTCCGCGTGGTTTCAGCGCGGACGCGACACCGTCAACGTAATCGGCGCGCCGCGACAGATCGATTGCGCAAAAACAGGTGTGTTCAAAAACCCAATCGAATTTCCCGCGCAAGCGCTGCGGCAGCGCGAAGAGATCGACCAATTCGTAATGCTCGTGCGCGATTTTCGCTGCCGATTCCGCCCCGCAAATCGCGCTCGGCGCGATATCGATTCCGAGCACGTCGTTTTCCACGCGCGCAATCGCCCGCACATCGAAACCGAAGCCGCAACCCGGCACGAGAATCGCGCCATCGAGCGGTTGCTCGCGCAAAAAATCGACGAGCGCCGGATGCGCGGCACCTTTGTCCCACGGCGTGTCGCCGAGCTGATAACGCTGCTCCCAATCGACAGACATCGCGCGTTATTTGCGTTGCCAGACGCTCGCCTGCGCGACGCACCACTGATATTTGCGCGCGTGTTCACGCAGCAAAAACGGCAGGTCGCGCGTGCGCAGCAGCGTGAAATCGCTCGCGAGAAATTTATTCAGCGTCTCGAATGTGTCGAAACGCCGCCCGTCGCGCTCGTAACCGCCGAGCCAGTTTGCGGACGGCGTGAACTCGCGCGTCCACGTGCATGGCGTCGTGATGACGAGCTGTCCGCCGGGCCGGACAAGCTCGGGAAATTTCAGCACGAGCTTCAGCGGCTCCTCGACCCGGCAGAGCAGATTAGCCGCGAGCACCACGTCGAAATTACCGAGCGTCGAGCGCAGCCGCATTGCATCACCGACTTCAAAATGCACGCGCATGCGATCGATGTCGGGTGCAACTTCGGCAACGCACCGCGACGTGAGCAGCCCTTCGTCGATGCGATCGAAACCAAGACGGCCCATCTTTTTCAACTGCGCCGCGGCGCGAATAAAATGCTGCGAGTAATCGATGCCGACGACTTCTGTGCAGTAACGCGCCAGCTCAAAACTCGCGCGTCCCACCGCGCAGCCGAGATCGAGTGCGCGCGCTTTCGCCGGCAACAGCGACGTGTCGAGACACACGTTCACGCACCGCGCAGGAAAACCGACGGCGTCGCGCGGCCCAAAATCAAACGGCAAAACATCGGAAGCTTCGCCGTAGTGAAAAAGCAGATACTCGCTCAGCGCGCGGTCGGTCTCATAAACATTGACCGTCATCGCATTCACGCGTTGAGCAATTCACGCATGTATTTTGGGACGAAATTTTCGAGCAGCACCTTTGTCTCGCCGTCGCGATGAATGCGCGCCTGCGGGACGTTGATCTCGGGCGTTTTCGTCGGCGAAAAAAGAATGTCGTCGTGGGTCGCATTTTTCGCGTTTGCGAATTTCTCAGGCGTAAGATGACCGCCGAGATGGTCGCTGCGTCCCGTGGCAACGTGGATTGTGCCGAGGATTTTTTCGTCCTGGATGTCGCGTCCGCTCGGTGGCAATTCCTGCGTGCCAAAGCCGAGTTCTCCGAGTTCGCCGGTGACTGGATCGCTGGCGAGTTTTTGGTTGTGCGCGTCGATGGTTTCCTGATTTCCGCGAAGGAGCGTCGCTTGTTTAACGCGCCCGGCGGTAACGTGCATAAGGCCAATCGTGCCGTCCTCGTATTTCATCGGGAACGCGCCTTCCGCGCCGGTCGGGACGAAGTAAATTTCGCCCGCCGGCAAATTCGCCACGTCCGGGCCACCGCGGCAAAGGCCGTGGCTTTTTTGCGCTTCCTGTTTTCCGAGATCGAGCCGGAGCGTGTGTTTTTTGCCGAGCGCCTCGAAATCGATCTCAACCCAATCGGCGCGCGTCATGCCGAGCCGCAGCTTTTCCGCATTCGCGCTGACTTCGTTGTAATCCACGGCGAGACCGGAGTTCAGGATAATGTCGTTCACACCGTGTAACGTCGCGCCGCGGAAACCGAATTGCTTCGCGAAAGCCGTCAACGGCGCGGTCGCGGAGTAGGTCGAGATGCAGAGGATCAGGTCGTAGTTTGGATAAATGTCGCGCGAGAGACTGAGTTGCCGGCCATCGGCTGCGAAGGCTTCGTCGGGCAGATCGAGGTTGCTGCCGCCGGTGATTTTGTAGGCGAAAAAGTCGCCGCCTTTGAGTTGCAGTTCGTCCATCACACCATTGTGCAATGCTTTAAAAAAGTGTTCGTAAGCATTGCGCTGGATCGTGAGCGCCGGATTTTTCAAAAACGCAAAATCCTTCACGTCACGCGGCTCCTCGAGGTCAATGAGAATGCAAATGCGCTCACCCGGATTCGGCATGAACGTCGTGCGCAACAGGCGCGCGAGGCTAAACGGCGGGAATTTGAATTGAGTGGCGGGTGGGTTCGTTGTTGCTTGCATGTGTGAAATTTGAACGTCAGCGGCTTAATCCGTAATGATCTGGCGAACGAAAAACGGCGAACTCGATCTCTCGCGGCGCGCGCTCGTCATGGGAATTTTGAATGTGACGCTAGATTCATTTTCCGATGGCGGCAAGTTTGCTTCGCCCGGGAGCGCGGTCGCGCACGCACTCGCAATGCGCGAGGAGGGTGCGGACATTATCGACGTAGGCGGCGAATCGACGCGCCCCGGCGCCGAGCCGGTGTCGGCGCAGGAGGAAATGCGGCGCGTGCTGCCGGTGATCGAGGCGATTGCGCCGGAAGTTCGCTGCGAAGTTTCCATCGACACTTACAAACCGGAAGTCGCCCGCGCGGCGATCGAACGCGGCGCAAGCATCATCAATGACGTCACCGGTTTGCGCGATCCGCAGATGCTCGAAGTCGCGCGCGAAACCGGCGCGGGCGTGATCGCGATGCACATGCAAGGCACGCCGCAAACGATGCAACGCGCTCCGCACTACAACGATGTCGTCGCGGAAATCGGGGAATTTTTTAGACATACTTTTCAACGTGCCGTAACCTGCGGAATCGCCCCGATGAACATCGCATTCGATCCCGGAATTGGTTTTGGAAAAACAATCGAGCACAATCTGGCGCTGCTGAAAAATCTCGCCGCATTGCGCGTGAAAAATCGTCCGCTCGTCGTTGGCGTTTCACGCAAATCATTCATTGGAAAAATTGTCGGCGACATGGAAATGAGCGCGCGCTTTTGGCCAACGGTTGCGCTCACGAGTTATCTGCGCGAATGCGGCGCGAACGTAATCCGCGTGCACGATGTAAAACCAAACGCCGAGGCGCTACGCATGACGGAGGCGATTTTGGGATGAAATCGCTCATCGATTTCGCGCAGGAAAACTGGCGGTCGGGAATCGAGATCGTGATTCTCTGGGTCGTCATTTACTACGGCTATCTGTATTTCCGCGGCACGCGCGGCGCGAAGGTGTTGACCGGGCTGGCGCTGATTTTTTTGACGCTGATTCTTGTTTCACAACTGCTGCAACTCGTTGTCATCAGTTGGCTGATCCGCAGCCTGACCGCGTTTTTAGCGATTGCGCTCGTCGTGATTTTTCAACCGGAGCTTCGGCGCGCGCTCGCGGCGCTCGGCAGTCATCGCGTTTTTTCGACAGCGAGCCAAAGTCGCGAGACGATCGAGGTGATCACGGAGACGATTTTCGAATTGTCGAACCGGCAGTTCGGCGCACTGATCGCGATTGAGGGTGATATCAATCTCAGCGCGTTTTCGGAAAGCGGCGTGCCGATCGATTGCGAGATTTCGCCGGAGTTGGTGATCACGATTTTTCAGCCGAAAACACCGCTGCACGATGGCGGATTGATTTTGCGTAACGACCGCATTGTTGCTGCCGCGTGCATTTTTCCCGTGAGCCAGCGCGAGGATCTCGATCGCAATCTCGGCTTGCGCCATCGCGCCGCGCTCGGCCTGACCGAGGAATCCGATGCGCTCGCGCTCGTGGTGTCGGAGGAAACAGGGATTGTTTCCATTTGCCATCGCGGTAAAATCGAACGCGATTTCGATCCCGAGAGCTTCAAGCGCCGCTTGTCCGACCTGCTCTTGCACGAGAAATATGAAAAGTCTGATTCTGAACAACTGGGCGGCGAAGATCGTGTCGCTCGTGCTCGCGAGCGTGCTCTGGTTTCTCATCAAAAAGAACGTCGAAACGACGAGTTCGCGGCTTGAATTCCGACCGCTGCAGCCGCAACTAAAGATCGATTCCAAACATGGAACTAAAAACCGCTAAGTCCCCTGCAGCAGTGAAAAATGGCGGCGCGCCGGCGCGCAAAATTTTCGGCACCGACGGCGTCCGCGGCGTCGCGAATATCGAGCCCGTCACCGCGGAGACCGCATTAAAGCTGGGCCGCGCAGCCGCACACATCATTACGCAACTCGCCGGCAAACGCAGCGGCGCGCATCACCGCGCACAAATTGTCATCGGCAAAGATACGCGCCTTTCCGGTTACATGCTCGAAAACGCGCTCGCCGCCGGCATCATGTCGCTTGGCGTCGATGTGCTGTTGATAGGTCCGCTGCCGACGCCTGGCGTGGCTTACATCACGCGTTCGCTGCGTGCCGACGCGGGCATCGTGCTCAGCGCTTCGCACAATCCTTACGAAGACAACGGTATCAAATTTTTTCGTCACGACGGCTACAAGCTCGATGATGAAATCGAGCTAAAAATTGAGAACCTCGTTTTCAGCGGCGAGATCGAAAACATTCGCCCGACCGCTGGAAAAATCGGTCGTGCGACACGTATCGATGATGCCCTGGGGCGTTACGTCGAATTCGTAAAACGCAGCTTCCCGCGCAATCTCACACTCGAGGGCATGCGCATCGCCGTCGATGTCGGCAACGGCGCTGCTTACAAATCAACGCCGTGCATTTTGCGCGAACTTGGCGCGACGGTGATCGTCTCGCACAACACGCCGAATGGCCGCAATATCAACAAAGACTGCGGCAGCACGCATCCGGAGGAGATTCAACGCATCGTTAACGAAACGGGAGCGCATGTCGGCATCACGCACGATGGCGATGCCGACCGCGCGCTGCTCTGTGATGAGACCGGCGAGATCGTCGATGGCGACGAAATCATGGCGATTGCGGCAATCGATTTTTTAAAAAGCAATCGGCTGACCCAAAACACGCTCGTCGCAACGGTCATGAGCAATTTCGGACTCGAGGACGCGCTCGCGCCATTCGGCGGCAAAGTCACGCGGACAAAAGTTGGCGACCGCTACGTCATCGCCGAGATGATGAAAAACAATCTGAACGTCGGGGGCGAGCAAAGCGGACACATGATTTTCCACGATTTCACGACGACCGGCGATGGCATCATCAGCGCGTTGCAGATTTTGCGAATCATGATGGAATCCGGAAACCCGCTGAGCGAATTGAAGCGCTGCCTGACAAAATTTCCGCAGGCACAGCGCAATCTTCGCGTGAAATCAAAGCCGCCGATCGAGGAATTGCCCGACGTGCTGAAATTGCGCGACGAGGTCGAGCGGGAGCTCGCCGGCGCTGGTCGCGTGCTGCTGCGCTATTCCGGCACCGAGCCGAAAATTCGTCTGCTCATCGAAGGCCGCAATGCCGATCAAATCAACGTGCAAGCCGACAAAATCGCTGCCGCCATCGCCGAGTCGATCGGCGAATGAATTATTTCGTTACCGGCACCGATACGGATGTCGGGAAAACATTCGTCAGCAATTTACTGATCCGCGGTTTGCGCGCGGCGGGACTTGATACGGTCGGCATGAAACCGATTTGTTGCGGCGGACGCGAAGACGCGGAGCTTTTGCATGCGGCTTGCGATTTTTCGATTCCGCTCAACGACGTGAATCCGATCTGGCTGCGAACGCCCGCCGCGCCTTACACAGCGTGCGTCATTGAAAATCGCCTGATCGATCTCGACGCAATACGCGAAACCTTCGCGCGAGTGCGGCGCGAGCATCGGTCGCTCATTATCGAAGGCGCCGGCGGCTGGCTCGTGCCGATCACGCGCGAATTTTTCGTGAGCGATCTCGCGGCGGAAATGAAACTGCCGATCGTCGTCGTCGCGAACAATAAACTCGGCGCGATCAATCACACGCTGCTCACCGTTCGCGACATTCAGGCGCGCGGGCTCAACTGCGCCGGCGTGATTCTAAACAACGTCGAGCCCGATTCCGACATCGCCACGACCACGAACCGCTCCGTGCTCGAAACATTGTTGGAAGTTCCGATTCTATTTGAGGTTCAAAGGAATCAGTCGGAACTGCGGATGGGTGTCGCGTGATTGCGCGTTCAATCAGCGACACATTTGTCCACATTCGCGACACTGTTTTTCGCAAAAAATCGCGCGCTTCTCTGTAAAAGCGCGCTGGCACATGCGGTGCTCAAAATGCGGCTGCAACTCAAAACGCGAGGGAACACCATGCTAATCCAGAAAATATTCCATGTGCACAAGCCACTCAGTGAAACGCGCTATCGCCTCTACAATATCGCTTCGTATCGACGCCAGCTCGAGGGCGTTGAGAAAGCGATGATCACCGCCGACGGCATCGCGCATTTCCAAATCGAACCGAGCTTTGGCTACGACGTCGTCGCCGATCTCATCGAACTGCCGAACAGCACGCAGGAGCGCCTGCTTTTCGGCTCGATTAGCGGCAATATCGATGTCGCAGGCGTGGTTGAATTTTACGAGGTTCGCGAAAATCTGACCGAGATTGTTTTAACAATCGATTATCAGCTCAAAAACGCGCTCGCCCGCGTCGTCGATTCGCTGACCGGCTCGATCGACCATTTCCTCAACGAGCAGCTCGTGCGGTTGCAGACGCATTTCGACGGCATCGGCACGTTCACATCGCACACATTTGCGGATGTGAACACGATGACGCTGAGCCATTCCGCAGCTTAATCCCGCCAAGGAGAGCCGCAATCAAACCACGGCTCCGGCGAGTTCCCGAACCTCGCCGGAGCGCGCGGTGTTTTCAGCTTCGCTGAGCACGGGCTGCATCACGAGATGCTCCGGCAAATCGGGAATCGTCACCCACGAACGGCAGCCGCCGTATTTCGGTGAGTCGGGAAATTTCCATTCCGGCACAAGCCGGTAAACACGCACGAACGCGAGGAAAAGCTCGTCTTTGTCGTCGTAGTGAAAACGCTCCTCGATGACTTCATCTCGCCAGACGTGAAATGGCGCGAGTTGATGCGCAACGGATAAATCGGTCAGCGAAGCCGTCCATTCCACACGCGCAAAAAAATCGATCCGCATCGTCCCCTGCTCCAGTTGCGGCAGCGGCGTTTCCGGCGGTAACTTTAGCTTCGCGACTTGCTCGTGAAAAAGCGTTGGAAACAAAAAGAACTCGTCGTGTTTGAAGCGAAAGCCATCGCGCCCTTCTGCGATGCCACCTTTGCGCAAAATGATCGACTGCCGGCCGCGGCCGAGCGCCTCGCACACGAGCGCCCATTCTTTAAATGCGATACTCATAAATGAAGAGCGTGGAAGGATGCGCGAGGAACTCGTGAAATCAAGCCGCACATTTTTACTTCATCCCTCATCGCTCATCGCTCATCCTTTTAAATCATGCCGCTGAATATCGACCTGCATTGTCATTCGTTTTTCTCCGGCGACGGCGTGAGCAGTCCCGAGCAATTGATCGCGGCGGCGAAGGCGAAAGGCCTGAACGGTTTCGCGATCACCGACCACAACACGTGCGATTGCGTCAGCTACCTGCTCGACAAAGGATTGATGCGCGCCGACGGCTTGCCGGTGGATGGCTTTCTCATTTTGCCCGGCGTGGAAGTTACCACCGCCGATGGCCACCTGCTTTGCATCGGCGCCACTTTGCCGAACCTCAAAGGGACGCCCGCGATCGACGTCTGCAAAATCATCCACGAACACGGCGGGCTCGCGATTCCGCCGCATCCGTATGATTTGTTCCGCGCGGGCATCCGGCAATCGACGCTCGAGCTGATCGACATCGACGCGATCGAAGTTTTCAACGCCGCGACGACATTCAAGCGCTACAACCGCCAGGCGTTTGAATACGCACAGATGCGCGGCCTGCCGATGACCGCCGGCAGCGATGCGCATCACGAAGCTGCGATCGGCACGGCTTACACGATTTTAAACACCGACGATTTTTCCCTCAAAGGCATCCTCGCGCAGATTTTAAAAAGCAACGAGTTGAACCAAAAATACATGAGCCCGAAGGACAGCCTGCGCAAAACCTGGAACAACTGGCTGCGGTTGCGGAGAAAACGGCGGCACGTGCCGGTGAAAAACGCGCAATAGCTTACAAAAACGAAACGAAGCCCCAGTTGCGCTGCGCGACCAACTCTGGCACGGTGTCGCGCTAACTTTATGTGTGGAATTGTCGCTTACATTGGCAAATCAGACGCTACGCCCATCCTTCTCGACGGCCTGCGACGGCTCGAATACCGCGGCTACGACTCCGCCGGCGTCGCGATCATCAATGACGGCGGCCTCGTCGTCCGCAAGTGCGTCGGCCGCATCAGCAATCTTTCCGAGCTGATCCAGCGCGATCCGCCGCACGGCTCGGTCGGCATCTGCCACACGCGCTGGGCGACCCACGGCGGGGTGACGGACGAAAACGCGCACCCGCACTTTGACCAGAGCGGAAAGCTCGCGCTCGTCCACAATGGCGTGATCGAGAACTACCAGACGCTGCGCGACGAGCTGATCCGCGAAGGGCACACTTTTAAAAGCCAGACCGACACCGAAGTGCTCGCGCATCTGGTCGGCAAACACTACGACGCCGCCAAGGGCGAGCCTTCGAAGGCGCGGCTGATCGATGCGCTGCGGGCGGCGCTGAAACAGGTGATCGGCACCTATGGCATTGCGATGATCCACAGCGATCTGCCCGATTTCATCGTCGGCGCGCGGCGCGGCAGTCCGCTCGTGCTCGGCATCGGCAAAGGCGAAAACTTTCTCGCGAGCGACGTAAGCGCGATCGTGGCGCACACCCGCGACGCGGTTTATCTCAACGACTACGACATCGCGTGCATCGACCGCGAAAATTTCGAGATCACCAGTCTGCTCGGCGGGAGAAGCGGCTACGAAGTGAGCAAAGTCGAATTCAGCGAAAAGGACGTCGATAAAGGCGAATTCCCGCACTACATGCTCAAGGAAATCTTCGAGCAGCCGGAGACCGTGCGCGACGCGATGCGCGGCCGTCTTTCGCTCGAGGAAGCGACGGCGAAACTCGGCGGGCTCGAAATGACCGCCGCGGAATTGCGCGGCATCGAGCGCATCGTGCTCAGCGGTTGCGGCACGGCTTTTCACGCGGCGATGATCGGCGAGTATCTGCTCGAGACGCTCGCGCACATTCCGACCGAGTGCGAGTTCGCGAGCGAGTTTCGCTATCGCAATATGCCGATGACGAAGGACACGCTCGTGTTTGTGATCAGCCAGAGCGGCGAGACCGCCGATACGCTGGCCGCTTTGCGCGAGAGCCAGCGCAAAGGCCATCGCACGCTCGGCATTTGCAACAATGTCGCGAGCACGATCGCACGGGAGAGCGACGGCGGCGTTTACATGCACGCCGGGCCGGAGATCGGCGTCGCGGCGACGAAGTCGTTCACTTCGCAGCTCGTGATCCTGACGCTGATTTCACTGCTGCTCGGCCGGATTCGGCATCAATCGACCAGCGAAGGCATCCGCGTCATCGAGGAACTCGAGGAGTTGCCGGAAAAATTGCGCACGATTTTAAAACTCAACGACCAGATCCGCGACGTGGCGCACAAATATTCCGATGCAAAGGCGATGATGTTTTTGGGCCGGCAGTTCAACTTCCCGGTCGCGATGGAAGGCGCGCTGAAGATGAAAGAGATCAGCTACATTCACGCCGCCGGCCATCCGAGCGCGGAACTCAAACACGGCGTCATCGCGCTCATCACGCCGGAACTGCCGAGCGTTTTCATCGCGCCCGAGGATTCCGTTTTCGACAAAAACATCAGCAACATCGAGGAAGTCAAAGCGCGCAAAGGCCCGGTCATTGCCATCGGCACCGAAGGCTGCACCCAACTCGAGAAGGTCGCCGATGACGTGATCTACATTCCGAAGTGCGCGGATTATTTGTCGCCGATCCTCACCGTCGTCCCGCTGCAACTCCTGGCGTATCATCTCGCCGTCAAACTCGGCTGCGATGTGGACAAGCCGCGCAATCTGGCGAAATCGGTGACGGTCGAGTAGCTAGTGTTTTGGCGCGCTGACGACGCCTTCCTCCGCGACGCGGCGGCGTTCCTCGACAATGTTGTCGGCGATTTCCTCGACCATTTGCTCGAGCAGCAGCCGCAAATGTGAGCCGCGGCGGTAGTCGGATGGCGCGATGTGCTTCACACGGTCGGCGTGCGTGGAGAGCTGGTAGCATTTCTTGAAACTGCCGCGCGTCGGGTCGTCGGGATTGTAAACCGCAAGCGCCTGCCCGCCGTTTTTGCGCATCACGGTAAAACAGGGCACGTCGGTCGGGCCGTCGCCGACGTAGATCATGTGCGGGAACGGCACCGGCCGGATTTCCGGCGGCATGTGGTCGTTCACGTCCTGCGACATGTCGAGCAGCCCTTTGTTGATGCGGAAAAGAAACTGCGTCTTGGTGGTGTGGCTGATCACGCGTTTCGGAAAACTGATGCGACCATCATTTTCCTCGGCGAATTCGCAGCCGAAAATCGCGCGCACAAACGGCGCGAGCCGCGACCCCTCGATCATCACTTTCAAGCCCGACGAAATGATGTAGTGCTCGACGCGAATGCCGTGCGCCTCATGTTCCGCATTGAGCAGACCGCTGCGGAACTCCTCGAACATCTCCGGCAGCCCGGGATAAAACGTCATGTCCTTGCCGAGTTCGCGCAGCTCTGCGTTCGTCGGCCGATCCATGCCGAGGTAGTCGAGCATCGCTTTCATGTAGGCGAGCTCGTTGTCGAAGCCCTGCTCCTTCACCAGCTCGCCGCAGCGCTGCCAGAATTTTCGCGAGTCGATGCCGAAGCGCGGAAACAGCACTTCCTCCTGCATGTAAGTCGGGCTCAGCGTCTGGTCGTAGTCGTAAACGATCGCGATGATGTTTTGCGGTGAGGACATGTGGAAATTTAGTTTTAGGATTTGGGATTTTCGATGGGAAAAAGTGCCGCGAGCGCATCGGTGAGGTTCGGAAAATGAAAACGGAAGCCGGCTGCGGTCGCGGCGCGGGGAACAATGCGTTTGCTGTCGAGCAATTCGCGCGAAGGTTCGCCTGCGATTGTTTTTAAAACAAATGCGGACACGGTGAAAATTGCGGGCCGGTGCAATGTGCGCGCAACGTCGCGCGTGAAATCCACATTCCGCACCGGCTCCGGCGCGACGGCGTTGAGCGGACCGCTGACGGTTTCGTTCTCGATTGCGAACAGTGTAAGCGCGGCTTCGTCGTCGAGATGAATCCAGGACATCCATTGTGTTCCGTCGCCGATTTTTCCGCCGAGCCCGGCGCGGAAAATCGGGCTCATCACGCGCAGCGCGCCGCCGTTTTTGCCGAGCACAACACCGGTTCGCAGCAGCACGACACGCACGCCGCGTTCACGTGCGCGCAACGCTTCGGCTTCCCACGCTTGTGTCACTTCCGCGAGAAAACCGTCGCCCGCGGGGGCGCTTTCATCCGCGATGCTTTCGCCGGTGTCGCCGTAAAAACCAATCGCCGAGCCGCTCACCAGCACGCGCGGCGGATGCGGGCCCGCGAGGATTGACTCGATAATTCGCCGCGTCCCGCGCACCCGGCTCTCTCGAATGCGCCGTTTTTTTTCCTTCGTCCAAATCCCGAAAATGTTTTCGCCCGCGAGATGAATCAGCGCATCGCAGCCGCTGACGTCCACACTTCTATCCGGTGAAAAAACGCGCGTTTCCGCGCAGTTGCGAATGAGCCGATTCGGATTTCGCGAGAAACCGATCACGCGATGCCCGCGCTCATTCACGAGCTCGACAATACGCGAGCCGATGAACCCGCTCGCGCCGGTGATGCCGATGTTCATTTTTAAAAATCGCTAAAAGCGCCCGTAAAGCCAGCGATACGGAAATTTGTCGCCGGGGCAATCGGTCGGCCATTGCGGCGGATTGATGTCGCGGTGCGCTTTGACGATCGCTTCCTTGCGATCAATCGTGCCAACGCGTTTGCGCAGATAGCGGATCAATTCGTCGAGCGCCTCCAGCTGCTGGCGTGTCGGCAGGTCGCGGTTGAAATCGCCGACGAGACAAATGCCGAGCGCAATGTTGTTTAAATAATCGCTGTGCACGTGTCCGCCATTGATTTGCCGGCGCCAGCGGTCGCCGATCTCGATCTGGCCATTGCCCGAGGACGTGCCGTTGCCGATGACGAAATGATATGCGAGGCCGTTGGGCATCTTGCGGGTGTGGCGGTGGTAGTAGTCGAAAATCTTCGCATTGCCCTGACGCGTGCCGCTGTTGTGCACGACGATGTAACGCCAGCGATGCCGCACGACCGGCGCGCGGTCGATCGCGTCGCGCACGGCGCGCGTGAGGTATTTGTATTGCGTGTTGTCGCCGCCGAACTGCCACCAGTGGCGCTTCGGTGCGCTCGGCGGCGGAGGCTCGAGCCCGGCGGTTTCATCGATACCGGATTTTTCAATCGTGACCGGCGCGGAGGGGACGGCCTGAGCGCGCGGCGGCGGAGTCGGCGCTGGAGTCGGACGCGGCGTGACTGCGGGCAAAGCGCGCTCGATTTCTCTTTTTGGCGTCTCTTCCGGCGTCGGCTCCGGCTTGTGTTTTTTCTTTTTTTTAGGCTTGGGAGTTTCCTCCGGGGTCGTTTTGTGAACGGGCTTCGGCGTTTCCTCTTCGGCTTCAGTCGGCTTCGCAGAAGGTTTTGGCGCGGACGTCGGTGAAATTTTGCGCGGCTTCGGTTTTGGCTTTGGCGCGGGCGTCGCCTGCTCTTCGGCGGGCACAGTCTGCATTTCCTCACGCGCCCTGAGAAAAGCTTTCTTCGCCTCTTCTTCGGTCATCGCGGAGCTGCGCGGCAGCAAAGGCAAAAGCCCGACGCTGATCATCGCGAACACGAGGAAAAATCTGCGCACGCGCGGATGCTAACAAAGAAAAATGCCGAATGAAGAATTATGAATGAAGAATTCGTGCGCGGCTTCGGCGCTTTTCAAATTCATCATTCCTCATTCAACATCCGTCACTCATGAAAATCCTGATCCTCACCGCGGGCTTTGGCGAAGGACACAACAGCGCTGCACGCAGTGTTAAATTAGCGTTGGAGCAGGTTGCGCCGGGCGCAGTGGACGCGCGCATGCTCGATCTTTTCGAGACGTGCTACGGGCGCGTCAACGAGATGGCAAAAAAGGCGTATCTCGGCGTGATCAATAACGCGCCGGTGATCTGGGAAAAAATCTACGACCTGCTCGACACGACGAAAATCCTCGAGCTGAACCTTCCCGCGATGTGGCAACTGCGCAAAGCGCTCGCCGATTTGCTCGCGCAAGAAAAGCCGGACGCAGTCGTGATCACGTATCCGGTTTACAATTTTCTGATCGAACAAATCTACCAAGGCGCGCCGCCATTCGCGCACATCACGATCATCACGGATTCGATCACGGTGAATTCCGTCTGGTATCGTGCGGCGAGCGACGTGTTTATGGTGCCAAACGAAGACACTGCGGACGTTTTACGCAGCGTAAAAGTGCCCGACGATAAAATCCGCGTGCTCGGCTTTCCGGTGCTGCCGCATTTCGCATTGAACAACGGTTCGCGTCCCGGGCCGGGTGAAGTCACGCCGCGCGTGCTTTACATGATCAATTTCGGAAAACGCGAAGCCCCCGACTTAGTGCGCGAGTTGTTGGCCATTCGCGGAATCGAGCTGACGATCACCGTCGGGCGCGACGAAGAATTGCGCGCACGCGTGGATGAAGTCGTGCGCGCATCGGGCCGCGACATCGAGGTCTTTGGCTGGACGCCGCAGTTGCCCGACCTGCTGATGCGCAGCCACGTGCTGATCAGCAAAGCCGGCGGCGCGACCACGCAGGAAGCAATCGCTGCGCGGACGCCGATGATCATCAGCCAGGTCGTGCCGGGACAGGAGGAGGGCAACGCGCAGTTGATTGTGAAACGCAACTGCGGCGTGGTCGCCGAGACCCACGCCGACATCGTCGCCGCAGTCGGACGCGCATTCGCGGACGACGCGGCGCTCTGGCGCGAATGGCAGGCGAACATCACACAGCTCAGCCGGCCCGCGGCGGCGCTCGATATTGCGAAATTCATTCTAGCCACGGAAAAATGATCCGCGCATTCGTTTTCGATATTGGAAATGTGCTGCTGCGTTTCGATTTTTCGATCGCGCTGAAACGGCTGCAAGCAAGCTCCGATCTGCCTTCCGAGGCAATCGCGCACGCGTGGGAGCCGATCAAAATCGCGTATGAAAACGGCGAGATCGTCCGCGCGGAATTTCAACGGCGCGTGATGGAAGTGCTGCAATTCGCCGGCACGGAGCGCGAATTCGTCTCGGCATGGCAGGAGATCTTTTTTGAAAATCACGCGATGACCGAACTCGTGCGCAAACTGCACGGGATATATCCGCTTTTTCTTTTGTCAAACACAAGCGACCTGCACATGGATTACATTTTCGAGACGTATCCGGTGTTCCGCTTGTTTAAAGACGCGGTCTATTCGTTTAGCGCGAAATGCTCCAAACCCGGCCGCGAAATTTTCGAGATCGCGATCGAGAAGCTCGCCGTCACGCCATCGGAAACCATCTACATCGACGACCTCGCGCCGAACGTGGAAACCGCTCTCCAGCTAGGTTTCCGCGCATTCCAATACGACTTCAATAATCACGATGCGCTGCTCGCCTTTCTCGCGCGCGAAGGCGTGGAAAGCTTTTGATTGCTGCAGTGATGAGCCCGGCGAATACGACCTGACCGTCAGCCATTCGGATAAAGGGCAGTGCGACGCCAAATGGCCGCTTCGATTTAGCGCGAAATATTCGATTGGCGCAGGATTTGGAAGCCGCGCACTTGCAGGACGGCGGCAAATTACCTAACGTCTCACACTCCATGTCCTGCACTAAAATCGATCCTTCGCTCCACCAGGCGCGCAAGCCCGATTGGATCAAGGTGCGGCTGCCGACCAATCCGGTTTTCTTTTCGACAAAGGCGCTCATCTCGGACCTGCGGCTGCATACGGTGTGCGAAGAAGCGCAATGCCCGAACCGCTGGGAATGCTGGAGCGGTGGGACGGCAACTTTCATGATCGCAGGCGAACGCTGCACGCGTGCGTGCGGGTTTTGCGCGGTGACGACGGCGAAGCCGTTTGCGCTCGAAGTGGACGAGCCGCAGCGTGTGGCGACTGCAGTGAAGCGGATGAATTTAAAGCACGTCGTCGTGACGGCGGTCGCGCGCGACGATCTCGCCGACGGAGGCGCGGAACATTTTGCGCGAACGATCGAGGCGATTCGCGAGGCCGATCCGCAAATCATCATCGAAGTGCTCGTGCCCGATTTTCACAATCGCGAGGAAGCAGTGCGAACGGTGCTCGACGCGGAGCCGCATATTTTCAATCACAACGTCGAGACGTGCGAACGCCTGACGCCGCTGGTGCGCTCGCGCGCAAAATATCGCGTGTCACTCGCGGTGCTGAAACGCGCGAAGGAAATCGCGCCGCACATCGTGACGAAAAGCGGCGTGATGCTCGGGCTCGGGGAGACGGAGACGGAGTTGTTTCAGACGATGGATGATTTGCGCGAAGCGGGCGTGCAGGTATTGACGCTCGGGCAGTATTTGCGACCGACACCGCAGCATTTGCCGGTCATCGCTTACATTCATCCGGATCAATTCCGGCAATACGCGGAGATCGCCTACGGCAAAGGGTTCGAGCATGTTTCGTCCGGGCCGCTCGTCCGCAGCTCGTATCACGCGGCGGATTTTCATCCCGTGCCGCGATGACACGAGTTGACCGAACGAATGTCGCCGCACTGATTCCCGCTTTTCGCGAGGAACGTCACATCGCAGACGTGGCGCGGCGTTCTTTGCAAATGTTGGACACCGTGCTGGTGATCGACGACGGCTCATCCGACACGACCGCGGAACAGGCGCGCAAAACCGGGGCACAGGTAATCGTCCACGAAGTGAATCGCGGCAAGGGCGCTGCGATCAAAACAGGCTTTCGCGAATTGCTCGCGCGCAATTTTGAATACGTGCTGATCCTCGACGCCGACGGGCAGCATCTGCCCGAGGAAATCCCGCACTTTTTAACAGAAGCGAACGCTTCGCGCACACCGTTCATCGTCGGCACCCGCATGAGCGACGTGAAGAAAATGCCATTCGTGCGCAAGATGACGAACCGCTACATGTCGTGGCGCATCAGTCGCGCGTGCGGCCAATGGATTCCCGATACGCAATGTGGATTCCGCATGATTCATCGCGACGTGATTCCGCATTTGTTTTGCGAGAGCAACAACTACGACTACGAAACCGAGATGCTGCTCATCACGGCGCGCGCCGGTTTTCGCATCGCGGCGGTGCCGGTGAGCACGGTTTACGGCGAGGAGAAAAGCAAGATTCACCCGGTGCGCGACACGATCCGGTTTTTTAAACTGATGTCGCGCTACCGCGATTCGGCGGCGGCGTAGTTTACTTCGGGCTCGCGGTCGGGCTTGGCGATGCGGATGACATCGCGCCGAACTCGGCTTTCAGCCGCTTCATCATATCATCGAGCAGCGGCTTGCGCTTTTCCTCCATCTCCTTGCGTAGCTTTTCCTCGATTTTCCGCCGTTCCTGCGCGTAACGCAGCGCGTAAACTTCGCGGTGATCGGGATCGAGTTGCAGGCCCGATTTGCGGATCGATTCGTCGATTTCCTGCGCCATGCGCTCACGGCGGAATTGCTCGCGATCGCGCAACGCTTCCTTTTCCGGCGAGGGCATCTCTTTCCATCGCTGGAAGTTTTCACGAAAATGCTCGCGCTGTTCCGGCGGGAGCTTCTCGAAAACACGGCGCGCGTCTTCGAATTCGTCCGGCTTGCGCTGATCGCCCGGCGGTTTCATTGCGGGCGGCGGAGGTTTCGGCGGAGCACTCGGCGCGGGATTCGGCGCCGGCGAATTATTCTGCGCAAACGCCGTGCTCGCGGAAAGCGCAGCGGAGAAAATCAGTTGACGGAATCGTCGGTCCATACGGCGTTTTCCTCGGACGCGAGGAGTTCGTCAAGGTGGTTGATGACTTCATAGTCAGGATTGCCGACGATCTGCGCGAGCACGGGCGAATGCTCCTGTTTTTGCGGATGCTGATGAAATACGCTCGTGCTCATTAGCGCAACCATAGCCGCAGCGCCGACGGGCACGGCGACACGCCAGGAACGGCGCACCCACGTGAAAAATCCGACGCGTTCCTGTTGCGTCTGCCGGATTTCGCGCAGGACATTCCGCGCAAAAAACGGAGACACGCCCGGCTGCTTTGCTTTGCCGAGCAAATCCCAAAGTGGATCGTGTTCGTCCGTTTTCATCAAAAATGAAACACGTATCCTCGGCGAAAGTTGCGCGGAAATTCGCGCGCTTACACCAGGTCCGTCGCCTCGAGGAAACCTTCGAGCTGCCGGATGCGCGTCGGGTGACGCATTTTGCGGAGCGCTTTCGCCTCAATCTGGCGGATGCGTTCGCGCGTGACTTTGAATTGCCGGCCCACTTCCTCGAGCGTGCGGCTGTAGCCATCAACGAGGCCGAAGCGCTGTTCAAGAACCTGGCGTTCACGTTCCGTTAACGTCTCGAGAACGTCCTTGATTTTCTCTTTCAGCAGCACCGCCGCGGTCATGTCGCTCGGGTTTTCCGCGCCTTTGTCCTCAATGAAATCGCCAAAGCTCGTGTCGTCGCTCTCGCCAACGGGCGATTGCAGCGAGATCGGCTGCTGCGCCATTTTCAAAACAGCGCGAACGCGCTCGACAGGGAGCTGAATTTCGTCCGCGACTTCCTCCGGGGTGGGCTCGCGGCCGTAGTCCTGCACGAGCTGTTTTTGCACGCGCATGAGCTTGTTGATCGTCTCGATCATGTGCACGGGAATGCGGATCGTGCGTGCCTGATCGGCAATCGAACGCGTGATCGCCTGGCGAATCCACCACGTCGCGTAAGTCGAAAATTTATAGCCGCGGCGATACTCGAATTTCTCGACCGCTTTCATCAGGCCCATGTTGCCTTCCTGGATGAGATCGAGGAACGAGAGGCCGCGATTCGTGTATTTTTTCGCGATGGAAATGACGAGGCGCAGGTTGGCCTCGACCATCTCGGTTTTCGCTTTCAAGGCTTTTCTAAACCACGATTTCAGCTCGTTGTATTCGTGGATGAATTCTTCCGGGCTGAGCCACATCCGCGACTGCTCTTTTTTCAGTTCCTCGACGTGGTTTTTCGCGCCGTCCTGTCCTTTGCCCTTCTTTTTGTGCGCCAGCTCGGCCTGCATGTTCGTGATGCGGCGAAAAGTCTCGTCCGCAAGATGCACGAATTCCTCGGTAACTTTTTGTTTGAAGTAAAATTTTGGATAAAGCTTCTGCAGCGAATCGAGCGCTTTTTTGAATTGCTTCGCGCTTTTCGTTTCCGGATTTTTCGTGCCGCTTGCGACGAGATGCTTGTAAGCGCGCAAAACCGCATCCGTGGATCTTTCGAGATGATCGCACAAGCGCGGCAGCGCTTTCATGTAACGCTCGCGGCTCTCGATTTTCTTGTCGAGAATCACGCGATCGAAACGCTCGCGGCCTTCGATCAATTTGCGCGCGAGGTCGAGATGCGCGCGCGAGGTGAAGCCGAAACGGTTGATGTGTTTTTGCACCATCAGTTCCGCATCCTCGATGCGCTTGGAGATTTCCACTTCCTGCTCGCGCGTGAGCAGCGGCACCTGGCCCATCTGCTTTAAATACATCCGCACCGGATCATCGAGCACGTCGAGTTTTGTATCGGCTTTTTCCTCATCCTCCTCGTCCTGCGCTTTCTGGCCGTCTTTGTAACGGTCAACTTCCGACGCATCGATGATGTCGATTTCCATCGTGCGAAGACGCATCATGATCGTCTCCATCTCGTCAGGATCGTTGAGGCTGTCCGGCAGGGCTTCGTTGAGGTCGTCGAAAGTGATGTAGCCCTGCTCTTTGGCCAGCTTCACCAGTTCGCGAAGTTTGTCCTGAATATCGGGCGCATCCAGATTCACTGCGCCACGCGCGGCAGTCGGTTGCGGCTGAATCGCTGCAATGCGTGAAGCTTTTGCCTTTTTCGAAACTTTCTCGGCCTTTGCCGCTTTTGCGGGAATCGGATGCGAGTTGCCGTTTTGATGCGGCTCGCTGCCGTTGGAGCGGGGCTTCGCGGCTTTTTCAGCCTTTGCTTTGACCTTCGCTGGCTTTGTTTTCGCGGGCTTTGCTGCCCGTGCGACCGGACGGCTCTTTGCGGCTTTCGCTGTTTTCCGGGGTTTCGGTTTTAGTTTAGCTTTGCTCGATTTTTTTGCGGAAGCTTTGATGGCGTGTTTCTTGGCTGGTTTAGGCATACCTTGTCCGATTCTGCGCACGGAATCCCCTCCAGCGCAAAAACGCGCCGGTTTAGGAGAAAGGCCGCGCAATATCAGTGATGCGTTTTTGAAGGTCAAGGATTTGTTTCTGCAATTTTGCGACCTCGGAAACCGGCAGATTCGGCGCCCGCAAACGCGCCAAAACCGCGTCGCGCCGATGCTCCATCTCGCGCCGCTCCAGATCGCGCCAGCAATCCCGCGCCGCGGCGAGCGCATCCTCCGGCAGCTTTTCGTCGAGCAACGCGTTTACGACGATTTCCTCCTCCGGCTCGAGCCGCGACGAAAAGGCAGAGATCGACGCCGGTTCGCCGGGCCGCAGATTCGCCTGCAAAATTTTAACGAGCAGTTCGCTTTGCGGAATCTCCGGCAGAAGTTCGTTCCACGGCTGCTCCAGAATCCAGCACCGCGCATCGTCATGGCGCAACGCTAGCAGCGATAGCGCGCCGATCGTTGTTTTCGAAAAAAGCGGACGCGCTTTTTGCTGCGGCTCGTCTGCGGACGGTTTCGCCGTTTTGCCGAGCAGCGACCAAAAATCTTTGAGCGAAATTTCCAGTCGCGTCGCGACTTTGTTTGCGACGCTTTCGCGCAGCACGGCGTCGGTGATCAGCTTCACCGATTCCGCCATTTTTCTCGCGAACTGCATTTTGCCCCGCGGTGTCGGAAATTCCGCCGTGTTCGCCGCGCGGTCGATTTGAAAATCGAAAAAATCGCGCGCATCCGCAATTTGTTTAACGAACGCATCCGCACCTTCCGCGCGGATCAGCGAGTCGGGATCGTGGCCTTCCGGCATCGTCGCGACGCGCACGACTAGATTTGCGTCGAGCAACGCCGCGAGCGAGCGCTCCGTTGCTTTTGCGCCGGCGCTGTCGGAATCGAAACAAAGCACAACTTCATCGACGAAACGCTTCAGCGTCCGCGCCTGCTTTTCGGTGAACGCCGTGCCTTGCGGCGCGACGACGTTTTGCACGCCGGACTCGAACGCGCTGATCAAATCGAGCTGTCCCTCGAGCACGATCGCCGAGTCTTTGTCCACGAGCGCGCGCTTCGATTTGTGCAAACCGAAAAGCACATTGCCTTTCGTAAAAAGCATCGTCTCGGGCGAGTTCACATATTTCGCCGCCTGCGAATCGCTCTGCAAAACGCGTCCGCTAAAAGCAATCACTTCGCCGAGGTCGTTGCAGATTGGAAACATCACGCGATCGCGAAAACGGTCGTAAAACTCGCCGTCCGGTTTTTCTTCGTCGCGCAATTTTACGAGGCCGCTCGCGATCAATTCGTCCGCGTTGAATCCTTCGGCGCGCGCCCAATTGCCGAGCGCGTCCCACGCGTCGGGCGCGTAGCCGATTCTCCATGCTTTCGCGATTTCGCTGCGAATGCCGCGGCCTTTTAAATAATTGCGAGCGCGTTTCGCGTCGTCGCTATCCAGTAAATTTTGATGAAACCAATCCGCGGCTTGCGCGTGCAAGGCGAGCAGACGCTTGCGCATTTTAAAGCGGCGATCGTCCTCGGCGCTGAGTTGTTCCTCGACGATCTGGATTCCCGCGCGCTCGGCGAGCCGTTTTGCCGCGGTCGGAAAATCGATATTCTCATAACTCATCACGAACCGGAACACGCTCCCGCCAGCGCCGCAGCCGAAGCATTTAAAAATCTGCCGCTGTGGATTCACCGTGAACGACGGCGATTTTTCCTGGTGAAAAGGGCAGAGCGCCTTGTAAACGGTGCCCGCGCGTTTCAGCGGAAAATAGGCGCCGATCACATCCACGATGTCATTCGCGGCCGCGATTTGCTCAATGGTTTCGTTGGGGATCATGACGCCGCCTGCACTTTTAACGTCGAAAATTTGCGATGCAAGAAACGCCGCCTTTTCGCTGCTGACAAAACGAAGACGCCACCTCAACATGCGTGCGTCGTATCCCCTTTATGACTCCGACCAATCTCTCCGCTCTGGCTAAACAATCTCTCGCAATCATCATGGGCGGCGGCGCAGGCACACGTCTGTTTCCGCTGACCAAGGACCGCTCGAAGCCGGCGGTGCCGCTCGGTGGCAAATATCGCATCGTCGACATTCCGATCAGCAATTGCATCAACTCCGGGCTGCGCCACATGTATGTGTTGACGCAGTTTAACAGCACGTCGCTCATCCGTCACATCGCGGCGAGTTACAAATTCGACCACTTCTCGCGCAGTTTCGTCGAGGTGCTCGCGGCGCAGCAGCGACCGAGCGGCGCGCATTGGTATCAAGGCACCGCCGATGCCGTCCGCCAAAACTTGAGCGATTTTCTCCAGCGGCCTTACGAGTATTTCATCATTCTCAGCGGCGATCAGCTTTATCGCATGGATTACCGGCTGGTGCTCCAGCAGCACATCGAGAAAAAAAGCGACATCACCATCGCGACGATTCCGGTTGATCGCCGGTCCGCGCCGGACTTCGGCATCATGCACACCGATCCGGAGCGGAAGATCATTCGCTTTGAAGAAAAACCGAAAGATGCCGCGATGCTCGACGAGTTAAAAATTCCCGCGCCGCTTTTGCGTGAGCTGGAAAAAGAGGAAAACGAAGAACTCTACCAGGCGTCGATGGGCATTTACATTTTCAATCGCGACGCACTCGTCGAGTCGCTGGACAACGACTTCGTCGATTTCGGCAAACACATCATTCCCGCTGCAATCAAGCGCTACGCGGTGCATGCGTATATTTTCCAGGGTTATTGGGAGGACATCGGAACGATCCGCGCGTTTTTCGATGCAAACCTGAATCTTACGAATTTGGCGCCGCCGTATTCGTTTTTCGATACGATCGCGCCTGTTTACACACACGCACGCTTTTTGCCGGCGAGCAAAATCGATGGCGCCACGGTGAAGCAGGCGATTATTTCCGACGGTTGCATTATTTCCGACTCGCACATCGAGCGCTGCGTTATCGGCATTCGCAGTTACGTCGGCAGCGGCACAACCATCCGCCAATCGATCGTGATGGGCTGCGATTTTTACGAAGCCGATTTGGCGTCGAAGGAAATAGATGGAGGCGTGCCGCCGCTCGGCATCGGCAAAAATTGCGTGATCGACCACGCGATCATCGACAAAAATGCCCGCATCGGCGATGGCGTCGTCATTTCACCGGAGGCGAAGCCGGAGAATTTTGATGGCGAAAATTTCTACGTCCGCGACGGTATCGTGATCGTTCCCAAAAATGCAGTCATCCCATCCGGCACCTGGATTTAACTTAAACAAACCGCTGCTTATCAGCGCAGCCGGCGCATTCGCCGTCGGCATCGCGTTCGGCTGTTTATTCACGTCGTCCGGCACATCCGAGAAAAGGAGCGCGTCCGGTTCTTCGCAGGAAAAATCCGAGAGCGCCGCAAATTCGAGCGGCGACGGTTCCAGCGCCGCTCACAGCATGTGGTCGACGCACGATTTTCCGACGCGTTTGCACGAGGCGCTCAGTTCCGGCTCCGATCGCAAACGCTGGCGCGCGATCAACTCGATTGCCGAGGATCTTGATCCCGCGCAAATCCGTGCCGCGCTCGCGGAAATAGACAAGTTGCACATGCGCGAACGCCCGATGATTCTCGCGCAGTTGCTCGAGCGCTGGGCGGAGCAGGATCCAAAATCCGCAGTCGAATACGCGAACGGCCTGAAAAAAAACAGCGAACGCCAGCAGGCGCTCGCCGCGGCTGTTGGCGGCTGGGCCGACAAAGATCCGCAAACTGCAAAAGATTACGCGTCGAAACTGCCGGCGGGACCGTTGAAAGATGCCGTGTATCAATCGCTCATCGGCACAATCGCCGGCTCGGATCCCGAGCAGGCGCTACAGCTCGCACAAAGCGTTTCACCGCGCGTCGGGCAGATGAGCGCGTATTCGATTTTTAATCAATGGGCGGGCCGTGATCCGCAAAGCGCGGCAATGCGCGCGGCGCAAATTTCCAATCCCAACATGCGCCGCAGCGCGCTCAACGCCATCGCGAGCACATGGGCCAGCACCGACGTCACGGCCGCGCTCACTTGGGCGCAGGCGCTGACCGACGGCAATTCGCGACGTAACGCGCTCGATTCGATCGCGCAGCAATGGGCGCAGATCGATCCAAAGGCCGCGGCCGATTTCGCCTCGACACTGCCGCCCGGAAATCGCGCGCAAACGCTCTCCAACGCGCTCAGCACCTGGGCGGATTCCGACATGAGCGGCGCGCTCGATTGGATTAGCCAAATGAGCGACAGCCCGGAAAAAACGCGCGTTTTACAACAGATGAGTTACCGCGGAATGTGGCAGGATCCCGAGCGAGCGCTTCAGATCGTCCAGCTCATGCCCGCCGGCGATCCGCAGGACAACGTGCTGCGCAACATCGCGAACAGCTGGATACAAAACGACCCGACCGGCGCGCTCGCATGGGCGCAGCAGCAGACCGACGAGCACGTGCGGCGGATGATCTGGCCGTCGATCGCCGGCGGACTCGCGCAAACCGATCCCGCGGCGGCGATGAAAATCGTGCAATCGCTCAACGCGGGCCAGGAGCGTGATAACGCGACAAACAACGTGCTTTCCAACTGGGGCGAAAACGATCCCGTCTCCGCGTTGAATTGGATCGCCAGCCAGATGACGGATGGCTCGCAAAAAAACGATTCGATTAACAACGTCGTTGGCAGTTGGGCCCGCAATGATCCCGCCGGAGCCGAGCGCTGGATCGAGGCCCTGCCGGTCGGCGACACACGCGACAACGCATTGCGCAGCGCGAGCTATCAGTTCATGCAAAGCGACCCGAACACCGCACTGCGGTTCATCGGCCAGATCGGCGACGACAAAATGCGCACGCAGCAATACGAAAATTTCGCGCAAAACTGGATACGCTACGACCGCGACGCCGCGCTTGCGTGGATTGCAAACTCGCCGCTTTCGACCGACGCAAAAACGCGTTTGTCGAAAATGCGTTAGCAATTCGCCGCGCTGCACCGGCTTGCAGCAAAGAGCGACTTCAGCGATTGGATAGTGATGCATTTCCGATTTTTGCGCGTCGTTTTTTGGATCGTTGTCGCGTTGCTCGGTGCGTCCGCATTGGCCGTTCTCGCGATGTCGCGCGGCGAACCGGTGAGTGCGCTTTGGATCGTTGTCGCGTCGGTTTGCGTGTTCGCAATTGCGTATCGCTTTCACTCCGCGTGGCTGATGGCAAAGGTGCTGACGCTCGATGAAGTGCGCGCGACTCCAGCGGTCGTGCACGAGGACGGAAAAGATTTTGTGCCGACGAATAAATGGGTCGTGTTCGGGCATCACTTTGCTGCAATTGCAGGGCCGGGCCCGCTGGTCGGGCCGGTGCTGGCAGCGCAATTTGGTTTTCTGCCCGGACTGCTCTGGATGCTGGTCGGCGCGACGCTTGGCGGCACGGTGCATGACTGCATCGTGATGCTTTGCTCAACGCGCCGCCGCGGCAAATCGCTCGGCCAAATGGTGCGCGAGGAAGTCGGGCCATTCGCCGGCGCGCTAGCGCTGATCAGCATCGTGGCGATTTTGATCATCCTGCTCGCGGTGCTTGCGCTGGTCGTGGTGAAAGCGCTCGCGGAAAGTCCATGGGGCTTGTCGACAATTCTCGCATCGATCCCGATCGCGATGACGATGGGTGTCGCGATTCGTCACGGAAAAATTCATATCGGCATCATCAGCGCGCTCGGAGTCATCGCGCTGCTCGCGTCCGTCGTCGGCGGACAATGGCTTCACGGCACGATGCTCGAGCATTGGCTCACGCTCGATGGCCGCGCGCTCGCGTGGGGAATCATGGCTTATGGATTGCTGGCTTCCGTTTTACCCGTGTGGTTGCTGCTCGCGCCGCGCGATTATCTTAGCTCTTACATGAAAATCGGCGCGGTCGCTTTGCTCGGAGTCGCCATCGTCATTCTCGCGCCGAAACTGCAGATGCCAGCACTCACAAAATTCATCGACGGCAGCGGCCCTGTTTTCGCCGGCCCGGTTTTTCCATTTTGTTTCATCACGATCGCGTGCGCCGCCGTGTCCGGCTTTCACGCGCTGATTTCATCCGGCACGACTCCGAAAATGCTCGCGCGCGAAAAAGACATTCGCATCGTCGGCTACGGCGCGATGGTCACCGAGATGCTCGTCGGCATCATGGCGCTGATCGCCGCGTGCGTGATGCAACCAGGCGAATATTTCGCCGTAAACATGAAAGGCACACCCAGCGAAGTCGTGACGAAAGTCAGCGCGCTCGGTTTTCCGGTGACGGAAACTGAGATGGCGGATCTCGCCGCGAGCGTCGGCGAAAAAACAATGATCGGCCGCACCGGTGGCGCGCCGACGTTCGCGCTCGGCATGGCTCACATGTTTAGCAAGGTGTTTCGAAGCCCGGCGGCGCTCGCGCTCTGGTATCACTTCGCGATCATGTTCGAGGCGATGTTCATTCTGACTACGATTGATGCCGGCACGCGCGTCGGCCGATTCCTCGTGCAGGATATTTTCGCCTCCGTCTGGAAGCCGCTTGGACGCACCGATTCGGCATTCGGAAACTGGCTCGCGAGCGTGCTGTTCGTCTCCGCGTGGGGCTGGTTTTTGTATCAAGGCGTCATCGATCCGTTCGGCGGCATCAATTCGCTTTGGCCGATCTTCGGCGTCGCGAATCAATTGCTCGCCGTGATCGCATTATCACTCGGCGTGACGGTGCTTATCAAAATGGAGCGCACGCGTTATCTCTGGGTGCCGCTCGCGCCGCTCGTGTGGCTGCTCGCGGTAACGACGACTGCCGGATGGATGAAAATTTTCAGCGCCGATCCGCGGCTCGGATTCTTGAGCGCGGCTGACGGTTTCCGCGCAAAAATCCTGAGCGGCGGAACCACCGATCAACTCGCCGTGTGGAAAACGCAATTGTTAAACAATCAGGTAGACGCGGCCGTAACCGGCGCATTTTTAATCCTCGTATTGCTCGTCGTCGCCGCGTCGGCGCGCGTTTGGTGGAAATTGCTCGCGCGTGAGGAGCAGCCCGTTTTGCGTGAAGATCCCTACGTCGCGCTGCCGCTCGCGCAGAGCTGAAAAATTCGCCCCGGCATACGTGTAAGCCGCCGCCGCATTCCGATTATGAGTGCGGAGAATACACATGCTTTGGACTCTTTTCATTGTGCTGCTGCTTGCATGGCTCATTTGCGTCATCGTCTTGAAGACCGTCAGCCTCGCGATTCATCTGCTGCTGCTGGTTGCGCTGGCGGTGCTCGTTTTAAAATTGTTGCCGGGACGCGGACGACACGTTTAGCAATGGTCCTATGAAACCTGCAGGCATTGTCGGCATAATCCTCATCATCGTCGGCGTCGCGGCGCTCGCATACCAAGGCATCACGTATCGACAGCGCGAAACCGTGCTCGACATCGGGCCGATTCATGCGACTGCGGAAAAGGAACGAACGATCCCGATCCCGCCGATCATCGGTGTCGTTGCAGTCGTTGGCGGAATCGTGCTGCTCGTCTCCGGAACGAAGAAAAGCTAACTCTTTCGCGCGATCAACGTCAGTCGCTGCCACCACCAGACGATTCTCCCGTCCTCCTCGCCGAGGTGAAAAAGCTCGCGCGCCTGCTGCGGTGCATCGGCGATCAATTGCAAAACGCGCTCGCGATTTTCCGGCGAAGTCGCCGCCGTTTCGAAATACCACTGCACGTCAGGCTGTTTAAACGGCGTCAATTCCGTAAATTCAACGCGCATGCCATTGGATTCACACAGGCGCGACCACATGCGCGGAGTGCCGAGGCGATTGTGACTCGGATCGCGCAGCTTTTCGACCTGGTGCAACCACTCCTCGGCTTCGGGATGATCGTCCGCGACCGATCCGTCGATGAGCAGAAAATAACCGCCGGGTTTTAAAACGCGCGCAGCTTCGCGAACAAAATCCGGCGGCGAACTGAAATGATGCGCCGCAACCCGGCACGTCACCAAATCGAACTCCGCATCGCCGTAAGGAAATTTCTCCGCTGCGTGCTGACGCGTCTCCACCGACAGCCCGCGCTTCGCAGCGCCTTCGCGCACGCGCTCGAGCATTGGCGCGGCGATATCGGCGGCGATCACGTCATGACCAAGGCTCGCCAGACAAAGCGCCGTGTGCCCCGCGCCGGTCGCGACATCGAGCACGCGCGCGTGCGGCGGCAGCGTGATTTGTTTCAACGCTTCGCGCACATCCTCGACGTTTTCCAAAATGTGTCCCTGCGCGTAACGTTTACTTTGTCTGGCGAATTGTTCCTGCGATGCGCGCTGGATTTCGTTTAGTTGCATGCACGACGCTACACCAACGCGCTTGTCTTTGCGCGCTCGCGATGAAAACTTGGCGCGGTTGAAAACGCCCGCAGAAAAAATCATCGTCGCACTCGACGTTCCCACGGAAGACACCGCGTTTCGGCTCATCGAGCAACTCGGCACGAGCATTCATTTTTATAAAATCGGGCTTCAGCTTTTCACGAAAAGCGGGCCATCGATCGTGCAACGCGTCAAACAAACCGGCGCGAAAGTTTTTCTCGATCTCAAATTCCACGATATCCCGAACACTGTGCGACATGCAGTCGAGTCCTCGTGTGCTCTTGGCGTGGACATGCTGACGATCCATCTCTGTGGCGGCTCGCAAATGATCCGCGCCGCCGCTGACGCAGCGGGCGACACGCTCGTGCTCGGCGTAAGCGTGCTCACGAGCAGCACGCGCGAAACGTTGCGCGAAATCGCGATTGATTGCGCGGTCGAAGACCAAGTGCTTCGTCTCGCGAAACTCGCGCGGGAAAACGGTGTGCGCGGCATTGTCGCAAGCCCGCAGGAAGTTTCGCTGCTTCGGCAAATTTTTGGCAAAGAGCTCACGATTGTAACACCGGGTGTTCGTCCGGGCTGGAGCGAAGCAAACGACCAGCAGCGCGTGCTCACGCCACGCGAAGCCGTCGACGCCGGCGCGGATTTTCTCGTCATCGGCCGCCCAATCACCGCACAGCCAAATCCCCGCGAAGCAGCGGAGCGAATCATCGCCGAACTGGTGTGAGCCGTGAGCGCGAACCTGTTTTTCTGGCTGACGCTCATTGCGCTGCTGGGGTTTTACACGGTCGACGCGATCGCAAACCGGCTTAACGTCCGCGCGCTGCGGCCTGAGCTGCCGCCGGAATTCCGCGGCGTTTACGACGAAAACGAATACCGCAAGCTGCTGCGCTACAACGCCGCAACGGCGCGTTTCGATTTTGTCGATTCCACATTCAACCTGGCCGTGCTGCTCGTGTTCTGGTTTTGCGGCGGATTCGAAATACTCGATCGCATCGTGCGCCACGCGAACATCGGCCCAATCGCGTGCGGCCTGTCTTTCATTGGCGCTCTCTGGTTCGGCCATTGGCTCATCAACCTGCCGTTTGACATTTATTCAACATTCCGTATCGAACAGCAATTCGGCTTCAACAAAACAACGCCGCGCACATTCGTCGCTGATCAAATCAAATCGCTCCTACTGACAATCATCCTAGGCGGCGCGTTGCTCGCGCTCGTGCTGACGCTTTTTGAAAAAGGCGGAGCGCGCGCGTGGCTGCACGCGTGGATCGCAGTTTCAGCGCTGCTCTTCGTGTTCGTCTACATCGCTCCGGCGATAATTTTGCCGTTGTTTAACAAATTCACACCGCTCGAAGATGGTGAGTTGAAACGCGCAATTCTCGATTACGGCCGTGCGCAAAATTTTCCGATAGGCGGCATCTTTGTGATGGATGGCTCGCGGCGCTCGACGAAATCGAACGCGTTTTTTACCGGCTTTGGCAAAACGAAAAAGATCGCGCTGTTCGACACGCTCATCGCGAACCACTCGGTCGCCGAGCTCGTCGCCGTCCTTGCTCACGAGATCGGCCACTACAAACTGCGGCACGTGCTGCAGCACCTCATTGTCGCGATTGCGAATATCGGCATCTTTCTTTTGCTCGCTGAGTTCTTCATGCACAGCCGCGGACTTTTCGATGCGTTCGGCATTTCGCATACGTCGGTTTACGCCGGGCTCGCGCTTTTTCTAGTGCTATACAATCCGCTGAGCCGCTTGCTCTCGATCGCGCGTTTGTGGCAATCGCGCCGGCACGAATTTGCCGCCGATTCTTTCGCCGCCACAACGACCAGTGAACCGCAAACGATGATCGACGCGCTGAAAAAACTCTCGCGCACAAATCTCGCGAATCTCGCGCCGCATCCGCTCTATGTCGCGCTCTACCATTCGCATCCGCCGATTTTGCAGCGGATCGCGGCGTTGCAGCGAGTCGGCTAGACGGCGACTGCGAGCGACTCGCGCACTTCATCGAGCGTGCCGGCTGAGCCGAGCTTCTCGTTTTTGCGCGCGATGAATGTCGCGTATTCGTCCATGAAGATTTTGCCCGGCGGACGGAAATCGAATTCCTGCGGTTTGTCGCGGAAATACTCGCGGTGCACGCGAGTCCAGACGAGACGGCCATCGGTATCGATGTTGATTTTCGTCACGCCGAGTTTTGCGGCGGGCAGGTATTCATCTTCGTTCACGCCGCAAGCGCTCGGATCGAGCTTTCCGCCGGCGGCATTGATGCGTTCGACTTCGCTTTTCGGCACGCTCGAGCTGCCGTGCATGACAATCGGCGTCGGCGGCAAACCGGCCGCTTTGACTTTGTCGCGAATTTTTTCGATTACGTCGAAATGGAGCGACTGCTGGCCTTTGAATTTATAAGCGCCATGGCTCGTGCCGATCGCCGCCGCGAGCGAATCGCAGCCGGTGCGTTGGATGAACTCGACGACTTCGTCCGGGTTCGTAAGGCATGCGTGGCCTTCAGCGACGACGATGTCTTCCTCGACGCCGCCGAGCTGGCCGAGTTCCGCCTCGACGCTGATGCCTTTGGCATGCGCGCGATCGACGACACGTTTGGTGATCGCGATATTTTCGTCAAATGGCGCGTGCGACGCGTCGATCATCACCGAGCTGTAAAAACCGCTGTCGATACAATCGTAGCACGTCTCCTCGTCGCCATGATCGAGGTGCACTGCATAAATCGCCTCGGGAAAAATCTCCCCCGCCGAGCGAATAATTGCCTCGAGCATGCGCTTGTCGGTGTATTTGCGCGCGCCTTTTGAAATCTGGATGATGAACGGCGCCTTACTCTGGATGCAGCCGCGGAAAAGCCCCATCGTCTGCTCGGCGTTGTTGATGTTGTAGGCGCCGATGGCGAATTTTTCGTAGGCGACTTTGTAAAGATCAGCGGTCGTGACAATCATAGCGGCGGTGAGTATCAAACCGGCATGTGCTTCGGGCAAGTGCGAAACGGACAAATCCTCACCGTTCTTTGCGCGCTGTTTTTCTCGGTCGCAAATGCGAACGCGCAGGATGCGAACGCGTGGCTCCGCGAACCGGGCGGGCACAAATTTGAAGACCTCGACGAAAAGCCGCACGATCCGCTCAGCGTCTGGCCACTCACGCAGACCGTGCAATGCGCCGACGGCCGCCTCGTGCATCTGCGCTCGATCATAATCGCCGACACGCAAAAGCTCCGGCTCGCCGTCATCGACAATCCGCGCGGCAACGAAACGCTCGCCGACACGATGGTAAAAATCGGCGCGATCGCCGGTGTGAACGGCAGCTATTTTCATCCCGATTGGACGCCGCTCGGCTTCGAAATCAGTTTTGGAAAAATCATCCATCCGTTCGTGCGCGCAAAACTGCTCACCGGCGTCATCGCCGTCTCCGGCGCAAACGTCCGGATTCTGCGCACCAGCGAATTTTCTCCGCAGAAAAAATGGGACGCCGCGCTGCAAGCCGGGCCGTTTTTAGTCGATCACGGAGAACCGGTCGCCGGACTCGAAGCCACCCGCCGCGCATATCGGACGGCCGTCACCCAGGACGACGAGCCGAGCGGAAATGAGGGTGACATTGCGCACATCACGCGACTGGTCGTTTGCGAGCCGGTCACGCTCGCCGAATTCGCGCAACTGCTTTCCAAAAACCTGCTCACCGGCACGCACACCGTCTCACGCGCGCTGAACCTGGATGGTGGCTCCTCGACCGGCATGTGGGTGCGCGGCCACGAAGCGCCCGTGCAAATCGGCAGCGCAAACGTAAACGTCCGCAACTACCTCGCGATCGTCCCACGGCAGTGATCCGGTGAAACCGGCAATCTTGCGCGACCAATGCGACGCGCGTGAAGGGAGCACCCAGACCACTCCAAAGGGAGCATTTCGAGCGCGAAAAAAGAGCGCGTGGAGCGATTGTTTTGCCCGGAGCATTCCCGAATCCTCGGCGCCCTATGCCAGATAACAACCGCATCTCATCCACACTCAGCGACGCAGACAAAGCCGCCGTCATCCAAAAATTCGGCGAAATCCGCGCGCTGCTCCCATTCCTCATCAACCTCACGCCAAAAGAGCGTCTCCAGCTCCCGAAGCTCAGCGACGATGGCTTCGACGACAAATGCGACACCTACATGGACTCGAACCCGAAGCTCGTCCCGGCCTTCGTCGAAGTTCCCGAGGTGAAAAAAGACCGCGCATTGCTCGCCCCGATGCTCGACATCGACCGCGAGCTCGCCTCGCTGGCGCAGGCCGTCAGCGACACCACGATTCTCATCGGCAGCGAAATCTACAATGCCGACCTCGCGTTTTATCAAAACGTGAAACAAGGAGCCAAACGCGGTGTCGAGGACGCGCAGGGAATCTATGACGACTTGCGCCAACGTTTTCCCGGTGGCAATGCCCAGCCTGCCACGCCGCCGGCTCCGCCCAAACCTTAACCCCTTCGCGCCCGCCAGCGGCGATTTTTGGTTCCAAGCGGGAATCTCCGGCCCGCCTGCGGGCATCCTTTAGCGGCGGCGACGCATCTTTGAGGTGCCAAACCGCATCTTTTCGATGCCAACGGGCATCTTTTTGCACCCTGCATGGCATCTTCGAGATGCCAGGGCCGACCTCAAACATGCCACACGGGGATCTTTAAGATGCCGGGCCGCATCTTTTAGATGCCAACGGGCGTCTTTTTGCCCCCCGCAGGCATCTTTGCGATGCCAGGGCCGACCTCAAAAATGCCGCCGGCCATCTTTTTCCTGCCAAGGCCGACTTCCGAGCCCGGAGAGGGTGCCTCCGAGGTGGGGGTGAGTGCCTCCGAGCCCCCCCTCCCCACCTCCGAGGTAGGGGCTAAAACCGCAGCGTCACGGCCGGGGATGGACACTCTTCCTTCTCGCCCTCATCATCATCCTGTTTTCCCATTACCATTGAGTCATAAATAAACCTTCCGCAAAGATGATTGATTGCCGGCAGCGAGGTCACCGCCAGTTTTGGATTTTTGGTTTTGACCAGATGATGCAGTTCCACTCCCGATTCTTTTTTGCCAGTGCCTTCACGATAAAGCACGCCATAGCTCGCGAGCTGTGTGTCGTTTAAGTGCGCCACCGTTTGCGGATCAGGTGATTTGCTGGAGGTCTGCCCAGCGACATTTTAAATTGGAATCCATGATCGACGAACATAGCTGCAAATACTTAGTAGGAATTCAATTTCTTGAGTGGGAACATTATCCATTCGGTGTCTCCTATTGCCCCTATAACCCAGAAGCTCCTATTGAACTGTGGGAAGGCTACTTTAAAGAATCTGCTGGCGGTAACCATAGTTTGAAAGAAGCTCTGGAACCTAGGAGACGGTTCTTCTTTACCAATGCCAAAGCCGAATGGTTCATACCCTGCATTGAGAGAATGGCGCGCGGCGAAACCATTAGCTTGGAGGAGATTGACGCCAAGCACAAGGAACTGACAGGTATGTCCATGAAATGCGTCTCTCCTGGAGAAACGTTCTGGCTTACTGATGAGGAGAAGGCTCGCTACGCGAGACTGTCGGATAAACGCTGGGACTGGGTAAAGCCTTCCGTTTGGCAGAAATGGCTATCCAGGGAAGTTGAAAACGTCTCACAAAGTGGTTGATCTTGTTGACGGCAGAGCACTATCCGCGGCCGATAAGCGCCGCGCCAAGGCACATTCGCGGTCGAAGGTATCGGTTTAGAATCCCTTCTCCCGCCGCGGCTGCTCCGGGGGCACGAGTCCTTCGCGCATCGCATAGCGGAGGAGGTCGGCGGGGTTGCGAAGGCCGAGTTTGTCCATGATTTGCCGGAGTTGTCTCGCGATGGTCTTCGGATGGCGTTTCAAGCGGTCGCCGATTTCCTTCATGTGTATTCCCTGCCCGCTGAGGGCGACGATCTGGCGTTGCATGGCGGTGAGCGCCTCGGGTGGCCGCTTCGGTGTGCGCAATGCGCGCTCGACGAGCGGCCTCGTGATGCCGGAGCTGAGATAGCATTCGCCTTTCGCGACGGCGTGCAGCGCGGCGACCAGCTCGTGGGCGAGCACGCTCTTCAGAAGGTAGCCGGACGCACCGGCCTCGAGCGCGCCGGTGACGAAATGTTCGCCGTCGTGCATGGAAAGGATGAGCACCTTTATGTGCGGGGCGGCGCTGAGGATGCGCCGGGTGGCGTCGATGCCGGAGCCGTGCGGGAACTGAATGTCCATGAGCACAATGTCGGGCTGCTGTGCCAAAACGAGGTGGATGGCTTCCTCGCAGTCATCAGTCTCGGCGATGATGCACGCGCCGGAACCCTCGACGATGCTGCGGATGCCGGCGCGCACCACGTGATGGTCGTCGGCGAGAATGACCTGCAACGGTTTCCTGCCTTTCTTCATCGGAATGTTGCCCGCGGAGAATGCACGGGACCGCGTTGCGCGGCAAGAAGTTGTGTGAGGCGGTCGGCCCATCGCGCGAGCGGTTCGCGTTGCGCGGGGGCAACATTTCCAGTTGCGCGGCGCGCGTGCTTCGCGACATCATGCGGTCTCTGAAAAAACGAGCCGTTATCATTTTGTTAATCGTCGCCGCGGTGTTCGCGGTGTATGCGCAGGCGCTGAAAAACGGCTTTGTTTGGGACGACACGGCTCTCGTCCTGCGCGATCCGTTCATCCGAAGCTGGCGGCTGATCGCCGAAGGGTTCCGCCATTTTTTGTTTACCGATGCGACGGCGTCGAATTTCTACCGGCCGCTCCAGCGGCTGACATACACGTGGGATTACGCGTGGTTCGGGTTGGCGCCGTGGGGCTGGCATTTGTCAAACATCCTGCTGCACGCTGCCGCGGCGGTGATGCTGTTTTTGTTTCTCGAAAAATTGTTCGCGCAGTTCGCGGTCGCGCGCGGGTTTGAAATCGCCGCCGTCGCGAGCCTGGTCTGGGCCATTCATCCGCTGCATACGTCAGCGGTGATTTACGTGGCTGGACGCGCGGATTTGCTTGCCGCGCTGTTTGGGTTCGCAGGGCTTTACTTTGCGCTCGATCGCTCGTGGAAAGCGGCGCCTGGCGCGGTGCTCTGTTTTTTTGCGGCGCTGCTTTCGAAGGAAAGCGGAGCGATGGCGCTGGTTGTTGCCTTGATTTTACTTTTCATAAAACGGGCCAATCCGTGGCGATTGCTCGCGCCCGGCATCGTGATGGTCGCGGTGTATTGCGCGTTGCGCTTTACCGCCGAGCACGAGCCACCGCCGCCACCATCCGAGCCGGTCGCTGCGCAGGCGCGTCCGCTTATCGCCGCGCGCGCAGTTGCCGAATACGCGGGACTGTTAATCGCGCCGGTGAATCTGCACATGGAGCGCACGGTGCTGCCGTTTGGCCGCGGTGATTTCGCGACCACAGTCCGCGCGGCGCGTTTTCGCGAATATCAAACACTCCTCGGCGTGCTGTTGATCATCGCGCTCGTTATCTGGTTGCGGTGGACGAAACGGAATGACCACGCCGCATTCGCGTGTCTTGTCGCGTTCGTGACCGCTTATCTGCCGATCTCAAATTTGCTGCCGCTCAATGCAACCGTCGCCGAGCACTGGCTCTATTTTCCGAGCGCATTTCTTTTCACCGCCGCCGGTCTCTGCCTGATGCACCGGCGCTTTTCAAAACCGCTGCTGCTCGCGCCGTGGGTGCTGTTTCTCTGCGTTCGCACTTACACGCGGAATTGCGACTGGAGCGATTCGCGCACGTTTTTCGAGCGCACCATTGCTAACGGAGGAAACAGCGCGCGCATGCTGATGAATCTCGGCGGACTCGAATCCGCGCAGGGACATCAGCGTATCGCGATCGGGCATTTCCAGAACGCGCTCCAGCTTGCGCCCGACCAGCCGTTCGCGCTCATCGGGCTCGGCGCGGCGTATTTGCGCGAGGGCGATTTTGCGCACGCGCGCGAGCAGTTTGAAAAAGCGGCGCAGAACCCGTTCGTCCGCGCCGAGGCAATCCAGGACCTTGCCGTGCTCGAGTTTAAGGAAAACGGCAAGGATCGTGTCGATCTGCTCGCGCAGGCTGCGCAGTCCGCGCCGAAAAACTGGGCGATTCAAAAGCGCTACATCGGCCATCTCGATGAACGCGGCGAAACAGCGCGCGCCATCGCGGAGTTGCAGCGTGTTTTACAAACGCAATGGTGGCGGGCCGAGTCATGGAGCATGCTCGGCGATCTCTGGATGCACGCGGGCATGCGCGACTCCGCGTTTCGCGCTTACGAGCACGCGCTGGAGCTCGATGTTCACGACGATGCGACGCGGCGGAAAGTTGCCGCTTTGTAATACCGCTTCAGTATCCGCGCGATCACGCGCAGCGGTGTCACGCAATCGTAACATTTCCACGGCTTGCCGTTTTGCGATTTGTCGGGTATTTGGCTGAGGCCCCGATTCATGAACCGCAAAGTGCTCGTTGCTGATGACGAGGAAGACGTGCTCGATCTCGTCAGTGCCAATCTTAAATCCGCCGGCTTCACCGTGCTTCGCGCTGCCGATGGCGCGGAGGCGATCGCGAAGGCGCGCCGTGAACTGCCGGCGCTGCTCGTGCTCGATTTGATGCTGCCGGAAATGAGCGGCATCGAAGTCTGCAAAGCGCTCAAGGGCGATCCCGCGACCGCGGCGATACCGATCATCATGCTCACGGCGAAAGCCGAGGAAGTGGACCGCATCGTCGGGCTGGAGCTTGGCGCGGACGATTACATTACAAAGCCGTTCAGTCCGCGCGAACTCGTGCTGCGCGTGAAATCGGTGCTGCGCCGTTTGACGGGCGATTCCGATCCGGGTGACCAGCTCAAAGTCGGCAACGTCACGGTCGATCGCGCGCGGCATCAGGTGCGCGTGAAGAACCGGCTCATCGATTTAACCGCAACCGAATTCAAGCTCCTCACGCTGCTGTTCGAGCGCCGCGGCCGCGTGCAAAGCCGCGAGCAATTACTGCGCGATGTGTGGGGCTACGAAAGCATGATCGACACGCGCACGGTCGACACACACATGCGCCGCCTGCGCGAAAAACTCGGCGGCGGCTCCGACTGCATTGAGACGGTGCGCGGCTTCGGCTATCGCATCGCGGAGGAATAGTCCCGCGCTTGCCGGGCGAATCGCAACACGTTAAATAAGCGCGGCGTGACCGTTTTTCTCCTCATCCTGCTCGTCGTTGTCTTCGGCGCGTGGATTTTGCAAAGACGCAGCTTTTTGCTCCAGCTCCGGAGTGCCGAGCGCATCATCGAGGAAGTTGCGGCGGGCAAAAAGCCGGCCACGGTTGCGCTCCGGCGGCATCGCGATTTTGCGGGCGTCGCCTGGCGCGTCGAGCACTTGAGCGAGGAGCACGAGTTGCTGAAGCAAAAATTCGCCGAGAAGACATTCAATCTCGACGCGATTCTTTCGAGCATGATCGAAGGCGTGCTTGTCGTGAGCAAAACGCATGAGATTCGCGTGGTGAACCAGTCTTTCTGCAAAATGTTCAACGTGCCCGCCGATGCGCTTGGGCAGACGGTTTTGCGCGCGGTGCGCGAAGCGGCGGTGGACGAAATCATCGGCGAAACACTCGATCGTGGCGAGGTGGTGGCGCGCGAAATTTCCATTGCGACGATGCAAGGCGAGCCGCGTCATTACAGCGTTAACTCGGTTCCGGTGAAAAATCCCGCGGGCGTCACGACCGATGCGGTTGTGGTGTTTCACGACATCTCGCGCCTGCGACAGCTCGAGGAAGTGCGCCGCGAATTTGTCGCGAACGTCTCGCACGAATTGCGCACTCCGCTTTCGATTTTCCACGGCTATCTCGAGAACCTCATGGAAAATCCGAAGATGCCGCGCACGGACATCGCGGCGATTTTGAAAATCTTGAGCAAGCACTCGCGCCGGCTTAATGCGCTGCTCGAAGACCTGCTCACGCTCGCGCGGCTCGAATCGCGCCGCGACCGGATCGATCTCGCCGAGCTGCCGTTGCGCCCGATGGTGGAGACGATCGCGCAGGAATGGCGGCAGAAATTTGCGACGAAAAATTTGAGCGTTACGATTAACGTTCCTGACAGCGTGAAGCTGCGCGCTGACGCGTTCCGGCTCGAGCAGGTGCTCGGAAATCTTTTGGACAACGCGATCAAGTTCAGTCGCGATGGCGGCACGATCAGCATGCGCGCGGAGTCGCAGTCTGACGCGGTCATCGTGCGCGTCGAGGATAATGGCATCGGCATTCCGCCCGCCGATTTGCCGCACATCTTCGAGCGATTTTATCGCGTGGAAAAAGCGCGCAGCCGCGAGGCGGGCGGCACGGGGCTTGGGCTCTCAATCGTGAAACACATCGTTGGTCTGCACGGCGGGAATGTGCGTGCGGAAAGCACATTTGGCACCGGCACGGCCATCGTGCTGGAGTTTCCGGCGACGAAGGATTAGCCGAGCGCAGAGAAAAATTCCGCGAGCTTTTTTGCCCCGGCGCGAAATGAAAGCGTTTCGCTCGCGATGCGCGCGGAATTTTCCAAGGCGCGCGCATACTCGCTTTCATCGCGCAGCAACCTCGCTGCGATTTCCACGAGCTGTTGCGCGTCGCGACCGTGTCCGCACAAATCCGCAAACGCGATGCGCTCGATCGCGCCGTCGCCGCCGACGCACGGAACGCGGCACAGCAACGCATCGCCCGCGACCTGGCCGGGCACGGCGCTGCGGTCGAGTTGAAAGACGATGCGATGCCGCGCGACGATGCGAAGATATTCGGAATATGGCAGGCGTCCTTCGACGATTGCGATTTGCGGAATGCGGAGCGCGGAAAGCTTCTTCGCACCGGCGCGGCCATCGGCGTTAAACACGGTGATCTCTCCGCCCAGCTCGCGCGCGGCTAGCAGCGCTGCGAGATGATTACGCGACGGCACGTCGAACTCGCGCGTGCCGATGAAAATGCCGCGACGTCCCGCGACCGGCGCGGAAAAATCCCAGCGCGCATCGTCGACCGGATACGGCGTCGGGATGAACTCGACGCGCATGGCGCCCGCGCCGCGATAGACCGGCATGAGATCGGACGTGCTGCCAAGCGCCGCGTCGGCGAGCGCGCAGATTTCGCCGAATTGCTCGATCCGACGTGCGTCGGAAAGCAGCTCTGCGACTTGATGCGCGCCGGATTCCTTCAACGAAACAGCGACGATTTTTCCCGCTGCTTTCAGAGCGCGCAGCGTCTCCAGGCAATGCTTCACGTCGCGCCGGATCAGCATCAGCACATGCCGCTGGTCCGTCGGAATCGCCGACGCATTTTTAAAAAACGCGCCGCCCGTGCATGCCGCATACGCGTGATAATTCACCGGCGCGTGAACGCGATCGTCCGGCACACCGGCAAAATCGGCGAAGGCTTGTTCGCGGTCGTTGCCGCCGGGATTGAGAACTGAGAGGCGTAGTGGGTTCATCCGCGGATGACGCAGATTTACGCAGATCGATTATAAAAAATCTGCGTTAATCTGCGGATTGCCCCAATCTGCGCTTACTTTTCCTCGAACGTCCCGTCCGCGCCGAGTCGCTTCGCGAAGCCGCCGCGATAGAGCCACTCCTTCGCCGCGCCGTTGTCGCCCAGCCACGCGTCCCAGAACGCCGTCGACGCGTCGACGATGAGCGGCTGGAATTTCACGTCGAGCGAATTGTTGCTGCGCAACACGTGGCCCGAAAACGTCATGTGATCCACGTCTTTGAAAATGACGAGCAGCGAGCCCGGCGCGCTGAGATTGTCAAAGACGAGCCGCCGCTCGCTCGCGGGCGATTTGGTGATCGGGCTTTCGTCGCGCGTGCCGGTCATTTCAAACACAGGGACTTTGATGCCCGCCAATGTCTCCGTCGTCGGGTTCGGTATGATTGGGCTCATCGGGATCGCCGCCTTGATGCGACGATCAGCGAGCGTCTCGCCAAACGGCCCGATGCGCTCGCCGACAGCCGCCAGTGTAGTCCATGCGCCGAACGAATGCCCCGCCATGCCGATGCGCGCCGGATCGATGCGTCCGTGCCATGGCGAACCGGGGTCCGCATTCAGCACCAGCACGCGGTCGATGGCAAAGCGGACGTCTTTCACGCGATTGATGGCGTTCTGCGGATTCGCGACCGCCTTGCGCATCCCCTCCATACCTCCGTTGCGCCACACCGCATCGTCGCTGCCCGCGTGCTGCAGATGCACCGACACGTAGCCGCACCCTGCCCAATGCTCGCCGAGATACTCGTAGCCCTCGCGCGTCCCGCCGAGCCCGTGCGAGAAAATGATCAGCGGCACAGGCCCATCGCTCTTTTCCGGATAGTAAACCTTCACCGGCACATCGCGCTCGCGCTCTGCGTCGTGCCACACATCGCGCAATACCGCCACCTTCGCCGTCGGCTTCGGCGGTGCGTAATCCGCCGGCGCGCAAACCGCGACGACATTTGCGACAAACAGCAGGAGCGGGAAATAAAGAAGCGGCTTATGTTTTGACATAGCGATCTTTTGGAAGACGCACGGTGTCTTTCAAAAGTTACAAATCTTAACGCCGTGAAGTGCCGTGGACAACGCGCCGACTTCAATGCGGACGCTTGACGGTCAGGTCGTATTCGCCGGGCTCATCGAGTTCGTCGTAATCGGCCTCGCGCATGTCGAAGGTGCAGTCTTTTGCCTTCACGTCCCAGAACTCGACGAACTGCGCGGGGAGCCAGAGGTCGTAGCTGCCATCGCGCCCGGTTTTGGCCGCTTGATGATACCGGCCATCCTCGAACGTGCGCGAAACGCGGTGGAGCGAATAATGCGCGTCCACTTCCGCGCCGGCGACGGGTTTTCCGTGCTGGTCGGTGACCTTTCCGAAGTAGTGGTAAATCGGCTTCGTGCTGACGACGATGACCATCGGGATGTGCGTCTCGGTTTCGGATTCGTGCAGGCGGATTTCGTCGAGGATTTCGTTCGCCCAGCGCTCGCGCACACGCGTCCGCACCCAGTTGAAGCGGCCGTCCTCGCCGAAAGTCGGGTCAAAATAAAACGTGTTCGGGTAAACGTGCTCGAACCAGAAGCGGCCTTTTGCGTCGGTGTCCATGCTCTTTGAGAAAATCTCGCCGCCGCGTCCGGTGTGGCTGCCCGCGTGCAGGTCGTGGAAAATCTCGATGTGCAAGCCCGGCACCGGTTTTCCAGCGGTGTCGAGCACCCGGCCTTCGACCTCCAATCCAGTCTCCAGCGCGAACTCGGTGCTGTTTTTGCCATCTTTTAAAAGGACTGGATTCTTTGTCCACTCGCTGGCTTCGCCGACATCGCCGTTGTCGTTCACTTTCAGTCGGGCTTCTATCTGCTCAAGCTCGTCGGGCTGCGGATTGAGAATTTCCGCGCTCACGCCGCCAAGTCCGTCCGCCTCGACGACGAAATAGAAAGAGCCCCAGGCGGGAACTTCCATGCCGGTCGCCTCCTGGTAATCGTATTGGCGAAAGTTGCCAAAGCGCGCGGTGAATTTTCCCTGGCTATCGGTGACGAAATGCCAGCCGGGAAACTTTTTCTTCACGACGTCCGGTTTTTCGTTTTCCTGATCGATCTCGGCCCCCAACGCGTCTCGCTCCAGCCCGCGCACATCGACCTTTGCGCCGCGCACCGGATACTCGTGCTCATCCCGCACCTGCACCATGATGCTGCGAAACTCCCATTTCTGCGGAGTCGATGCAGGCAAAGCAGAGGGAGCCGCCGTGGGATTCGCTTGCGTCGGTTCCGCGGCGAACGTGCTAGCACAAAGCGTCGCGAGAAAGGCGCAGCCGCCGAAAACGCGAAACGCGAAACCGAATCGCGTCACGGTATTCATCAATGAAAAATCGAGCGCCCCGACTCGCCCGGGCTTAACCGATGCTCTCGATCGGCACGACGGGCTCGACTTCGGCCTCGTAGTCGATGCCGGGCAGACCGAAGCCGAAGAGTTTCAGGAATTCGGCGCGGTAGCCTTTGATGTCGGAGAGGCTTTCGAGGTTTTCGGTGGCGACTTGCGGCCAGAGGTCGGCGACGGCTTGCTGGACGTCTTCGCGCATTTCCCAATCGTCGATGCGGATGCGGCCTTCGGCGTCGGCTTGCGCCATGGTGCCGTTGTAGAGGCGCTCGGCGAAGAGGCGGTAGATTTGCTCTATGCAGCCTTCGTGCAGGCCGCGCTCTTTCATGATTTTGTAGAGGAGCGAGATGTAGAGCGGGACGACGGGGATGGCGCTGCTGGCCTGGGTGACGAGTGCTTTGTTGATGGAGACGAAGGCGCGGCCGTTTTGCGGCGCGAGCTTCGCAGCGAGCTTGGCGGCGGTTTTTTCCAGATGCTCTTTCGCGCGGCCGATGGTGCCGTTGCGGTAAATCGCGTGCGTGAGGTCCGGTCCGATGTAGGAATAGGCAACGGTCGTCGCACCCTCGGCGAGCACGCCGGCGGCATTGAGCTCGTCGATCCACATTTCCCAATCCTCTCCGCCCATGACCGCGACGGTATCCGCGATGTCCTGCTCGGTCGCGGGCTCGATGCTGATGGTGGTGACGGTGCCTTTGTCGGTGTCGACCGTCTTCGCGGTGAATGGCGCACCTACCGGCTTGAGCGCGGATTTGTAGGTGACGCCGGTTTTGGGATGCGTGCGGCGAGGCGAGGCGAGGCTGTAGATGACGCAATCGACCTGGCCGAGATCGGCTTTGATCATGGCGATCGTCTGCTGCTTGATTTCATCGGAAAACGCGTCGCCGTTGATGCTCTTGGCGTAAAGGCCGGCGGCATGGGCGGCTTTTTCAAACGCAGCGGTGTTATACCAGCCGGCCGTCGCGGGACGATCGTTCTCCGATGCGCGTTCGAAGAAAATGCCAATCGTCGCGGCATCGCCTGCGAATGCAGGAACGATGCGGCTCGCGAGGCCGTAGCCGGTCGATGCGCCGATGACGAGGACGCGCTTCGGCATGTCTTTCAGCGGGCCGCGCCGCCGCACGTAATCGATCTGCTCCTGCACGTGCGCCGCGCAGCCGGCGGGATGCGCCGTGGTGCAAATGAATCCGCGAATCTTGGGCTTGATGGTCATCATGCCGGCATTTGGGCAAACGCGGCGCGGACGGTCGAGAATTTTAATCGATCGCGGATTGCTGATTGAAAAAAGCAGCGCCGCAACACCTGGCGCCGTTCGCTCTGAAAATCAGCGATTCGCAACGCACTTCAATCCTTTTCATTTGGCGCAATCGATTTAGCTTTTGCCCATGCGTTTGCATTTTTTCATCGCACTCGCCGCGACGAGTTCACTGTCCGCGGCGGATTCGACGGCGCTCTCCGCGCTGAAATTGATCCCGCAGGACAAAGCCGCGAAGCTCGTGCGCATCGAGGCGCGCGACGGCACCCCGAATCCGGATCGCTGGTATCTGCTCATCAACGATCCGCAGAGCGAAAATGGTGTGCGCGAATTTGTCGTCTCGAACAACGAAGTGGTCGCGTCACGGACGAGCTCGCAATTTGTCGACTCGCTGAAACCGGAGGACGCGATCGGCAGCGACGGCGTGAAGATTGATTCCGACCAGGCGGCGCAGCTCGCGCGGCAATACGCGCTGGCGAACAACGCGGCGATCAGCAAAATCGATTACGAGCTAACAAAGGAAGGCGCCGATGCCGCGCCGGTCTGGAAGATTTCCTGCCTCGATGAAAACGACAAGCGCGTCGGCCAGCTCGTGATCACCGCGGGCAAAGGCAACGTGATTTCGCACGACGGTTTTCCGACTACGCCAAAGGCGACTGCGGACAAAAAGCCGAAGTTCGACGTTTACGTGGAGCCGCAGGTTGCACGGAACGTTCCTTCCCAATCGCCCGCACCCGGCGACACGAATGAGCAAGCGCGCCGGCGCTCTGGCGATGATCGCGGCGGCAATCCCGTCGGCAACGCCGCGAAAAGCGTCGGCAGAACGATCCGCAAGTTCCTGCCGTTTTGACCTCGCTTAAAAGCAAACTCGTCCGCCTCCTCGGCGCGGACATCGTCACGGACGAAGCTGAGATTCTCGCAAAACATAGCGGCGACAAATGGTTCGCCGCGCATCCGCCGGACGTCGTCGTCTTTGCCAAAACGACGGAGCACGTCAGCCGGCTGATGAAATTTGCGAGCCGTCACAAAATCCCGGTCACACCGCGCGGCGCGGGCGTCGGCTACGTCGGCGGTTGCGTGCCATTGCGCGGTGGAATCGCGCTTTCACTTGCGCGCATGACGCGCATCAAGGAAATCAACGCCGCCGATGCGGTCGCGGTCGTCGAGCCGGGAGTGATCACGGGTGTGTTACAGGCGCAAGCACGCGCACAGCGGCTCTTTTATCCGCCCGATCCGGCGAGCCTGAAGGAATGCAGCATCGGCGGAAACATTGCGACGAACGCCGGCGGTCCGCGGTGCCTGAAATACGGCGTAACGCGCAACTACGTGCTCGGTCTCGAAGTCGTGCTCGCAAATGGCGACGTGCTGCGCACTGGCGGACGCACGCATAAAAACAAAACCGGCTTTGATCTGATCGGCATGTTCGTCGGCTCGGAAGGACTTCTCGGCATCGTCACCGAAGCAACGCTGCGCCTGCTCCCGCTGCCGCCGGCGCGCGCGTCGTTGTCGGCGAGTTTCAGGAAATTCGCGCAAGCCGCAAATGCAGTGCAGGAGGTGTTTCACGCTGGCTTTTTACCGTCGGCCCTCGAAGTCGCGGATGCTTTTACCCTGCAATCGGCGCGCAAATTTTTAGGCAAAGCAATCGTGCCGGCAGGCGAAGGGCATTTGCTCATCGACCTCGACGGGCAGCCGGCGTCGGTGAAGTCGGAGTTGAAATCGCTCGCCGATTTGCTGAAAAAAAATGACACACAGCATTTGCAGACCGCATCGGGCGAAACCGCGTGCGAAGCGCTCTGGGAGCTGCGCCGGAAGTTTTCCGAGTCGCTGAAATCAACCGGCCTGACGAAGCTGAACGAAGACATCGTCGTGCCGCGCGGACGGCTCGTCGATCTGGCGGAATTCGCCGCGCGTTTGCGAAAAAAATACGGTTATCCCGTCGCGTGTTTCGGTCACGCGGGCGACGGAAATATTCACGTCAACATCATGGCCGCGAATTATCACACCGACCGTGCCGTTCACGCGAAAGTCGAGCGCGCGCTCGATGAACTTTTCGCGCAAGTGCTCGCGTGGGGCGGCGTGATCACCGGCGAACACGGCATCGGAATCGCGAAGCAACGCTGGTGGAAACAAGCGACAACGCCGGTGAGCCGCAACGTCCATGCCGCGCTGAAGCAAGCGCTCGACCCGCACGGCATTTTGAATCCCGGGAAATTCGTGGCGGTAAAATAAAAGCGAGACCGTTTCCAGCCTCGCTTTTAATTGTTCGCGGTTCGCGCGGATTTAGATTTTCGACGCGATCAGCTTTTCGAGCTTCACGATGTCAGCGCCAAATTTACGGATGCCTTCGGCGGTTTTTTCCGTCGCCATCGCGTCTTCGTTGAGCAGCCAGCGGAACGTTTTTTCATCGAGCGGCAGACATTCGATGTCGCTGTTCTTCGCGGCTTCGGCGTCGAGTTTTTTCGTGAGCGGCTCGTTCGACTCGGCGAGCTTCGCGAGGAGGTCGGGGCTGATCGTGAGCAGGTCGCAGCCGGCGAGCTCGATGATCTGGCTGATATTGCGGAAGCTCGCGCCCATGACTTCAGTGTTGTGGCCGAATTTTTTGTAGTAGTTGAAAATCGTCGTCACCGATTGCACGCCCGGATCCTCTGCGCCGGTGTAATCGCGCTTGTTTGCGTTTTTATACCAGTCGTAAATGCGGCCAACGAATGGCGAAATAAGTTTTACCTTTGCTTCCGCACACGCGACCGCCTGCGGCAGCGAAAAGAGAAGCGTGAGGTTGCAATTGATGCCTTCCTTTTGCAGCAACTCCGCCGCGCGAATGCCTTCCCATGTCGACGCAACTTTAATCAAGATGCGCTCGCGTGAAATGCCCGCTTCCTCGTAAAGCGCGATGATCTGATGCGCTTTTTGTTTCGTGCCTTCCTTGTTGAACGAAAGGCGCGCATCAACTTCGGTCGAAACGCGGCCGGGCACGATTTTCAAGATTTCCTGCCCGAACGCGACGAGCAGGTCATCAATGACATGGTCGATTTTCGCAGCGCCAGCAAGATGCAGGTTTTTGTTGTCGGCGATGACTTTATCTAACAGATATCCGTATTCCGGTTTTTGTGTCGCCTGCAGGATCAGGCTCGGGTTTGTGGTCGCGTCCTGCGGTTTGAACTCGCGCATCGATTCAAAGTCACCCGTATCGGCGACGACCTTGGTGAATTGCTTGAGTTGATCGAGTTGATTGAGTTTCGTGGCGGGTTCGGCTGTTGCTGTGCTCATGGTTTGAAAAGTTACGCCCGTGTTTCAGTGCGGGCAAAGGTTGTTTTTAGATGTGAATCGCTGCGCCAAATGCAGCTTCGGTCGCTTCTTTCACGGCTTCGCTCAAGGTCGGGTGGGCGTGGATCGTCGCTTCGATTTCCTCGTGCGTGGCTTCGAGTGTGATCGCGAGTCCCAGCTCTGCGATCAACTCCGTCGCTTCCGCGCCGATGATGTGCGCGCCGAGGATTTCGCCGTGCGGCTCGCCGATGATGAGTTTCACAAAACCGTCACTCTCGCCGACGGCGAGCGCTTTGCCGCTGGCCATGAATGGGAATTTGCCGACTTTGAATTTCAGCCCTTTTTCCTTCGCCGCGCGCTCAGTGAGCCCGACGCTTGCGACTTGTGGCTGGCAATACGTGCAACCGGGAAACGTCGTCACTTTTTTCGGCGCGTGCTTGCCGAACATTCCGTCAACCGCCTGCACTGCCTCGTAGCTCGCGACGTGTGCGAGCCATGGCGGTCCGATGATGTCGCCCGCGGCGTAAACGCCCGGAACGCTCGTCTCGTATTTATCGTTCGTTTTGATGTAACCGCGCTCGGTCAGGTCGAGCTTCAATCCGCCCGGCAGCAGCGGCGCGACACCGATCGCGACGAGGCAGACATCGGCTTCAATCGTCTCCGATGTTTTGCCCTCGACGGAAATTTTCACCCCGCTATCGGTCGCCTCAGTCTTCGTTGTTTTCGTGTTTGTTAAAATCTTGATGCCGGCTTTCGTCAGCGATTTTTCCAGCGCGACGCTCACCTCGGTGTCTTCGACCGGCAGAATGTTCGGCATCATTTCCACGACGGTTACTTTCGTTCCGAACGCATTGTAAAAATAGGCGAACTCGATGCCGATCGCGCCGGCGCCGATGATGACCATCGACTTCGGCTGCGGATCGAGCACCATCGCCTCGCGACTGCCGATAACGGTTTTGCCGTTGAAATCGAGACCGGGCAATTGGCGCGTAACCACGCCGGTGCAGACGAGAATTTTCGGCGCGCTGAGCGTTTGCTCCTTGCCGTCCTTGTCTTTGACAATGACCTCGCCGGCTTTTTTGATCGAAGCCTCGCCGCGCACGTATTCGATCTTGTTTTTCTTGAACAAAAACTCGATGCCGCCCGCGAGCTTGTCGGCGACCGTGCGGCTGCGCTTGATGATTTTGCTCCACTCGAAACTGAGGTTGTCGAATTTGAATCCGAAGTCCGCCGCACGATGGCTCATCAAATGGTAAAGCTCGGCGTTGCGCAGCAGCGACTTGGTCGGGATGCAGCCCCAGTTGAGGCAGGTGCCGCCTGCGCGCTCTTTTTCGACGCAGGCGACTTTTTTTCCGAGTTGCGCCGCGCGAATCGCGCCGACATAGCCGGCCGGCCCGCCACCAATGACGATGAGATCGTAATTCATAGAGCCGCTAAAGATGCGTGCCAGCGCACCGCGGCGTCAATTTTTAAACCGCGCCTAGTTCCACTCCGTTAAAACGCTGCGTTTTTGCTGGAAGCGATCGTTGTAAAACACCTGGCGATGCCTGCAGCCGTATTCGTGGAGCAGCTTCGTCACCTTCACGTCGAAACAGCAATATTCCGCGATGTCGAGCACGCGGCCTTCGCGCCACCATTTGATTGCGTCGATGCCGTCCGCGGTTTTGCCGGTGCCGAGCGTGGCGGTCGCGAGCGCGTCGAGGGCGAGCCGATGGCCGAGGCGTTGCTCGATATCGAGCAAAATGTCGAAGCTGCGCAGCTGATGCTTGAGATCGAGAATGGTGTAGCCCATCAGCACTTCGTAATCGAAATTCACCGTGTTGAAACCGACGACGAGGTCGGCGCGCACAAGCTGGTCGATCAAATCGTTCACGCGTTTTTCATCATAAATCCGATACTCGCCGGTGCGCGTGCTGTAGGTCACGCCGATGCTCATGCCCATGTCGCGCTTCTTGTCCCAGCCGCCCGCGTCATTGGCGGTGCGTTGCGTTTCGAGATCAAAATAAACGACGTCGCGCGACATGCGCGTGGTTGTAAAAGCTTGCCGCCGGCTAGGCAAGCCCGCGCACTGTTTCCGCGTGATTTTTTAGATCGTCGCGTTGAATGAAATCACGATTCGCAATGCATCGGAATCCTCGCTCTGGCACGGCTCGACGAAATGCATGAGCCACGACGGGAACACGAGAATTTCACCCGCCTCGGGCGTAACGCTGATGCTGGTGTTTGCCCATGGTGGCTGGATGCCGAGCCTGCGCATGTTTTCAGTGTAATGCGCATTGAGGTTTAGCCGGGGATCCTGGAAAACGATCGCGCCGCCGCGCATGCCGGGCGGAACCGCAATATAAAGCGCGCCGCTGAGGAGGTTCGATGCGTGATTGTGCGGGACGTTGTAATCGCCCGCGCGATTGATGACAGCCCAGCCGGTGAGCGCGAGCGCGATCTCGCCGCGATAGCCGAACGCCTCGCCGATGTAAGCAAAGAGCGCGCGTGTGATGACATCGCGCAGAAATGGAAACTGCCGGTGCTCGTCCTCGAAAAGATTGCCCTGCGAATGCCAGCCGCCGCGATTGGATTTTGCGTCGCTTGGATTTTGCTCGCGCACGCCAATGAGATAATCGCGAATCTCGCCAAGCTGTTCGCCGGTGAGGCCGCTTTTTGCGCGCCACACGGGCGTGGCAAAGACGTGGTTCAGCATCGTGTCTACGAAACTTCGCGCAATGTCACGTCCCCGGTGACGCCGAGTGCTTGCACGTCGTTGCTCGTGCCGGCGATCAGCCCGAGCTGGGCGCCGCCAACTTTGAAGCTGACAATTGTTTGTGACACAAACCCAAACGCGTCGCTGCCACCGACGGTCCCCGCGATTTGGCCGGTGATGACCACGCTGCCGATCTGCGATGCCGCAGCCGGATCGTCTGAGCCGTCGGTGATCTTCACATCATCCACAGTGCCGAATTTCGTATCAGCGCCCGCGACGGTGCCGGCGATGAGATTGCTCGCGATCCAGTCACCGCCTACCTGGACGCTGCCAATCTGCGCGTCGGCATCGATGGCTTCATTGGCGAACGTCGGCGGCCGATCTTTCCAGCCGGCGAGGATAGTCGCGAAACGGACATCGTGGCCGACGGTGATTTTGCCGACGGCAGTGTGGTCGGTGCCGGGCGCGCTGTTGTCGCCTAAAAATGCGAACTGCGCGGAGCGCGAGGCCAGGCCGACGATGCTGCCACCGACATGGAATTCACCAAGTTTGCCATCGACAACGACCTCACCAGCCTCGGCAACCGCTCCACCAAAAATGGAGCCGCCCACGGAGATGAGTTTCGGATCGCCGGTGACTTTGATGAAGCCGGCGGCGTTCGCCGAGCCGGCGCGAAGGTCGTCGCCAATGTGTAAAGTTTTCATGCTTTTGTCCATCAGCACGGACCCGCTCATCGTGCCCCCCGCGCCGATGACGGAGCCTTGAATCGTGAGCGAAGTCACGCCGTCATGATTTGCTTCGACTTGGCCGGAATTCGGTCCCCCGCCGCCACGCACATCACCACGAATGATGACGGTGGCGGTGGTCGCGTTTTCGCTGCCCATCGTCAAATGCCCGCTCGTGTCGCCGACGCCACCAACGATGGAGCCGGCGATGACGACATTTCCGACAGCACTTTGGCCGAAGTCGGCGGTGCCGCTGCCCTGTCCATCGCCGCCGAGAATGGAGCCCGCGAGATTCAGCCCGGCAAAGCCGTTGCTGCTGATGACGCCGCTGTTTTTCCCGGCTCCACCGCGCACATCGCCGCGAATCACAACCTTCCCGGCGGGGTCGTTGATATCCACCACTCCGGAGCCGTCTTCGTCGCTGCCGACGATGCTGCCGTTGATGACGAGCGAGGTGACCCCGCCGCCGATATTCGCGCGTCCCGCATCCACGCCGCTGCCGCCGATGACACTGCCGATGCGGAGCGACTTGACGTTGTTGTCGGTAACAAGCTGGCCGCTGTCGCTATCGGGCCCGCCAACGATGGAGCCGTTGATGGCGATCGAAGTGGCATTGCCAACGACATGAAAGATGCCCGTGTCGCCGCCGTTTGCGCCGCGAATGTCGCCTTTGATGAGAATCGCGCCCGCAGTGCCGCCGATCGTCACCTGGCCGTTCGTCTCCGCATCGGTGGCAATGAGCGAACCGCCGAGGGTAAAGTTTTGCACATTGCCGCTGGTTCCAAAACTGCCGCCGACGATGTTTCCGCGGATGCTGATGCTTTTCACGTTGCCCGTAATTGTGCTGCTTTCGATTGTTCCAACAATCGTGCTGGCGCCAAGCTCGCCCATCGAGCCGAGCTTGAGTTGATTGATCGCGAGACCGGCACCATTGCCCGCGTTGATTTTTCGCAAATCGCCATTCACGGAAACCAAACCAAGATTGATGCCGCCACCGCCGGAAGCGTCGATGAAACCAACATTCGCGAGACCATCGCCGTGCTTGATGCCGCCGATCGTTTGCGGCTTTGCAGTGACGGTGATGTTTGCGCCGTCGAAGTGGTGGTTTCCGTTTAGATCAATGGTTTGGAGTTGAAACCCGCCGAGCGTGCCCGCCGATGCCGTCGTGAATGTCGCATCACCGGTGTTACCTTTGGAAATTTTAACGCTGACGAGATCGCCGTCGACGTCAGTGTAAGTAAAAAGAATCGCCGGTGCGATGCGCGCTTCAAGCGGCTCGATCAAAGCGCAATCAAAAAAGCGGACTTCCGGCATGGCTCAAGGGGAGACTACGAGCCGAGAATGGCAGAAATTTTCCGAGGCGGCGAGCGAACTCTTTAGACCAGTTCGCAGGATTGATCGAGCGGCGCGGGCTCCGTCCGAAACAGCGAGAGCAGCAGAACAAACACAACAACGAGCAAAATGCCGGCGACGACAAACGGCGTCACTCCGTAATTCGGTCCCGGTTTTCCGCCGACAAAATCGAACACCGCAAGCCAGCCCGCAAACGCGGGGCCGACGGCGCGCCCGAGGCTGCCGGAGCTTTGCAGCAAGCCGAGCGCGCGGCCCTGCCAGCGTTTGTCCACACTGCGCGAGAGCAGGCCGTTCAGGGTTGGCGTTAAAAAGCTGTTACCGATGGCAATGCCGCCGCTGGCGACGAGCAGGAACGTCATCGTGCGGCTAAACGGCAGCGCGAACAAACTGGCTGCGAGCACTACGGCGCCAAAAGCCGCCAGTTTCCGTTCGCCGTATTTCGGAACCATGCGCCGGATCATGCCGCCCTGGATCAGCACGCCGATGATGCCGATGTAGGCAAAAATGTAACCGGTGTGTTTTGCGTCGAGTCCGAAGCGATGATCCATGAACAACGCGTAAAGCGCGGTCATGATCGAAAAGCCGGTAATGAGGAAAAAGTAAACCGCAATGGTCGTCACGAGGATCTGGCGATTCGAGTGCTGGAGCACGTCGCGGAAAGGCTGGCGGTGCGCCGGATGCGCGCGATGCTCCGCGTCGAGACTTTCCGGCAGGCGCAAGGCGATGAACAATGCGTTGACCACTGCCAGACCAGCGGCAAAATAAAACGGCGCGCGGAAATTGTAGAATCCGCTGAGCACACCGCCGATTGCCGGCCCGACAATGAAGCCGAGGCCAAATGCGGCCCCGATCAAACCCATCGCGCCGGAGCGTTCTTCGGGCGTCGTAATGTCGGCGACGTAAGCCTGCGCGGTCGAGATGTTGCCACCGGTGATTCCGGCTGTGATGCGGGCGATGAAAAGCCACATGAGTGAGCCGGCCGCGCCCATGATCCAGTAGCCGATCGCAGTCCCGATCACGCTATAAATCAGCACCGGGCGCCGCCCGAGCCGGTCGGAAATTTTTCCCATAATCGGCGAGAAGATGAATTGCACCGCCGAATAAATGCCGACGAGAAAACCATTCGCGATGGATGATGCGCCGAAATGTTGCGCATAGAGCGGCAGCACGGGAATGACGATGCCGAAGCCGATCATGTCGATGAAAATCGTCAGCAGGATGATGCCGAGATGGGATTTTTTGTTGTTCGCCGCTTTCACAATCATCCGAAAAATTTAATGGCACCCGCAGCCGCCGGAGCCGCATGAATGCTGGGTTGGCGCGCTTTTGCCACCTTTTTGCATGAGGCCGTAGCCGCCGCTGATAACGCGCTGCACGGGTTCGCCGGTCTCGGGATCGTGTGTGAGTGGCGCGTCGTTCATGCTTTGCTTGATCTCGAAACGGCGCTTCTTTTTTCCAGTCGTCTCGTAAACGTAAATTGGCATCGCCGGAAACTAAACAATGCGCGCGGCGTGTCAAAGCTGCTTGCGTCGCGCGGGTATTTCCGCACACTGGCGCGCCATGGAAATCGTTACCACAAAAGAAGAACGCACCTGGTCGATGGTCGCGCATTTGAGTGCGTTCATCGGACACTTCATTCCGTTCGGCCACATCATCGGGCCGCTGGTCATCTGGATTTTGAAAAAAGACCAGATGCCGCTGGTCGATGACCAAGGAAAGGAAGCGCTCAATTTCCAGATCGCCGTGACGATCTACGCCGCGATCCTGATTGCGCTTTGCTTTACGATCGTGGGCATCGTCCTCGCAATTCCGCTCGGGTTCGTGCTTTGGTTTTTTGACATCATCGTGGTGATCATAGCGGCGGTGAAAGCGAACGAAGGCGTGCGGTATCGCTATCCGATGAGCATTCGGTTCATCTAAATCGTCGAAAAACCGGCCTGGCCGGCTTGAACGGTTCGACTATTGCGGTTCGCCGTTTGTTGCAGGTCTGGTAAATTGGGGCTCGATGTCCCCCCGCGTCCATCGCGCATGCATCCTTTTGCTCGCGCTCCTTTTCGCTGTCGCCAACGCGCGCGCGCTGGATGCGACGAGCACGGTTTTCATCATCCTTTTTGAAAACCACACGTGGGCCGACATCAAGGGCAGCGCTGACGCGCCTTACATCAACAACACACTGCTGCCGATCTGTTCGTATGCGGAGCAGTATTACAATCCGAACGCGCTGCATCCGAGCGAGCCGAATTATCTCTGGCTCGAGAGCGGCACCAACTTCGGCGTTTTGAACGACAACGCGCCGTCGTCGAATCACCAAAGCTCGACGAATCATTTCGTCACGAAATTGCGCGCGGCAAACATCTCGTGGAAGACGTATCAGGAAAATATCAGCGGCAGCAATGTGCCGACGACGGACAGTTATCCCTACGCGGTGCGGCACAATCCGTTCGTCTTTTTCGATGACGTAACGTCGGACTCGAGCTACGCGATCGCACACATCCGGCCATTCACCGAGCTGGCGACCGACCTCGCGAACAACACGCTCGCGCGCTACAATTTCATCACGCCAAACGTGTATGACGACATGCACGACGCGAACACGTCGGGGCTCAACAACACGGTGAAGCAGGGCGACGCGTGGCTTTCGCAAAACCTGCCCGCGATCTTGAATTCGCAGGCGTATCAAAACGGCGGGCTCGTCATAATCGCGTTCGACGAAGCGGAGGGCGGTGGCGACGGGCCGATTCCATTTTTGCTGTTGTCGCCGCAGGCGCGCGGCGGTGGTTATCACAATGCGATCCGCTACACGCACAGCTCGACGCTGCGGACGCTGCAGAAAATTTTCGGCATCACGCCGTATCTCGCCGATGCGACAAACGCGAATGATCTCGGCGATTTATTTGTGAACGGCGCGATTCCAAACGCGGATGCCGCTCCGGCGATTTCCGCCGCTTACGCGACAACGATCACGAGCGGCAGTTCGACTCTGACAGCAAACGTAAATCCGAATGGCGACGCGACGAGCGTCTGGTTCGAATACGGCACGAGTGCGAGCTACGGCAGCAACACGAAAACGAGCGCGGCGGATGATGCGGAGAGTTATTCCGGCTGGGCTTACGGCAACAACGGCGGCAGCGGATTCGGCGCGGCGCATTATCTCGAAGGCACCGGCGGCGGCTTGTTCCTCGCGAACTCGGGAAATGGAAATCGCCAGATCGATGGCGCGAAATCGTTCGGCGTTTTCGCGGGCGGCGGAACCAACAACACACAGGCGATGGATCGGCAAATTCTCAACGCACAACCGGCGGCCACGCTGACGCTGTCGATGCGCTTCGATGTCACCAACACGGTTGCGTTTTCCGGCTTCAATTTGAAAAGCGCGGAGGGGACGACCTTCGGCACGAGCGAACTGATTTCCGTCGGCATTCGCCCCGGCAACGGCAACAACAGCATCGCGGTGAACGGCGGCGCGCAGACGATCAATCTCGGCTCGGACATTCGCGGCGCGGTCATCGATTTCAACCTGACGTATGACTGCGTTGCCGGCACCTACACGCTCGGCGCGAAGTTCCGCGCGAGCACGAGCTACACGACGGTAAGCGGGCCGCTGAAAATCGTCGGCCAGACCGCGGCGTATCTCGGCTTCGGCAATTTCAACACCGGAAACAACCAAAACCTGATCGCTGACAGCATCTCGCTCACGACCACGGCATCGGCTGGAAACGGCTCCAGCACTGCATCGGCGAGCATGAACATCAGCGGACTCGCCGCGAACACCACGTATCATTTCCGCGCAGTCGCGCAAAACAGTCGCGGCACCACATTCGGCGCGGACCAGACATTTGGTTACGCGCTCACACCCGCGGCGAACGCGCCGTTTGATTCGTTTTCGTCGGGAAATTTCCAGGCGCGCATTTTTGACGACACCGGCCACATCGCGATCGCCGAACCGGATCTCAGTGGCAACGCGCTCGCGAATATCATCACGTTCGCGCCGCCCGCGGTGAAGATCGGCGGCGCGAGTTACGATCTCGGTCGCGTCATTTCGAGCGGCACCATCGCGAATGGATTGCAGCTCGTGCAATCGCTCGCCGGCACAAATGTAACCACGCAGGTTACATTTCCGAGCGACGGCGTGATGCATTACGAAGTCGTGAACTGGAACGGGCTCGCGCCGACGGAAACCGACATCAGCGCGGCATCCGACAGCAGCGAACATTTCTTCGGCTTCGGCGAAAAATTCAACGCGCTCGATCAAGCCGGAAACAAAGTTCACATGCTCACGCTCGACAATCCGGGCACGAAAGGCGACGCGAGCTACAAGCCGGTGCCGTGGTTCATCAGCACGCGCGGGTATGGATTCCATCTAGATTCGACGGCGGAGAGCTACTTCGACATGCGCAACGGCGCGTCCGACCGCTACACCGTTCAGAATCTGCTCGGCACGCTAAAGTTTAACATCGTGTCGGGACCGAAGCTCACCGACGTGCTCACGCGCTATACCGGCTACACGGGCCGGCCGTATCTGCCGCCGCAATGGGTTTTCGGCACATGGATTTCATCGGACATCTGGCGCACCGGCGGCGAAGTGCGCTACGCCGTGACGAAACATCTCGCGCAGGGCATTCCCGCGAGCGTGTTCGTTTTCGATTCGCCGTGGGAAACAGGCTACAACGATTTCAACTGGAACATGACGCAGTTCGGCAACGGCGGCACTTACGAGGGCGTGAATTACAGCGGCTTCACGTCGGTGAGCGACATGATGAATTTCTTCCGCGCAAACGGATTGAAAGTCATCTGCTGGATGACGCCTTTCATCAACACGAGCTCCGTCAGCGATGGCGTCGGCGGGCAAAACACGGGACAGGCGAGCAATTACGCTGCGGGCAGCGCGAACAATTATTTTGTGCGTAGCTCCGTGAACGGCTCGCCGCTCGTCGTGAACTGGTGGAAAGGCACGGGCAGTCCCGTCGATTTCACCAACGTCGCGGCAAAGACGTGGTTCACATCGCAACTGCAATCGCTCGTCACGCAAAGCAACGTCACCACGCTCAACGGCACGAGCGAACCGGCGATCGGCGGATTCAAGACCGACGACGGTGAGACGACGAACGGCACGAATACTTACATCCCGACGACTGCGGTTTACGCCGACGGACGCACCGGCGTGGAAATGCGCAACGGCTTTTGCATCGAATATCACAAGACCGTCTCGAGCGTGCTCGGCAGCAGCGGCGTGCTTTTTGCGCGCAGCGGATTCACCGGCACGCAGCAATATCCCGGCGGCTGGGCCGGCGACAACGAGCCGAATTTCGACAAAAGCGGCAACGGCATGAATAGCGTGATGATCGCCGGGCAGAGCGCCGCAATGAGCGGTTACGCGATGTGGGCGCATGACATCGGTGGTTACCAAAACACGAATTTCGAAAGCAACACCGCGGACCTTTTCATGCGCTGGGCGCAATTCGGCGCATTCTCGCCAATCATGCAGATGCACCGGCAGGTCGATCCGAACAACCTGCAGCAATATCCGTGGGGCTACGGCGCGACCGCGCTCGCGAATTACGTCACCTACTCGAAACTGCACTCGCAGCTTTTCCCCTACATCTACAGCTACGCGAAAGAAGCGAGCATAGACGGGCTGCCGATCATCCGTCCGCTCGTGCTGTTGAATCAGGCTGACGCGAACACCTACGGCGTGAAGCACGCGTTTTATTTTGGAAACGAATTGCTCGTTGCTCCGATGAACGCGCCGGCGTCCACTTCGCGCGGTGTCTATCTGCCTGCGGGCGCGTGGTATGACTGGTGGACGAACACGCGCTACACGGGCGGGCAGACGATCGCGTGGTCAAACGCCGACTCGACGAAGATGCCGCTCTTCGTGCGCGAAGGTTCCATCGTCCCGATGTTAGCAAACGTGCCGCAGACGTTAAACAGCGCCAATTACGTCAACAACGCCGGCATCACCACGATGGACAGCGCGCTGCAGTTCCTCGTCTATCCCGGCGCGAGCGCGGCGAGCTTCAACGTGCACGACGGCACCAGCGTCACCTGCACGACCAATGGCACGGTCAAAACGCTTGCGCTCAGCGGCAGCGCGCGTCCGGTGATTTTCAAAGTGCTCACGACCGCACCCGCGGGGGTCGAGCGCGACGGCGTCCGATTGCCTGCGCTCGCATCACAGGCGGCATTCGATGGCGCGAGCCTCGGCTGGTATCACGACGGCACGTTTTTGCTGGTGAAATTCGCGCACGCCGGCGGCAGCGCGGCGGTGACGTTTGGGCCGGATTCGATCGGCGACGGCGTGCCGGACTCGTGGCGGCAGTTTTACGGCATCAGCGATGACAACGCGGACGCCGACGGCGACGGTTTCACAAACGCGCAGGAATATCGCGCCGGCACAAACCCGAACAGCGCGCAGAGCAAGCTCGCCGTGCAGAGCGTCGCGCCGCAACCGGGCGGCACGGTCGTGTCGTGGCAAGCGCAGCCGGGCATCGTCTATCGCATCCAATGGCGAAACGATCTCGCGAACGGCACGTGGCAAAACATTTCACCGGACATCACCGGCGACGGCACAGTCGCAAGTTGGACGGACGACGGCTCGCAAACCGGCGGCGTTTCCGCGAAGCGCTTCTATCGCATCGTCGTCCCCTAGCCTTGTCGCGGCGGGCGCAGCTACAGAAAATGAAAACGGACCCGCACGCGAGTGCGACGGGTCCGTTCTCTACCCCTAACCCAACAATCTATTGATTCGATTTATGTGTGCGATTTGCGTGTTTCATCGGCGCTTCGCCCACAGCCGCAGGGGTGCTCTTCTCGGCCATCGCGAGGTGCGACTTCAAGCCGGGGAGCATCTTTTCCGCATACGCCTTGATATCGGCGTCCTTGCTCTCCTTGGCGGTCTTTTCAAAAAGCGCGATCGCTTTCTTGTGACCCTTTAGCTGCGAATCGAGAAAGTCCTTGTCGAACTTCTCGCCCTCCTTTTTCTCCAGCAGCGCCAGCGAGGCTTTCTGCGTCAGGCTCGGCTCCTTCGGCAACTCGACGCTTTTGCTTTGCGCGAGTTTCTCGAGGTCCGCCTGTGCTTCCTGGTGATCCTTGATGATGTGCTCAGCCATCATCTTGGCTTCCGATCCGACCGCTTTTTGCTGGGCGGCTTCGCCTTCCTTGATCTCGCCGAGGTTAATCTCCGCGGCATCTTTCAGGAATGCCTTGTCGCTGTGCGATAGCCCTTCATCGGCTGCCAGCGCGGCGGCTCCCCACAGGCCGATGCCTCCCGATAGCACTGTGGTTAGCAGTAGTTTGTTAATGCGTTTCATGTTTGCTCCTTTCTTTATGCAAATGGGGCGCGCCACGTGGATCACGCCTCTTTTTGGTTACGAACGCGCCCGCGCTCACGGATGTTCAATCAGCGCAGATTTCAGATTGATGATTGCGGATTGGATGTGCAGAACGACAGTCTGCAATCTGAAATCGACCAATGAGAAAGCCGTATCCCTTTGACCGTATCGAGCCGAAATGGCAGGCCGCCTGGGAAGCCGCGCGCACTTTTCACGTGCCGAATCCCGGCGAGCCGGGCTTCGATCCGGCCCAGCCGAAATACTACGTGCTCGATATGTTTCCCTACCCGAGCGGCGCTGGCCTGCACGTCGGGCATCCCATCGGCTACATTGCCACCGACATCATCGCGCGCTTCAAGCGCATGCGCGGCTTCAACGTCCTGCATCCGATGGGCTGGGATGCTTTCGGCCTGCCTGCCGAGCAATATGCGATCAAGACTGGCCAGCATCCGGCGATCACCACAGCTCGAAACGTGGCGCGATTCAAGAAACAGCTCGAGATCATCGGCCTCGGCTACGACTGGCAGCGCGAGATCAACACCACCGATCCCGGCTATTACAAATGGACGCAGTGGATTTTCCTCCAGCTCTACAACGCCTGGTTCAATCCGGCGACGAACAAAGCTGAGCCAGTCAGCACCTACACCGGCGAAGACGTGGACAGCGTCCGCCTCGCCTACGTCTCCGAGGCGCCGGTGAACTGGTGTCCCGCGCTCGGCACCGTGCTGGCAAACGAGGAAGTCATCGATGGCAAAAGCGAAGTCGGCGGGCACCCCGTCGAGCGCCGCCCGATGCGGCAATGGATGCTGCGCATCACCGCTTACGCGCAACGGCTCATCGACGAGCTCGACGGCCTGGACTGGCCGGAAAGCATCCAGCTTTTGCAAAGGAACTGGATCGGGCGCAGTGAAGGCGCGGAAGTCCATTTCCCTATTCTCTCCGCGACACAAGCAGAGGGATCCGAAGAACTCACCAGCAGCGGCGCGATGAACTGGATGCGCATCGGCGGCACGCACGTCACCGTCTTCACCACACGACCCGACACGCTCTTCGGCGCCACCTACATGGTGCTCGCGCCCGAGCACAAACTCGTGGATGCCATCACGACCGAGGAGCAGTGGCCCGCCGTGCGCGACTACCGCGAGCGCACTGCGCGCAAGAGCGATCTTGAGCGCACGGAGCTTTCCAAGGAAAAGACCGGCGTCTTCACCGGCGCTTACGCCATCAATCCGGTCAACGGCGAGCGCATCCCGATCTGGATCGCGGACTACGTCCTGCTCGGTTACGGCACCGGCGCGATCATGGCCGTGCCCGCGCACGACGAGCGGGATTTCGAGTTTGCGCAAAAATACGCGCTGCCGATCCGCGAGGTCGTCTCGCCCGAGCCGCGCTTGAGCGGCGGGGGCACCAGCCCGTGCGATATGCCGCTGCTGGAATGCTTCGCCGGCGAGGGTTATGCCGTCAATTCGGCGATCATCGACGGCCTGCCGACGGCTGAGGCGAAGGTAAAGATTACCGCGTGGCTCGAGGAGCGCGGGCTCGGCAAAAAGACCATTAACTACAAACTGCGCGACTGGTTGTTCTCCCGCCAGCGCTACTGGGGCGAGCCGTTCCCGATTGTCTGGGAGCATGGGAAACATCGGCCCTTACCCGAAAACGAGCTCCCCCTGACCCCGCCGCCTTTGGACGACTTCAAGCCGACCGGCACCGGAGAGCCGCCGCTGGCGAAGGCGACGGAGTGGATTCGCTATTCCGAAAACGCCACCCGCGAGACGAACACCATGCCGCAATGGGCGGGCTCGTGTTGGTATTACCTGCGCTATTGCGACCCTGGCAACGCGGCGCGGTTCATTGGCGAGACCGCCGAGCGCTACTGGATGGGAGGAAAACCAGACGTTTCCGCCTCCGCGGAGTCGAGAACAGCGGCAAAAACCATTGTCGGCAGCTCAGGCGACCCTGCCGGAATGGCAAATACAATTGTCGGCAGCTCCGGCGACCCAGCCGGAACGGCAAAAACAATTGTCGACGGCCCCGGCGACCCTGCGGGAACGGCAAATACAATTGTCGGCAGCTTCGCTGACCATGCAGGAACGCCGAAAACATCCGCCGGCACCCCTGCCGAGGCTTCGCGAATGCGGCCGGGCGGCGTCGATCTCTACGTGGGCGGCACCGAACACGCGGTGCTGCATCTCCTTTACGCCCGCTTTTGGCACAAGGTGCTCTTTGACCTCGGCCATCTCTCCACACCGGAGCCGTTCCAGCGGCTGGTCAACCAGGGGATGATGCTCGGCGAGGATGGGCAGAAGATGTCGAAGTCGCGCGGGAACGTGGTGAATCCCGACGACGTGATCGCCGAATACGGTGCCGATGCGTTCCGCTGCTACGAGATGTTCATGGGGCCGCTGGAGCAGATGAAACCGTGGTCGATGACCGGTGTCGAAGGCGTGTCCCGGTTTCTCGCGCGCGTCTGGCGGCTGATCATGGAGGAAAAGCAGGACGGCTCATGGGCGCTCTCGCCCGGCGTGCAGGAGACCGAGCCGGACAAGGCGCAGCTCAAGGTAATCCATGGGACGATCAAAAAGGTGACCGGCGACATCGAGACGCTCTCCTTTAACACCGCAATCTCGGCGATGATGGTGTTTGTCAATGCGTTCACGAACGCCGAGGTGAAGCCGCTTTCCGCGATGCGGACGCTGCTGGTTTTGCTGAACCCCTTCGCGCCGCATCTGACGGAGGAACTCTGGGAGACGCTCGGCGGGACGAGCACGATCGCGAACCAGCCGTGGCCGTCCTTTGACGAAAGCTATCTCGTCGAGGACGAGATCGAGATCGTCCTGCAGATCAACGGAAAGCTGCGCGATAAGATCGTCGTGCGGAAAGACGCGACCAAGGAACAGGTCGAAGCCGCCGCACGCGACAGCGCGAAGATCGCCGAGTGGACTGCCGGCAAGGAGATCAAGAAAGTGATCGTGGTTCCCGGCAAGCTGGTGAACATCGTCGTCGGGTAGCGTTTGCGACCACGCCCAGTGCAGCGCGCGATTGGATGATGAGATGCAATTCCACGTCGTCCACATTGGCCCGCTTGTGGCGCTCATCGCGGGCATCCTGATCCTGATCGCGCCGCGTTTGCTAAACTACATCGTCGCGATTTACCTGATCATCGTCGGCCTGCTCGGCCTCGCGATACTGCGCTGACTTTACACCGAGCGGCAGAACTCCTCGAACCGGTCGAGGCCTGTCTTGATAATGTCGATGCTCGTGGCGTAGCTGAAACGCACCGTGCGGTCATCGCCAAAGGCGATGCCGGGAACGACTGCGACGTTGGCCTTGCTCAACAGGCGATCGGCGAAGTTCTGCGACGTAAGCGAGAAGCGGCTGATGTTTGCGAGGATGTAGAATGCGCCGAGCGGCTTCACGGCGGTGACGTTCGGGATCTTCGAGAGACGGTCGAACATGTAATCGCGGCGGAGATTGAACTCGTCGCGCATGTCGGAGACCGGCTGCTGGTCGCCCTTGAGCGCGGCGAGCGCGCCTTTTTGCGCAAAGGAATTCGGGTTCGACGTGCTGTGGCTCTGGATGGAATCGATGGCTTTCGCAATCGAATCCGGCGCGCCGAGATAGCCGAGGCGCCATCCGGTCATCGCGTAAGCTTTGCTGAAGCCATTGACGGTGATGGTGAGATTGTAAGCTTCCGGCGAAAGCGATGCGACGCTGACGTGCTCCGCGTCATCATAGGTGAGCTTTTCGTAAATCTCGTCGGAGAGAATGAGGATGTCTTCCTCGGCTGCGACCTCGACGATTTTCTCGAGCTCTTCGCGGGTGTAAACGGCGCCGGTCGGATTGCCGGGCGAATTGAGGATGACCATCTTCGTGCGCGGAGTCATCGCGTTTTCAAAATCCTCCGCGCTCATTTTCCAGCCGCTCTGCTCGGTCGTCGGCACGAACACCGGCTCGGCTCCGGCGAGGCGGACCATTTCCGGATAGCTCAGCCAATACGGCGCCGGAATGATGACTTCGTCGCCCGGCTCGCAGGTCGCGAGGATGGCGTTGTAGCACGATTGCTTTGCGCCGTTGCTGACGATGATCTGGTGCGCCTTGTAGTCGAGTTTGTTGTCCGTGGAAAACTTCTCGCTAATCGCGGTGCGCAACTCGGGGATGCCGGAGCTGGGCGTGTATTTGGTAAAACCACTGTTGATCGCCTCGATGCACGCGGCCTTGATGTGATCGGGCGTGTCGAAGTCGGGCTCGCCCGCGGCGAAACCGCAGATATCGATGCCTTCGGCTTTCATCGCCTTGGCTTTGCTGTCGATGGAAAGCGTGAGGGACGGGGTGAGACTATTGGCGCGTGATGAGATGGACATGGGATTAGGATTTAGGATTTAGAGGATTGGTTACGCAAATTGCACGTCGATCAGCGGCTTGAAATTGTTCTCGTCGATCTGGACGATTTTCATTTCCCGTTCGGCGTTCTCGGCGGAGTCGGATGCGTGCGCGGCGTTGACCATGATCGTCTGGCCAAACTCGCGGCGGATCGAGCCGGGCGGCGCTTTCGAGGGATCGGTCGGGCCGAGCACCTCGCGGATTTTGCGGACGGCGTCGATGCCCTGGTAAACAAGGGCGATGCACTTTTCCGAACCGGGATCACTGCGGCGATCAGCGGGACAATCGCTCGGGCGCATGCCGGCCATGAATTGCACGATCGATTCCCAGTTGTTGCGGCCGGCAATCGGCCCAAGCAAATCGCCGAGCTTGCGCTGCACGTCGTCATTCAGCGGACAGCCGAGTTCGTCCTCGACCAAAAGCCGGACACGCGCGCCGGTCGGATCTTTGAGTTTATCCATGAGCACATCGAGCACGGGACGGTAAAATTCCTCGGCCTGCGCGACGCTCATGCGGTGAACTTTGAAGCCGATGATGTAAAGACCGGTGCGCGAGAAAACGTCGATGACGCCGCCGGGACGCGCGTTCGGGAAACGGAAATTGTCGGGCTTGATGAGCACGAGCGTCTTTTGGACATTCACGCTTGCGGGGAATTGCACCGCATCGTCGAGCAATCCGCCATCGCTATCCGAATAATGTGCCCAAAGCTGCAAGTCACGCTCGGCGGCCTGCGCATCCGGCGGCGCGATGACCGCCGGCTCAAAGTAAGTCACGTTGCCGTCTTTGTCCGTGATGTAATCGCCGAAAGTATCGCGGATCGTCTCACCGCTTGTCCGTTCGTTAACAATATGGCCAACGACGTTTCGGATTTTCGCAATCGCTCCGTCGCCGCGAAACACGAGCAGCAGCACACGCGGACGATAGCCGGTGCCGTCCGGCTGGAAGTTCTTCAAAATGTAATTGCCGAGCAACTCCTGCGTCTTGCGATGGCGCGGATCGGGATCGGTGACGACCTGGTCGGCGAACTTTTCCGTCAGCTCCTTGCCCGGCGCGAAGATGCGACCGCGCACGAGATCGAGCCCGGTGCGCGAAATGAGCCGGGCGATGATTCCGCCCGTGCGTGATTTGCGCATCGAATAAGGCGTGACGATGACGTAGCTGAGTTCTTCTGCCATGAGGAAAAGGGCAGGCAAATTAGCGGGGCGCGCACGAGGGCGTCAATGGAATTTGCGCATGATTTCCGCTTGATCGTGCTGGCCATGCAAAGGATTGGGAACAAGATCAAATCGAGATCGCGATCAGGAGCGCCGACAAGCAGCGGTTAAAAAATAGCAAAATTCCACAAGACACGCTTGACGCGCATGCTATTGTTGCAACCGAGTCTCAATAAAGATGTCCGCCATTCTCGAACAACCAATCAGTCTCAAGCAAGCCCGCTGCGGCGAGCCGCTCCGCATTTTGTCCGTGCGCAACGAATGCCCGGCTTCGCAGCGCCTGCGTGAACTCGGTTTTTGCGAGGAAGCCGTCGTCAGCAAACTCGCAGACGGCAGCGCGATGATCTGCCGTCTCTGCGGTATCCGCGTTGCGATCGCGCGCGATCTCGGCGAGCGGATTTTGGTCGAGCGGCTGTGAGCGGCGAAGTCCTCAGCTCGCTGGCGGCCGGCGAACGCGGACGCGTCGTCGGCTTCGATCTGCCTCCGGAACAGCAACAGCGCTTGTTGGAAATGGGTTTAACAACGGGCGTCGAGTTCCAAATCATCCGCTACGCGCCGCTTGGCGATCCGCTCGACCTCAAGGTGCGCGGCTATCATCTTTCGATCCGCAAACGCGAAGCCAGCTGCATCCGCGTCGCACGGCTGTAAGCAATGACAACATTGGTCCAACAAGCGGAAACCGTCCGTCAAGTCGCCATCGCCGGCAATCCGAACTGCGGCAAGAGCACGATTTTTAATGCGTTAACGGGAATGCGACAAAAGGTCGGCAACTATCCGGGCGTGACGGTCGAGAAAAAAACCGGCCGCTTTTTCGGCAGTCACGGCGAGACGATGTCGCTGCTCGACTTGCCCGGCAGCTACAGCCTGCAAGTCCGTTCGCCCGATGAGGCGGTCGCGCGCGACGTGTTGCTCGGCCGGCTGCCCGATACGCCGCGGCCCGATGTGATCATCGCGGTCGTTGATGCGTCGAATCTCGAGCGCAATTTGTATCTCGTCGCGCAACTGCTCGACCTGCAACTGCCCGTCGTCGTCGCGTTAAATATGGTCGATTTGGCCGAACAAAACGGCTGCGTCATCGATGTCGCTGCGCTGCGCGAAAAACTCGGAGTGCCCGTGATCCCGATGATCGCGACAAAGGGCGTTGGTTTCATCGAGTTAAAACAAGCGCTTTCCTGTGATCCGCTGCCGAAACCCGCCGTGTGCGTGCCGATGCCGGAAGTGATCGAAACCGAGGCGCGCGCTCTTGCCGAAAAACTCGATATTTCATCCGACATTGCTTTTCCCGAGGCGCTGCTGCTCCTCGCGCTGCACGACCGCGCGCTGGCAGAACTCGCGCACGAACGCGAAATCATTGATGCGACGCTCGCCGCGCAGCGCCGCATTCGCGACGTCGATCTCGACCCGATGTCCGCGCAGGTCGATGCACGCTACGCGTGGATCCAAAAGGTCTGCCACGCCGCTGTCAGCAAGCCCGGCGATCACAGCGTGTCGATTTCAGACCGTATTGACGGGGTGTTAACGCATCGCTTTTTGGGCTGGGCTGCATTTCTCGGCGCAATGGCACTGATGTTTTTCTGCATCTTCACCGTCGCGCAATATCCGATGGACTGGCTCGACGGCGCATGCACCGGCCTCGCAAATTGGGTCGGCAGCAAGCTGCCCGCGAGCGATCTGCGCAGCCTGCTCACCGACGGTGCAATCGCCGGTGTCGGGCGCGTCGTCGTCTTTTTGCCGCAAATTTTGATCCTCTATTTTTTCCTCGGAGTGCTCGAGGACAGCGGCTACATGGCGCGCGCCGCGTTCATCATGGACCGGCTGATGTCGCGCGTCGGCCTGCACGGGAAATCGTTCATCCCGCTGCTCAGTTCGTTCGCATGTGCGATTCCCGGCGTGATGGCGACGCGCACGATCGAGAACCGCAAAGATCGCCTCGTGACGATCCTCGTCGCGCCGCTCATGAGTTGCTCGGCGCGACTGCCTGTTTACGCATTGATGATTGCCGTCCTGATCCCCGCCGCGAACGCACTGCAAAAAGCCGGTATCATGCTTTGCATGTATCTGCTCGGCATCATCGCAGCTTTCGTCATGGCGTGGCTGTTTAAGCGCACGCTGCTGAAAAGTGAAACACCGATGCTGCTGCTTGAATTGCCGCCGTATCGTATGCCGTCACTGCAAACCGTCGCGCTCCGCATGTGGGAACGCTCCGGAATTTTCCTTCGTCGCGCCGGCACGGTCATTCTGGCGCTCTCGATTTTATTGTGGGCGCTCGCCACTTATCCAAAACCGTCCGACCCCAACGCGTCGCCCGCCGATGCGCTTGCACACAGCATCGCCGGCAAAATGGGGCACGCGCTCGAACCCGCGATTCGCCCGCTCGGTTTCGATTGGAAAATAGGCATCGGCCTCATCGGCTCGTTCGCGGCGCGCGAGGTTTTTGTCAGCACGATGTCGATTGTTTATAACGTCGAAAGCAGCGACAAAGAGAACATCGAGCCGCTCCGCGACACGATGCGCAACGAACTTCGCGCCGACGGCAGGCAGGTCTTCACACCGCTCGTCTGCATCGGGTTGATGGTCTTTTACGTGCTCGCGATGCAATGCATCAGCACCGTCGCGGTCGTCCGACGCGAGACCAACTCGTGGACCTGGCCGCTGTTCCAAATCGGCTACATGACCGCGCTCGCCTGGCTCGGCGCATTTGCCGTTTTCCAAGGCGGGCGCCTGCTCGGTTTCCAATGAGTCCGCTCGTCGATCACATCCTCGTCGCGCTGCTCATCGTTGGTGCGCTCGCATTTTTCGCACGCCGATTTTTCAGCAAAAAAAAATCGTGCGGCAGCGGTTGCTGCGACGTGGGCAAACCGAAGATCGGACGCTAGGAAACACGCGAAACTTCGACCGACGAAATCGGCGGCAGGTTGTCGGCGAGCACCTGCCACGAGTCGCCCTCGTCACTTGACGCAAAAATTTTGCCGGTGTTCGTCGCGAAATAAATTCCAGCCGGATCGGCGTCGTCCACGGCCATGCCTTCGCGCAACACGCCCGCAAAAACTTTTTCCTCCGGCAGACCCTTCGCGAGCGGCTGCCACGTTTTCCCGCCATCGCGACTGCGAAACACGCGCAACTGCCCGTCCGGCGGGCAGCGAAACTCCGCGCCTTGCAGCGGCAGCACGTAAATCGTCTCCGGCTCACGCGGATGAACTCCGAGCGGAAAACCAAAATCCGACGGCAGCCCCGCGGTGATTTCCTCCCACGTGTCGCCCGCATCCGCGCTGCGATAAACGCCGCAGTGATTTTGTTGAAACAGCAAACCGGAGTCGCCGGCCGAGATCAGCAGCTTGTGAACGCACTGCCCGAACTCCGGATATTTCTCCGGCATGAACTCCGCGCGCGTGCCGCGGTTCTTTGTGTGCCATGTTTGACACCCGTCGTCGCTGCGAAACACGCCGACTGCCGAGATGCCGACGAACATCCGCTGCGGATTTTTGTGATCGAGCTGGATCGAGTGCAGGCAAAGACCGCCCGCACCCGGATGCCAAAACGGCCGCGTCGGATGCGTGCTCAACGTCGTGACTTCGGTCCACGTCTCGCCGGCATCTTCGCTGCGAAACAGCGCGGCGGGCGCCACGCCGGCAAACAGCACGCCCGGCTCGTTCGCGCGACCCGGCTCGATATGCCAGATGCGCTCGAGTTTCAGCCCGGATTTTTCGTCAAAGGCAGGACCGCGTTTCGCGCTCGTCCACGTCTGCCCGAGATCGTCGCTATAAACAATCTCGCAGCCGAACCACGCATCGTTCGCCGTGGCAAAAATCCTTCCGCTGCGCGGATCCCGCACCGCGTGGTTGATTTCCTTTCCCTTCAAGAATGCACCGTGCATTTCCCATCGCTTCCGATCGCTGCTCGAAAAAATGAAGAGACCTTTTTTCGTTCCGGCCAGCAGTTGCATTTGCATGGCGCGGATTTTTTTCCGCGCGCGTCGCAAATGGCGAGTCTAAATCGCGCGAAAGATGCCGGCGGAGGGGGTCGAACCCACACGCCCTTGCGGGCACTGGATTTTGAGTCCAGCGCGTCTGCCAATTCCGCCACGCCGGCAAAAGCGTGCGACGAAGGTAGCCGCTAAAAATTCGTTTGCAAGCCCTCCTGCAAAGCGCGCGGCGGGCCGAGAATTTCGCGCAAAATCATCGCGTCGCGCAGCGTTGCGGGCGATTGCAGCAGCGCGCGAAAGCTCGCGCGCGGCGCGGTTGGTTGCGCGGTTTTTCCCTCGATGAATTCCGGCACAACTTCCGGCGCGATTTGTGTGGTGACCGGAATCGATTCTACTTTCGGCTCTGGAAAATATGCGGGCGCGGGTTGCGGCGTTTGCAGGATTTCCGGCTCTGGCTCGCGAATCACCTCGCGCTTTTTCGGCTTAAAAACAGTCGGCGGAAACGCAACCGGACGCGGCGCGATAATCGGCGGAACCGGCTTCACGCGCGGCACGCGCTGCTGCTCGATGACTTCGCGACGCGAAAGTTGCCTGCGCTGCGGGCGCGGCGGCGGCGAATCCTTCGGCACACCGAGCGCCTCCATGAAGCGCCGCATCCGCTCTTCTTCACTCGTCTCGTCGCGCGGCGAGCGCGGCGCGTCGTCATCATTGGAGCTCCCGCCTTTGTCGCTGATGAGCCATTTCATCAACGCGAGCGCGCCGATGATGATGAAGACGAAAAGCTGTTCCATCGCGAATTACTTCGCTTCTTCGCGCGGCTTGTCCGTGCCGGCAATCGACTCGCGCATGTTCGTATCGGACTGCACGTTTTTCATGCGGTAGTAATCCATGATGCCGAGATTGCCGGCGCGAAATGCCTCGGCCATTGCCTGCGGCACGAGCGCCTCGGCCTCGACGACTTTTGCGCGCTGTTCCTGCGTCTTCGCGCGCATCTCCTGCTCGACGGCGACCGCCGCGGCGCGGCGCACTTCCGCTTTCGCTTGTGCGACACGTTTGTCCGCGTCCGCCTGCTCGGCTTGCAGCTTCGCGCCGATGTTTTCACCTACATCCACGTCGGCAATATCGATGGAAACGATTTCGAACGCCGTTCCGCTGTCGAGTCCCTTCACGAGGACTGTCTTGGAAATTCGATCGGGATTCTCGAGCACTTCCTTGTAGGAATCGGCGGAGCCGATTGCCGTTACGATGCCTTCGCCGACGCGCGCGATGATCGTTTCCTCGGTTGCGCCGCCGACGAAACGGTCGAGATGCGAACGCACGGTGACACGCGCTTTGACTTTCACGCCGATACCGTCCTTCGCCACGCCGTCAATGGTGCTGCGGCCCATCGCCGCGTTCGGACAGTCGATTACTTTCGGGTTGATGCTCGTGCGCACCGCTTCGAGAACTGTTTTGCCCGTGCCTTTCGTCGCGAGATCGATTGCGCAGGCGCGGTTGTAATCGAGCGCGATTCCCGCTTTGTCCGCAGCGATCAACGCGAGCACCACCTGGCCCACATCGCCACCCGCGAGGTAATGCGCTTCCAGCAAATCGGACGGAATGTCGATGCCCGCTTTCATCGCCGTGATGCGTGTGTCGACGATCACGCCGACCGGCACGCGCCGCAGCCGCATCGCGACCATCGTGAACAACCCGACCGGCGCATTTGCGATGCGGGCGCGGATCCAGATGCCGATGAAGTTAAACATCACCACGACAAAAATCAGGACGAACAACGCCGCGATGCCGACGATCGCGAGCAGAAAGAGACTTCCGAAACTTGGATTCATGTGCTGCGCTTAACCGTTTTTTGAAAAGCCATCAATGTTTAACATTTCCGCGTCGTCACAATTGTGCGCTGCATTGTGCATTTGTGCTGCCATGTTAGCTTTTCCTAAATGAGTGAGCCGAAATTTCCGACGCCCGAGGAACTGCAGCAAAAGATTTCCGAATTTATGAAGACACAGTTCGGCGGCAACGTTTCCGTCTCCACGCACGTCGCGACGGAACCGGACGGCGCGCCGACCTATGATTTCGAAATGGACGACGATTTTTTCGAGTTCGACTATCTGCCGCGCGACATCAAGGCGTATCTCGACCGATTCGTCATCAAGCAGGATGAGGCGAAGAAGGTGCTCTCGATCGCCGTCTGCGATCACTACAATAACGTGAATTACATGCATCGGCTCAAAAAGGAGAGCGCGCAGAAGGCGTATGAAACCGAATACGCGAAGCAAAACGTGATTCTCATCGGACCCACCGGCGTCGGAAAAACCTATCTCATCAAACACATCGCCGACCTGATCGGCGTCCCTTTTGCAAAAGCGGACGCGACGAAATTCAGCGAGACCGGCTACGTCGGCGGCGATGTCGATGACCTCGTGCGCGAGCTTCTTCGCCAGGCCGACGGCGATATAGCGATCGCGCAATATGGCATCATTTACATCGACGAGATCGACAAAATCGCGGCGATGCAAAACCCGACGGGGCGCGATGTCAGCGGACGCGGCGTGCAGACGGCGCTGCTGAAATTGATGGAGGAAACCGACGTGCCGGTGCGCAATCCGATGGACCTGCAGGGTCAGCTCCAGGCCGCGCTCGAGTTTCAAAAATCGGGCGGAAGACCGCAGCCCCAGACCATCAACACGCGGCATATTCTGTTCATCGTCAGCGGCGCATTCGACAAACTCAAGGGCGTCATCCTGCAACGCGTGAAACAGTCGCGCATCGGCTTCGCAGCGGAGCCCGCAGGCTCGCTTGACGACGCCGGCCTGTTCCGCCGGGCCACGACGCGCGATTTCATCGACTTCGGTTTCGAGCCGGAATTCATCGGCCGCCTGCCCGTCCGCGTCGTCTGCGAGGAACTCAACGTCGCCGACCTTTTCGAAATCATGAAGCGCTCCGAAGGCAGCATCATCCGGCAATACGAGCGCGCGTTTCAGGCTTACGGCATCGAGGTTGCCTTCGAGGACGAAGCGCTGCGGCGCATCGCACAGCTCGCCGCCGAGGAGAAAACCGGGGCGCGCGGTTTGTTAACCGTCTGCGAGCGCATCCTCCGCCAGTTCAAATACGAGCTGCCCGGCTCCGGCGTCACACGATTCAACGTCGATGCCGACCTCATCGAACAGCCCGACGCGACGCTGCAAAAACTGCTCGCACTCGGCCACGCGGAAAAAACGAAAGCGCACGCCGCGGTCGCGCGCGATTTCGCGCGGCAGTTCACGGAAAAACACGACGTCCGCATCAAGTTCAGCGACGACGCCATCGCGCGCCTCGTCGCCGTCGCCGATTCGGAAAATGTGGAAATGCTCGATCTCTGCGAGCGACTTTTCAAAGACTACGAATTCGGCCTAAAGCTGGCCCGCGGCAGCGGCAAAACACTCATCCTCACCGCCGACGCCATCGACAGCCCCGACAAATTCTTAAGCGACTGGCTCGTAAAAACCTTCCGCGGCACCCCGCCCGAAGACACACCTGCATAGCCGAGGCCGCCGGGGCGACACTCCATCCAGCCTCACCGCGGCTTCCACCGGAGTGATCGAGCTATAGTAGCTTTACCTGTTGGTCGCTGCTCTCAGCCTTCGCTTTCTGGAAGTTCAAATCCGGCGCGTGGTCATCGCCACCATCTGCCGAGAAAAAGGACACGACATCGACGCCGCCTGCGGGCAGTTGCGGCTATAGACGCAAAGGGAGATGCAGACGGCTTAAACATTGAAGATAGTTCTATCTTTTACTTTAAGAGTTTTTCGTATTCGATGAGCATCCGTTTAACCCCATCCCGGTATTCGTCGATTTTACGTATAATTCCACCTATCAAAAAAAGTGCCACTACGCTAATTGTTAGCACAATCCAGACATAGTAATTTTCAGTGGGGTGTTTTAGAGAGAAGCCAGGAGGACGAAATGGCGAATACCCCCACTGCAAAAAACAAAACTGCACGATGCCGCTAAAGGCGATTGTTGCTACAGGTAAAAGACCGAGCCCTTTGTAAGCAACTCTTATAAAAGGGAAAGCATGTCCTTTATTACTTTCGTCATAGTTGAAACTGCTATAGGCCGTATCATCGTCCGTCAAATGAGTAAAAACTAGGTTTCCAGCGATCCCGTGAAAAACAAAACGTATTGTTGCTTTATCACAAGATGCAGTATCTCGGAGTAAAGAGTGCACACTGTGGTTCTCACGCCGAGAACACCAAAAGAACCAGATCATAGTAATCGTGAGGGCACAGCTCGCGAGCAATGTCGCATCACTGGTGCTAACTCTCACACCTAGTAAACTTGAAGAGATTTGCTGGTTCTGCACCCATTGATCCAGCCAACGCTGCTGTAAGTATGAAGTGATTGGATAACTTTCTGCTAGGCTTCGCTCAGCTGTGTAGTTAATCGGATAGCCATTTCTATCTTTCACATCTTGATTAAGGATTGATGAATTCCAGAAGCGGTATCTGCCAAAATCCCGATCCCAAGAAAAATAAGCATTAACGATTCCGAGAATAATGGACACCGAAATTACCGTCGCGACAAAAAAGGCAATCCGGGATCGTGTAAGACAGTCTTTAATACCATCCAGCCGAATCTGCAGTGTAGCTTTTAGATCAATTGTTTCCATGCTCGCATTCTTACAGCTTTTACTACAATCGGGTTGAGTTTTTACGCAGTCTAGCGATCCTTATTGCATCCACTCAACTGGCATTGTATTCGATCGCTATAGATAGTGGCATGCCTATTAAGCTATCGCTAGCGATTGCACAGTTTCAGGTTCCAGTCCAGCAAGTAACTTTTCGGTCCGCCCACTGATACCTTCGAACGAAGCAGGAAACACTCCATCTCGCGAATTTGGAAACACGATATAGCGAATATAGGCTTTCTCCGTTCCGCCGTTGCGCGGACTGCAATGGTCATTCCCAAGCAACTCACGCGCTGTTGCAATCGAAGCTTCGCCGATTTTGTGTTTCGGTCCCGCATCTGCAACAATTGCAGCGATACGTTTACCCGTGCGAGTGTTAATTACTATCGCATAATCTCCCAAGCTGGCATTACCGAGGTGTCCACCAGGAAGAACGATGTAGGGAATCGACTCGGCATCCACGTAACGCCGCGGATCCGTTTTCGGACGCGTTAAATCCTGAAGCGACGTTGTTGAAATGTAATAACCCGGTGCAGGATCACCATCCTTTTGCTCGATTGGTTTTCCATTTCCATCGGTCAACACTCCGACCCAGTTGCCATTTTGATCCTTCCCGTTCTGATCATAATCCAATCCATCATTACCATCTTTGTAAGCACGGAAAGCCCCATCGGCATCGATTTCCATACCAGCCGTATAATAAATCACTCTTCCATCTGCTGTTTGAAAAATTGTAGAGTCGCCGATGTGGTCAAGGGCTCCATCCCCCATTGGAGGCACATCTTCTGGAATCGCAAAACTGAACTTACCCGCCGCAGCATAGGTATTTGGTCCGACAACACCGTCGTCTCCAAGCCCTTCACGACGTTGAAACTGAATGGTTGCCTGTTGTGTCCCGAGCTCAAAATCGCCGTCAACGGGACCAGGATTAAAACCCTGTTCGCTTAAGAATTGTTGCCATGCGGCAACATCACCGCCCTTTGTTCCGATAGTTAGGATTCTGCTCATAGTTTATAGTGATTTTGTTTAATGTGTTTTGTGTTAAGATTGCATTTGCAATATTATGCCTAGTTGGTTTTTTCCGGGACCTTAAAACCGATATAGGTTCCACCGCTAATACCCATGAGTCCCAACATTGTCGCCGAGATTTCAGGCATGGCCAATGAATGATATACGCTATGCACGAATATTATCCCAACAATCAGGGTCCACGCCGCGATTTGGAATCGGTGAAAGCTGATACCACCACCATCACTAACCAAGTCCCACAAAAATCCACGGCTTGCCGATGGTTGAAGTAATTCATTTAGTCGCGCTATTTCCTCGTTTGCTTCCTCAAGCTTCGCTTGCTCCTCTGGAGTCCGATTATTACTTGCGTTCAAGGTTTTGCTTATTCTTGTAAATTCGTCCCTTTTGAGTCTAGCACCGGTGTTCTTAGCCGCATCCACCATGACGGCGGCAAAGCCCGTTGCGGCACTAATCCCTATCAAACCCAATACAGACTCCGTGACTGTATCTGTATCTCCGGTGACCATGAAAATGAAAAGGTAGGCTGCAATGGTAATAAACAGCCAAAATGCCATTTGCGTGCGAGCCAAGCTAAAAGGTTTGTTTCCTTCAGGCAGACAGGCGCCATCGTCCCTCAGTAAATCCGTTTTCCATCCCATCAAAAACAATAATATTGCAAGGGCTATCATTGACCAAAACCACCCCCATAACCATCCGCGGTAGATAACGCGCATCTCCAATTTTACATTGGTAATTAGTGGTAGCTCCCCTTTACGGCCAAGTGTAACATCCACTTTGGGCCAGTCTTTCCCGAGAAACTGAAGCGTTGGGCACAATACTCGGTTCCACGCATCCCGACTATCCGCTTTGGTCGAATCTCTTGAAAGGATTACGCTAATCCAATCATCCGCAAGCTTGCTTAGGATGATTTCAGCATCTGGTATCAATATCCCGCCAACATACACCTGCAATTCCTTTTGAGGATTTTGTTGCTGCCATTCCTTCAACCCTTTGCCGTGAAGTGTAATCATTCGATCGAGGCCAATGAAGCCTTCGCCTTCCGTAATTACCGGTGGAGCTAATGGCTGTTTTTGATCTTCGGCCATCCCCATTAGGGACCAGGCCAGCAGCAAGGTTACAACAATAACGAGCCTTGGTCTTTTTTGAGACAACGTGGCCGTGATGAAATGTGCGAGCATAGCTTTCTTACTGATACGGGACAGAAATTGACTTTTGATAACGTAAGGGTTGAAGAATCGGAAAGCTCGTCGCGGCGCTTGCCCAAGGCCACCAGCTTCGTTCCTTCACCGGCCAGCAAGAAGGCGCAGAGTAACCTTTATCTTTTAATCGTGAAATGAGATAGTCACTAATGTCGACCACTGCAGTGCAGCTTACCGGCTTCTTTCCCAAAAGCTGGCTGGTAAATCGTATCGTGAGCTTCCGATTCCGTTGGATTCCCCCGATAAAGGTATCCCATGACAGGTAATTCCGTCCCGGGTCCTCCCGCGTCGTGCGAGCCGCAAAGTAGGTGCTATGACTGGTTTCGCTCCCTCCGTTCACCGCAAAAGGGGCGGCATCGACGGCGTCATGTGCCGTTAACGCACCTTCGAATGTAGTAAAGGTGACAAACTCCTGCCACTTGTGCTCATAGCTCCTGCCGTTGCAATCAAAGCACAATGCCTCACTCGTGATCACTGCATTGTAGCCGGGTTGACCATCGTTCACATAAGACATACTTGTCGAAAACCGCGGCGAATTGCTGTCCTTATCCCGAATAATCAGCACTTGCTCCGGTGGAAACATCGTCACGTGCGCGCCCCTGACAAAACTCCAGACCGAACATGCAATACCGACGACTGACAAAAGAAATGCCGCCAAGGCCAGAACGTCCGCCTCCGGCTTGATCGTAAACTTCCACCGCAGGTTCTTTGGGAGATCGTCACTCATTGAATTGCAGGTCTTGGGACATCCTCCGGAATCGCAGATGGCGGTGGATCCGCCGGAACAGCACCTACAGGCGGAATATCCTCCGAGACGGATGCCGGAGCGCGGCCCATCGGTTTGGCCATCATTTGCATTTTATACGGTCCTTCTCGCGAAGTTTCTTCAATCGGCCGATGCCTGTAACGTGGCTCGGCATAATAAGAGCCATTCGACCTGCTGCTTGCACTTTCTTCATACGTCCCGCATCCCGTCAGCCCGAGCATTATCACCAGAAAAAGGATAAAATGTGTCTGGTTGGTGATTCGAACATCTGAAGATTGGTTAGCCATAAATCTTAGTCAGCTTCTATCCGAGCGTTACACTCACCGCCGCGCTGCGCGCGCTTTCGCCGGCGGCGTTGTAGGCGGTGACTTGGAAATGGACGGTGGCCTTTGCCGGAAGGTTCTCCAGCAGCACCTGGGTCTCGGTCGTGAGATCGAGCGGCGCGAAATCCGAGTCCACGCCTTCGACTTTCTTGAAAGGCCGATACTTCTCCGCGCGCGGACTTGCAGCCCAGCCGAACGCGATCGCATTCGCGCCGACCTGATGGCCGCTCACCCCATCCGGCACCCCGGGCGCGGAACTGCCCGCGGGCGGCACGAGGCCAAAGTAGTAATAGAACGCGCTTTCATCGGGCAGGATGGAGTAAAGCTCGTTGATGAGCCCGCTCATCGCGTTGCGCAGATCGGCGATGGCGAAATCGCGCGCAGCCTTTGCCTGCACCCGCGCCGCCACCATCCCATTGAGCGCGGTGCGCGCGCCATCGAGCGCGTCGTAGAGTTCGCCCGCGTGGGCGGAGGTAAAGGCGAGGTCATCGTTGGTGAACTGCTTGCCGAGATTCGCCGTGAGATAATCGCGAATGCCGGCGAGCACCTGCGCGCGATCCTCCGGCGAATCGGGCATCGCGGTCGTGCCCGGCTTGTAGCCGATGGCTTCCCAGTCCTTCGACGGAGCGCTGCCGAACGCTTTGACGAAAATGCTCTTTACCGACGCGATGAAGCCTTTCGCATTCGAGTTGGCAATGTTACGCGCAGTCGTGCCATCGCGCTCCCCCTTTTGCGCCGCGTCATAGGTGCTCTGCGCCGTAAAGGCCGCGCCGAACTTCGCCTCCATCACATCCTTCGTCCATTGCTTCACACCGATGGCGACGCCTTTCTTATCGAGGCCATCGATCATGTCCTCGCAGAGGGAAAAGAGTTTGTCGTTGGGATCAGGGAGGCGATTGCCGGTCATAGCGGTTTTTCGGGTTTCGAGTTTTGGTTTTTCATAAAAAGGAAGGTCGTCTGGAGATCACTCACCTTGTCTTGAGATGCGTCGGAGTCGGTTTGGGCGATGTGCAAAACGCCGGACACGACGCGGCTGTCGCTTTTTAGACAGGCAAAATCGGCGGACACGGCGTCGGAATCGCTTTTGGACATGCCGAAATCCTCAGCCACGGCGGAGAAACCACTTTTCGGGATGTCAAAAAGCCCGGACACAGCCGTGGCGACACTTTTGCCGATGTGCTTTTTCGCCGACACACGCGTGGCCGCAGTTTTCGGGATATGCTTTTGGGCAGCAACCGCGGTTTGCACAGTTTTCGGCATCTGCTTTTCGGCGGACACGGCGCCGGTCGCACTTTTCGACATCACCGAAATCGCCGCCACGGCCTTCGTTCGGCGATTTACTCTGGTGAAAGGAGTCCGGGCATCAGTGCGCATCGAGTTAGAGCAGTGTTTCTGGCGGGAACATCCCCGCCGCCAGATTGGCAGGCATGGCTGGAAAAGGCTGGGTCATTGAAGGGAACTGGTGCGTGCGATTACCAAAGGCCCACGGCAGCGGGAAAGACGATGTCGTTGCCATCCCAGCTATTGTTAATCGCCGGAAGCTGCACGATCCCGGCATTGGGTTTGAACTGCTGGTATTCCGCAAAACCGGTGGATTGGGCGAGCCAGCCGGTCTGGGCGAGGCCCTTGGACGTCAAAATCCGGCAGGTGCGACCGGAACCGTAAACGCTGGACACATAACCAGCCGGCTGAATCGCGGCCTGAAATGCCATCATGTAATCTGAAATGCGTCCGTTGATCGTAGGGCCGGTGGCGTCGGAGTCGTCCGGATCGTAATCCACGGTGGCATAAATTTGCGTGCCGGCTGGCTGGCCTAGTGACTGGGCATATGCGGCGGCGGCGTGGCCGTCCACAGTGCCCTGGTTAACCGTGAAATAGTCATCGCGGATCGGATAGCCCTTTTCGTAGATGGACCAGACCTGAAGGGTGGCGTTGCGGAGTTCCGCGATCATCGCAGCGTCGCAACGATCCGGCCTGAGGTAAATGCCAACGGCGATGTAGCCGGCATTGGCAAGATGCTGAGCCTGCCCTGTAGTCTTGGAAGAGGAGTCGAGTGCTTTCATAGTTATGGGTGTGTAGCGATGGCTTGTGAAGGTTATGAACGGTGCCTTGCAACTCGGTGGGTGAGATTCAAGCCGTCATGGTTTTTGGAAAATGACGACGACATCACCTGTGCTGGTCTCAAAGGCCGCAGCAAGCGCATAACCTGCGTGTGCGGGATCCCCAAGGAAGGTGTTGATCTTGGCTTCGATTTGGCCGGAATCGGCGGCATTGATGCGTTTCACGATGACATTCATAGAAGTTATAACGCTGGCAGCGTGCTTAATTGTTCATTGGTGGCTTTGGCCTTTTGTTTTGCTTCGGCATTGGCTTTGTCTTTGCCGGACTCCTTGGAAAGGTTGGCCAGACCGCTGGTAAGCGTTCCAGCGTCGTAGTAACGAATGATGTCGCGCAGCCCCGCCTCAAGAGGATACTCCGTGGTGCCTTGCTCCTTCATCTTTTTGATCATCTCCGTAGCTATATCGGCTCGAGCGGCATCCATCTGGAGGCGAACGGCCTGGATAGTATTGCCAAGGAGAACGTTGGAATCGATCGATTTACTGACTCCTTGCGCCGCCGTGGAGATGGCCGAAAGAACTGTCTTGAGTTCCTTTGCGCCAGCTGCTGTCGAAGCCAAGCTCGTGCCTAACCCTAAAGTATCGGTAAAGATATTCTTCCCCGAGATATCTGCGCGTAGCTCAAAGGTATAGCGATAATAGTAGTCATCCACCATACCCATCAACTCATAGAGAATGCGATTGCGAACGGAGTTGGAGTAACCTGATCCAGCATACGCAGCTTTGAAAAATGGCTGGGCAGGCGTGCTCTGGGCTGGATCATAGCTGTAAGTGAGCACTTTTTCTGGATGCGGATTGCTATGCATCTTGCGATAGGTAAAAGCTTGGTGTGCGCCGGCGGTCGAACATCCAGTCGAGAAGGCGGCACACGAAATCATCGCGACGGCAATTAAGAGTGATTTTATTTCAGGTAGGGACGTGGTCATGGTTGGTTGGTTGGTTGGTTAGATGAGTCCTCTAAGAGCTATGGTTTCTGCATCGCATTCAGCACTTCCAGGATGACTTCGGTAAAATGGGCGACGACCTTGCCGAAGCCACCTACACTGGGATGAAGTTCATTAGCCCAGTCCGCGGTGTTTTGTTGCAGGATGCCGCGGCAGTCGATGTGGTAAACAATACCGGGATTGGCTTTGGCCAAGTTTTCAATGGTCTCGTTGAGCATATTGATAAGTGCCCGGATGACCTTGTAGCGTTCGATGTCGGGCCAAATGCGGTTACGCGCGAAGGCTGGCAAAAGCCAGGGACCTATAAAATGGAATCCCAGCGGCGCACGAAGAACCGCCCGACCATCGGGCATAGCGTAGTCGTAACCGTGGATGAATATCTTGATGTCCGGCTTTGCTCCTTTGACAGCGTCGATAATGGTCTGCATCGCCTTCGAGCAGTAGTTCTGGAACGTATCCAAGGCGCGCGCGGTTCTAAGCGGCGCTTCTCCGGATGAGGCATGATTGAGGAAGAACTCCAGCTCCACGCCATCGCTACCAGCCATGTCATTACCGCCCGCGGAGAGCAGGAAGAAATCGGGCCGGTGTTGCCGGATGGCATCGAGCGTGGTGAGGAGCTGGCAGGGCACCGGTTGTGCATTCGGGCCCAGGTCGGTTCCATAGGCCATGTTTTCCAGAGTGTCGCCGGCCTTAGCTAAATTGAAGATATGGAACTTACCGGTTTGATGGAGCTGAGCGAGTAGATCGCCTTTGAAAGGGTCTTCCAAAAAGGCGGGAAGATAATCGAACCATGAATCTCCCTCCGAGACTCCGACCCAAGCCTGCTCGTCCCATGACTTCGCTGCCTCGGCGTCGATTCTCTTTTCAAAGGTAGCGTTGCCGGTTTGATACATTGTCTCCCGTGCTTCAGGAGTAAGATCAGCCAGGATGGTCTTTACTCGCGAAAAGGGTTGCTGCGGAACTAGGAAACTAGGCGAAAAGGACATAATGATTACTCCACCACGCGGATGGTCCAGAAGTCGTCGCTGAGGCCTGCGTCCAGGAGGTAGGCGTAGGGCATGGTGAAGTAGCCTTTTTTGCCCCAGCCGTGGCCCCAGCTGTTGCGGACGATGAAGCGTTGCTCGGTGTCGTCGTAGCCTACGGCCATGACGGCGTGGCCGCCTTCGTAGGCTTCGTTGGGTGCGGGCATGTTTAGGATGCCGGTCTGGCGGACTGTCTGGCTCATGAAGCCGGCGTAGACGGTGAAGCCGAGGACGAAGGGGTAGCCGTCGGCGATGCAGCCTTTCATCTGGCCGAGGTCGCGGTTGACGCGCTGGTAGCTGACGAGCTGGAATTTCAGGGCGTCGCGGTAGCAGGTTTTCGATGGCTGCTGCGCGGGTTTCGCGCCGGCGGGCCAAAGGTCGCTGGCGGGATCGGCCGGGGTGTCGTCGTAAGGCCACTCGGTCTCGGGGCAGACGCCTTGCTTGGCGACGGTCTTGATGCCGTCGCGGATTTGAGCGCCGGCGTCGCTGGCGATGGTGTGCTCGATGGCGCGTTCGTTATAGTAGATGAAGAGGCGGGAGGGGACGAAGTCGTCGAGCTGCTGCTTCTTGCGGTCGAACTCGATGGCGGCTGCGATGGCATTGGCGGTGCAGGAACCGATGCGGCCCTGGGTGTAAACGGGCGGGCAATGTTTGCGCAGGTTCCACTTTGCGGGGAGCGGTTCCTTGGCGGTGAGCCTGGCGAGCGGCGCGGCGTAGACGTGGTCGCGGTGATCGGGGACATCGGGGATCCAGCCGAGTGCGGTGGAGATGCTGTTCTGTTTTTTCGAGGGGCGTTTGGCCGGCATGCGTGAATTGCTAGCCTGGCGCGAAAACGGCGGTAGTAGGGAAAACCCTATTTTGTCAAAGTGAAAACCCTGTATTTATCATTGCACCCTAGGGGAAAACCCTTTAAACACGAATTTAACGTGCTGGATAAGCTGTCTTTTCGGTGCGTTTTTTTTGGAGACAGCATTGTGAGTCACACTTTTTAAATCGAATGAAAGGTGCAGCAGATGAGCAAACGCGTGATCATCGCCGATACGCATACGGCGGTGCGGGAGATTTTTTCCTCAATCCTCACGAATGAGTTTGGCCTGAAGATCATTGCCCAAACGGATTCGGGACTGGAGGCGCTGAAACTCTGCCGGGCGCATCGGCCCGACTTGTTGATCATCGACGCGCAGTTGCCGGGATTCACGGGCGCGGATGTGGTGGTGCGGGTGCGGAGGGAATTGCGCGGGGTGCGCGTGCTGGTGTTTGCGAGCAGCTGCGAGCCGGGTGTGATTACCGATGTCTTGAAAGCAAAGCCGCACGGGTTCGTCTCGAAATGCGATTCGCTGCAGACTGTGCGCGATGCCGTGGGCGCGGTGTTGCGCGGGTGCAGTTATTTTACGCCGTTTGCCTCGCAGCTTTTGTTCGAGCCCGAGAGCAAGCGCCGCAACACGGAGTTGTCGCGACGCGAGCGTTCGGTTTTGCAATTGATCGCCGAGGGATTGAGCACAAAGGAAATGTCGGATCGTCTCGATATTTCGATCAAGACCATCGAGGCCGTGCGGGCGAACATCAAAACCAAGCTGCGCTTGAATACGACCGCTGCGTTGACGCGCTACGCGGTGCGCGCGGGGCTGGTCGACAGCTAACGTTTTTCACGCGGACGAAAAGGGGCGTGCGAATCGGTAGCGTCCACACTGGACAGGGAGCGGATGAAAATTGAGACTCACCGGTTACACGACTGCATGAATCTCTCACCCGAAAAACGCATTGCCGGTTTGCTCGCGCCGCTCTTTGCGATCCGCACCGAAGACGATCTCGGCGTCGGCGATGTCGGCAGCCTGCGGCAGCTCATCGACTGGGCGGCGGAGAGCGGGTTTCGTCTCGTGCAGCTTCTCCCAATCAACGAAACCGGCGCGGACAACAGCCCGTATATGGCCGTAAGTTCGGTGGCGCTGGATCCGACGACGATTTTCATTTCGCCGGAGTCGATCGAGGATTTGTCGCGCGAGGATTACGACGCGGAACTGGCAAAGGTGGATTTGAAAACGCTGCGGAGCGGTCCGGTGAATTACCGCGTCGTAAAACAACTAAAGCATTCGCTTTTGCAGCGCGCCTTCGAGCATTTCTCGAAAAACGAGCTGGGCCGCAACAGTCATCGCGCGCGAAAATTCCGCACGTTCGTCCATTTCCAGGCGAGCTGGATCGAGGGCTACGCGCTGTTCCGCGTGCTCATGGAGCAGCACGACACCGAGCGCTGGGATGTGTGGCCGCAGGAACACCAGACGATCGCCGCCGCGCAGAAATGGCTGGCGGGTTTGACAACCAGCAAGCGGAAGGAGTTCGAGCGGCGGATGCGCTTTTTTAAATACGTGCAGTGGATCGCGTTCACACAATGGTGCGCGGCGAAGGACTACGCGGAGTCGCGCGGAGTCGCGCTGATGGGCGATGTGCCGTTCGGCATCAGCTACTACAGCGCGGATGTGTTCGCCGAGCCGGAGCTGTTCGATTTGAAATGGAGCGGCGGCGCGCCGCCCGAGCCGTATTTCAAGGACGATCTCTTCACGCAGAAATGGGGGCAGAACTGGGGCGTGCCGCTTTATCGATGGGACGCGATGCGGCGCGATAACTTTGCGTGGTGGCGGCGGCGCGTTCACAACGTGCGCGAGATGTTCCACCTCTTTCGCATCGACCACGTGCTCGGTTTTTATCGCATTTACTGCTTCCCGTGGCGGCCGCAGCGGAATGGGGAGTTTTTGCCGCTCGACGAGAAGCAGGCGCGCGAGAAGACCGGCGGCGAGCTGCCGCGTTTCATCGAGCGCGACGACAACACACCGGAACATCGCGAGCAGAATCGCCGGCAGGGCGAGGAATTTCTCAAGGTGCTGCTCGAGGAAACGGGCGCGCATCGCTTGATCGGCGAAGACCTCGGCACGGTGCCGGAATATGTGCGGCCGAATCTCACGTCGCTCGGCATCGCCGGATTCAAGATTCCGATGTGGGAGAAAAAGCACGACGGCTGGTTGATCGACGGCGGCGATTATCAGCGGCTGTCGGTGGTGACGTTCGCGACGCACGATCACGAGCCGCTGAAAGCGCGCTGGGACCGGCTTTACCAGATCGTTAAACAACACAAAGCCGACGCCGCCGCGGCGTGGGACGAGATGGTGAAGTTCAGCGCATTCGCACACCTGCACATGCGCGAGCCGGAGCCGTGGAGCGACGAGCTGCACGAGAAATTTCTGCGGGCGCTTTTCCGCAGCAACTCGTGGATCGCCGCGCTGATGATCACCGATCTTTTCGCGACCGGGCAGCGCTTCAACGTCCCCGGCGCAATCACCGAGTCGAACTGGAGCGAGCGCCTCCCGCACACGATTTCACAATGGCGCAAAGACCCGCACATCAAAGCCAAGATGCGGCGCGTGTCGGACATTTTACGCGAAGCGGGAAGAGCGTAAGCCAAGGATAAACACGGAAAGCCAACGAAATTTTGAAAACGGAAACGACCGCATTTTGCTTTTCATCCGTGTCATCTCTGTTCATGCGTGGCTGAACTAAATTTATGAAAACACCCATCAAAGTCGCAGTCACCGGCGCCGCCGGACAAATCGGTTACCAGCTCGTTTTTCGCATCGCCTCCGGCGGAATGTTCGGGCCGGATCAGCCGGTCGTTTTGCATCTCATCGAAATCCCGCAGGCGCTCGAAATGCTCAACGGCGTCGTGATGGAACTGCACGACTGCGCGTTTCCGCTGCTCAAGGGAATCGTCGCGACGAGCGATCTCGATGAAGGTTTTCGCGGCGTGAACTGGGCGTTGCTCGTCGGCAGCGTGCCGCGCAAGGCCGGCATGGAGCGCAAGGATTTGCTCGGCATCAACGGCAAGATTTTCATCGGCCAGGGACAGGCGATCCAGCGCAACGCCGCGCAGGACGTGCGCATTTTGGTCGTCGGAAATCCGTGCAATACGAATTGCCTCATCGCGATGAATAACGCGAAGGACATTCCCGGCGACCGCTGGTTTGCGATGACGCGCCTCGATGAAAATCGCGCGAAATCGCAGCTCGCGTTGCGCGCCGGGGTTGACATCACGCGTGTGAGCAACGTCGCGATCTGGGGCAACCACTCCGCCACGCAGTATCCCGATTTTTACAACGCGAAGATCGACGGCAAACCGGCGCTCGAGGTGATCGGCGACGAGAATTGGCTGAAAGACACCTTCATTCCCATCGTGCAACAACGCGGCGCGGCGATCATCAAGGCGCGCGGCGCATCGAGCGCGGCGTCGGCGGCGAATGCAATCATCGACAGCGTCAAAAGCATCGTCATCCCGACCGCGGAAGGCGACTGGCACAGCGTGGCGATCTGCTCGACCGGCGAATACGACGTCGACGCCGGACTGATTTCATCGTTCCCGATTCGCAGCGACGGCTCGAAACTCGAGATCGCGAAATGGGTAAACATCCCGGAATTTGCGCGCTGGAAAATCGACAACAGCATCACCGAGCTGCGCGAAGAGCGCGAGCTCGTGAAGGATTTGCTCGGCTGACCGAGCTTTGACATCCATGCAGGCAACGCGCAAAAAATCTCGCTGCCGTTGTGGTTGCTCTTTGTAGCAACCCCTCGCGCGTCTGCACTAAATGGATCCCGTGTTTGTTCGCATCACCTTCGTTTGGTTTTTCAAGCGCAAGATATGGTGAATTGTTAACACAATATAAGGTGGACAGGTGGATTCAGGGGGTCAGACTCCTTTTGTGAAAATCAAACATATTTTTTTGGCCTCGCTTCTCTCGCTGGGCATTACCGCGGGTCTGAGAGCCGAAACACCAGGCGCGATGACGGTCGCAATTTCTGGCAATGACACCATGAAATACAGCGTGACTAAAATCGAGGCACATCCTGGCCAGAAAATCACTGTTGTGCTCACGAATGAAGGCAATTTACCGAAGGAAACAATGGGACACAATTGGGTGCTGCTGAATGCCGGCGCTAACCCGGTGGCCTATGCGAACCTGGCAGCATCTGCAAAAGCGGATAACTACCAGCCAAAGGCCTTCGCTTCTCATGTCATCGCTTCCATTCCAACGCTTGGACCGAAAGAAACCGGCAAGGTCATTTTCACTGCTCCTTCGGCTCCCGGCTCTTATCCCTACCTTTGCTCTTTTCCTGCCCATTGCGCGTCCGGGATGAAGGGCGTTTTGATTGTCAAGTAAGTCCAAGTCAATACTGAAGACCCCCCATGAACAAAAAAAAATCCTCCCATGCTGTCCGCCTGGCCGTCGCCTTCGCGACTGCACTTTTCATTCCCCAGATAGTCCAGGCAGTTCCCAGCTTTGCAAGGCAGACAGGTATGTCGTGCATCGCGTGTCACACCGAGTATCCCATCCTTACGGAATATGGCCGTCAGTTCAAACTCAGCGGCTATACCTTGAGTTCTGAGCAGACCGAGCTTCCGCCGCTCGCGGTCATGTTTCAGCCCTCCTTCACCCAGACAAACAAAAGCCAGCCTGGTGGAGCGGCTCCTCACTTTGCTCCGAACTCGAATGTGGCTCTTAGCCAGGCCAGCCTCTTTTATAGCGGACGATTGTTTGGCCCCTATGCCAAAGGCATGTTCGGTGACACCGTAGGCAATTTACTCAACCATATCGGCGTCTTTAGTCAGATGACTTATGACGGCGTCGGGCAGCGCTTGAGTTGGGATAATGTTGAAATAAGGATTGCGAACACCGGAGTCATTTTTGGCCAGCCGATTACCTACGGCATTTTCGCAAACAACAACCCCGGCATGCAGGATGTTTGGAACAGCACGCCGGTTTGGGGCTTTCCATTTAGTAGTTCGGGCCTGGCTCCCACACCGGCAGCCGCTACGCTCATAGAAGGGGGCTTGGCGCAGGAAGTCCTCGGATTCGGAGGTTATATGATGCTTTCGAATTCCATCTATGTCGATATAGCTGGATACCACACGCCGGACACTCATTTTCAGGAAGCAATGGGAGTCGATCCCGGTGGTGAAACGCAGGTCCCGGATATCGCGCCCTACTGGAAAGTAGCCTACACACAAGCTTCCGGGAATCACTCCCTCGAGGTCGCTGTCTTCGGCCTTCAGGCTGACACCTACCCCGGCCGCGTGAATACCGCGGGCAAAGATCACATCCTGGACGTGGGCTTCGACGCGCAATATCAGCTTTCGCTTGGCAAAAACGATTTCACCGGCCTCTTCTCCGCAATTCATGAATGGCAAAACTGGGATGCCAGCTTCGAACTCGGCAATACCTCTAACCTGCGCGATAACCTCTGGTCATTGAAGGCAACAATTGACTACCTCTACGACAAAACCTATGGCGCGGCGATCAGCTACTTCCTGGTTAATGGAAAGTCCGATCCATTGCTGTATCCCGACAGTGCGACCGGTTCCCCGGTGAGCGATGGCTTCGTGCTACAACTCAATTGGCTGCCGCTGAACAAATCAGGCGGCCCACCGTTTTGGCCCAAGAGCAACGTGAAGTTTTCCATCCAATACGTCATCTACAGCCAATTCAACGGCACCTCCAAAGGCGCAAGCGATAACAACACACTTTACGTGGAGTCTTGGGTAGCCTTTTAGACGATACAAAAGATTCGTCATTCTCCTCGTTCCGAAACTCCATTTCGGAATAACGGGCGTGCTTACGCCTTCAGCTCGGGCAGCTCGACCCAGCAGCGTTTCTCCCAGCTTTCCAGTCCTTTTTCGGCGAGCTGCACGCCTTTCGCGCCTTCGAGCAGCGTCCACGGGAACGGATCGTCGAGCACGACGTGGCGGAGGAAAAGCTCCCACTGGATTTTGAATGCGTTGTCGAAAATCTGGTAATTCGGCACGCGTGTCCAGTTGTCGAAAAAGTTGATCGGACTGTCGATGTCCGGGTTCCACGTCGGGCGCGGTGTGGCGCTGGAATGTTGCGCGACGCAATCACGCAGACCGGCGACGGCGCTGCCTTTCGTGCCGTCGACTTGCAGCGTCAGCAGATCGTCGCGTCGGACACGCACGGTCCACGAACTGTTAAAATGACAAATAACGCCGTTTTCGCACTCGAAAGTCGCGTAGGCGCTGTCGTCGGCGGTGCATTTGTAGGGTTTGCCCTGCTCGTCCCAACGCTTTTTGATGTGCGTCGCGCCGAGGCAACTCACGCTTTTGACTTTGCCGAAAAGATTGTCTATGACGTAGCGCCAGTGGCAGAGCATGTCGATGATCATGCCGCCGTCGTCTTCCTTGCGGTAATTCCAGCTCGGGCGCTGCGGCGTGATGACGTCGCCCTCAAAAACCCAGTAGCCGAACTCGCCGCGGACGCTGAGGATTTCACCGAAGAAGCCGGTGTCGCGAAGTTGTGCGAGCTTCACCATCCCTGGCAGCCAAAGTTTGTCCTGCACAACGCCGTTTTTAACGCCGGCTTTTTTCGCGACTTTGTAAAGTTCATACGCGGCCTCGGTGGAAACAGCCGTGGGCTTTTCGCAATAGACGTGCTTGCCGGCGGCGATCGCTTTTTTCACCGCGTCGGCGCGGCGCCCGGTGGTTTGCGCGTCGAAGTAGATGATGTTTTCCGGGTCGGCCAGCGCATCATCGAGGTCAACCGTGTAGCGAATTCCCTCGCCCATCGCAGCGAGTTTTAAAAGCTTCGCTTCATTGCGGCCGACGAGGATCGGGCGCGGCATGATCGTTTCCGTTTCGCTGATGCGCACGCCGCCTTGTTTCATGATCGCGAGGATCGAGCGGATGAAATGCTGGTTCGTGCCCATGCGCCCGGTGACGCCGTTCATGATGATGCCGATGTTGTGAATGGTAGTGTCCATGTTTTTTAAGAATGAAGGTTGAGGGATGATGGAAAATTATGCGTCGGCGGGTTTGTCGGTGCATTGCGGCCAGGCGCCTTCCGGGAGCGACGGCGCCTCGACTCCGGCTTTCGGCAGCGTGCCCGCGAGTTCCTGCCGCCAATGCGCGACATCGCCGCTCGGTCCGTAGCAATAAATCATGCGCAGCGGCGTTTCGCCGATGTTCGTGAGCTGGTGAAACACGCCCGACGGAATGTAAACAGCCTGTCCGCCGCTAACGACCTGGCGTTCCTCGCCAAGGCACATTTCGCCGGTGCCCTCGACGATGAAATAGACTTCCTCCTGCTCCTGATTATGCCACGGCACCTGGCCGCCTTTGGGATCGAGCGTAACATTGCCCAACGCGAAATTCGTCGTCTGAATCGGCGCAACGCCGCCGACGATATTTTGTGTGCGTCGTTTTGCCGGATAGCGACGGCCTTCGATTTTGCTGAGATCTGAAATGGTCATTTATTTGGCTCCGAAAAAGGTGAGATACGATTTGTTTTCAGCGATGCGTTTCACGTAGAGCGCGACTTCTCGTGCGTGATAATCGCCCCACATGCTTGATTCACCGCACGGCACTTTTTGTCCCGGCGGAATGTAGTCCCAGCCGTTCGGCCGGTGATACACCGAGTGCAGCAGCAAGCCTTGGTGATTTGCATTGCCGCTCAAATACGGCTCATCAAACAAAGTATTCAGCACGGTCAAACCCGCCTGCCAGTAACGTGTGCCGTCGCCGGTCTTGCCGCGCGATTTTAAATAATGGCCGAGCCGCAGCAGACCTTGCGCGGCAATCGCGGCGGCGGAGCTATCCACCGGTTCATGCTCGTTGAACGGCTCGGCGGCGCGATCGAGATAATTGCCAAGCTTGTGCAAATCGGGCGCGCCGGTATCCCAATATGGAATGCCGCAAACCGGCGTGTTCTCGATGTAAAAATCGCATGTCGCCATCGCGGCTTTCAGCATCATCTCCTCAATCGCCGATCGCCCGCCGAGCGGCTCCAGTTCTTGATCCGCGACTGTTTCGAGAAATTCGAGCTGCTCCGGATAACCGCACATGATCCACGCGAGGCCGCGCGTCCACGTGGTGAACGGCGCGAAGCCCTGCTGCGAATTCGGGCAGCGGTAGTTGCCGTCATTCACGTTGAAAATCGACTCGTGCGCCGTGCGTCCGCGCACATCGTAAAAATCGCGTCCTTCGCCATAGTAAACCGCGTATTGCGCCGTCGTTTTCGCGTGTTCCACCAGCCGTTTCAGCAGCGAAATGCGCACATCTTTCTCGCCCATGAGCACGTGGCCGAACTGGTGCGAAACCGCAAGCGCGCGCAGCGAGCGAATCGTGTCGGCGAAGAGCGAGTGCGGACCGTTGAACGAGTAAATGTAACCTTCGCCATTCGCGATGTAAGTCCAGCGGCTCGCCTGCACCGCACCGGAGCATTTTAGCGCCAGTTCGTAAAAATCGCGCTCGTGCTCGTTCGCAGGGATGCGCCCTTCGCCCATGAGCCGCCACAAGTTTCCGTAGGTCGATACGTTATTGAACCCGTGATCGTGCACGCCGACATGCGTGATGTGGTGCGCCATGCGCGAAAAAGTCTTGTCGCGACCGAGCTGCAAAAAGCTCTCATCGCCCGTCGCGTCGAACTGCAAAATCGCCGATCCGTAAACAAAACCCTGCGTCCATTCCGTCCAGCCGCGCGCGGTGTATTTGCCTTTGACCGTGTAAACCGGCGTCGCATTTCCGGGCACGTCGTCCTTGTCGATCGACAGGATTTTCGGCGCGGAAAACTCGAACACGCGCTCGATTTTTTTCGCGAGGTCGGAGGGCTGGAGATCGTGATTGATTTTGATCATCGTTTAAATCGTGTGCAGGTGGAAACCGCCGTCGACATTGAATACCTGACCGGTTGAGTAGGGAAAATGTCCGTGTGCAACCGCGATCACACTTTTGCCGATGTCGGATGGTTTGCCCCAGCGATTGATCGGCGTCAGTCCTTCGGCAAAAAGTTTGTCGTATTTTTCCTTCACCGGCCCGGTCATGTCGGTCTCGATCACGCCCGGCTGGATTTCAAAAACATTGATGCCGTGCTCTGCGAGGCGCACCGCGTAAAGTTTGGTCATCATCGCGAGCCCTGCTTTCGCGACGCAGTAATCGCCGCGATTTGTCGAAACGGTGTAAGCCGAGATGCTCGTGACGTTCACGATCGCTTTCTGAAAATCGGCGAGCGTCGGCGATTCGATCATCAATTTCGCCGCGGCCTGCGTAAGAAAATACGGGCCTTTGAGATTGATGCTGATGAGACGGTCAAAGCTCTCCTCGCCCGCATCCAGCAAATCCGCGCGCACATTCGGCGCGACGCCGGCGTTGTTCACGAGCAGGTCGAGCCGGCCGAACGTCTGTTTTACAAAATCGATCATCCGCGCGCGGTCGGCGGCGATGGAAACATCCGCCTGCACGATCTCGACGCGCACTTTTCCATCGCTCGCTTTTTCGCAAAGCTCCTTGCATTCACGCGCGGCGGCTTCGTTGCCGGCGTAGTTGATGACGAAATCGTGCGTCGCGGCTCGCGCGAGTTCGAGCGCGATGCCGCGGCCGATGCCGCGCGATGCGCCGGTGATGAGTGCAACGGGGGAAGTCACGATGCACTTAGTAAACGAAATGCAAAGCGCGCGCTAGCACCGAGTCGGCTTTCATTAGCACAAAATCACCAGCCGCCCCGCAGCTCCGAAACGCCGCGCGCGTAAGTCTTGAACGAAAAACGCGCAGCCACAATTATCAACACACCATGCAAGTCCCGCTGCTCGATCTTCAGCTCCAATACAAAAAGCTTAAGCCGAAAATCATTGCTGAAATCGAGACGATCGCCGACTCGCAGCACTTCATTCTCGGACCGAAAGTCGAATCGTTCGAGCGCGCGATCTGCGAATACACAGGCGCGAATCACGCCATCGGCGTCACGTCGGGAACCGACGCGCTGCTGGTGATTTTAATGGCGCTAGGCATCGGACCGGGCGACGCCGTCGTGACGACGCCTTACACATTTTTTGCGACTGCAGGAGGCATCGCGCGCGTCGGCGCGAAACCGATTTTTGCCGACATCGATCCGGTTACTTTCAACATCTCCGTCGAATCCCTGCGCGCAACGCTGGAAAAGCATCGCGACGAAAACATCAAGGCGATCATGCCGGTGCATCTTTTTGGTTTGAGCGCGGCGATGGATGATATTCACGAGCTCGCAGCGGAGTTCGGCGTGCCGGTCATCGAGGACGCAGCGCAGGCGCTCGGCGCGGTTTATCTGTCGCAGCAGGGCGTTAAACATTGCGGGGCGATCAGCGAATTCGGTTACTACTCGTTTTTCCCGTCCAAAAATTTGGGCGCATTCGGCGACGCCGGCATGGTGGTTTGCCGCGACGAAGCAATGGCTGTAAAAATGCGCGCGTTGCGCAATCACGGAATGGAAAACCGTTATTTTCACAAAATGATCGGCGGCAATTTCCGCATCGACGCTTTGCAAGCCGCGGTGCTGCAAATCAAGCTCCCGCATTTGGACGAATGGTCGGGCGCACGTCAGCGCAACGCCGATTTTTACCGCAGCGAATTCGCCAAAGCCGGACTCGTCGGCAAACTCACGATGCCCGCCGAAGGACCATCGCGCGACGTGCTGAAGTTCGGGCACATTTACAACCAATTCGTCATCCGCGCGCCGCGTCGCGACGAGCTCTGCGCGTATCTGGCGAAAAACCAGATCGGCCACGCGATTTACTATCCGGTGCCACTGCACCTGCAGGAATGCTTTGCGTATCTCGGCTACCGCGAAGGCGATTTTCCTGAGTCTGAGCGCGCCGCCCGCGAAACGATCGCGCTTCCGATTTTTCCCGAGCTTACGCGCGAACAGCAGCGTTACGTCGTCGAGACGATCGCCGCGTTTTACCGCTGAACGCAAAGTTTTTGACAGCGGTGCGGAAATCCCGCAGATTGCCCGCTCGCACCGGGGTCTTAGCTCAGTTGGTAGAGCGCCTCAATGGCATTGAGGAGGTCAGGGGTTCGAATCCCCTAGGCTCCATTTATTCGC
>Ga0070741_10000744_pt1 | contig 110209 bp, 102 predicted proteins | sample Coa_R1_4_FD_66440 | JGI IMG/M metagenome (GOLD analysis project Ga0070741, IMG submission 66440) | Surface soil microbial communities from Centralia Pennsylvania, which are recovering from an underground coalmine fire - Coalmine... | ecosystem: Environmental > Terrestrial > Soil >...
TAGTAGACGCCCCTCGCCCGCCAGGATAAGAGCACACTTCCCGGGGAGGTGTCTTGATCGTTTTGGTAACAGCGCGGGTTTTCTCATTCCTGGCCACCCTAAATTCAAGAGGGCCGCCAGGATCCGGAGATCCATAAGTCACAATTTGTGTGGAGATTTCTAGTCGCAGGAATCGAACGACACGGGGAGGTTACATGTCACAGCTTCGAGTTCTGTTAATTTCGTTCGGCTTATTTTTGCTTTTCTTAATCACTAACGGCGCAACCAGCGCGTCCGCCCAAAGCAACCCGCGATTCATCCCGTTGGGCAACGGCGCAATCGGGGCGCTATACGTCCCTGATTCGGGTCCGGCCCCGCACGTCGCATTTTTGGTGACCCATCGCAACAGCAGCTACGTAACGCACACTTCGACGACCCAATTGTCCAGTCGCGGCTTCATGGTTCTCGGCATGAACGTGCGGTTCGCGAATAACGAAGCGCAAGTGGATTGGCCGGACATCGCTCTCGACGTTCGCGCCGGCGTTCGCTTTCTGCGGTCCCAGCCTGGAATCACAAAAGTCATCCTCATCGGTCCGAGCGGTGGCGGCCCTGTCATGTCCTTTTATCAAGCGGTGGCGGAAAATGGCCCATCCTATTGCCAAGGTCCTAACAAGATCGTGGAATGCAGCTCGACTCGCTTGGCGGGCTTTGTGCCCACCGACAAAGCTGATGGCATCGTTTATTTGGATGGCCATCCGGGGGTCTCGGTCAACACGCTGCGCAGTCTTAATGCAGCCGTGATGAATGAAGATCAACCATTCAAAGCGATCAATCCTACGCTCGATCCCTTCAACGTTAAGAACGGCTTCAACCCCACGGGCGATTCCGTTTATTCGCAGGCGTTTCAAGACAAATATTTCCAGGCTCAGTCTGCTCGCATGAACGCTCTCATCGATACGGCGCTGGCCATCAAGCAAAAAATGGCGGCGGGGAAATATCAACCTGCCGATGAGGATGCGTTCATCTTCTATAGGAATAGCGCTCGACTGTCTGACTTTAGCTTGGGCGTTCACCGCGGAACCTTGAACCCGGCAAAGCTCCTGAAGAACGACGGGACAATCGTGACGCAAATCGTCAACTCTGTTCGCATTTCGGATCCGAGTAACCGAGAAGCTGATCAGCTCATGGGCTCTGGCAATGGTGCCGGCGTCAAGGACCTGACGATCACTTCGTTCTTGACCGCCAATGCCATTCGATCGACCCACTCGCTGGATGGGATTGACTGGTGTTCGTCAAACGACAGCACCATCTGCGCCATTCGTCAAATCCACATTCCGGTCTTGGTCATGTCCATGGGAGCGCACTACTTCATCCGTGACGGTGAAATTGTTTTTGAGAACGGGGCGATGGCCGATAAGGATTTCGTCGTGGTTGAAGGCGCAACTCACGGAGGGACAGGTTGCACACCATGTTCAGCGGTTACCGGCGTCGACTACTCGAACGCGCGTAAAAATATTTACAATTACGTCGCCGCGTGGACGAACGCCCGGTTCTAACTTTGGCTGCCCAGTCCGGGGCTTTTGCCCGGCTGGGCCCTACTCTTTTTTGGGAGATATATGTCGAAACGAATATTCATTTTTGTTTTTTCACTCACGGCGATTTGTAGTCTTGCGTGGGCCTCGATGTCTGAAGCGCTTCAGCCGATCACAACTACTGTCATTTGTAGCACTCCGGCGAATTGTGGAACAGCGAATCTCAGACTAGAGGCGGCGACGATGCGCAGGCCCACCACCGACGCGCTCGGGAGAGCCCATATCGGCATCGTCGTTATGCATCCTAATTCACGCTACATTAATAATAATCTTTGCGCCCCGTTGGCCCAGCGGGGCTTTACGACGTTCTGCACCAACAGTGAATTTAGCGGCCGCGACCTCGAGTACTACGGCTACGAGCAGCATGCACCCGGTCTTCGAACGTCGATAAATTACCTCAAGAACCTTCCTGCTGCAGGTGGGCTTCCCGCCGTGACGAAAGTCGTTCTCTTAGGCTTTAGCATGGGCGCGCCTCTAATGGCCTTTTATCAGAACGTGGCCGAAAACGGACCGGAGACGTGCCAGGGACCTGAGAAGATCATTCCCTGCGACGATACGAACCTGCACAACTTGCCCAAGCCGGACGGCGTGATGCTGCGCGATGCTCACTTGGGAGACGCGCTGGCGACGTTCACTTATGTCGATCCCGCGGTCCACAACAATACCTGCGAGCCGCGGAACCCTGCTTTTGATATGTTCACTGAAGCCAACGGCTACGACCCTGCCACAGAAAGCGCAACCTACAGCAAGCAGTTCAAAAAGACCTACACCACTCACCAAGCCATTCGCAATCAGGATATCCTGAACGAAGCCTTGGGGCTGCTGCGGAAAAAGATAAAGGATAGCCATGATCCAAGCCAACTCGGCGAAGACATCCCCTTCGCCGTTGTCGACTCTACCGCCGCCCGGCTGTGGCAGCCGGACATCAGTTTGCTCAAATACACCAAGCGAGCACACACGCTCTTGGCCCGCGACGGCACGAGACCGGTGCAAATCATCCAGTCGGTTCGAGTCCCTGGCGGCGCGAGGAATGACGCCTTGGATTGCGCTGCCTCCACGATCACGGCCAACGTGCGTGTCTGGTTGGGCGCTCATGCGTTGCGCTCTACGCCTGGAAAGTACACGCAGACCGAGGACGACATCACCGGCATCGATTACGATTCGTCCGCGACCACGTCAGTCACAAATATTAAGGGCATTACAGTGCCGCTGGTTATCATTGCCCATACCGGCCATTATTTTATCCGGCCGGACGAGATCCTTTACGATGCTGCCACCACCGCCGACAAAACACTTGTGTACAATGAAGGTGCCGTACACGGCGGTACGCCGTGTGCTGCCTGCGCTCTTCAGATCGATCCCACTCTCACGCCGGCGCAGGCTAGCGCCTACTTTGGCGACACCCTAGGCAGGGAGGCTGATTTTTACGCTGAATGGCTGGCGGCACGTTATTAGGATACCGTCGGTTTAGTGAAAGTCTCGCTAGTGGATGAGGTGAAGCTGTAATAGAACTGCACAAAAATGGGAAGTTTATGGTGTCAGACATTTAATTCTTGATTCCCTTCGCTGTCAAGAAATTGAATGTCTGACACCAGCTTTCCATAACGCCGATTAGCAACCGTGAAAATCACGCCATAGCAGTAAATAAGCGGCCTCGCGCTCAGCACGTGAAGAACTGGTTTGAGGCCGTTACCGTGCGAAGCTCCCGCCCCTCGTCGCTCAAGTCGTTTAAGAAGTATAATTCTAGTTTGCCATTGCGCCGAGCCTTTGCTAAGCATTGACTCGTTTCGAATCGGAATAATCAATGCTCGCCAAAGTGAACAGCGCGGCGCTTTACGGCATCGACGCGCTCCGGGTCGAGGTCGAGATCGATATCGCGGCCGGCCTGCCGCAGCTCGCCACCGTCGGCCTTCCCGAAGGCGCGGTACGGGAGAGCAAAGACCGCATTCGCGCCGCGCTGAAGAACTGCGGCTACTCGTTTCCGGCCAAAAAAATCACGATCAATCTCGCGCCCGCCGACATTAAAAAAGAAGGCTCCGCCTACGATCTGCCGATGGCGCTCGGCATCCTCGCCGCCGAGGGGCTGGTGCAGAAAGAGCGACTGCAGCAATATTTCCTGCTCGGCGAGCTCTCGCTCGACGGCGAGATCAAGCCGATCCGCGGCGCGCTCTCGATCGCCGTCGCCGCGAAGAAGGAAGGGCTCAAAGGCATCGTCGTGCCGGAGGCGAACAGCCGCGAAGCGGCGGTCGTCGGCGACGTCGAGGTTCTCGCCGTGCGCCAGCTCTCCGAAGTCGTCGACTTCATGAACGGCGAGCGCGAGCTCGCGCCGACGCGCGTGGACATCGAGGAGCTGTTCAATCGTCACTGCGTCTATAACGAGGACTTCAGCGACGTGAAGGGCCAGCAGCATGTCAAGCGCGCGCTCGAGGTCGCCGCAGCCGGCGCCCACAACGTGATCCTCGTCGGCCCGCCCGGCTCGGGTAAGACGATGCTCGCGAAGCGGCTGCCGACGATCCTCCCCGATCTCACGCTCGCGGAGGCGCTGGAGAGCACGAAGATCCACAGCGTAACGGGCGTTCTAAACGGCAATCCGATCGTCGCGACGCGGCCCTTTCGCGCGCCGCATCATACGATCTCCGACGCCGGCCTGGTCGGCGGCGGCACCGTTCCCAAACCGGGTGAAGTCTCGCTGGCTCACAATGGAGTTTTGTTCCTGGACGAATTGCCGGAGTTCAAGCGCAACGTGCTCGAGGTGCTCCGGCAGCCGCTGGAAGACGGCAGCATCACCGTCTCGCGCGCCGTCGGCTCGATCAATTATCCCGCCGGCTTCATGCTTGTCGCCGCGATGAATCCCTGAAGTTGCGTTGCCCTGTTGCCATGATTTCGGAGGATGAGGGTAGATAGCATAGGTCGATGGTGACGTCGTCCTTGCCGATGGTGATTTTTTCGGTAATATTTTCAACGATGTTACGTTTTTCCTGCCGTTCGAGGTCGGGCCAGCGGCCGTACAGGTCCCGCGCGTCGGTAAGGATCTGATCGCTTGAAAGGAACTTGATCTTTAGGAAATCAATCTCTCCTTGCAGCTCCGGTATCTCGTTTTCAAGTTGATTCAATCTTTCTTCGAGCGGCCGGTTTCGGATCCCGAAGCCTTGGCTGGAAATGCCGCTATCCAAGTAAAGGCGGTAGAGTGTGTCCATCTCCTGCTGGACTCGCTGCCGCTCGTTTCCGAGCGCCGTTAACAGCTCTCCCTTGCCTTTTATGACCTGATCGGCCTCGCTCAAGTACTGCGTTATATCCGTGGGTGAGAGGAAGAAGTTCTTGAGCTGTTCTTGAAAGACGCCTTCTAGATCTTCGACCGGTATCTTATTGCGGCACTTGTAGCAGACGTATTTGGGGGTGTTCGACGGAACGTACATCTTGTTGCCGCAGTGGCAGTACACGACGCCGCCGAAGAGCTGCACGGCCTTCTTGGCCGGAGCCTTGCCATTGCGTCGTTCGGTAAGGATCCCATTGCACTGGTTCCAAAGCTCCTCGGATATGATCGGCTCGACCTCGCTGAACACCCATTCGCTCTCCGGCTTTACCTTCCAGTGCTTTTTCTCGCCAAGCGACTTGGTATAGTTCGCGCGCCGTAGTCCCTTCGCGGTAGGGTCCGAGATCAACCGGTCAACCGTGGTGTCGGTAAATTTGGAGCCGTTCCGCGTTCGATGCCCGGCATCGTTGAGAAGCCGGGCCACGGTTTTCTTTCGCCGATGCTCCAAGAAGAGTTCATAGAGCCGTTTGCGAATCGGCGCTTCCTTCGCGTCGGGCACGAGCTTGCGATGTTCCCATTTGTAGCCGAACGGCGCGGCGCCGCCGAGCGGCTTTCCTAGTTTGGCTCGGATGGGAACCGAGGCCGCAACGCGCGAGGCAATCTCCTCGCGCTCCCACTGCGCCATGGCGGCGATCATGGTGTAAAAGAGGCGACCGGCGGGACTAGATGTGTCGATAGACTCCTGGAGGGAAATGAGGTCCGCGCCCTGCTCCCGGAAGAAGTCGGCGAATTCCAAGAGCTCACGGGTGTTCCGGGCAAGCCGGGCGAGTTTTGAGAAAATAAGGCCTGTGATGTGGCCCGTCTTGATATCCTGGAGCATCCGCTTCGCTTCCGGATGCTCCTTAACGGACTTACCGCTCACGGCTTCGAGGCGGTAAACCTCTCTTACCTTCCAGTCTTTGGATTCAGCGTAGTAGCGAGCCCGCTTCTCGTGGTGCTCGGGGCTCTCGCCCTTCGCCTGATCTTCGGTGGAGACGCGAATCCAAATACCGACGAATTTGCTTTCTTTCATCTCGTGGAGATCCCGCAACCACTTAAAACGATTTTTAACTAAGGCACTTGAGATTCTGCCATTAGGCGAGCTCTCGTAAAATTCTCGCCATGGAAGATACTCATGCTCGCGGGGAATGTTGTTGTTGGCCCCCGTACGCCACCGTCGATATAAGCGAAAGAAGCCGCTACGAGGTTATTGGATACGCTTGACCGGTTCAGCGTTAGCACAATCTGCTCGTGAGACGGATCCAAGAAGGCACTTGCAATGATCGCGAACGTCGCCGCTGATTGGTCAACCCGAACAAACGAGATCCTCGTCGGATTATTATCGACGCGCCTTACCAGTAATCGGAGATCATCATTAACCGGATTTCCTGGTGCTGCATCCGTCAACGAGACACCGTAGCTTTCGAGAATCCCGTCGGGCACGATAAGATCAAAAATACCTGTCACTGAAAAGGTATCGTTAATTTTCAAGCCGAGTGTAAGGTTGGCTGAATCTACGTTGCTTTCCAGCCGAGCCTGATGGAAAAGAAAATTATTGCCAGGAGGTATGGAGCCGACGATTCCCGCGCCAGAACTATCTATCGTAAGTTTGCCGCCACTCTCGGGCCCAAATGTTCCAGTAGTAAAATAAGAAGCGCTGTTGCCGTTGGGAAAATTGGGAGCGCTCGGCGGCGGAGCGCCATCATTGAACATATCTTCAAAGAAAAGCTGCCCATTTCTTACAATCTTAAAGTTACGAATTCGGAACGTATAAATCGAACCGCGATGATCAGTTACGAATCTGATTGGATCTACGTAATCGGCAAAAGTCTCTCCACTCTTGCAGGTGCCCGGCCTGATATATGCACAACCCAGTATGCTTTTGCGTTTCACTGCAAAATGAAGATGTGGACCTCTCCCGTTATTGCTCGGGCAGAGTCTTTCACCTTTGGTCGTGCCCGTGCAGTCAACTTCTCCAATCTTCATGCCCGAGGTCAATATTTGCTGACCTTGATTAACGAGAACACTGCCCTCCTTCATGTGGGCATAAAGAGAATAAAACGTGCCCTCGGGAAGGACATGCTGAATCATGACGACATTTCCAAAACCGCTGGATTGTTCTGGGCTCAGTCGCAAGGTGACGGTACCAGGTCCAATAGCGCGGATTTCGCCACCTTCAAAACCGTTAGCAAGATCCACGCCGGTATGACCGTCAGGGTTGTTGAACGGTTGCGTAATTTGGTAGCCGTTTGCATTGCCGGCCAGAGGCGTTGGTTTCTCGCTTTGAATGCCAACAGGGTAGACAAAGCCCTGTGCCCATAAGATCTTTGGCAGAAATAACATTAAGAGGAAGAAAAGCCGCAATAGAATCAACGCGCGCCCCTAACTCACATGAATACCAACGACGAGAGTAGGTCGTTGAATTGTTGTTGGGTGTCACCGTCGCTTGTCACCAGCAGAATCTTTTGATCATCCTGAATAAATGCCGCGAGCTGTGGCCGATGGGAAGTTTCAGCTGACAAATCACTTAAGAGTAACGCTTCGCGGCCGTTGATGTTGCTCGCTGTCTTCTCCTTGTAAAAGGAATACCAACCATCGAGGTACGTCAGCAAAAACTCCTCGAGCGATAACCCAGTCGGGTTATCCAAGAGCACGATGCTCATATCGGGCGATGTCTCAACGTCACCGTTGGTCAGTGCAGTGACGGTTGAAGGACTGTAGAGATTTTTTCCGTTCTGATTTTCCTCCGCAACTAACCAACCAGAAGGAGAATCGAAGAAAACAACAGCGCCGTCTGTACTGACCTGCGGTGGAGAGACAACGATGTTAACTGTGATCGGCAACGGACGGGCAAAAACTTTGGGGGCACCGATCGCACTTCTTATCTGAATGGTTCCTCTAAAGACGTGAGGCTTCGCAATAAGCGGAGCGGAAATGATCAAGCTTACAGTCCCTGTTCCTCCTTCTGAAATATTCGCGAATGTCGACGGGCTCGCTTGCACATACGGCTGGAGTTCGGGAACAATATTAATCTGAGCGGCGGTCATTTTCTCAGAAGCAACAAAAGAAACCAGGACGGTTTTGCTATTGCCCGCGGAAAGCGTTTCGTTAATAAACGAAGGGTTCCAACTGATCGTGGGAGCGGCCGGGGCTGATTCTAGTCCGAAGTAAAGGATGTAAGTCCCCGCGATGGATAGGCAGAGAAGAATAAACCAGGAGATTTGTTTTTTTGTGGCAAAAATCATATCTGAATCAACGGCTCTTGAAGCTATGCGCTTTTACCAATGGAATCGGTTAGTAGCAAGCCTATAATCCTTGTCATAACTGGCTGTCAAGCATAATTATGCCGCCCTACGCCAAGATATTTCTTCCTGTGGACTCGGTTGGTTTACCATCGCAGCGTCGCTTTTTGGGAGCTGTAAGTAAAATGTGCTCCCCTTCCCTTTGCCTAGGGATTCAGCCCAGATCTTCCCTCGCTGAGCATCAACGATCTGCTTAGCAACGTATAAGCCAAGACCGGTTCCTTCCGTACCGACCTCTGCCCCGCTCGCTCGGGAGAACTTTTGAAAAAGTCCAGCGATAGTTTCCTTTGACATTCCTATCCCAGAATCTGCGACTGATAAGAGGACGCTATCGGGAAGCTCTTCTAGTTTGACGAGGATATTTCCTCTTTTGGTATACTTCAGCGCATTGTCTATGAGATTGAAGACAACCTCACGAAGCTTCACCTGATCACCCCAGACGACCACCGGCCTGCCTTTATTTTGCCAAACGATCTTTACCTCCTTGTCCTTGCTTGCGATACGGAATTCCTCGACGGCGAAGTTTACGAGCTGATTTAAATCAAATTGGCCGAAGGTGTATTGCATCCGTCCCGCTTCGATCCGCGTCATGTCCAAGAGCTCGTTCACGAGCCGGATCAATTGTTCGTTGGAGATGTACATGTGATCAACCGCCTTGCGGGTCTCTGCGCCGATGCTTTCGTAGACACCTTCCATAATATTGGAGAGATATCCCTTGATAATTGTCAGAGGTGTGCGTAGCTGGTGCGTCGCGATGGAGAGAAATTCCTGCCGAATACGGTCTAGACGCTCGACTTCCTCACGGGCTTTGATCTCCCGATAGACGCTTCTGATAAGGAAATAGCCGAACATGCCGAGCACCGCCAAAATGAAGCTGCGGCTTACAATCTCAAGTGGACTCTTCGACAACAATAGGTCAACGGACTGCGCGAGAATGAGCAGGACCGTGAAGATCTCGGCGGTAATGATGCGCAGGCTAAAGACTCTGTATTTAACGATAGCGTAAATCATTAATCCGACAAAGAACGGAGAAGTAACAATCGGGCCGACATGGAAAATCGAGAAGTTACCGAGACCAGGAAGGATGAGATTCGTGATTAGTCCCAATGTGCCGGTTGTCGCGGTTGCCAAAATGACCATCCCGATTTGAGTTCTTTTCGCGCCTTGGGCACGAGCGTATTTTCTAAAAAGGTACAGTTCCGATAAAGCGAAGATACAAATAACTACGGCCGACAGAATGAAATAGCCGGTGGGATTGAAAGCTATTCTATCGGCAAGCACCGGCGCATTTCGGAACGACTCAAAAAGAAAGTGCGATGAAAGTAGCGATATAAGAATGACGCCGTTGATGACGCTGAGCAGCACAGGCCAGAGAAGGGATTTTAAACTCCGCCTAGGATAGTAAACCGCAAACCAGAATAAGGACCAAAAGACAAAATCGCCGGATATATAATGAAGGATTGTACCGAATTTGAAGAGGCCGAATGATACCGCAATCGTCGTCATTAGAAATGTCGCGAGCGACCAGAGGCTCACGCTCAAAGCGAAAACCGCAAACAAGGTTTCCACCAACCCGCGCCGGCTATGAAGATACACTGTGCCGGAAAGCACGAGATTGAGCAGTGCGGCAATGAGAATTGTTACGTCCTGTAGACTCATAATTAAATTATACGGCGAAACAGAAGACGGCCTACTGGATAATTCTAATGCTAGCTTCTGCTGCTTCTATGAATCGATCAACTGTGTCCTGAATGACCGCATCAACCAGTTCCTTAGACAGATTTCCTTCGGCAAAAGAAAACGCCAACTGTAATTCGAGTTCCTCGTGTGTCATGCCCTGCGAATGTTCCGCGTGAACTCGGAACCACTCACAGCCGCGTGGACCTAACGTATCCCGAAACCGATTTGATGTGAGAAATTCTTTACTGACCATCTCTGCGATCATCTCAATTGCCGCGAAGCGCAGAAACAATCGGCTGACATCCGATTCCATACCAACAGCATCTATCCAACCCCTGCTCTCTGGCAGTACGGGACGTTCATAATCAATCGGATACCGCAGTCCCAGCGCAGCCCCGGTTTCAAGCCAGAGCTTGCGATGATTTTCTTCGTCCTTGCGGATACCGTTAAGCATCTCACCGGCTCGACGAAGCATCGTATTTAGAAGTAGCTTCTTTTCTAGATGCTGGGCTCTGGCAGAAGACAATGCTCCGCGGACCAGTATTCGTGGAAATGCGTTAATAAAGGGCCATAATCCCACCACGAGATCACGCATCCTCCGTTCATCCCCACATCGGCATGCTTCAGCAAAAGATGTTGGGACAATCTTTTTATGGACCTCAGCCCTTGTGGCTCTAATCCATTGTGGGATATCTGCGTTAAGCAGCAGCACGACCGCCCACTATTGTCTATTACTCTGATTATGTCAACAGAAATCATAGTGTAATCTTATTCTTTGCCCTCTCAGCGTAGGCCATACTCCCGGACGAGGGAGTGCCATGGACCGCAAACAGCTTTTAGGGCGCCGGATAAAGGAACTAAGGAAGGCCAAAAAGTTGTCTCAAGAGGATTTGGCCGAACGGGCAGGAATCAGCACTCCCTACGTTAGCCAGATCGAGCGAGGGAAGGAGAACCCGACGCTCGACCTGCTTTTTAAACTGACTGACGCTTTAAAAGTGTCCCTGTCCGAGATGTGCGATTTTGAATCGGAAGGAATGAGTCAGAAGCAAATAGAGCAAGCGATACGTGAACTATTGCGGTCGGCGGATCCTGAAAGGTCTCGCATTGCGCTAAAAGTAGTTAAAGCTCTTCTTAGGTAACGTACCAAAAGAATGGCGATCGATTCTGATGGAACATGAATGGCGAAGAATTGACGAAAGGATCGCCAAACTTGTCGAGATTCGAGACAAGCTATCGCCGGAAAGGCAAGCAGAGTTCGATCACGAAATAGAGCAGATTCTTTCGAGTTGATTGCCGCGGCCATTTCCAAGAAGATTTGGCCAAACAATCGGAATCGCGACTATGAGGCTGTTTTCGGACTAGCGTTCCCGTCTTTGTAAACTCCTCCATGCTTTCAGCTTCTCCTCCGCAATCTTCCTTTCGTTTATCGTCATCATCATCTCGATACCATGTAACGTCTTGGCGATATCATTCGCTGTGATAAACCGAGGATTCGAAAATTCGCAACAATAAAAAAGGTCGCGTCCTTTAGTTTCATCTGAGACGTTCTTCTCCAGAAGATATGCTTCAATCAAATCCTTTTGAACACCATCACCTCGAAGATAAATGTTTGCGAGCTGATGTTGAGCAATCAAAGCATCACTATTTTGGTTGAAATATCCCGGCTCTCCAGTTGCTCCGATGATTTTACCTTCTGCCCATTCTCCTGGAGCCATTTGAAGAGCCGCTTTTTTATACCAGAATATTGCTTCTTGTAAATTTCTTGGGACGCCTATTCCCAATTCATAGGCGACGCCCAAGCGAAGTTGGGCCCATGGTTCACCGCGTTCAGCAGCCGGGCGAATAAACGAGTGAGCTCGATTGTAGTCCCCTCGTTCCCAGGCCATATCAGCAGAGCGTTCTCCAGGATTGGGATTCATGCCGGCACAGCCAAAAGCAGTCACAATCATGATAATAGGAAGTAAGTGCAGGACTCTCATCGGTTACCACAAACAAGGTTTACGCCATCTAACAATTGTTAAAATTACATCCCCCGTCATTGCTTCGAAAATTATACAGCCCACCGGTGGGTCCGTATGCCGCCAGAGCTGTGTACGTTATTAGCGCCGCTGGAATCATTGAAGGAATGTTAATTGGGCCAAACGTTGCACGCATAAAGCTGGTATCAGGAAATCTCGTTACGATCCAGTCATGTAATCCCGATACAGCATTAATTCCCGGAATCCTATTGAGAAACCTGCTTAAAGGCCCACCTTCACAGCCAAAACAAGAACCAGGAGATTGTCCTTGAGTGCCTATATTGTTTGCACCACGAATAGGCGGTGTTTGAGGGCCTTTTTGAACGGCATCCCCCCCCGACGCCGGATCTACCTCATATTGGACTACACTCTCATAAAAGGATTTAGCAGCACCAAACAAAGCACCCAATGATCCGGCGACAAGACCACCTCCTAACGCATTCTCAATGAAATTCCCTCCATGAAAGACAGTACCTAAACCACCTGAAACAAATCCGCCAGCGAAGGCCCCCGTTACAATTCCAGAAAACGTAACCTTAAATCCAGTTATCACTCCTGCAGTGTTTGCTATCGCTGAACCTCCTACAGCTCCAGCTACTGCGCCTCCTATAGCGCCACCTATCGCGCCCAATAACATACCTTGCCATAAGTTACCGCCCGTCATCCCTGCGTTAGTAAGCCCAGCAAAAGCTCCCCCTACAGCACCTGAAAAGGCAAGTGCCACTGTCGCATTAGTGATTCCAATAAGTGGTGCCAATGCCAATGCAGCCCACCCTGTAACGACTCCTACGATGAGAGTTACGAAGAAGACTTCTGGTCGTCGGAAAAGATTCTTGAAGAAGTTGCCAATGGCACTCCAGAATGAGTGGCCAGATGGATCTATGTATTTCACTGGATTGTTTATCGTGTAGCTATAACGATTTAGCGTTTGGGGATCAGTAGCCTGGGGGACAATTGGATCGGGCGAAATAAAACGCGCTAGTTCCGGATCATAATATCTAGCCCCGTAATAATAGAGTCCCGTCTCCGCATCGAAGACCTTCCCGGTGAATCTTTTCTCGACTTCTGGCGGAGGAGTATTCGCGCTCCAGTGGCGGGAAATTTTTCCCCACGGATCGTATTCATCGAGTTGGACCCTTGCGCCGTCCTTGTCGGTAATAACGTTGATGCCACCTAAATGGTCAGAGTGGTAGAAAAACTTCGTGAAGCAGGACTCCGGCGGTGGATTCGTGTCGCATCCGGTTCCCACCGCCCACCGTTTCGAGCCGACGATCTCCGTTCCGGCTCTGAAATATTTCGTTTTCGAAAGATCGGGCGCGATTTCGTAGCCGGGGAACGGATACAACGTGACGCTGCTTCCGCTCGTCTTCTTCACGCGCGCGCCGGCGTAGTCGTATTCCATCGTAGTTGTGGTGCTGCCGACCGTGACATAAGCAACCCGGTTGTCTTGCGTCCATGAGAAACTACGTCCGTCTCCGCTGGCCGTATTGCCGTTGATGTCGGGTGCATAAGTTTTATTATCGTCCCTACTGGTCACGAACGATGGGTACATTGCATTATCGTAGTGATAAGTGATGCCGCACTTGCTCGTCATGTTGCCGATCTGGTCGTAGTTGTAATTGCAGGGATTGGCGAGCTCGGTCGGGACGCCGTTCTGAAGCGGTCCGAACCTGCCGGATGCTTTTATTAACCGATTAAGATCGTCGTAGCGATCTTCGTCCGGAAGAATACCGTCGGGATCGATACCGAAGTTGCGGCTACCGGTAAACTTGAGGTCCTTGATCATCCTGATGTTATTCATGTTGTCGTACTTGTACGAGAGGTCCTGTAGAATGCGGTCCGGATCGAGGGCTGTGCTTGGGCCGAGCGTCGCGCGTGCCTTGACGGCAAAGTTGATGATGTCGTCGCTCGAGTGATCGTAATAATCGAAGGTGGTCACGACGCCATTGCCATAGTCCATTTCAGTACGAAGACCGCGCGCGTTGTACGTTATGTTCTGTACGACGTAATTGCTTCCCGACACTTGAATGGAGTTCAGCCAGCCGGCCTCATTGTACGTGTAATTCGCGAAATCCAGGTCGGGGAATGTTTCCTGAAGGACTTTACCGAGATGATTGTAGGTTTGCCCCATGGTGTAGGTGTGGCCGTCGATGTAGCGCTGCGTCTGCCCGACAGTGCCGTCGGCGTTGTAACTGAAATCCGTCGTCATGCTGTTGAGATCGTCGACGTGGCATAGCCGGCCGACGCCGAACGTGCAGGTATCGTAGTGAAAATCGATGTGCGTGGTATCGGGATAGTTCTTGTAAGACATCCGGCTGTGCGAGTCGTAGCTAAAGGTGAGGCTCTGGGGCGGGTTGTGTGCGCGCTGTTTGGCGTCTGCCTGGGTAAGGAGATTGCCGGCCAAATCGTAAGTGTAAATCCACGCGCCGGTCGTATTCGTGTCGCAGCCGGCCAAACCACCGGACTTGGTTGGATTTGGCCCCGCGCCCATGTTCGGGTCGCACATTGCAATTTTCCGGCCGATTAGATCATATGTCATCCATGTGTTGTGACTCGAATTGTTTACAACATGGAAAAGTTTTCCTGCCGTATCGTACTCGTATAATGTGGTCGCGTATATTTGAGGATTTCCTCCCACTATTTGCATCTCGTCAATGCGCACCGGTTGCGCGAAGCCGTCCAGGTACTTGACTTTCTGCTTTTGCCGCTCGTCGATCAGCGTAATTTTCCCCGGCGTATAGATCGTCTGGCTATATCTCGTGTCGGGATGATCGACCTGGACCTGCCGGCCGAGACTGTCGTAGGTGTAGTGCCAGCAGAGGTGCTGCGTCAGATCGCATATGGGCGTATCGCCTTCAAAGTAAGGCGGCGTTTTTTCAATGATGAGCCCGCGGGAGTCGTAGATACTCTGCTCGACGATCAGCCGCGGCGAACCCGTATTTGGGTCGTTAGGACCGGTCGATTTAATAAAATCGAACCTGCCTAAACCATCGAAATAGTCGTAGCGCGAGACGATCGCGTCCTGCGCCGGCGGACTCGCAACATCTTTCAGCCTGTTGACTACGATCTGCTGATTGGCCGGGTCGCTCCAATTCAAATACTGCCGCGTCTCCGTCGGATGGGTATCAGTGTCTATGGGCCCGACGAGTTTGGTCAACCGTCCGAAAACATCGTACGTGTAACTTGTTTTCGGCGCACCGGCATCGTTTATGGGATCCGTGCAGATGCACGGACCGGCTTCCTTCGTCTTCGTGCCGAACCGCGTGTCGTACGTAAATCCTGTCATGTGGACGAGCGTCGAGTCAGGGTCGCCGTAGCAGCGTACGACCGTCGCCGGAAATGTTTTTGTCGTATCGAAAGCGGTGGTCCTTGTTTCGCAGTTGATTGGGTCGGTCGTGGAATAGCGGATACCGAGCTCGTTGTTGTGGTAGATAATGGCCGGATTGCCGGCGTTACCGGCGCCCCCTGCTAACCCGCTCTCTTCTCGCGTCAAAAGCCCGCGCCCGCCTAAGACCCCATATGCCTGCTCGTCGTAGTAGAGAAACTTCTCGCGCACGATGGTCGCGTTGTCGGACTTTAGAAGCATCGTGTGCTTCGGTCGATGCAGCCACAGGTTCGTATCGACGATGTATTCGATCTTCTCGTGTCTGTCATCGTTGGCCGTCGATACGTCGCCCTCATAAAAGGTGTGGACGAGGTTGCCCATCGTCGTATGATTGACCAGGTCGCTGTCATACTCGACGGTTGTCGCGGTCTCGAAACACGTCGGCAGACTCACCTGCGTCGTTAAGCCGTCGCACGCGTCCTTCACCTCGCGCTTTTTGGAGACAAAAGTGACTTTCGGCTGATTTGGCAAAGTCGCAATGGATTCGTATTCGTACCGGACCTGCGCAAACAAGTTGCCGTCCAGATCCTGGTTTTGCGAATTGTCGACCTGCCCGACGAAAGGATAGTCGATCGTGTGGTTTTGGTCATTCTTGACCTGACGGAACGTGTGGACTTCTTTCGACCCGGCATCCGCATTGACGGCTGTCGTCGTGCGAAAACCCATCCAGCCGCGCCCCTGTACGTGCGTCTTGGCGCCTGCATAATCGTAGGTAAACGTATAGGTTTGCCCAAATCCCGTGTCGGCCGTGTAATTATCCACGACATACATCGGAGCCTGGACATCCTGAACCGGAAACATCGCAAGCAGATTAGGATCAGTTTCCTTGGTATAAACGTTGCTGTCGGTCAGCGGCTTGTAAGTGATGTTGTACTTACCGCCCATGTTGTTAGTGACCTTCGACAGCAGATCCGGAAGTGGATCGATCGTCAGATGGGCAATAGCAGTCGTTGAGCTGTTCTTGGCGAGAATGTCGGTCTTCCCGTCGCCGTTGAAATCGCCGAGGTAGTTCTGCGACGGCGCGTTGCCGTCTAACGTGCAGCCCCACGTCTTCACAACAAAGCTGTATCCCGTTGAGACAAAGCCAGCGCAAGCGCTACTGCTGGTACGCGCTATGATGTCGGCAAGGCCGTCGCCGTTGAAGTCGGCGACGAAATTGATTCCGAGGGTTCCGTCCATCCCCGTGCAATCCCACGTTTGATGGTCAAAACCACCGCCCGTCGAGAGGGCGCCCGTCGAGAGATAGACATCGCAGGTATTGTTGTTCTTCGCTGCGATATCGGCCTTGCCGTCACCGTTGAAATCACCGACATAATTTATTCCATTCGAGTTCAACCCGGGAGAGCAGGACCAGGGTGTAAGCGTAAAACCCGTGCCCGTCGACAAATTCATGTCGCATCCGCCGCCGTTCTTAGAGACGATGTCGGTCTTACCGTCCCCGTTGAAGTCGCCGGCGTAGCTGAAGCCGCTGGTGTTCAAATTACACGCGACGTTGTTTGTCACGCTGAAGTTCGTCCCTGTCGATATCTGATAAGAGCAGGTAGAACTTGTCTTCGAAACGACGTCGGTCCGTCCGTCGCCATCGAAGTCACCGACAAAATTATTGTTGAACGTCGTGTTCAAGTTGCACGAGACATCGTTCATATCGAAGCCTGTCCCGTTGAAACGATGGAGCTTGCAAGTGCTCGTACCCGTGCGGGCCAGAATGTCGGCTTTCCCGTCGCCGTTGAAGTCGCCCACTAAATTGATGTTGTTTGTCCCGTCCAGCGTACAAGACACGTTCAATGGGGAATTGAAGCCCGTGCCATTAGAGAGATACACGCTGCATGTACTGCTTCCTGTCCTGACGACGATGTCTGATTTTCCATCACCGTTGAAGTCGCCGACAAGATTGAGCTTGACCGAGCCGCTTAAGCTTACGGACCACGTTGGCAACTGCATGTTAAAGGCTTGCCCAAGCGAGGTGTCTTGCCACTGAAAAACATTTGTCGGCAAGCAGGTGCCGTTCCCGAGACACGCAGGATCAACAAGGTCGGTAGTGCAGATGGTCTGGTCGGATTCAGAGTCATAAACGCAGGTAGTGACATACTTCTGCGGCTGACAATTGATGTCGTCAATGCTGCATTCGACGATGCTCTGTAAGCGGCTGCGCTTCGTGCCGAAACCGGTTTCGTACGTCATGAAATAATTACGAACCAAGCTACTTGAAACGTACGTCTTGATGTTCGTCAGCCGCTTGAGCATTTTGACGATCGACCCGCCGGAATAGGTCGGCACCTGGTCTGGTCGGTTCTCGTATACGAACTGCACGGAACGCTGGGCTGTGACGCCCACTCCATAATCGTTGGCCGTGTAGGAGATCGTATCGGGACGGTAGTCGCCGTTCGTCGCGTCGGTCGTATCCTGTTGATAAGTGACGGTCATGGAGTTGCCGACGGTGCCGAGCCCGGCAATGCTTCTCACTCGGCTCAGCGCCCATACCCGTACTGCCGATTTTCCCTGGGCTAAGATGCGGCCCTCGTGCGCTTGATTGGCTGTAGTTGTGTCGGCGTTGCCGCCAAACTCCATCGTCTCGCCGGCTTTGTTCTGAACCTTCCAATACGATGGGCCGGTTGTTATGGAAGGTGTGGTGTAAGAAAATATCTTGAGGAAGCTGTCGATCTCGGTTCGATACTCTGCCCCATTGCCTCCATCGGTGCCACTGATGACGATGAGCCGCTGGCCATCAAGGCAATAGCGGTCGTTTTGATCGTAAAAGATACCGCCTTTTGCCTGGTCTTGAGCGATAGTGCGCGGACAGCGGTGGATCGAGGAGAGGCCCGTTAAAGAGAAGCCCATTCCCATTAACCCATTGGATCCTTGGCTCGAATAACCGATCGAGAGCTTAGGCTGGGGACCGAAAGAAGGCGGCGTAATGATCGGAATGCTGAAATTGCTCGCGCCGTTGTTGTCGACGCTGAGAGACCCGATGCTCATCCCGGGTATCTTGTCGGACTGGGCTATAGCCGAAGATGGCAATAGACCAAACGAGACACCGAGCAGAACTGAAATTATGCTTACCCGTAGACTGTTTCCCGATCGACCCATCACACCCTCCCAGCAGCAGCTACAGGCACATTGGAGCGTGCTGTCTTTAGCTGGCGAATTTTAAAATACCGATTAGCATTTCATCAATGTTTGAGTCCAATATATTCTTATTCAACAGCATCATGAAATATTATTCATAACGATACATAAAAAATGACTTGCATTTTGAAAATGAAATAGACTAGAAGAGGGCCGATGAATATTTCGCACTTAAGGCTATTTAACGCTGTTGCTGAGTCATTAAGTCTTACGAAGGTGTCAGCTCAGCTACGGACTAGTGAATCCTCCATTTCGCATCAGCTTCGACTTTTGCAGAACAAATATGACGTAACGCTCTACAAGAAGGTGAATGGCGGTATTGAGTTAACAACTGAAGGACGCATATTCCTGAAGGATACGAGAGTGATTCTCAGGCACATTGCAGCGCTTGAGCGGAAGCTCCAACCAAGAGCAGGCAACAAGACATTAACAGCGTTACGGGTCGCAGCGAGTTATGGCCCATCAGAATCTCTCATCCCCGGATTGCTCGCAAAGCTTAAAAGACGTCATCCACAGACAGAACTGGTTTTTCAGACAACTGATAGCTGGGCTATTGGACAGTTAATTCTCGATGGAACGGTGGAGATCGGACTGGTAAACAACGTGATTCGCTCGCCAAAGCTTATGATCGAACCGTTTTCGCAGGAAGAGATTGTTGCAATTGCTTCCAAGCGCAGTCGCCTCACAAACGGTTCAACCATCACTCTGAGGCAGTTTGCATCTTTACCATTGATCGTGCGGGAGGGCCGGCCTGGGACGAATCAAGCCGGGAGCTCCTTGGATAAGTTAAAACGACTTGGATTTATTCCAAACGTAGTCATGCGGTGTGAATCGCTTGTGGGGATTAAATCTGCCGTTGAAAGTGGAATCGGCGTCGGACTCTTAAGTCTTGATCATATAGCCGGCGAAAAGAATCGGCGCGCATTCAAGACAGTACGGGTCCCGGAGCTTAATCTGAAACTGGAACGTGTCGTGGTCTACCGCAAGGACAAAACGTTGTCGCCTATCGCTTCAGAGTTTCTGGAGTTGCTTAGGGCTCAAAAACCCAGTTAAGAATACTTTACCGACTAGATTGCGCTGCTCAATATTTCTAGTATCCTTCCGGCATTCTGCCAGAGCTCAATCGGCAATGTGCTATGTTTAGTTCGGAGAAAACCCGCCAAATATCTTTTGTTTAGTATCTGAATTCCTTTCACCGGCTCCATTCTCGGCACCAACGCATTCGTAAAGACAAGCACGGGGATTATCCATACGTGACTAGCGAGCTCTTGCCTTAGAATGTCACGAAGCCAGTATGTATTTCGCAAAGCCTGAGCTATGAAATCCTTTTCGGGAACCCGCCCATTCACTAGCACGCGTCCATCCCCGACGGTTACTTTTCCGCGGTGGGCCTTCGTTTCTATAAGAAAGATCCCCGTATACCTACCGATCACCATATGATCGATGTTGCCATATGGCGAGACGATATCGTGCAAGACCAAATAGTCATCCGGGTTTAGAGTATCTAAGATAAGCCCGACATCCTCCTCACCGCTCGCGCCACGAGCCGCTCGTCGTTCTAATTGGAATAGCCGTCGTTCCTCCCTATTAGTAAGGTCCATCGCCATGCGGGCAATGAGAATAACCACTAACATGCCAGCGCCGCCAAAAGCCAGGTTTTTGGAAAACGGCGCGACAAAGAGTAATAACAAGACCGCTCCAGCCATAGATAAGACGAACCAGGCTCGCGTCTTGTGACGGCGGTACTCTAGCTGGCGGGTGGAATGGCCGGCGCGACTGATATGTTTCAGGGCCTTCTAATAATCAATAATGAGTGCGGCGCTTAAGCAGCTGCCCGCAACCTCGGCTCGGCATCCGGCCTGGTTTGCCACAATTGCCAAAGTGTCTGCACATGAGCATCTTCGAATAGGCTATTCATGATTTGAGCGACAAAGTGAGATTCCAGGCCAAGTTTTGTGCCTAACAGCTGAGCCGTAGTATCATTCCCTGTGTATTCCGGAGATTGCCACGCCAAATCAATAACTCCACCAATCAATGCCTGGTCACGAATGATCGCAGCCTTCTCGCCAAAGCGGTCAAATAAAACCGCTTGATCAATCCAATCAAGTAAAGTGCGCAAATTATAATGTGTCTTAATAGCCAAGTCGATGACGTCTGCAGTGGCTAAATTCTGTACATTCTCGATACCTTCCTCTTCTAGACGATATTCTTTCCAAATATTGATCCCCTGAATCATTTGTAGTGGGAGATCTGCTGCACGTGCTTGCCTCAGCTTCAAAAGACGAATTGCTTGTTCCATCGCCCAGCGCAGGTATTCGTTTGCAAGAAAGCCGATTACAAAAAAGACAAAATAATACAAATTCTTAAAGTTCTGATCGATACTGTCTGGGATGTTGAGTGTTGTCGAGAGTCCAACTGTTAGCAATAGGCGATTTATTGATGTCCAGAAAACATGTTCCGTTAAATCAGACAGGTACAGTCTACGGATCAAGGTACCGGTGTTAAACAGATACACACCAATGATTGCGATCAAAATAGGTCGCGAATCGAACAGCAACCACTCGGGAAACAGTGCCGGCAACCTCGTTTCGTCATAGGTCATAGCCAAGAAGGACCAACACATGAGAAAACTTATAGCGTATAAGCACGTCAGCAGAATTACAGGGATGATTAGATTTATTTTGCCATAGTAGCTTTGTATCTCGCGTATAATTGCATCAGGACCACCGCGGCGTTTTACAATGTCCGTCTCGTAAGCCTGGAGCTTTTGTAAATCCTCGAGTATCTCATTCACTTTCCGCGCCACAACGGCAGTTCGGAAGAATAACGCCATGATCAAAGGAATAAGAACTAAGATTGTAAGCGCGGCGAGCAAATAGAGCATCAAGCCCCCTTACTTAACTCGCTCCCAATTCCTGTATATATGGTACATCAAATGAGGCCGGATGAAGCTGCCTTAGAGGCGATTTCAACTAACGTGCCTATAATCTTGGCCGCCTTCGCTACGGCATCGCTGACTTCTTTTAAATCTTTAATTGACTTATTAATCTTGTTTGAAACTTTCTTTAACTCATCAGAGTGCTGTTGTAGCGTTTGAAGCCCGTCTTTCAGATCCTCCAATACGAGGTGATCGTCAATATCAAGCAGAACGTCATAGACTTCCTGCAGTTGGTTATTTATAGCAGGGTCAAGATCAGGTTCCTCTCGGGCTGCATCTATCGCATGTTCCGCTTCGCGAACAACGGCCAACGCATTTTTTACTTCGGTGTTCATGGGCGACTCCTACTTTTTCTCTTTTTTGTCATCCTTGCTATATTTATTTTTCAATTTTTGGGCGGCCTGAACCTCATTGGCAAAGGCAGTAATCTCCGCAATCTGACTTTGCAGATCATGCTTCTCCTTCGTTGCTTCAAGCAGAGCATGATGGGCGGCTCTATACCTTTGCGCTGAAGCTAGAGCCGACTTGGCTAGTCCTTCGGTGAGTTCCAATCTAGTGAATGTCTCATTCACTCTGACAGCGGTTGCTAAATCGATACTTTTGCGCTGGTTCATTAAGTTTCGCGCGTCGTTTTTAAGTCGTTTTTGAAGCTCTTCCAGATTTAGTAGAATATTGCCGGAAATTATCCGTTCCACGTCATTCATTAATTCCTGTACTACTGGGTCTGCCTTTTGGACATACTCTCTAAGAAAAACGCTTTGCTTGTGACGAATATAGATACCACCGACGCCACGGATCACCTGGGCAACTACTTCACCTACAAGAGACAACTTTTTATCGTACAGCTTGTTATATTTGTCGATTCCCTTATCTATGGCCTTACCGAACGCGATGGCGCTTTCATCCAGATCCTTAGTAAACTGATCGGACGTGAGCTCGACAAGCGCATCCGCGTAAGTGTCGATGATCTTTAGAGCGTCATCCGCTTGATTAGCGACCTCATTAAAATTTTGAATCGCTTTCCGTGCCGCAGCCATTGAGTCCAGTGCCTGGTCAGCCGATGGATCACCGGCACTAAACGTGCGGGCCGGGACACCTAGCAATCTGTCTTCCGCGGAAATCTCTCCGTACGCAATTATAACCGTACCCGGCAAAGTGCCGTAACTTTGGCCGGCCTTAGCGAACCGCTGTACCTCTTTGACTTGAGATTCGGTGAGAACAGAACAGCCGCCAAAGTATGTTATCGATGCAGCCAGCAACACAACGACAACTATCTTTTGCTTCATGCAGTCAACCCTCATGGTGCTGTTTTTGAAAGCCCAGAAGCTTCTATTCCATATCGCATTCGGCCGAGCAATAAAGCTGCAGTGCCCTCAATTTAATGCGGCAATGATGACATTTTCGACACTCGACAGCGGCTTGTTTCCAAACAACGACGTAAAAGCGTCTTTGCTTAACTGTATGTCGGGATAAGATGTGAGATGTGTACAGACGTACTGACGATCCGCTTCGACTGTTATTGGTTGGATATCCGAACGTATCGGATTGCTAACCTGAACGGTTTTCCCAAAAAAACCTCCATCCTTGCAGACATTAGCGTGCCCTGACGGAGGTCTTTCATTCGCCCTCGCCGGAAAACCTGCTTGAGCTTCAATACCTATGTAATGAAAGGGAGGTCTATGATCGAAGGCTAAAGTTCGAAGGCGAGCAACAACAGCTTTATTCGCGCATTCTTTTGCCTTCGTCATGTAATCTTGCAGTGACGTTGTAGGTGGTAATGACCCACAGACATCCGCAATAGCCGACGCCAGCCTTTCGTCGCTCAAGGAGTAAATCTTCTGCTTTTGCTGTAGCCACCCTATTGCGGCTTCGCGAAGGAATTCCTTCGCGAACAGTTCATTGAGAATCCGCTCGTAATCAATGCTGTCTCCGGATAATTTAACCTCGACTGATGATTTCCCATCTGGTCCCAATAGCTTGAACGATACATTATTTGTATTCGTTGGACCCATGTGCCAAAGCGCGAGACTCGTTAACATCCCCAAGCCGAAGCAAACAATTCCTATTATCCACTTCTCCGTAAACCACCTGTGTGCAAAGACAGTTCTTACGCAAGCGAGCTTAAGCGGATTGAACCTCGTCTTTTCATTGGAACTGACCGGTGTCGACCCATTTGGCAGAAATCATTGTCCACCAATCAACGGCCAAAGCGGCGGTAACATACCGGTATGACATCCATCCGTATCCTGCGTCGCCCCAATTTGGCCCCCATGAATTGCGAACCAGGAGCGCACCTTTGTCCGCATTAATCATTTTGTTGTCGTCGTACCCTGCCGCCACATTCGCGTGACCACCGCGGTAATTACTCCCGGGAGCTGGATAGGCAATTAGAGCTCCGGGCAAGGGATTGTCGTACTCGCTGTAGACAGGAAACCCGAAAATGCTGGGGAACCCGCCTGCTAGTGAACGTTTAATGTTCTGGAGAATGTCTTCAGGCGAGGTGCCGTTTGGGTCAAGACGAAAGTATTTGATGGCTTGGTAGTTGGCCCCAAACGCGTAGCAAAACGATGACGGTTCAACTTCAAAACGAGTATTCGTTGCGGCCGGACTTCCGTCATATGGCCAGTAACTTTCCGGCGGAGCACCGAATAGCACAAGTGCCTCCATGGCTGTGCGGAGATAGGCACCTGTATCACCTGTCCAGCCGAGCAGATTCCTTTCGGCTTTGTAGACAAACAGCCTTGAGGCATCGACATGTTTGCCACTCGCACGGCGTTCAAAATATTCGAGCAGGGCAACGACTGCATTTGCTGTACAGGAGCCTAGCGAGCCCTGATTCTCTATGGGTGAAAACCACTGACGTAAATCAACAGCAGCGGACAGCTTTGCCGCGACAGGCGCTTTTTCGCCCCCCGCTTGGATGCGTGCAACGGCCGCTGCCTTTGTTTTCTTCAGAAGAGGTGCGACCTCCGGGTGTTGGGGACTATAATCTTCCGCCTTCGGAATATCCGGGAGCCATCCTAGACCGCGACCCTCTTCCATGTAATCCCCCATATACGGGTTGTAGATTAATGCGACCGGTTCGAACTTTCGGACTTAGATGATTTCTTCCGAATGGTCTTCTCCCACCGTTCTCGACAACTGCAGAAAAGCGAGACGCCACAGTCCTCGGTATGGAACAGATAACGGCTAATCCATAGACTGAAAATCTTCATCATGATTTTTGCGGAGCGAAGGTATATCACCTCCTGCAAGTGGTACAGGCTCAGTTCACAATTATTTTGAACAGTACAGTTCGGCGTCCTAAGTCGCGATTGAGGCGGCGGGCTCACTAATAGCATTCTCCAATTTGACCCATATATTGATTCCATGTATCCTAAGCTGCCTTAAACAATTATTTTGTGACGCAATGCATAAAGAAGTAACAAAAGAAAGCTACCTGTATGAGGAAGTGGCTGATCAAGTCACGCGACTCATAGATCAGCGGGCATTGCTGCCGAAGGACCGGGTTCCTTCTCTTCGCAAATTGAGTTCCAAAATTGGAGTAAGCGTTTCCACGGTACTCCAAGCTTTTATGGTCTTGGAGATGAAAGGTCTTATTGAGGCAAGGCCGCGTTCAGGCTTTTATGTAAAGACAGCTCGACGCATTCCCGATGAGCCACGCGTATCTAATCCTGCTCCCGTGGTAACTCGGGTAGGGGTGAGTGAATTGGTCGCGAAAGTTTTTCAGGCCGGCCGAGACCCAGAAATGGTCCCGCTTGGTCTTACAACACCAGACCCGGATCTTCTGCCTATAAAACGTCTTAATGCGTTCATGTCCAAGGCAGCGCGGGATTCTGGTCGTTATGGAATTTGCTATGATTTTCCTCCCGGATGCGAAAGACTTCGTCACGAGATTGCCAAAAGATCATGGGAGTTAGGTTGCGTTTTATCTGAAAACGAAATCATCACCACGAACGGCGCGATGGAGGCTCTCAACCTTTGCATTCGAGCGGTCGCGAATCCTGGAGATGTGATCGCGGTAGAATCGCCTACCTTCTATGGCACTTTACAGGTTCTCGAAAGCTTGGGCATTAAGACGATTGAGATCCCGACGGACCCGAGGAACGGAATAATCATCGACTCCCTGGAGTCGATTCTGCGAAAGAATAAAATCAAGGCTTGTCTTCTTACCCCGAACTTTAGCAACCCTCTTGGAAGCTACATGCCAGATAAAAACAAAAAGCAATTAGCTGAGCTTGCGGCGGAGTGGCACATTCCAATAATCGAAGATGATATCTACGGCGATTTGTACTTCGGCCCTTCACGCCCGAAGACGGTAAAAGCTTTTGATAAAGAGGGCTTAGTTCTTCTTTGTTCATCTTTTTCTAAGACGATTGCCCCTGGTTATCGAGTCGGGTTTACGGCACCCGGCCGGTTTAGATTGCATGTCGAGAGCATGAAGTTCATGAACTCAATGGCAACGGCAAGCTTACCGCAACTCGCCATAGCTGCTTTTCTTGCGAGCGGTGGTTATGATCGGCACTTGCGTACGATTCGTAAAGCGTTCGCGACTCAGGTTACGCTCGCGTCAAACGTCATCCGAGATTCTTTTCCTAAGGGGACCAGGCTAACGAGACCGCAGGGTGGTTTTTGCTTGTGGGTGGAATTACCGACGTCGATAAGTTCTCTCGATCTACATCGCAAAGCCATTCAGGCCAAGATTAATATCGCTCCCGGCCCGATCTTTTCCGCAAGCCGAAAATATCAAAACTTCATTCGAATAAGTTGCGGGTACAAGTGGTCGCCCAGAATTGAAAGGGGACTGATCGCGCTTGGTGAAATCGCCAGCAAACTACTTCATTGATCTGTAGGCGACACCGTCAGCTCTGGTATTTGACTGCCGCGTCATTATTAAGGCGGTAAATCTTTCCAGTCGTTTAAGCGCTTCATCCAGCTGATCCTTTGCAGCGGCATAAGAGCATCGAACAAAGCCCTCCCCGCATGCGCCAAAAGCCGTTCCTGGTACGACTGCAACCTTTTCTTCCTTCAGCAACTGAATAGCAAACTGCTCTGACGTCAAACCTGATTGCAGAATAGATGGGAATGCGTAAAAAGCTCCGTCCGGCTCTAGACACGTCAATCCTATGTTGTTCAGCCCCCTAACGAAGGACTTTCTTCTTTTGTTATATTCGGCTTTCATCTTGAGCATTTCCGTTTTTCCGTTACGAAGGGCCTCGATAGCCGCCACCTGACTCGCAATAGGTGCGCATAGCATCGAATATTGGTGAATTTTGAGCATGCTTTGAATCAATTCTCGCGGTCCGGCAGCATATCCGATCCGATAGCCCGTCATTGCAAATGCTTTTGAGAACCCATGAAGAAACAACGTACGATCCTTCATGCCCGGTAGATTCGCGATCGATGAATGTTGTATTTCGTACGTAAGTTCGCCATAAATTTCATCCGAAATCACCAAAAGGTCGTGTCTTCTTGCGAGCTCCGCGATCCGTGAAAGCTCGGAGCACTCGATGATCGCCCCCGTCGGATTGTTGGGAAAACTTAAGATGAGAGCTTTTGTGTTTGGCGTGATCTTTTTTGCAATGCTATCAGCAGTTACCCTAAAGTTATTCTTTGGTCCTGTCTCAATAATGACTGGAACAGCACGAGCTAAGGTTAGCAATGGTTCATACGAAACGTAACATGGTTGATGAAGAATTACCTCATCGCCAGCATCAAAGGCTGCCCGTATGGCAAGATCGAAAGCCTCACTAACGCCAGTAGTGACGAGAATTTCAGTCGCAGGATCATACTCGAGATTAAACATTACGTCCAAATAATGAGATATCTCCTGCCGCAGTTCGAGCAAACCGTAATTTGAAGTGTAACATGTTAACCCTTGTTCTAAGGCATAAATGGTCGCCTCGCGTATTTGCCAAGGCGTGATAAAGTCCGGCTCTCCGATACCTAACGAAATTACATCCTCTGTCTCGGAGACAACGTCGAAGAACTTCCGTATCCCTGACGGCGGTAACGACTCAACAATCCGATTAGACCTCTTCATGGCGAAACCGGCATTTTCTTGATGGTCGCTTCTTTTTCCATCATTTGACCCTGCTCCTTGTATTTTTTAAGTAGAAAATGCGTTCGGGTTTGCTTTACTCGATCCAACGTCGCAAGTTTTTCAGCGACGAATGCCGCTACTTCCTGCAGGTTGCTACCTTCTAAGACAACAAGGAGATCGTAGCTTCCCGAGAGAAGGTAGGTAGAGACAACCTGCGGGAATTTGTAAATCCGCTCGGCAACTGCGTCGAACCCTTTTCCCCTTTCAGGAGTCACCTGAACTTCAATAAAGGCGATTACATTATCTGACACAGCAGGCTTCCTCCTCCATTATCTAAGACAGGCTTTTAGGAGTCGAGAAAATTTATTACCCAATTGCCGACTAGGCAGTTATCATCAACATGCTGTAGCGATTCGAGTGCCTGCCACAGGAAGGAATCAGCCATGAGATGCTGCCTCACAAGCAACAATGACCGCGTGTACCCCCGTCGGTGTTCTGGGTGTCCCTGGAACGTCAAAGTTGTCGATCCATATTGTATTGTGCCATAGCGACAATCGTTATTCCCAGAAATGGGCGTTGCCTCTTCCGGCAGCCGAATCACTTGTTCTTGGTGGATGACAGGTATGGCGAAGTGGGCAACGGCAGGCTTCATCCACGAACGTGATTGATAAACTACGTCACGGGAGAGCCCGGCGCGCCATCCGCATGGCGATTTCCCTACTTCGCCACCTAACGTTGTCGCGATCAATTGATGACCGAAACAGAATCCCAGAAGCTTCTTTTTGGAGGAAATGATGTCGCACACAAACTGAGATAGCGGCGCCATCCATTCTTCTTGCTCCAGTACGCTTGCGCGGCTCCCGGTGATAATATATGCGTCGCATTCTCTGACGTTCTCCGGATAGATCTTAGCAGTGACATCATATCGACTGAAAGACAAATTATCTCTTGAATGGTTGAGCCAAGCTTCAAACATATCCGCGTAGCTGCCGAACTCACTTCGCAGTCCTTCTATTACCTTGTCTGCTTCTAGTATCCCAATTCGCATGGCAACTGAGCCCTTAAAAGTCGCCATTTTGAGGAATGTGAGGTACGCACTGCTTTCTCACTAGCCGACGCAGTGCGACGGCAAGATCGTAGCGAGGCTTTCGATCACGATGTCGAAACATTGCTGCCTGCTTTCCCGCCTGAGACTCGCAGGCGATGCGCAGCTCACCTTTTTCAAAACTGTCGATGATTGCAAAAAGACGCAGCATAGCCTTATGCAGGGATCGACAGTACAGATGCTCGTCATTGTCATGGGGATAAATAGGCGGCCTTACGACTTCTATGATATCTCCCTTGTCCAACTCTTTGGTCAATACATGCAACGTTGCCCCAATTTTCTCGTAATCCTTTTTATAATAAGCAAAGAAGATGCAGTGATTGCCGCGATAATCCGGCAGGAATCCTCCGTGGACGTTGATGATGAGCCCTGCACAGTCAATGATACTTTTTGGAACATACATGGTTCCCGAAACAATCGTGACATCAGGTCTCAATCGGTTGAGGATCTCTATTGTCTTCTTCGACCCAATCCACTCCACTTCGTACTTGGCCGGCGGTTGAACCCCGTTAATTAAAGGAGCGAAATATTTCTCCCGGTACTGACGCCGACCGGTTATTTTCTGACGTAGCGAGTGCCAACGTCTATAGAGCCACGTAACATAGTTCTTGGTTGCCCATAATCTCCGAAGCTGTTGCCGATTTGATTCAATGATTGCCCCGACGAGATTGAACCGACTGGCAAGCTGGGCGATCAAATAATTCTGTTGCGGATCATCGCAACAAAGACAGACAATCCGTAGTCGCGCCGTCGGGTCAGTGTTCTCAACCCGATAACTTTCTCCATCAAACAAAACCTTCATAGCTGCAGCGGGTCACCCATGTTGAGATAGAAGGAATGCAGTCGCTCAGGATTATACAGCTGATGCATCGGATGCGATCGTCCTTCAAAAGCTGCCAGAACTGCTTGAGCGACAGCTGGTGCTTGTGTGAAGCCACCCGTATTATGCCCTCCGGTGATGATAAGATAACCGCCAGATGCAGCCGGCATGATTTCAAAGATACCAAGCCCAGTCGGCGTCCATGGCCGAACACAATATTTCCTACTTTGTGCCAGTAGCCCGGAATTTTGAGCGTCTTCGTAGCCCCGCGGAAAAAAGCGGCGCGCGGTATCTTCGACTCCCCGGTACATGCTTTCAAGTTGATCAAGATCAATATTGGTCGGATTGACGCCGGTGTATCCGTAACCTGAGCCAATAATTAGAATGTCGTTGCCTGCGGCATCCTTCGCCACGGTGACATTCGCATCTTCAGTTATATGGCCTTTGCGAGCGATTTTCAGAGAATTGTTCAGTCTCGGTTCAAGATTTGGAATGACTAACCATGCGCCGAGCACTCCATGAACCTGGTTAGACGATCTCGTGCCTCGTAGAAGTTCATGCCCATAGGCACCTAAAGACATCAGGTAATGATCGGCTTCGATCCATCGATGCCTCGACTCTAGTCCCGTTACCTCACCGAAGCGGTTTCGCGAAATTGTTTCGATGTGTTCATCATATCGACAATCAACGCCATGTTCTTCGAGATATCCAATTAGATTTTTAACAAAGTTATGGATATTCAAAGTAAAACCAACCGTTTCCATGGCTCCGGCAATTACGTGGTTCGCATAGGCCTCCGCGAGCGCAGGGCAGACTTCAGCGACATCATCGCCGATAAATGCCCGCCGTAATGACTTTAATTTCGCGTGCCTGAGGAGTGATTGTTCAAACTGGACACGATCAGAATAAAGTCGGAAAATGTCGTGGTGTAGTTCGACATTGTGAAACAGCCGAGGCTCTGCTTCGATGAGCTGGTACCAGAAAGGACCGGCTTCCGCGTTGAATTTAAGGATGTCGTCGTTGAATACCTTTGCCAGCCAGGGAGTGACTATCTCGTATTCACGAATCCATTTTGATTCTAATTCCGAATCTCTGTCTGCTCTTATATCCCAGCCACATTCAGATACTGTTCGTCTAAAAAGACTGTTGGCATCGGCATCCTGGACTATTTTGTCATTGTAATTATCCGCCTCGCTTAGCGCGAACATCCGTGCATTCTCCCCACCGCGGGTACAACCATATCTCGACCAGTGCTGGGAATCCCGCGGATCTGGCGAGGCGTCGAGAATCGTGACTTTATAATCACTTTTACTGAGATAATATGCGGAAATAAGATTGACGATTCCGCCTCCCACGATTATAACTGACCTCAGCTTTTTCTGCGGGACTCTGTACAGTGTCGTTGCTGAAGCTAGTTCTACTCTGTTTAAATTCTCCGCGATAATAAAAGGCTGCATTTCACCTTCGGGACTCATTAAAGTTTCACAGATGTAAATAGGGACTCCTGCAATTTCACCCTTCACGTCGCCATCGCTCTTGCGCAGATACACGAGACTTACGTTCTTGCTCCGCATGGCAATTTTCCAGCTGGCAAGGACATCCTCATCCGGCAATTCGTCCACGACCAGAACGTCCGGCTGTAGTAACAACAAAGCGTGAGACAGAAACCTTTTACCTTTCCTAGCCAGGTCCGGCCGATAGATTATGTTGTCGGCGAGGATTGATGGTAAGACAGCAGAATCAAATGAACATGCCGCTAGTATCTTCATGTCTCCCTCAGAATTGACACGCACCAAACTATTTGTCCGCGAATGATATTGGAGAAGCGACCGTGAATTTCACTCGGGTGTTCGTTGACATAAACCAAAACGCTAATGACAAACTGCCAATTACCTGCGAAGCTGCAATCGCCCACCAGATGCCCGGCGCCCCCCATCCGATAACCACACTGAATACGTATGCGAGCGGCATTCTGATCCCCCAACCCGCAATCACTGCAACAAGCATCGGCACCAAGGATCTGGACGCACCTTGAAAAGCACCCTCGAAGACCTGCTGACATGATTCTAAAAGCAGCCCCGGCAGCAGAATTCGTAAGCAGGTCACGAACACCGCCGCGCCTTCACTTTCTAATCCGAATGCTTCCGCAACATATTCCGCGTAGACAAATAGAAGTGAAGCTACAGTTCCGATGATTGCAACGACAAGTTTAAGTGACATCGTTGTCGCGTTGCGAGCTCGTACTGACATTCCTGCCCCTAAATTCTGGCCGACAAAGGTACGTAGTGCAGCTCGAATACCAAACGCCGGTATCTGCAAACTTTGGCCTATGCGCTGCACAACGCCATACGCAGCAACCGGATAGGTTCCTAGTATGGCGATGATGCGTAAAATGATGACCCGCGCGGACCGTTCCAGAAGAGATTGAACCGATATCGGCCATGACAGATGCAAGGCCGCTCGGATAATTTTAGGCCTAGGAATGAGGTGAGATGGCGATATTTGTAATCGTGAATATCCCGAAGCGAGACATACGATAAGAAATGATGAGCCGGCAATTCTCCCGACTCCTAGTGAGTAAATCACACCCACAATACCGATCGATTCAATGCCGAACGCTCCAATAGTTAACAATGGCATCCCTAGTATTCCAATACCCGTAGCTACCGCTATTCCCATAAGTGCCAGACCGGATTCGCCGGCACCCCGCACCAGATGAGCCAGTGCGAAATTGAGATCCACAAGTCCGAAAATAATAAACCCAGCATGAAGGTAATGTGTGCCTTGCTCGATGACCTTTGGGTCGGATGAAAACAGATGCATGAAAGCGGCCGAAAAGATGTATCCAATCGAGGTAATGCACAATGAGTACGCAACCGTAATCGCAAGAATTTGCCCCGCTACGGATGACGCCCCATGCCAATCGCCGGCACCTACATACCGTGCCAGTAAGGTTTGTCCCGCGACACGAACTCCTTGTCCGATCGCGCGTAAAGATAAGAGCGTGACGGACCCTATGGACATCGCAGCGAGATATTCATGGCCGAGATGACCGATCCAAAATGCCTCGGCCAGCCGCTCCGAGCTGAGGAGGATTTCTTCGGTACAGGCCGGGATACCGAGACGGAGCACCTCTGCTTTAATAGAGCCCGTCGTCACGCTATTTTTTTGAGAGTCGCCCATAATGTCGTAAGAGGCGTTACAGTCTAGTTTTCGCCGAGCGGCACAAACATCCGCGGCTTTCCTCCAGGCGACGGGGGGATGTGGTCGACATATTCCAAATCAACGTCGATTCGCTCGCCGTAAAGCAGGTCTCTCAGCGTTTGACGAATGTTACTTTCGTCTTTAGCAGTAAAGGGAATTCTTGGATTCATCAGAAGCCGCAATTTGTTGAGGGATTCCTGTCGGATTTGGAACTGCAGAACCTTGAGGCGCAGATCAAGCCTGAATTGCAGCTCATTATGAATATAAATAACCTTTACTGCCTTTCCGCTGGGCAATTTAACCTCATGCCCTCGCCGTCCATAAAACTCGAAAAGAGGGAGCGTTCTGCCGCACGGACACTTCTCAGGAATGAGTCTGCCAGTATCCAGGATTCCGTACCGGATTATCGGTGTCACGGTGTGATCTAGTGCGGTGACGACCAGTTCGCCCTCCTCACCCGGCGGGACGGGATTCCCCTCATCATCTAGTATTTCGAGCAGCAAGCGTTCCGCGTTGAGATGAAAGAATCCCATGTTCTCCGGACATTCAAAGCCGATGAGGCTAGCCCCATTACTGCTTAACAAGTTGAGAACCGGAGCATTCAGGGTACGTTCGACAAAGATTCGGTCATCTTTCGTAATTCCGTCAGACGCGAGACGAACAGCCAAGAGGGGTAGCGTTACGTTATCCTCGGCAGCGAGCTGAGCGAAGGTTTTAATTAACGAAGCATAGCCGGCTAGTAACGCCGGGCCAGCTTCGACAATCTTGTCGTAGATTTGCCGGCGCACCGAAGGGCGCTGGAGGTCGTATGGAGAGAGCGGATGAAATGTGTAAGAGGTGAAATCTGGGTCAAAAACATGCCTGTCGCCGGGAAGCGCTAAGGCGACAAAGAATTTCCTCTGTAGCAATTCGGAAAGCGATATCTTGTCGAAAGCGGGGTGCCTGAAACGGTAGATAAGCGCGGATACAATGACTTGCATCTGGTCGAACATCAATTTCATTGGAAGACCACCAGTGCCACTCGTATAGCGCGTGAACATCTGTCGGCGTTCGGTTTCTTGATTGAGCACATAAATCTTTTCACCGAGCCCGACGATTGTTTTTCGGCGCATAACTGGCAAACGTCTTATGACATCCGTCGAATGGATAGCATTTAGGTTCAATCCATACCTGTTAAAGTGATTAGCCCAGAATTCCGAAGTCTCAGAAATGGATCGAAGAAGCTTTTTCAATCGCTCGACGCGGATTCGCTCGATGACTTCAGCAGACCAGTATTGCGACTCGCGTAGCAGCTCGATGTACGACAAAGATTCGATGAAGGCTTGGTTACTGCGCAATTTTCCCAACTGAATGTCCGTCGGAAAGCAGCGCTCGGGAGAAATCACATTCTGGATTCTTTCTTCGATATTCATAAAACCTCCAGCCTTAGAATTACCTTTCGCGCAGAATTACACCCAACCTCCCATTGGTTATTGGATAATAGGTCTATTTTCTTTACGTAAAAGTGGCAGTTTAAAGAAAATGAGGCATAACAGTTTACCTCCTCGACAATTGGAAGTGATAGGCGGGTAACAGGGAACGATGTGGTACTCTGGGTAAGGTGACGAAGTGCTATAGAAGAGGCACGTCTCTCGACAAGTCAGTCATTCCCATGCTGATCAAATTTGGCCAAAAGATTATGCAATGATAATCCGCTCGCTCCCGACCAATAAAACACGCAAGTTGGTTGAACTTGCTGTTCAAGTTTACCGATGGCTGTAACCGAAGGTTGAAGTTGGGGCAGCGGCCTAGGCGAGCAAAGTAGTCGCGCGTTGGCGGATCGTTGCTTCGATCTGCGTTTTGTAGATGCTTAATAGAAAAGGGCCTGTACCGTCTAAGATAACGTCGGCGTCATTAACAGTAAGCGTTCCCGCAACTGGAAAGCCCATGGCAGAAAAGCTAAACGTTCCAACATATCCATTCCAGTTCTCATGTACGTTCGTAATCTTATCCGAGTATTGCTGTCTTACCCCATCCAGCAAGTGTTTAATTCTTGATAATGCTTCTTCCCGAGATAGATGATGCGGTACTACAAGATTCAATTGTGCCATATGGGTGAGTCGTATAGTTCGAAGTAATAACCTTTGTCAACATCGGCCTAGATATAAAAAAGGCAAGCTTATGGAGCTTGCCTTTTTTTATGTTGCGAAGGAGCACTAAAGCAACGTCCCCGCAAACCGCTCCATCTCGATCCTCTGCAGCGGCGCCAAGCCCTGCGCGGCGCTCGTGAAGGCGTTGATCACGCCAAAGAGGTTCCGCTCCGGCTCCGCGAGGTAGCTCGAGACCGATTCATCGGTGAACTTCTGCGAAAGGACTCTTTCTTCCGCCAGCCGGCGGATTACCTCAACGGGATCTTCAATTGGCTGGTCACGCGCTTTTAGAAACCGGTCCAAGATTGAGCTCGCCACGCGGAAACCGTCGCTTATCGCAGTCGCCATGCGCCGCGTGAGTTCGTAGGCTGTGAGGTGGATATGAGCATGCTTGAAACTTTTCTCCTGCGCCACGATCAGATCGTTCGTGCAGGGTTTCCGGAATACGAACGGCTCAACGGAGACGCTACCCATACCAACCTCCGAGTTGCCGATCATGATGCCGGCTTTCAAGCCAGAGCCGCGATCCACGAGCTCTTCCGAGATGATTTTTAGAAAGAAATTCGTTTCCTCAAGGACAAAGTCTTTCATAACGAGGCCAGTGTCTGTGAGAAGATTCTGCGCCGTCTCTGCGATCTCCGCGTTGTTATACGCGATGTAGTCCCCCGACAGGAATGCCCGAATCCATTGTCCTTTGCCACGAAGAAAGAATGAATGCTCGTTGTGACGCTTCAGGTCGAAGTTCGCGACGAGCGCCTTCATTTCGTCCGGCAAACGGCGATAATACCTTACCGGGATTTCGAGCTTGTGGCACAACTGAGCTATCGCCAGCTCCGACAGTGAATAAACGTCGGCCGTGTCTTCACACGCCGGCACCCGCAGCTTTCCAGCTAAAGAGATGAGGAGTTGAGAGCCGGAGATTTTCCGGTCCCACTTATTCTGATCGTCAAGAGCGATTTGCTCTTCGACTGAATTCCAATCCATACGCTTAGTCCTCCTTTCAAGGAACTAAGCAGATCTTAACGAGGAGGCATGTAGATATAAAAGAAGTGAATGTTTGCCGTGGTTAACAAACGTCACCTTTGAGTAAAAGCAGGATTGATTGATATATGGTGTCTAAGACGCGATCAAAGGAATAGAGAAAGATTGCACGGAACCAAAGCTATCGATAGCAGTCGAACTTTTGCAGATAATTTTGGATCTCCACATATAGTTCCTTCAGTTGTTTTCCGAATGCCGAGATCTCTTCCGCGCTAGCTCTGGCTGTAAATTTGAGCAGGGCGTCCTGAAAATCGTCGATTGGCATGATATCGTCCTCGACGGTAATTTTCCGGTCCATAACGCGTCCTCCAGTTTGGAAACCACGCGACCCCGTTTATCCTCATTGCTGATTGTAAAATAGTCACCCATCCCTGTCAATACTTTAAGCACAAATTATGTATAATTATGTTAAATATTGGACTTAGAGTCCATTTGGCATCCGGGTTGCTTAAATGTTATGAAATATGCGTTTTGGGCTACGGCTTCGTGCCTACAAAGATAAGCGAAGAGGGAAGATAAAACTCTCGTAAGAGACTTGGGTGGGCCTTCAGCACTTCGAGTGGCGGTTTGGGCTCGTACATATCTTTAACTATAAAACCGGCTGAATTTAAGGCTTTAAAGTAGTCGCAAATCGGAAAGTGATAGCGAGCCGCTAAAAGTACATCGCCGTCGGTAGTTCTCAGCTCTCTGCGAACCATCTGCCCGCTGCCAAAATAATTTGTGAGACTGTCGATATCTCTAAACCATGCTGATGGCTCGGCTAAAAAGCTATCCAAAGGATGCGGAATCTGTACTAAAGCAACACCGCCTGTCTTAAGCACGGTATGCATTTGTCGGAATACGCGTAGCAGCTCCTTCTTGTCCTTCATACAACAGACAGCAAAAGCACCCAAGCACAAATCGATACTTTCGGGCTTTATAAACTTTGACATTGTGAGCATATCGCCCTCGACATACTCAACATTTTTGAATTCAACTGACCTCTGCCGAGCCTCTAAGAGCATTTGATGCGAAATATCAAGACCAACAACTTTCATTGCAAAACTACTTGTCAATCTCGAAAGATTTCCGTCCCCGCAGCCACAATCTAAAATTATACCTTGTGCGCCAAATCTACGCGCTAATTGTACTATGAGTGAACCGCTTATTAAATCATCACGGACTTTAGGGCAATCACGTCCCCATTTTGGGGCCACTTTATCATAAAGTATCTGAATGTTAGTTTTTCTATGGCGAGGCCGCACCCACACAGAATGATGTTTCCTTTTCAGAGACATTAGGACGAAGGTGATCTAAAAATGAAATGGAGAGAAGTTTGTATGGTGATCATAAACATCAATACGTTCAGCGCGCTTCAAAATACCCACTACATAATAAGTAATAGGAGTTGCGAGTACTTCATAAACAACTTTAGCTAAATAGAGACTCACAATAACATTCAATAGGATGGCACTTGGTACAATTCCCACAAATGCAATTGATGCGAATACGATTGAATCCACACCTTGACCAACGATTGTAGAACCAATTGTTCTCATCCACAGATGGCGCCCTTTTGTCAATATTTTCATTTTTGCCAAGACATACGAGTTGACAAATTCACCGGCCCAATAGGCAAGGATGCTTCCGGTTACAATTCGGGGCACAAATCCAAGGATCGCCTCAAATGCTTGCTGTTGAGCCCATCCCGGGGCTGGAGGTAAATATTCGACAATGGCAAAGGTCACAGACATCAGCGAAGCTGCCGCAAAACCTGTCCATATAATACGACGGGTGCGCGAGTAGCCATAAACCTCCGTTAGGATATCGCCAAAGATATAGGAAACGGGAAAGATTATAATAGCACCAGGAAAAACAAACGGGCCTATGGAAATTAACTTAGTCGCGGCAATTTGAGAGATGAGATAGACGGCAACGAACAATACCGCGACAATATCAAAATATTTCGGTTCATTTGTATTCATAGTCTATAAATCGATCCCATGGCCACGTTCTGAATTCATACCTGCCTCGATCGTAAATCCGATTTGCTTTTATTGGGATAGATACGCCTGATCTCATCTGTAACTAAAGGCTCTTGTACATTTAGCTGTAGCCGCAGCTTGGCTAAAAATTCATGTAATCTTACTGCTTCCGAAGGATGCATTGTGTAAAATCGCTGCGCTTTACCATAGACTGGCTTAGTGCCACAACCATACAGATCGTCTGCACCGACAATGTATATAGCAAAGCTCGCGAGAAATAATTCGCGGGGAAGCAACGTACATTCTAAATAGCGTTGTAATTGTGTGTCATTTAAGTTGGCTTCCTGTTTGAGCCTTCGGAGGAATTGTAGGAATGAGGTGTTGTGCTCGGTAAAGTAGCGGTAAGAAATATGTCTTTTAACGATATTATTTTTGACAACTTCGAACCAATCCTTGTCCGGGTCTAAAATATGGCGGCTAAAAACCCACAACTCTTTAAAATCCAGCTGCCGCTGTATCTCCAATTCCTCCCGTTCTGACCTATCCGTATCAAGTCCAGCAGCTTCAAGGAATTTGTCACATTCTGGAGGCCAAATTTCCACTGCCTTTATTAGATACCAGACCTGTTCACGCGTCAGCCGCCGTCCAGATTTTCCTCGAGTACCTCGCTCCAACATCGCAATATACGACGCTGAAAGCTTCAAGTCTTTGTTAGCTATCTCTTGCTGACTTAGTTTCTTATTTTCGCGATGCTGACGTAAAATAAGCCCAAATGATGGCGTCAACACTTCCTAAACCTCCAGTTTCTAGGGTATCATGGCGTATAACATTACGTCAAATTAGTAAAAGTTTTATCACATTCCTACACCATGTGTGAAGGTCAAGGTGTCGATTTGCCCAGCCAATATAACCGAATTTATACAATATCTTTCGCCATCATCCCCAACGCCACGGCATCAAACATATTCGAGTGATACCGGCTCTTCCATTTCCGATCCTGCCCTAAGTAAACTCGCAGCTCCGGATACCTCTGGACGACTGCTCTTGCCAGCTCATCCTTCTTTGCCCAACCATTCCCGCACACCGCTTTCTTAACCACGCTTGGCGCGAATGCTTTAACGATTAATCCCTTTCGTTTTCCGACCGCGATAATCTCGTCGGCAAAGACATTCAGCAGGGCCGAGTTGCGGTTGTTCGCGAAAAATGTCTTCTCCACAACCATGACGTCGGGGGCAAAATCATTGATGAGCTGCAGTATGATCTTCCGTCCTTCCCAAAGTTTCTCTTGCGGCGAGCCGTTGCTCGTTATTGTTTTAACACCGTGATAAACAATCCGTCCGTTCTCTAGTAGAGCCACTCCCATTGCACGTGTACCTGGATCGATCGCGAGCACACGAGTCCTAAGTTTAGACATGATTTGATGAATTGATTCCTATGGCTGATAATCCGTCCTTTCGTCTTCGATCTTTGAAAGAAAAGTAAGTGAGCCCGAGCGCCGCGGCATCGAAAACCGCCATGCTGTAATTCTCGCTCATCCAGGGGAAACGATGGCGCGGCAACCTTGGACGGAGCTCAGGCAGCCGCTCAGCTGTCCTCGCGGCGATCTGCTCTTTGGTCGCTCGCCCTGAATCACTAAAGGTTCGCCTGATTTGGCTCTTAGCAAATCTCCGTACTTTTACATCTCGTTCAGAAGCACGATTCGCGATCAGCTCAATCAATTCGTGAACCCGCTGCGATCGCGGCGATCTGCCTTTCCGTAGCTCCTCGAGGATTAAATAATCTGGTCGGTAAATTTCGATCAGCTCCGAAACGAGAACAAGGCAGCGGCTGTTCTTATCATCCTGGCCAGCGATTCGGACACCCCAATCGATAAGTGAGTCTACACCTTCCATCACCGCAAATCCGAATCCGTTGGGTGTCGGATCAATGGCCAAGACTCGTGTGACATCACCGCCCGGCATATTGATTGTTTTTGTCGGACCCATGTCTTGGCCCGGAAATAGCTCTGAGAGCCTGCAGCTTCCGCGCCGTAGCGGCATCGGGGTTATCTGCGTTTATTTTCCGGGCCAGGAGACGGGCCCGCCTAGATACGCGTTGCTGGACATTTTGAAAGCTCCCGGCGAATAGATCCGGTAGAGGACGGTTAAAGAGCGCCGCGTAAGCCAAGGCGGTTCTGAAATTAGGCTCGCGTGAAAAACGTTCGTAACGGGATATCTTAGAGCCGTTCTTGCAACCCAAGAGATAGGCGACTTCATCTTGAGAGAGATAGGAACGTTTTCGGAACGCGCGAAGATAGTTCGGGAGTTTGTGAGAGGACATGAAATAGGGATTACGGTTACAAAGTCGCCGAGACTTTGTAACTTCACCCTAAAGGAGCCGTGAATATTAAAAAGAAGTAGAAACTTGCCGAAAGCGGCAAGAAACATGAAAAAAAGAAAATGCTGAGCCTTTTAGACTCAGCACACAATTTAATTGTAGCGAAGAAATCAAGAGCAGGTCAGTCCCGAAAGTGGAAAGTCTGGGGAGAGACTGGGAATATATCGAATACTCCGCTTCTTACAAGCCTTTGATTCTAATTCTGCGGAACGCCACTCTCCAATTGAGGTTCGGATAACATTGTAGACCGATATAGCTCGGCGCATTCGGAGCGCTTGGAAGGCCGCGGCCGCTATAAGGGTTGTCGAAGACACAAACCTGATCGCCATTCAGAAAAATCGTGTACCGCTGGTCTTCGACATGGATTTCGTACTCGTTCCATTGGCCGGCCGGACGAGCCGGCTTCAAAGAAAGAATTTCATTATCTTCACGGCCGTCTTCGCGATAAATAGCGCCGGTTTTGTGTATACCTCGTCCGTCCGGCCTACCAAATTCGTCAATCTGCACCTCGAATCCGAATCGGACGCCGACGTACGCTGTGTTGTCGTAATTCTTACTCTCCGGGTTAGGAAAACGCACGAAGACCCCGGAGTTGGCGTCGTCCTGCCAGCGAAGCCATTCCAGCTTCAAAATGAAATTCGCCGGTGTTGCTTTACGATACCAGAGCATGCCCAGATCATTGCCTGCTGCCGATTCAAGCGTCCCGTTAATGAGACGAAATTTACCTGGATTGTCCCTCCCTGGCTGGTTTTTGATGGTGCTCATCAGCCAGTTGCTTGCATCGATGCCATCAAACAAAACCTCAAAGCCATCAGTGGCGGTATAGGGTTTTGGGATCGCCAGGTGATCGCCGAGGCGTCGCGCAAGTGCGATGCCGGTCAACATCGGGTTCGGTGAACCGACGGTGGGCAGAAGAGCCGGCCCGGCGACATAGGCATTCGCGATATGCCTAAACTTGCAATTTGTATCCGTAACGGAATGCGGCGCGTCGCCCATCCACAATGTTCCCGTTTCGTGATGTGTGGTTCCAAGATCATCGCGAGCTGGAGTGGAAATCTTAGGTAGTGTGGTGCCGGAGAAGATTTTCGCCACGTCCTGTGCTGTGCGATCCATCGCGTCCCATAGTTCCGCGTCGCGCTGCAGCTTGGGATTGCCATCCAGGAGATTTGTCGCTCGTGGGTCATCGATGTTAACAAAGACACGTTGTGTGCCGGTCTCTGGCTCGATCTCGCTATCAGGTTTAACAATATTGCGGGGATTTTGTGACTGCGTCTCGCCAATGCCACGGATCGTAATAGCAATATGAGTATCGGGAATCGCCGGGTTTAAATGTGCCTGGAGCGTATCGATGTCAGGAATTTTCTTGAAGAGTTCGGCTTCAGATCCGACTCCTCTTTGGCCGCCACTGGCAGTGATTTGCAGGTGAAAATGACCTACTCCGGTGACGTTTCCATTGTTATCTTTAAATTCATGGCGCCCTTTCACAAACAGAGCGGCAACTTGAATACCTTTGAGACCCGCAGGAACTCCGGTTGCTTCCCGAGGAATGGTAATGTTGAGGTTCGACCGAAGATGAACCATGAGATTGTTGCCGATTCGAGCGTACGCATCGCCGGGAATGCCCTGAAACGAGTTGAGAGCGATCCGCGTGCTCTCAACCGTTGCCAATGCCAGGATGACTCTGCCACCTGTGGCGATCGGGACAACTCCTTGGTTTGTCTCCACTGCCGTGACACGCAATTCCGAACCCTCCGGCACCGTTACCAAGCGATTCACATGACAGCGAGGCACAACCATGAGGCGCTTAAATATATCATCCCCGACACCATTGATAATCGTAGACTCCTCATACGCTTCGCGCGCTGCTTTGATTAATAACTGTACGGAACTAAATTTATTAAACGGGAAAAAACCAGCATGCCCCGACTGACCCTGGACGGCGAGCGGCGCTTCTAGCTTTAATTCCGCTTTCATCTTCGCTGCCGTAGGTAGAGTTCCATTAGGATCTAGCCCCAACAGCCGCGCGAGGTCCTGGGGCGAAGGAGGCGTGTCAGCATAACGCACGGCGGGATGATCTAGGAGCGATGCCGAAGTGGGGTCAATCGCGTCAGTAACGCTGTTGATCCCCTCGAACAATTTCTTGCGTAGCGCCAGCTGTAATTCGCCGAAAATAAAGTCGTTCGTTTCGGTCACGCCGATCTGGGCGCTTGCCTCCTTAAAATATCCATTTCGTAGATCCCCTACTACGGATGCCGGCCATCCATCGGCCTGCGCCATTTCAGCGTCGAGCAATTCCGGTGACCAGCCACCCCAATATAGGGAACGACCTCCGATGCAGTAGGCCAATCCGGGAAATTTCTGGTTGGAATGCCAAGGTAATCCCCAAACCTCTTTCATTGGCATGTCCCAGCCAAAATTATTAGCATCCCGCAAATCTTTGATGCTCGTTTTGTCAGGGACATCGATTCGCGTTAGCGGAAGATTCTGTTGATGTTCAGGGAGTAGCAGAGGCCCTCCTTCAAGAACTAAGATGCGATGCTGTAGCGACTTGTCCCTAAACCACATATGCTCGGCAATGGCAGAACCGAATGTTCCACCTCCGATCACAATGAGATCGAAATCGCGTGCGTCCAGGCGAGTGGAGCCTTGAGGATTCAGTGCCGAACGTGGGGCGCTGCGAAGTGCTTCATCGAGACCGTTGCATATAAACCTTCCAAGAGTATCACGTGTGAAATCGGTAACCCATGGATTAGGATTAGTGGCCATAGCACACCCTCTTTCATTTAGGTCATCAAAAGTTGCCGCCTCTGTTAGCTCAGGTACACATGGTCAAAAGGTTGCCAGCCGCCATCAACCTCAACCGGCTCGGAATTTCCTTCCTGATTAATCTGCAAAACAATGATGCGCCGGTTCCGAGGTGGGTTCTGCAACGTCGGATCCATTTCAGCGATATCAAACTTGTAATAATGAAATACTTGCTTACCAGGTCTTAAACGGCCCTGCTTGATTTGAATTATGGCCTCATCGGTAGACAGGCGTTGGGTAATAGATTCGATGCATGTCTTAAGCAGTTCTGCGTATCTGTTTTGAGCCATGGCAGTTTACCTCCCGGCGGTAATTTTGAGAGTCTTTTTCTATGGCGTTCTATGTTATTTGTCAATGAACCACTTTGCTGGCTTCATAAGGGTTTGTTCAGAAGATAATTGAACAATGCCCCGCGGCTCTTCTTGATCTTAGTGTCCGGTACTCCCATCACTCTCTCTAATATCTTTCGCAATAGGGGTTCGGGATACTTAGTTGAGCACGATATATAAAACGGAAGTCCCTCTCGATCCTGTAGCGTTAGCGCCAGTTCCAGGCCGAGGTCCTCTTCACGGGTTCTTGGTGCCCATTTTCCCGCATTAGAACCGCGATCCTCCTTATCGATATCGATACTTATTAATCTATTTTTCGATGATCGATTCGATGTGCTGCGTCTGTCGTTCATGAAATGACGGTAGAGCGAAAAGTGGTCGCGTCCAAGAATGGAAGAGTTGGCGAGAGTGGCAAGAAAGACACTCTTGGTGGGGAAAATGATTATCGTAATCTGGAATCGTGGACAAAGCCTCAGACATAAAGATAAACGATCTTTATCCCGACCTCAGCATAGACGGACTCAAGCAAGCCAAAGATAATCTTGACCTCTACTTACAGCATACGCTGCGCATGTTTGAACGGATCCGAAAAGATGCCAAAGCATCCGCTCGACTGGCAGCTTTGACAAGTGCGGCAATAGCACTCTACGATACAGAACAAAAGGTCGATTGTTCCTCTAAAACTCATTCCTAGAACATCAAGAAGCGGTTTTTTGCCTATATCCGTGTCTCCACGGCGAAGCAGGGAGAAAAAGGCGTCTCGCTGCAGGAACAGCGCGACGCTATCATCCGCTACGCGCAAAGATTCGGCCTCGAGATTATCGAGTGGTTTGAAGAGCGGGTCACGGCAGCAAAAAGAGGACGGCCGGCATTCAATCGGATGCTGAGGCATCTTCAGCATGGGAAGGCCGATGGCGTTATCATCCACAAGATTGACCGAAGCGCCCGGAACCTTAAGGACTGGGCGGATCTGGGTGAACTTATCGACCAAGGGATAGACGTTCACTTCGCGAACGAAAGCCTCGACCTGCACTCCCGTGGCGGCAGACTATCAGCCGATATTCAAGCAGTAGTAGCCTCCGATTACATCCGCAATCTCCGCGAGGAAACCCGAAAGGGATTCTATGGCCGCATTAAGCAGGGGCTTTACCCTCTGCCGGCGCCGATCGGATATCTCGACAGAGGAAAAGGAAAAGTAAAAGAGCCGGATCCAATAAAAGCTCCGCTCGTCACAAAAGCCTTCGAACTGTACGCGGGCGGAGAGTTCAATTTGCAGCGGCTCGGTGATGAACTTTACGGTCTTGGGCTCCGCAACCGAAATGGCAGAAGGATTAGTCTCAATGGCCTCTCATGGATGCTAAACAATCCATTTTACATCGGCCTTATTCGCCTCAAGCGGACAGGAGAGACCTTTCCAGGCTCGCACGACCCGCTGATCTCGAAATTGCTGTTTGACCGAGTTCAAAGGATTCTGGACGGCAAGACAAACGCCTTCGGATGGCGGCATACGTTTACGTACCGCCGGTTACTCAAATGCAAGCATTGCGGCCTGACGCTCATCGGTGAAGTTCAGAAAGGCCATAAGTACTACCGATGTCACACTCCCGGTTGTCCTACAAAGTGCGTCCGCGAAGAGGTGGTCGAGTATTCAGTTTTGGATTTGCTCTCAAAGATTCAGCTGAATGAAAAGGAGATCGCATACCTAGAGCAAAGGACAGAGCGCGTAAAGAAGAACTGGGAAAGCGGCAGAGAGGATCTGCTGAAATCAATCACTTTACGTATCGCACAGCTCCGGGACCGATTGAGCCGGCTGACTGATGCGTTCATTGATCGAGCGATTGAAAAGGATATTTATGAGGAACGAAAAGCGGCACTCCTAATGGAACGTAAAGACCTTGAAGAAATAGTCTCGCAAATCAAAGATGGCAATAGGTCAATTCCCAACGAGCTCGCAAAGTTCCTCGAACTCCAAAAAGGCTTGTCCTTGCAGTACGAAATGGCGCTATCAGAAGAAAGGCGCGATTTGCTGAAACTTCTCACCTCGAACCGACGGGTAAATGGAAAAAGTGTAGAATTTGAACTGGTTTTGCCGTTTAACCTGATCGCAAACCGGCCTAAATTTTCAAACAGTGCCCCGTTACGAGACGGAGATCGAACTCTAGATCCCCTCTTCGACAAGCTGGTCAAACACTTCGAGGAGAAGCTCGCAGCCGAAGACAAAGGATATAGGTTAGACAATTAGATTGTAGTACCAGATTGCCTGGTTTGAAAGCCCACGGAAAGGCGGGTGGATTTGGCGTTGGCACAAACTTAAAATGAGCCGTTTAAAAGAATGACTATTAAAATCAAAACTACTCCGATGTACAGCAGCGCATAGTTAGTTTGAATGAATTTTCCGTCGCCACCTTTCAATCCAGAGTTTTTCCATCTTTCAGGATATACAGATTCCTCAGAAGAACCAGAAAAGTTTTTATCGAACAGGCCCAATATATCTTCAATACGAGCAACGACCTGCTGTTGAGATCTGAATCCTTTGGCTAAGTCACTAAGATATGCGAATCTCACTACTGCAAAGGCAATTAACACGAAAAATGAGAAAAGAATCTTCTGTTCGCAGGTTAGAATATTTTTACTCTGAATTAACCATCCACCAGCGCCGAGCAGAATGCCAAGCGACCATAGGCTGACGTTCTGCATACGCTCTCTTATCGTGTGCAAAACACGATATCTTTCTTCAAGAGCCTGTAATAAAATTTGAATTTTCGTTTCGGGACTAAGATCAAATTTACTCATAACCTAAGAAGTTCCATAGTTTAAACATAAAATCTCTGCCTTGTTGTGGAGTTTTACTCGTATTTCCTCGGAACAACCACTTCAGATCGCTAACTTCCGCATAATTATTGGCCTTCTCCGCATTACCCATGTCATTCCATATTCTGGAAATTACTTTCCGTGTGCCTTCAGCATAAGTGCGCTGATTGAAACAATCATCGTCAACGTTCCAGACAAGACTTTCTAAAAAGAACGAGGACATAGCGTCGCTACCGATTAAACCCGCATCTACCATCTGATTACGGGCGTGTTTCATGATTCGAACTACTGATTTATACATGCGCCCTGTTCGTTCATTTTTTGCTACTCCATTATTGTAATGCTGTTCGGGAAAACTATAAATTCTAGACCCGTTGTCAGTTTCAAACTCAATCCCGGTGTTGCTTACGTTATAAGGTCCAGCATAACGACGGTGCTCAAAACACGGAACTACATCTGCGTTAACCCTCTGAGATCCCTCTTCTATCAGTACGCATTTGTTTTTACGCTGTACATCTCCAAAACTGAACTCCGACTGCAATGCCGCCACTGCATCATTTTTGAATTGGGCGAAGCTATATTGTGATGCTGTAAAATTCTGCCAAAAGGTAGTTTTCTCAGAATCGGATAAGAACGCTACATCTGGAAAGTAATAGTTATTGTGACAAACAACAATATCCACATCGCTGTCGCGCCTCACATTTGTCCTATTCTTATAAGAGCCTTGTAAGAAAATGCTCACCTCGTTCCCAAATTTTGCGCGTAGTGCTCTGGTCACTCTACTAACAGTATTTGAACATTTAGTTTCTTCCGTCTCACTTGGTGGCTTTGCCCACGTCGCAAGTTGATCTTCTGTGAAATTCATAGGCTTAGTCTCGGACGCCCTATATAATCTGTCAAATGGCCGACAAAAACAACAAAAAGGATTCAGATCCAAAGCTCCGCGAGTTGTATCCGGACCTCTCTGATGCCGAGCTACTCGAAGCCGAATATAATCTGGATCGCTATTTAGAGCACACGCTCCGCATGTACGAGCGGATTAAGAATGATCCGGTAGAGTACGCGCGATTTGAGCAGTTGCTTGCGGAGAAGAAGAAGCAGAATCCCGATCAACCAGCTTCTTCGGCGTAAGGGTAATCTTATTACCCTCGGCGCCGGCTTCGAGCAGCTCGCCCAATTCTAGGCTGAGACATTCCCGCAGTTCTGCGGGGATGGTGACTTGGTATTTTTGTTTGATTCTCACAAGTGCCATAGCCCCAGAGTAGGATTTTCAAACTAGAAGAAAAGAAGGAAAGATTTGTCGTCGGCAGCAAGAAAAAAGACCACAGCTATGCCGTGGTCTTAAAGTTCAATGGGGAGGACCAGCCTCATGGCCCTCACCGGTAGTGCGAGCGGATTAACGTACGCTCTATTAACGCTGGCATTCACCACTGTGGCTAAGAGGCCGCGCCACAGCTTCATCCCGCCTCTACGGGAAGGTCTGCCAGATGAAACTTTTCTTCGGGGTTTGAAACGACGACTGCTCCAGCAGTCTGGTGTTTACTGAGGAACACCACCCGAAGGGATAAGAGCTTTCGTCGAGGGCTCTGCGCTTACCCACGCAGGATAGAACCGCGCTCGACTTTTTATTACACCGGCTCACCTAAACTCAAGTGAGGCAGGCGGCTGTTGGATCTGGAGCTCCAACAACAAACTATGTGATCGAAAACGAAGCGAGAGGCCGATCGGGATCGAAATGCTTCTTGTCGAAGACTTCGATAATGGGATGATGGACTTCCCGGACATTGCCGCCGCGAGTTCTCTTGATCGCATACTCTTCTTCGGTCCGAATAACATAATGTTTTCCAACTGCTTCGCGCAGCAGAGAAGCTAATCGAATAGTATTTTTTGCTTCTTTCGATTGCTTCAGGCAACGATTGCAAATGCGATTATGAATCACGATACGCCTCCCTTCAGGACTTAGTTACCAAAGTACGGAAAGCATTATAGCAAATACCCTATATTTGTCAAGTATTGAATAGAATTTACCAAATATAATGAAAACGTCCTCTTCAGAACTAACGCTATCCGAGTGGAAAGTTAGAAAGTTAAACTGTGCCCCGTCACGAGACGGAGATCGAACTCTAGATCCCCTCTTCGACAAGCTGGTCAAACACTTCGAGGAGAAGCTCGCCGCGGAAAAAGACAAAGGATATAGGTTAGACAATTAGATTGTAGTACCAGATTGCCTGGTTTGAAAGCCCACGAAAAGGCGGGTGTGTTTGGCGTGGACGGTAAATTTGACGGCATTTTTAGAAAGCTTAAGATAAAAGTATCATTCAACTAACCCCGCTTCATGTATTCCCTCAATGGCATCGGTACAAAGTTGTACGGCAAAAAAGATGTTGAAACCGACGGCTCTTACATCGCAACTAAGTGGTTTATCTTTTTTCTAGTTCCCATTGTGCCACTTGGATCTTTTAGAGTCTCGCGTGGCAAAACTACTGCTACATTTCTTCTTCCTGGCGCGAAGACGGAATTTCGAATGGTTCGGGTTCCTGCAGATTGGAAGCAAATTTTAAAAACATACTTAGTTTGGTCACCTGCTCTAGCAATAATTGTTTGGATTATTGTAGTTAATTTGTTCTTCTAGACTCTCGCGATCTATTTCTTTCTCCGATTGTAAGGTGACTGATTTGTCGGTCGTAGACTTACACCCAGCTCTGCCGCTTTTGAACGAACTCCGCCTACGGGCCGACCCAACTTCAATCCAATGACGCGTGTCGGCGTGTTTTGTCGCGCGAGTTGGGCAAGTTGTCGTTCTTCTCGATTGCTCCACTGTTTGCCTGCGTTACGAGTATATTTTGGCATACGATTCCTTTTATTGGTTAAAATTGACCTTTGAGGTTTGCGCCAGCACGGGTACAGGATAACTTACCGTGTCTTCCACGTTCGCGCGGATCATTAAAATAATATCCTTCTAGTTTTTCTCCCTTCTCAAAGATTTCGAGGTATGCAAATCCATCGTGAGCACGCATATCTAAATCATCTCCGACTGTACGCGGAATATTTTTATAGACATAAGACAAAAATTCATTACCCCGCTCATTTCTACCTGAATCAAAACTAATGCTCGCAGAGGATGACCGTTCCGTGAAAAGACAAATCGACATGGTCAGAAGAGTTTGCTGAATTTCTAGCGCAAATGGATATCGCCTTTGATCGAAACTTGACTCAATCTCCCCTTCATATCGACTCCGTAAATCAGTTCCATGAAGGTATTTGAAAGGCCATTGTCTCCAAAGGAATCGCTCGTAGATCCAAAATATCAGAACAATCAGGATAACAGTGGTCGGCGGCTCGATAACGCCCCAAGCCACCAACTTCATGACAAAACCAATCTGAATTGATTTAATAAATTCGTTAAATAGCGTTGCGAGCCACAGAGAAGGAAGTAATGTGATTAGGGTGAAGTATATATAGAATTTTGGACCAACTCTGAATGATCGCATATCAGAGGTTAAATGCCGCGCGCCAATTCTGTTCCGCTTCCCTCATAGTAGTTGCACGGTATGCTCTTAGCGCATGCTCGACCGACTCCGTCAATTGAATGTGAAACTGATTCCTGTCACCTTGATTCCAATTCGCGCATATGTTTTCTCCGCCACACACGCTGGGGATAGAATTTGATGCTGCCAATTTCACGAGGATCGATCTTCCTGCCAAAATAAATGTGGCGGCCCTGTCATCGTAAAAGTCACTATCCGCGACACCATGCACCAAAGACTCCACGTTATAAGATGACACAACAGAATTATCTTCGCCAAAATGGTTACGAGCCCAATTTTTAAACATCCTTACCGTAGGCTTGTAATTTTCATCAGTCGCCTGATGTTTTTCAACTCCGTTTTTATAATGTGTTCTTGGAAGATTGAGCTTCTCACGTTGGTCCTGAAATGAATAAATTACAATCGGATCGATGAGGTGATCTTCCCCGACTTGAACAGCTGGCACGACATCAGCATTAAATGCTCCGCGAACGCATACGCATTTATCCCCGCGGGTAACATTCCATGTATACCTAGACTGATTGCGAAGCTTTGTTTCGATTTCTGAGAATATTTGATCCCAGAATACAGTATTTGTTGCATGAATTGGCGAATAAGTACCGCTATACGTCCGAAGGCGTACAGCAACTATGTCGACATCGTTAATATCGGAAATGGCAGTGTCATTTTTGTAGGAACCTTGTAAAAACGTGTGATGAGTAGACCCAAGCAGCTCCTGAATATAATTCTGCATGTTAGCAACCTGCGTCGTTTTTGACGCAGATGGCCCATGTGTTAGCGAATCGATTAGCTCCCGTGGAATGACTGACATACTTTAATAAATATTTGCTGGCAAACTCTCAACAACTACGCCCTGAATAATAAATTCATCTGACAAGATTATTGGTTTGTGAAATTTCTCGCTCGAATTTGGCCTCAATACAACGACATCCCTTTCCCTATGGAAATGCTTAATCGTTGCATCATCGTTTATGAGAGCTACAACTCTATCTCCTTCCCTAGCGACAGGCTGCTGCCGAATCAAAACAAGATCTTTATCTTTGATTCCGGACTTGTTCATTGAATTACCTCTCGCTCGAAGAAGAAAATATGTGAAGCCTGGCTTTGCAATCTTTGTGGAAATTGGAATAACCGCTTCAGGCTCTTGGTCTGCTAACGAGGGTAGGCCACAGGCAACTGAACCAACAAGCGGCACATCGACAGTCACTTCACTCATTCGAGGAGTTTTCCTCAGAGGCAATCTTATTGTTCCGTTCGTATAGGATAGAAATCCCTGCTTTCCGAGGCGTTGAAGCATAAGCTGGACAGAGCGCGGCGATCGGTAGCCTATAGCTTTACCTATTTCACGTAACGATGGAGTAATTCCTGACTGAATGATCGCATTACGGATAAATGCGTAGCCTTTCAAGTCTTTGTTGCGGGTTCTATTCATAGCTCTAGTATACGCAGCTGTCCACATCTGTCAACTACCGTTTTAGGATAGACTTAAATTATGAAAGCTGCGAACGAAATTCGAAAACTGTATCCGAATCTTACAGACGAGGAGCTGCTTGAAGCTGAAGAGAATCTGGATCGCTACCTAGAGCACACGCTTCGGCTCTACGAGCGGATCAAAAATGATCCGGTAGAGTACGCGAGATTTACGAAGCTGCTTGCGGAGAGTAAGGCTCGGAATCCCGATCCACCAGCTTCTTCGGCGTAAGGGTGATTTTGTTACCTTCGACGCCGGCTTCGAGGAGCTCGCCCAATTCCAGGCTGAGACGTTCCCGCAGTTCTGCGGGGATGGTGACTTGGTATTTTTGTTTGATTCTCACGAGTACCATAGCATCAGAGTAGGATTTTCAAACTCTGAGAAAAGAAGGGAAGATTTGCCGTCAGTGACAAGTTCAGTTAACCCGGTATTCATCCTCACCGCTTGCGAGCAAGTTGAGAAGTGAGCGCGTTGCCATATCGCTCGCAGTTTTGTTCGCTTCAAATGTGTTGAATGCAGTATGCGCGTTTGAATTAAACCATGCAGACAGCGGCAGCTGATCGAATGCGTCATCAAAAGGATCATCTTGAGCGGCGCGCAGACGATTATTTTGTAATTCTTTTAAAAGCGCATCCCGGTTTACCGCTCCTGTAAAACCGCAATTAATAAGGAGCGCGCTATCTTTCATTTTGCGGAGCTCCTTTTCTCCTATAAAATCATTTCCCGCCTCTTTGGAGATATGTATGGTCACGACGTCGCTCGCCGACAATAGGTCGGGTAAATCCTGATACGGAATTCCAAGCTGCTTCTCAACTTCTGTTTTTCTATTTCGGCTCCAGTAAAGAACTTTCTTGGCGCCTAAATGCTTTAGGATCTCTGCGACCCTGGTACCGATTCGGCCAAGCCCAACGATGCCAATAGTAAGTTCATTAAGCGAATGAGTCGTCTCGAATTTCTTATTCCCCGTCCGTCCGAGTTCGAAAATATTCCTTACCATAGCCAACATAATTGCAACCGTATATTCCGCCACGGCAGATGTGTTTGCTCCCGGGGTGTTTGCGATCGAGATACCTTTCTTTGTGGCAAGCTCGTGACCTGTAATGAATTGCTGCCAATCAGAACCGGTAAAAACAATGGCTTTCAAATCCTTGCCGGCATCAATAACTTTATCAGTGGCCTTTTCGATGCCGCCCAAAATATATCCGACCTTACCTTCAATGGCCTGAATGAGCTCTGCCTCAGAAGCATCTGGTTTATCGAGACGGGTAATGTCATAGCCAGCATCTCTTAGGACTGTTTCGTGCTCTGGAAATATAAAGAGGGAATCAGTGATTAGAATTTCTCCTTTCATCTCTTTATTCTAGGACACTACGGCCGTATCAAAAAGTTCAATTCCCGTGCGGGGTCAGCCCCAGCACGCATTTCTAATTTTGTCCTGAAAAAGACGAAATCCCCTTATGTAGGGGACTCGGAAGAGAAAGAGTGAGGTGAGAAAGTTGGAAAGTTAGACTAGTGCCCCGTCACGAGACGGAGATCGAACTCTAGATCCCCTCTTCGACAAGCTGGTCAGGCACTTCGAGGAAAAGCTCGCAGCCGAGAAAGACAAAGGATATAGGTCTAACAATTAGATTTTACGACCAGGCGACTGGTTTGAAAAGCCCACGGAAAGGCGGGTGATTTTGGCGTGGGCGGTAACTTATGCCTTGGATCCCGCTGGCTTATTGTCTCTTCGGGCGTCGATCAAGACAATATCTTTATTACCTAATAATTTGAGCTCCTTCAGTATGCGCTCAGCGCGAGCCTCTTCTTGTTTGGTAAAATAAACAATTACCTTCACGGTTCGCGACGCATCGCTGGCCTTTTCATAAATCTTCGTTTGTTTTTGTAGATTTCGTTTGAGTGACGTGCTTTTTGCAAGTTTAAATTCTACAAGCGATTTATCGGAGCTTCCTCGTGAAATCTTAAAGTCTACAGGGCCGCGCCCATCATTTGCCTCTCTCGTGACTGTCGAAGGAGAAGCAAACCAGGTTAATCTATAAAGAATGTGTAAATCCTCTTCACGCTCAATTGGCTTCCCTTCAATATAAAAGATGCGGTGTCCGCCTTTATTTTCGATCACATCGCGTAAAAAGTTAGCTCTTTCTAATGCTTCGTCATACGTATCACCTCTAATTGTATAAAACGGTGAGTTTTCCTGGAGCAATTCCGCAAGCGATTTGAACTGCTCTACATATAGTTGTCGTGAGGACTCAACCTTCTGTGAACTTATATTTGTAGCTCTGTCTCCTTGGTCTTCTTTGTACTTAATAAAGAAGTCGATTAGGCCCGGAAATTGAAGCAGAGTTAAACGAGCTGCCTCACGCTCATCTTTCCGTTTAGGATCCTTTGGTAGAAGCTTCCGGAAGTAGTTATTAACCTCAGCACGGAGGGCGCTATTAGGAATCGCGTCGGGTATTCTCTCAAAATCGTCCACCAAGTCTGTTTTATTAATCCAGGTATCATCCTTCGTTAGAATATCTGCCGGCGTCAGTAGTACATAATTTCCATCGTAATAGGGAAGATCAAGAGTCCCTCTCTCCCAAGTCTCTGTATCGTAATTGAAGCGTACTTTCTGAACAGCAACTTGCTTACGCAGCTCAGGTTTTATATATTTCTGGGCAAACGCCTGCGTGTATTCCAGTAAATGTAAATGAATAAGGTTCGTAGTGAAATCACTGATGGTGTCCTTACCCACTCCTTCCTCAATTAGACATAGCTTTTCAAGATGACTTCCCTTAGTGACTTTTTCTTCACCAAAATTCGCAAATAGTTTATTTAGATTCCGATGAAGCGCTCGCGCGAATTTACCACCCAATCCCCTTCCCTGATTTCCCTCAAACGAAAAGCCTAGCCAGGTCTGTTTGATTTCTGGAAAGCGGTACCACGCGGCGATCAATCCAGGATTCAGTGATTGGTCAGACGCCTTATCGCGGAGAAACCGGATATATTTAATTATCTCTTCGTGCAGCTGCCGATATTTTCTTTTCTTGCTGTTAAAAAGCAGAAAAGGATCAATGAAAAGTGGTAGATCTGAAAGTAGAGAGATATTAAAAGCTCCATACCGCTGGACTATTTTCGCTCTCACTTCAAAGAAGTCTGAAAAGAGAAGTTTCATTGAGCAAGGGGCATACTAAAGCCCTGATATGAAATACATGCCATAGCGTCACGATACGCATTTGCAATATTCTATGCAAACGGTCGACCAAAAACATACCGATCCTGGATTATTTAGGAAACACACTCGCCCTGTACGAGCGGATCAAAGCTGATCCAGAGCGGTACCGAGGTTTAAGGAAAGTCTTTCGGATGAAAACGTTGGAATAAGAGGTTCTGCTGAGCTAGCCCGGGTTTGACGGACACCTAACAAGGGGGCAACATCGCCCCGGAGGTGTTCGATGAAGAAGCGTAAGGATTTCAGCCCCGAGTTCAAACAGGAAGCCGTTCGACTACTCGACGCGGGAGAGAAGCCGCCGGCCGACCTCGCGCGCGAGCTCGGCGTTCGCCGCAACCAGCTCTACAAGTGGAAAGAGGAAGTGACCAAGCACGGAGCGGACGCTTTCCCGGGCATGGGGCGGCGCTCTGCGGCCAAGGACGAAGTTGTGCGCCTGCGTAAGGAGCTCGAGCGGGTCAAAGAGGAGCGCGACATCCTAAAAAAGGCGGCAGCGTACTTTGCCAAGGAGCTCAAGTAAAGTACGCGTTCGTGAGAGCTCACAGCAGAGAGTTTCGGATCAAGACGATGTGCCGAGTGCTTCAGATAAGCCGCAGCGGCTATTACGACTGGCGCGACCGGCCGGAGTCTAAGCGCAGCCGGCAGGACCGGGCGCTACTGGTGGAGATCCGCCGCGTTCACTACAGCAACAAGCAAGCCTATTGCGCGGTGAAGACGTGGGAAGCTCTCAACCGAGACGGCATCACCTGCGGCAAGCATCGGGTCGCGCGGCTGAGAAGCTTGGCGGGCATCGAGACCGAGCGCAAGCGGAAGTTCCGGACCGCCTATCAATCGCAGAACCCGATTACGCCGGCGCCGAATCTCTTGCGCGCGCCGTTTGGAGCCGCGGCCCGCGATCGCGTCTGGGCGGGCGACATCACGTTCATCCCCACGCGCGCCGGGTGGCTGTACTTGGCCGTGCTGATCGATCTGTACTCGCGCCTGGTCGTGGGCTGGTCGATGAAAGACAAGCCCAAGCAGGAGCTCGTGAACGAGGCATTGCTGATGGCGGTCGAGCAGCGCCGGCCCGAGCCGGGGCTGATTCACCATACCGATCAGGGAAGGCTTTACGCGAGCACGATCTACACGCAGCTGCTGTCGCGCTTTGGAATGCTGCGCAGCATGAGCCGCAAGGGCAACTGCTACGACAACGCTGCGGTGGAGAGCTTCTTCAGCTCGCTAAAGAACGAAGTCGTCCATCACCGGGACTTTACAACGAGAGATGAAGCTCGCACGGCGATCTTCGATTACATCGAGTTGTTCTACAACCGCAAGAGAATCCACCAGTCGCTGGATTACGAAACGCCGCTGGTGTACGACCGACGTGTCGCTTAACTAACTGTCCGTGGAATCCGGGTCAGCTCATGCAGCTGGTTCACCTCTTCGGTAAGTGCATCTTGAACCACTTTCGAAGTGCCTTCATGTCGTCGCTCTCAGGTGCTCCAAAATAATTGCGCAGCATTGCCATAAATACTCACAAAGCTTGCGGAGATAGCGCAATAGCTTCTGGTTTCCATGGAGGGTAATGCGGAATTACCGGCCAAAGCTCTTGCATTCAGTTAATTTATCGTCACAATTGCTGGAATACCAAAGAATTCCCTGAATTAAATCGTTGCGACTAACCATTATTGTTTTCTACTGAATCAGCGAAACTTCGGAAATGCTCTCGGAGTTCCTTATCGCCTTCGACTAAAAGCCTCTCACGAACCAATTTTCTACAGGTGCGTAATACGGACCACGGCACCTCTTTCAGTTCTTCGGCAAGATCCTTGAAATGCACAAAACTATCCTTGGAAACCATCCGTAGGATGCGATCTCTAAGGCCGTCACTATCTAATTCCTCGTACCACCAGTCATCGTCAAACCATATAATTCTATCGTTCCAAACTACGAAGTGACTTTCGCAACCGCTTTCCCGCCAAACCGATGGGTAAAGACTAATCCCAGCTCTATTCTGATAAAACGTCCATGCCGGACCAACTCGCAAATCGAGATTAATTACTTGGACATCACCGCAGCCACACGGGCATAACATTACTACAGCGCGGAGCGCCTTGCGTCTCACAAGAGCAATATCACCGGGTCTCTGAAGTAGATTCCTAGCATCAACCTGGTTGTTTACCGATCCTCGGTGTTGTGCTTTATACGCGCGGCTTTGTTTCACAGTATGCTACCGACTCATTCGCGATGTAATAATTCTTTCCGCCAAAACATAAGCGTACGCATTGCGGAATTCCTCTTCAGGAGTTTTCGCCGAGAAGGTTGTCAGTCGTAATAAGTATAAAGCAACAGCGATCGCATATTCACCATCTGAAACTTGATCGGCGAGAGCTATAAGACGAATTTGTCGAATAACTGTCCATAACCACTCTCGGGGCCGCGGTTCATTGGCCGGCGGTGGAGCTCGCTCAAGAAACGCTTCGGAGTAGAGAGTATCAACTGTTTTCATCCACGATGCGTTATCATCTTCGTTTCCGGTACGTTCAAAAGCCAAACTAATCTCGAGCGATGCAGGGTCAGCTACAAGCGCTCCTGCCCGGGTCAATGCAAAATCAATCAGAATAGCGTCAAATCCGCTGACCCGCACGTTAAAGCAATGAAGATCTGCATGGATGGGTGCTTCTAAGTAGCCTTGAACGGGAAAGTTCTCGGCAATAGCAAGTAATTCGTCAGGACGTTTGCTGGCCCCTAATTTTCGAGCCATTTCGAACCGTGGCTTTGTCACGCGGCTTGGTACAAAGACCCCCGAGAGGGCTTCTGCAATTATTTTCTCTCTTTTTGATGCCTGCTGCCGCCAGCCGCGGAGCGTATTATCGAAAAGTGAATGAATGGCCGGTTGAGCAGCTCCACGGATGGCGACGTCACGTAACGATTCCGATTGCTCAACAAAATTGCCAACAAGAATGCCTTCTGCTGCACCACAAAAGCATCTCGTCTCGTCAAGATTAGGGCGAAGATTAAAGGGGATAAAGTGCGCGGTAAATTCTTTATAATTTTTTATTTCCTGGTTAATCCTATTCCGACTGTCGATTTTCGCGAAGAAAGGCAAAGGGCGAGGACCAACACGTGAATCCTTGAAGACGGCGTGGACGGAAAAGACTTTTGCCGACCATCCGCCCGTTAATGGATCTAATAGAATTGATCTACAGTCATTGAATGCGCGTTGAAGCAACGACCTTCTGGGATCATCAAGTTCTAGGATTTTTTTACTTACAGGTGAGATTTCGAGCGTGACATTCGCTTCGCGGCCAGAGTCATGCCGAGCGAAAGCTTCTGCGACTTCATAAAGAGGCGGCTGATGGCGAATGGCTGCGTCATTAATCGTTAGATCAGATAGTTTTATGCTTCTGTGAATCGTATTAACGGCAGCGACTTCATCAGCTATAACGTAGAGTAATAGTCCTTGATTGAACGCAGTTGCTGCAAGATTTTTCCAATCCTTACCGAACGCTCCTGGTTTCCGTGAATTATATTTAAATACAATGCCCCTCGAAGTCGACAAATGCTGTAAGCATGTTTTCTCATCACAACAGATGATATGCAGATTCCTCCTCTCGAACTCGAGAAGGTCCGCGGCCGCCGGTTTTTCCCCTAACCAAATAATCTCTTGCCGATGCGAGCCGATCATTTAAGTCGTGCGGGCAAAGGCCACTCGTTTCCCCTACCGAGGGCACCTCGTTTTGAACAAACAATACATATCGGGTCGACAGAGGAAGTAACTGAACGTACATTGCCAGTGATTCCATTATAGATTTGATATCTTGATTCCGCAGGAATACCAGTAACTGCACCTAAAAACATCGTAATTCCCAGTGACGCCATGGTGGAGTTAAGAGATATCACTGCAGGCTGGGGCCCGCCATTCCCAGTGAAATAAGGATCAGCGTTCCGGCGCTCTGGCGTCATGAACTCGTGGCGAATAGCATCCGCATTTAATAGGCCGAGGCATGTCAAACACGCTAATCCCGGCGCGAGCATCTGAACGCGGCCGGTTACATGACTTACTCTGAGTTCACTGGCGCTGATGCTTACGCCCACATCAATAGACGGCAAGAAATATTGATATGTTAGTTGATTCAAGACGGCGCGGCTCGCATGTGAATCGGTGCAGCAGAAAAAGAAGTCGGAATCAGTTAATGACCTAGCGACTGAAGCATCAAGCACGCTTCCTCGTATCTTTGTAATCCGGGCTTCATTTCGAATTTCTTGTACATTCCGCGCCGCGACATCCACTTTAAAGCTTCCGACATCATTTACCCTCCCGCCAATCAGCCTGTTAAGATTTGACGTTTCTATTACATCTGGATCAATTAACAAGTAATCTTCGACTCCTAGATGCGCGAGTAGTTGACCAATAACCGATCCGGTTCCGCCTAGCCCGACGATTCCAACGCGGATGCGTTTCAATGCAGATTGACCAGTTGGACCAAATGCACGAACCTGTCGATCATAAATACCTTCATCGGACAAAATATTTCCGTCATCTGACAGTATTCTGAAGCGGCTGCCAACTTCGATTACACGGATTTTTTCACCTGGGCCTATTACACGGGCAGCCACACTATCGCGACCTATTACGAGCGAAGCATGGATCTGACTCGGAGCACGATCTTTAAGGAACCGATCAATCTTAAATTCACCTTCGTCATCCGTAGCCGAGAAATGAACATGTCCATCTGCATGAGGATGTGTATGAACGAAAACTAGGCCGAGACGTTGAGCCTCGGCTTTTTTTATTATCGGTGCAATAAAGTTTGGATGTAACTGAGCAGTTACAGGGCTTCTTCGGCTATATGCATCTTCAGGGACTTGCTGTATTCCATTGATAAGTAACCTCTTCCCTCTGCTTCTTTCAATGACCTTCGTGTATAATAGAGTGCATGTTTCTAAATTGGACTTAAGCAAGCTCGTCCGTAGTTCCTCGAAACTTCTATTCGGAAAAATTAGGTCAATCACCGCGGATCCTTCAACCTAGTCTCAATTACTCTTACATAGGTTAAAAGACTATCGCGACTGGGATTCCATTGCCCAACGTGCCATGAGAACCATAAATGACTCTGGCTAATTTCCGGAATCGGACTAATATTTGCGCTTGCTGGCATCGCGGAACTTTTGAGCCGCAGTTCAGAATGTGCCCAGAAACAGTCCGGTTTGGCAAACGGATAACCGATTGGCGCCAGGAACTTCACCTGCGTTGTATTGTGCGACCAACCCTCGGGCAAAGGAAAGTCCGGGATAACAATCAGAACGGCACCGCTCGGCAATGCCTCTGAAGTCGCATTGGGATAATATGTTTTGAGAATTTCGAACTGTTCCTGTAGCGGCGTCACTAAAAACCAAACGTGGCTGGCGGGACGGTGTATAATCTACGTGGCCCCTTGTCTTTTTCAAGCGAAACGGAAGTTTCGTCGCCAATTAATTGATCGGGATCTTCGCCTGGTACCTCAAGAAAAAGGCTGTAGGAGTGATCAAAATTCGGTATCAATGCCTTTATTTGAGCTCCAGTCAGTACTGAATGCGTTGTTTCATACTTGACAGTATCGACAAAATAGAAAAATTTATCTTCTTTTTTGTCTTTAACTTCACCCATGATTATCTCCTCGCTATCCAGTCGGCAGCTCTTTTAGGAGCCTATTATAGCGTAAAACCTGATAAATCCACAGTGTTTGCGAGGGACTTTGTCATAAGGAGCCAGACCGGAGTATCCGATCTTGTTCTTAGCTTTGTCAAACTACCTTGCGAACTTCACTAACTTTGCTCAGCTGTACCTTCATCTCCCAAACACACCGTCAAAAAAATTTGCCATCAGCACCACATTCCCGGCCGGTGGTGAACCTCCCGGCCCCAGTCTCACGCGCGAGATACTCCGCCTTGTCAAGAATTCCGTTAGCAGTGTCGGGTCTGTGCTTACCAGCAACAATTCAATCGCGGCGCTTTAATGCGCCGGAAAAAAAAAGAGCCAGATTTTGATGCAATCTGGCTCTTTGTTGGTTACCTTCTCTGTTCGCCCCCTTTCCAGTCGAAGCCCTCGACGTCGGTCGCGCCACCGTTCATCGCCTCCTCGGCCATGAACGTGCGCTCGATTTCCTCCTTGGCATAGCGGTCGTACAATGCACGATAAGCAGAAGAATCCTTAAGCCACGTTATTGAGTAGACCGGCTTGTGAAACTTCTTCCCCGGCGACGTGACCAATTGAGCCTTCATCGACACCTGCGCGTCAAAGAGGTTCTTCCCGGTATGCGCGCGAAGCGCGATAGCCGAAAGAAATCGTTTCGTCGGCGCGATGGCGGTTGATTTGACCGACCACCAGAACGGGAGTCCGGTCTCTACCGTAACTCCCAAGAGATTGTACGTCTCGCTGCAGTCCGGCGGCTCTTTGCCATTCCAGCGTGCCGAAGAGCATTCAGCGCATGCCGGCGCCATCGGCGGCTGGAACCGAGGAGACGGCTTGACGCGGTCAGAGGAACCGCAGACGGCCTTTCTGTCCGCGCCGTCCTCGGCGAAGTAGATTCTGCCTTTCATCACCTTCAGAAACACGACGTCCAATTCGCTGAATTCCTCGCCGGTCAGGTTCATGTAGAACTTACCGGCCTCCACTCCGTCAATCTGGCTCGTCGGCTGCACCAGCGTAAGCCGGGGGATGATAAGGTCACTTGGCCCCAACTGCTCCAAGCCAGCGCCAGCCGGCAAGTCGGCAGGAACTCCCGCCGGCTTGACCGCTTTTGCCTCCTGCTGTCCTTGCCCGTTTTTTCGTCCCATGATTGTGCCTCCTTTCAGGCAACTTCTTGAAGTAGGTCAGACTCACAGTGAGATCTGACTGAACAATATTTTTCGCAAAAACCTCGTGCGGCTCCTTCTCTCGGATATTCGCCGCGCCGGATACTTGTGCACGTGGGCATGAGCTCTCGCGGAATGCTTTGCAGCCGTCCCAGCGGTCTCTGAGTCAGATACATTCCCGGCCCCCGAACTGTCTTATCTTTCGGCGGCCGTTTGTAGGGAATGTGGTCCTGTAGAAAGTAGAGCGCGTGAAGATCTGGCAAGATGTCGAGATAGGTTTCCGACACGCCATCGCAATCGACATCAAAGACGCCGTACTTTAGCGCATAAGCGTAAATCGAGATCTGATCGTTGAGCATAAGTTCAAAAGCACTGATGCCTTTTTTCTGCCCCGTCTTAAGATCGCGGTGGATAATCACACTTGGCTTTCCTATATCTCGAAGCTCCGGAAAGTCGGGAAGCAGAAGGTCCGTAGGGACCTCTATGAGCTGATCAATACGCCCGGCAAACTCGTAGGTCTTCGAAGCCGGCCTGATCTCGAAGAAGAACTCTCTCTCCGAAAGCACAATAGTAGCTTCACGATTCCACGGTTTCCTCGCATACCCGGCGATCATAGCTCGATAGATTCCGGCGTCGATGGTGCCTCGTGGCAGCTCGACTCCGGCGGAAAGTACGCGGGTAATCTCCGCCTCGAATTCCTTCTGCCAAATTTGAAAGAGTGCCTCTTCTTCCCAAATCTGGTCGCGATGCGCCCTGTCGATAGTCGAATGTAGGGCGGTTCCTGCGAGTGCCGGTTCCGATGTTCTCTCGGGATCGATACCTAATACTTCCCGGTAGTAGAACATCCGCGGACAGAGTTTGAATTTATCGAAATCGCTCTGGTGGAACTCACGATCAAATCGCTCCATTACCATCAACCTCCTTTCTTTCGTTTGTCGATCGCTCGTCGGAATCTTCAATATCTGAAAGCGCCCGAGCCAAAACGTCATTAACCCAGGTGGTCATGTGAACACCCGCGTTCTTCGCCGCTCGATAGATCTTCGGAATGAGTTCCTCCCGAATCTTCGGGCTATACATCCGGATCCTCTTTTCTCTGCGCCCTCTTCCGCTTCATTCGTCCAGAATTCTTCACTCTGGGATGGCCTTCGCTTGAAAGCCAGCAGCGGGCGCTTAGGCACAATCGATGGCCGTTCGGACAAAGCTCTTCGGAAATCCTTCTGAACGAGATCACACCCGTTCGCATAAGCGATCCTCCTTTCCGTGAGTCGGCGGTTGTAAAAGAAACTTTGTCCTCAGCGTAAAGGAGCGACAATTTCTGAAAAGAATAAAAAACATGCGGATACGGCAGGAAGTTGAACCTTTGCGGATGATTTCCAACGCGGCAGCATAATGAAATGGCCTCGCCCCACGAGAATCCGGTCACATATGTTGCTCGCATCAACTTTCGCGATGATCGAAGGATCTTCGGCATCAAAAAGAAAGATCGTCGCGCACATATGTACGTCATCGGAAAGACCGGCGCGGGGAAATCAACACTGTTAGAAACGATGATTAAGCAGGATCTAGCGGCCGGCGCCGGACTCGCCGTTCTAGACCCGCACGGCGATCTCGTCGAGAAAGTGCTTTGGGAACTCCCGCTGTCGAGAAGCGGCGATCTGATTTATTTCAATGTTCCTGATCCGAAGCAGCCACTCGGCTTTAATCCGCTTGAGGCGGTGTCCCAGGACAAGCGGCCGTTAGCGGTTTCGGGACTGATCGAGGTGTTCAAGAAGATCTGGAGCGATTCCTGGGGACCACGCCTTGAACACATACTAAGAAATGTGCTTGTTACGCTATTTGAAAAACCGGACTCCACGCTTGCCGATGTTCTCCGGCTGCTAAATGACAAAGCTTTTCGGAAAAGCACAATGTTTTGGCTACGCGATCCACAGGTGCGTGAGTTTTGGCAGAAGGAATTCGAAAGCTATCCGGCGCGACTCCGCGCGGAAGTCGTCGCGCCGATTCAAAACAAAGTGGGAGCGTTTCTCTCGAATCCACTGTTACGCAATATCTTGGTGCGCCCGAAGAGCAGCTTTAAGTTGCGCCCACTGATGGATGAGGGAAAGATTCTTTTGGTCAACCTGGCGAAAGGAAAGATCGGCGAAGATACGGCCGCGCTGTTAGGCGCTTTGATCGTCTCCAGGATCGGTCTTGCTGGCCTTACCCGGACGAATATTCCTGAAGACGACAGAAGGGATTTCTACGTTTACCTCGATGAGTTCCAAAACTTCACCACATTAAGCCTGGCAAACAATCTATCTGAGCTGCGGAAATACGGCGTAAACATGATTCTCGCAAATCAATTTTTAGCACAACTCGACCCGCTCGTCCGGGAAGCTATTCTGGGGAACGTCGGAACAATTATATCCTTCCGTCTCGGATCTTCAGATGCTGAGTTGCTTGAGAAGGAATTTTATCCGGAGTTCACGGCAACGGATTTAACGCGCCTACCGAATTACCACGTGTATTTAAAACTGATGGTCGACGGTCATGTCTCGACACCGTTTAGCGCAACGACCATGAAGGCAGAGGGATAATGGTCTCCATAAGGAATGGCTTGATAATATCAGCCAACCTGACATAGAATCCGCCCGCTTACCTAGAACTAGCTCAAAGGAGGAATGGCCATGGCAAAACCCCTCGCTACGGCCGTAATCTCGCACTGGTACAACTTAATAGAAAATCTCGAGGCGTCCCCGCGCGAGTTCTACGCGTCTGTGGTTGAGGCCGTGAAAAGGCGCGATCTCCCCGGCGCAAGTCCGTCGCAAGTAGATTATCACGAGGGCGGTGCCTTCTCCGCGATGCGAGAGTACCTTCGGATAAGCCGGGGCCAGCACATCTTTGATATCTGCGGAGCTCCATTCGGACACGGGTTTTTTGTTTCCTGGTGGTTGGGCAAGCCGCGGCCGTCCGCGTTAGGTCCGACGCTCGGCGCGATAGCGGGCCTTTTCATTATCTGGCTCATCTTGCGCGGCATATTCGGGGCTGTCGGAGCATTCTTCCTAACACCTCTCGTTCTCCTGCTTGCCTTCATTTTTCTGGGCGCGCTCATGAGTCAGATGAGCGAGGAAGAGTGGGTCTCCTATGTCTTGGCGGTACCGGTCATCGGCTGGGTACTTGAACGCTTTTTTTTGCCGGACACGTATTATCGGATCGATACAGCACTCATGTTCCAGCAGGCAGTTCACGCCGCTGTCATGGAAGTAATTGACGGCATGACAAAGGCCAAGGGGTTGCGTTCCCTTTCCGAGACAGAGCGAAAGCCGATTCTGAAAGAATTTCATTAAACGGCACCGATGAGCTCTCTCTTCGAATCGCTGACGGACAATTTCTACCGCTGGGAGAGGCGCGGGCGCGGCTGGCAAGTCTGGACTTCACCGGTCGAGCTGGAGCCTCCCTTCGAGCCTTTTTACCATCATTACACGCGTTCAAACCCGACTTTCGACGATGGTCATAAACCGACCGTCATGAGTAGCTTCGTAAAGAAAATCGTCGGGCGACAGCCGGAAACGGCGACAACAGCGAATTCTACACCCGATTTGATCTGCTCCGAGCCGGAGCCACAGTATTCGCAAGAAACGTACACGCTTGTTCACATCAAGATCACACTGCCCCCTGACTTAATCATCGATAAGGACACGAGCGAGAAGTTCCTGCTAGCTCTTAGCCGCGCGATTTGCCTGATCGCCTTTGAGGTTATTGGTCTGGCGGACGTAATAACGTTTCAGATCGTCTGTAGGGACGCTGATTATACTCTCGTCTCGGAGCAACTGCGGGCGTACTTTCCCGATATCATATTAGAGCGGCTGGAACCTGACGAGGAGAGCCTAACGAAATACTGGAATGGCGATGAATCGCTTGTCATCGATTTTGCCCTCTCGGATGAGTTTATGCGGCCTATCCGGACGTACAAAACGTTTGACGTCGATCCACTGATAGCGATTACAGGTGCTCTCGGTTCTCTCCGCGACGGTGAAATGGCTGCGCTGCAAATTCTCTTTCACGCTGCCCAACAGCCCTGGGCAGACAATATTATGCGCGCGGTAACCGACGGCGAGGGACATTCCTTTTTTCTGGACGCGCCCGAGATGTCCGCGCTCTGCAAAGAAAAGATTGAGCGGCCCCTTTTTGCCGCGGTGATTCGTGCCGGCGCAGTCAGCGCCGATCTCGCACGGTCAGGAGCAATTCTGCAAAATATAGCTGGCGCGCTCGCGCAGTATTCAAATCCCGGCTCAAACGAGTTTATCCCGCTCGATAACGAGGATTATGATGACAATTCGCATGAATTGAGTTTTCTAGCCCGCTCAACGTACCGAAGCGGGATGATTTTAAACAGCCGCGAACTGGTGTCCCTCGTTCACATACCGTCCAACTCCGTCAGAACAGAGAAACTAAAGCGCGCAACCGGAAGAACAAAAGCCGCGCCACAATCTGCTCTCGGCCATCAGTTAATCCTCGGCGAAAATGTCCATCGGGAACGACGAGTCCAGGTCTCGCTCAGCCCGGAGCAACGCCTCCGTCACATGCACGTGATCGGCGCGACCGGAACCGGCAAGTCAACGCTTCTTCTCAATCTCATTCGTCAGGACATGCAAAACGGTAACGGTGTAGGCGTCATTGATCCACATGGAGACTTGATAGACCGTATTCTGGAGCATGTGCCGGAGAACCGATTCGATGACGTGATGCTATTTGACCCAGCGGCGACCAACTATCCTATCGGATTCAACATCCTCTCAGCTCATTCAGAAATCGAGAAAAACATTTTGGCTTCCGATCTCGGGGCGGTCTTCCGTCGACTTTCTACCAGCTGGGGAGATCAAATGACCTCGGTTCTGGGAAATGCGATTTTGGCATTTCTTGAAAGCAGTCAGGGTGGCACCCTCCTCGACTTGCGTCGTTTTCTCATTGAGCCCGAATTTCGAACTACCTTTTTGAAGACTGTCCAGGATCCAGAGGTCATCTATTTCTGGCAAAACGAGTTCCCGATCCTTTCCGGGAAGCCGCAAGCGTCGATTCTTACTCGTCTGGATACCTTCTTGCGGCCGAAAATCATCCGCAACATCGTCTCGCAGAAGGAGAACCGCATAAACTTCGACGAAATTTTAAATCAGGGCAAGATCGTGCTCGTAAAGCTGTCGCAGGGACTCATCGGAGAGGAAAACTCTTACCTGCTCGGCGCTTTTATTGTCTCCAAGGTCCATCAAGTCGTGATGGGCCGCCAAGAGTTGGGAGAAAAGGATCGCCGGGACTTTTATCTCTACATCGATGAATTTCAAAATTTCATCACGCCTTCCATGGCGGCAGTGCTCTCCGGCGCCCGGAAGTACCATCTCGGTTTGATCCTCTCGCACCAGGACCTCGAACAGCTCTGGAAGCGCGACAGCGAGGTGGCAAATTCCGTCATTTCCAATCCGGGCACACGGGTGTGTTTCCGGCTTGGCGACTTCGACGCGAGAAAACTGGAACAGGGATTCTCTTCATTTACGGCCGCCGACCTTCAAAACCTAAGCGTCGGAGAAGCGATCTGTAGGATCGACCGCAGCGATTATGATTTTAATCTTCACGCGCTTCCAGTGCCAGATATTGATTCTGACCTTGCCCGCCAACGTCGAGGCCTGCTGACGGTCCTATCACGTGAGAAATATGCTCGTCAGCGCAAGGAAGTGGAGGCCGAGTTTTCGATGGCAGAGCCGAAAGCAGAGACACCCCCATCGATGCCAAGAAAGTTTGTCGGCGACAGGCAAGACAAGCCGCAAGATGCGGCAAAACAGGAGTCGAGAAATGCTAAAAAGTCATCGCGAACTCTTCCGGCTTCTCAGCAGCCAGCACCGCACGGGCGTGGTGGCCAACAGCATAAGTACCTCCAGAGCCTGATTAAACGCATGGGCGAGTCGAAGGGATATCAGGTAACCATTGAGAAGCAGATTCTGGGCGGGCTCGGCAGCGTCGACGTGGCTTTAGAAAAGGACGAGACGGCTATCGCGTGTGAGATTTGTATAACTACTACCGTTGAGCATGAGCTTGAGAATATTCAGAAGTGCTTCGCGGCCGGCTTTCAGCGCATCATCGCTGTTGCGTCGGAACAAAAGACGCTCAACGCAATGAAAGTGCTCGTCGTTGATATCTTGAGCGAAGAACAAATTCGGAGATTGACGCTATGTCATCCTGAAGAAGTTCTTCCCTTCCTCGAAGGCCTGGAAGCTGAAGCGGCAGGGAAAGATATACGAACGAAAGGCTACAAAGTCAGAGTTAATTATCGAGCGACCAATGCGGCGGAGGTAAAGACGCGAAAGCAAGCAATCGCGAAGACGATTGTGCAAGCAATGAAAAGATTACAATCGACGAGGTCCTAAGACTTCGCCCATCATAAGGTAAGAAAAGGGAGGCATAAGCAGTATGAGAGTCTTGGGTGAAATCATTGCCGCAGCCGCCGTGACATTATCCATCACAAGCTGCGCTGATATTCAGTCTTTCCAGGCCAAACCACGGAATCTCTGTCTCGGCGATGCTGTGTCTGTGACTTGGGACGCCACAGGAAATGTTGTTCTTGCCGCTACTCCTCATTTACCCAATGAAGGGCACAAATCTCCTTCGGGTTCAGAACAATTCAATCCAACTCTCGATACACGGTTTACGTTAATAGTTAACAGCCTTTTCTCGTCGAAAACGGCGGAGGCCGACGTTGCCGTTATCCCTCCCGCGTTGGAGTTTGGTGGGCTAGCAACATGTTCGTTTTCGGATCACTCAATCATCGTATCGGTTTCACTTACCGACTCGCAGGTCGCGCCCACGCTAAAGGTTCAGTCCGTGACGAATATGAACCGGCGGCAGGTGGAAATAACCAAGGGCAACATACAGGCAACGGTATCGGCGGGAGAGTCTGTATCCGAATTCGCGAATCAACAAGTTACGGGCGTCTGGAGGCTCAGCTTTCCATTACTCAATAATGAGACTTGCGATGAGGCGCTTCAATCGATCACAAGTCGACTAACGTTCAAGATCGCATTTTCCTGTGGAGAATAAAACTTATGGCTCCGCTCGATCAGATTGACACGATTGTCATAGTGATGATGGAAAACCGTTCTTTCGATCACGTTCTCGGATATCTCCAGCTGCCGAGGTTTGGAGGACGCACTGACATTGATGGGCTTTTGAATGCTGATTCTGATCCAAAGTTTGCCAACGAATACGATCACCAGATTTACCGTCCATTTCCAATATCTGACGGACCGCTGTTGCATGATCTACCCCATGGACGTGCTGAGGTCCGAACTGAGCTTGCCTTTACTGGCAACATCGCCACCATGAGCGGCTTTGTCCAAGCCTATGTCGACGCTACCCACAGCGTTGTAAATCAGCCGCCCCCCATGGGGTACTGCGCGGCTGATTCCGTACCCATGACTAATTTTCTAGCGAGAAACTACCTCGTCTGTGACCATTGGTTTGCTCCACTGCCTGCCGATACGCAGCCAAACCGAGCAATGGCCTATACCGGCTCGTCACTTATTGACGACACCAAAGGACGGCTCATCCCCTACCGGAACCTTGTGTTTGACTGGCTGACTCAACACAATGTCCACTGGCGCGTTTATCACTCCGGCCTGTCGTTTTTTCTTTTATTCGGACTTGTGGATGAACCTTTAGGAGATAACTTTCGAAGCATTCTACGGTTTGCCGGCGACCTGCACGATGCAACTGACAACGTACCTGAGGTCATTTTTGTCGAACCAGAATACAACGACTCGCCAGTTCACTTTGGATTCCAGCCCAATGACAATCACCCTCCTCTGCCGATTGGGCCAGGTGAGGAATTTTTACGACAAATCTACACGGCGGTAACGAAGAGCCCCCGTTGGCCTCGAACCATGCTTATTGTGACCTATGATGAGCATGGTGGATTTTTTGATCACGTCCCGCCATTACCAGTTAAAATGCCAGTGCCTTCAGGAGCTACATATCAAGAGGCCTTTGCAACCACCGGAGTTCGAGTACCGGCGATTATTATCTCTCCGTTTGTACAGAGCGGCACGTCGTACAATGGCCCCCTCGATCATACTTCGATCCTGCAGCTATTGGCCGAGAAGTTTACAGCGGATCCAAAGAAATATTCAGATGACGTCACCCGCCGCCGGGACCAGGGCATTGGTAGTCTTTCGGCAGTCCTCCAACAGTCGGCACGTCAAGATGTTCCGGTTGCACCTAGTACTTCAATTACAGTTCCACAAGTACTTTTAACAACGCAACCCTTCTTAAACGAAAACCAAAAGGCATTTAAAGTCGCCGGTGAACAACTTTTGGCGCATGACCGAGTACAAGCCTTGGTCAAGTTTCCTCAACTTGTTCATCTGCAACTTGCCTCCGATTCTGGGAACGAGCCTAAGAACGTAATATCAGGGGCAGCCACGGCAAAGCAGAAGAAACCTCAGCGAAAAAAGAGGAAACCATCGTAGGACGGCTAACATACGATTCCGGCTAAAACTTCGCTACTACCAAGGAAAGGCCATGCGGAATGCGCTTCGGAAGATATCACTTGACGCGTCTTATGCGCCAAGCGTATAGGATATAGCTCTAATCCTCCTATTAGGGATCGCCCTATGGAAGGCTAGTTCAATGGCTTTGCCTCAAATCTCATCGGATGGCCGTGGCGCCTCGGCTCGGATCTTCTCATCCCTTCTGTCATCAATTCAGCATCGGCAGTTGCTTTCTTTCGGGTTACTTCGCGACCATAGGACGTAGAGGATTGCGTTACTTCCAATCAAAGGAGGAGGACATATGGCGGAACAAATTCGGTCAGCCGAGCTTCTAGTGAAAACTGCTCTCGCGACCCCGGGAGTCTTAGATGAACTAAAGACAAAACCAGAGGAAACGCTAAAAAAGCTGGAAACACAAGTCATTCAACAGCTTCCGCGGGCTTTTGAACAGGACAGGTTAATATATCGGATGGTCGTCGGGTCCCTGGGCATCGTAGTTATTGCGGTAGTCTTCGGAACGATTTACCTGACGGTCAAGTCCGCGAGTCCGACTGTACAGATTCCGGATATTTTGACAGCGCTCGGGTCAGCCGCAATAGGAGCCTTGGCCGGAATCCTTGCGCCCTCGCCCGCCAAATAGTTGCGCTTTCCTCCGGCCGGCGACACTTACACTCGCTTCATGTAGCCTCGCTAGTTGCGGGCATGGCATCAGCTGAGCAGTTATGCATGCGACGTAAGCATGATTACCTATTTCGGGCCGAGAGCATCGGGTGCGTACTCAGATGCTTCACCCAACGGATTTCCTTCAAGGAGACAACATGAAGACTTGTCTTCTCTCAACAGTCCTATCGCTGATTGCAGCCGTCTCGATGCCCGCGTGCGTTAAGGGTCCGTCATCAGGTCTCCGAACAGCTTCGACTGGAGTTTTTGGTTATGCAGACGTTCATAACCATCAATTCGCCTATCTAGGTTTTGGCGGTCTGGCGGTGGTCGGAACCGCGTTCAGTCCGGATGACTCGATCGCGACTTCGCTCGCGCCCGACACTCCGGTGCACGGTTTATGGCATCTTGGCGATCCGATTTCGCTCTTCGACGGTCCGCGGCCCGGCATGATCGGTAATGGCGGGTATCCCGATTTCCAAGGCTGGCCGAACTGGTCGTCAATAGATCACCAGCAGGTCTATTATGAATGGCTGAAGCGAGCATACGATGGCGGCTTACGATTGCTGTCGGTCTTAGCGGTAAGCAATACCGTTTTATGTGAGTTGCTACAGGAAAAAAAGGGACAAAAAGTTTTTCCTTCCTGTAGTGACATGGAAGCGGTAGATCGGCAAATTCAAGCTGCGGTCGATCTCGAAGCTTACATCGATAAAAAAGATGGTGGCGCCGGCAAAGGCTGGTACAGGATTGCGCGGTCCTCCCGCGAAGCCCGGTCGATTCTAAATGAAGGAAAGCTCGTCGTTGTCCTGGGAATAGAGGTGTCGGACCTTTTCGATTGCATGAACCAAAACTGCACCGAGGCTGACGTTGATCGAAAACTCCATGCTTATCATGAAAAAGGTGTCAGGCAGGTTCTCGCGGTTCATGAATTCAACAACGCGTTCAGTGGCGCGGCAATTTTCCTAAATGCTCTGAACTTCGGGAACTTCAAGGCAACAAAGAAATACTTCGAAGCTGAGGACTGCAGCGGCGACGGCTTCAGCTACAAGTTCAAACCCACACTGGGCGATATGTTTTTAAAGTTCTATACGGGCACTGACATCTGGAATGATGCACCGCATTACCCGGGCAGAGCGGATTGCAACCGATTAGGACTGACACCACTCGGGAAATATCTCATCGGCAGAATGATGGACAAGCACATGATTGTCGATGTCGATCACATGTCAAACAAAGCAACGAACGAGACACTAACCATCGCCGAGGAGCGACGCTATCCAGTAATTTCCAGTCACAGCACGTTTTTGGCAACAGCAAGAAAGACAAAAAAGGACAACCAGCAATCCGAGTTTCATAAAACAGATGCGCAGCTTAAAAGAATTCGCGATCTCGGTGGTCTGATCGCGCCGATCCTTCAAACCTTTAAACGCAAACAAACAGTTCAGAGCAGCAAAATCAAACTTGACTGTGATTATTGCTCAAAGGAATGGGCGCAGCGCTATTTGCATGCCGTAGAATTAATGAAAGATGGAACAAACCAAGTCCCGGCAGTCGCGCTAGGCTCTGATTTTAACGGCATGATTCATCATGTAAGCCCACGGTTTTTTCAGGCGCAGAGCAACCAGAAAAATCCAGTTATATATCCATTCAAAGGTCACGGAGAATACAATGTCCTCTTTACGCAGGACAAAACCGGCGATCGACTATGGGACTTTAATACCGACGGTCTCGCGCATGCTGGAATGATGCCCGATTTCATACAAGACCTGACAAATATCGGCTTAACTGACTCGGATCTAGCCCCCCTCTTTCATTCAGCTGAAGCGTACGTCCAAATGTGGGAAAAAATTGACAGCAAAGGTATGTTAAGAGTCGAGCAATAACGAAGGTTTTCAACTATCACTTCAACCGGCAGAATCTTGTACGGCTCACTCATCGTCCCTTCCGCTAGTTTTGCCATGCCCACAACGATGTTGGTGTCGGTTTCTTTACTGATTCCTGCGCTCCGGCACTCAGGTCAGGAATGAATGTTAGGCCGGTCAGCTTCTCGATTTTTTCGATGTTGACCAAGTTCGCTTTCAAGTGGGCGTCGAAGTTCGTTGGCTGCTTTGCCTCGTGCGGCACCAAGACGGAGAGCGCTTCCAGTATCCCATCGTCGTTCTCGTGCAATAGGATTTTATAGAAGTGCGTGGCAATGCCGACACGACCTGTGGGCGTCATGAATTGTGTCAGTGACAAAGGATCGGGTAGACCGTCACCGTCCCGGTCAAACACGCTTCCCGTAATGATATAAAGAATCTTTCTCGATTTCGTCCAATTCCTTACCAGAGCCTCGAAGTGCGCCCACAAGTGTTGATTGAATGGGCTGAACTGGGGGGCCATGTTCGAGAGATAAAATGTATACGCCTGAGCTTGCGGACTACGGAGCATATCAGCGTTCGGCGCTAAGTGTCCCCTGTCAAATAACGTGACTTTTTCATCGCGGTTCTTTTGATAATCGTCACAGGTTGAGCTCTCGTCGTCGGCTACTCTTGGGTCAGTTCGAAAACTATTTTTTCGCCGTGCTTTTACAAGGTCCTGTGCGGTAAGTCGATAACCCACCCATGCCGGCACGCGCCGCTCTCGGTCATACGAAATAATAAACTCTCGTTGGTGGAGGAGATGTGTGTGCCCTGGCAACCCCCATGGAAAGTGTAGCTTCTCGGCGTGAATCCGAGCACTTTCCGAGACTGGCAACTTTTTGTCAAAGGTCTCTAAGTCGGCTTTCGAGACTTGATTGAACTTGCAAATTTCTGCTGCAAGAGGCAGCGGAAGAAGTGATACAGCGAGGACGAGAACTGGAAAGTAAAAGCTACTTCGCAATCTCATCTGTTTTGCCACCCTCCACAACGGTCCAGCGCAACTCATAACCGCACGAAGCACATACCGCCGAGATGTTAGTCTTTGGCGTATCCTCCACTTCGGGCACGACGACGCCGAGGTAATCGCCACAGCGCGGACATGTTCGGGCAAGATATTTAGCCATTGACTTTGCTAGTCAGCTCCCCTCGTAAGGTGCAGTTAAAATCATGGAGCGCATTGTCTCACCGTGAAATGCCTACTGTCAATTGAGAAGATAGGCAGTAGCGCATTTGCGTTCCTAAACGTTACAGAAAGGGGCATTAGGTATCCAATTTTGTCACTCCGTCGTCGGCCGGGAATCGATAATTCAAGAGCTTAGGTCGGGGCATGCTGATTGCTTTAACTTTAAGTAGTCACGATGCGCGGCAAGCTAGAACAAACATCACCCTGTCAATCATGCGGACGCCAACATCCGACTGCATTCGTTTCGTTAAAACAGACTACCGGCGCCGTAATAGCTCGCTACGAGTCCTGTCTCAATGCATATCTTTGCCCATATTGCCTCAACTTTCATTTCTGGCGGATCACGCGGCATAATCTGTTACTTGGATGGTGGAGTCCGTTTTCTGCTTTTCTAACCGTGATTTATACCGTCGAAAACATGATGTCTTATATTCGTTTTAGAACAAGCGTCAGTCACTTGGGAGGAAGATAACCATGTGGAAATATCTTGTCCCGCTTGGCTTCATACTTTTCCTGTTTGTAATCGACAAGGCAGAGGCGCAGGTGCCTTGCCCATATCAGAACAACACTGAAGAATGGCGGGCCTGTAACAATGCCTATGTAACAACCTGTGGCTCGATGTGGATGGGCTCAGTCCAGCGTAGGGCGTGTGATGCCACTTTCGTCCAGCGATATCAGGCAGCGCAATCCGTACCGTCGAAAGTTGCTCCCATCACGCCGTATCAATGCCCTAATTCACACCCGATCAAAGGAAATTTCACGACCTACAGCGGGGAGAGGTGCATCTATCATGTGCCGGGTGGTCAGTTCTACAGCAGAACAAAACCGGAAGCCTGCTACGTTACACCTGCTGACGCTGTAGCTGATGGCTGTAGGGCCTCATTAAGATAGTTCGAATGAGACTTAACGGTTGGCAGAGGCTGTGGGTGTTCATGTCAGCCCTTTGGCTGATGCTAGTTTTGTTTGCAACTTGGCTAGACTTTCCTACTCATGTAGACGAACCGATTGCTTTAACTCTGAATGCTTTCAAAGACCCTGATTTCCTGAAGCTCGATACCAGCGAGCAGGATATCGTTCTCTCCACGTTAAAGGAGAAATGGCGAGCCTCCCCTGGTTTTACTACCGCACTTTACTCAGCACGTATCCAAAAAATACGGCAGGGCATCGCTTGGTGGTTTTACCCATCAGTCGTTCTCTACGCGATAGGATGGGCAATCGCATGGGTACGACGGGGTTTTCGATGAAGCTGCTAGCCGCTCTCGTAGGTGTGCTGGTATTCCTTAGCACTGCTCATGCCCAGTTGAAAAACGAGTATCTGTATGGACGGGTCGCAATGTTCCACAGAGACCTTTCAGTTTGTCTTGCTACGTCCCTCGACGGTCTTCGTTTCCTCTCCCATTTCATCAGGGTCATCGGATCTATTCCTAGCCGCTTGGCCATGGCTCTCTGGGAAAGGCGTAGGAGCTTCCGTCCGATTAAGCTTTTCCGACAATGCCTCGGCCGGCGGAAACGGATTATAGGCAAGGAATTTTACTATTCTTGGCATATAGCGGGCTGGCGGGGCGGTTTCATTTTTCTCCCAGTTAAAGACTGTACCCTGATGGACCCCCAGTTTTTGCGCTGCTTCTCGCTGAAAAAGACCTAATGCGAGCCGGCGCGTTCTCATATGATCGCCTAAGGTCTTGAGTTCCTTGGGATAAGCGAAATCGTTGGGTTTTTCGGCACTTAGATGCAGATGGCAAAAAGGCAACGCGGGGATGCCCGTGCGGCTTTTTCACCGATCCGCAGAAAGAATGCGGCTGCACGCCGATGCAGATCCAGCGCTACCGCTCGCGCGTGTCCGGCCCGCTGCTCGATCGCATCGACATCCAGGTCGAGGTCCCGGCGCTGCGTTATCAGGAGCTCGCGAGCAAAGACGCAGGAGAGACTTCGGCGAACATTCGCGAGAGGGTCAACCGCGCGCGGCAGGTCCAGCTCGTGCGCTTTCAGAAAAAGGGCATCCACGCCAACGCGCAGATGAGCACGCGCGACATCAAAAAATACTGCGCGGTCAAGCCGGAAGCGGAAAAGCTGCTTGAAGTCGCGATCAACCGACTGGGCTTGAGCGCGCGCGCTTATAGCCGCGTGCTGAAAGTCGCGCGCACGATCGCCGATCTCGACGGCGCTGAAGACATCCAGCCCGCGCACGTTTCCGAAGCGATTCAGTACCGCAGCCTCGATCGCAGCTTGTAGGCCGTCTGGAGTCGCCGTTTCACACGCTCGAAATGGCGTCGTTTGTTTCCAAAGCCGGCAGCCCTAACCCACAATCACGGAGGCTCACCACCATCTAGTAAAATCCGGTGAAAGGCATACACTCTATCGCCGGTTTGTGAACGCCATGCTGAACCGACTCGCCATGTCTATCGCATCTCATGGTTTTCGCGCACGGCTTTTCTGCGCCGCGCTAAGCGCTTTCGCCGTCGAGTGGGCCGTATCGATTGGCGCAGAAGAATGCATAGTTTTGGACGACTTCTCGAACTCTACGCCGGGGGAATTTCCTAAAGGCTGGGTACCGCGCGATAAATCCGGAACGGGCGTTTACACCGTCCAAAAGGAAGACGGCAAGCTCTTCATCCATGCGCATGCGGAGGGTCCGAAGTCGAAAGGCAACGGCGTCGAGGCGGATCGGCCGTCAAGCTGGAATATCGAGAAATACCCGATCCTCCGGTGGCGCTGGCGCCCACAGATATTTCCCCGCGGAGCCGAAGAGCACAAAGGCAAAGAGGACAGTGCGCTCGGCGTTTACATCGGCTTCTGCCCTCCCGAGGATAAGGCTTTCTGCGAGCGGTCCGTCAAAGGGCAGCTCGGTTGGTCGGATAGCCTGTCGATAACGAAGATGTTTTTCTCCAAAGGCATCGGCTCGTTGAAGTACATCTGGAGCGAGCGGCTACCGAAAGACTTGGAATTCGAGCGCGCACGCAAAACCGTCAAAGTCCTGCAGAGCGGTCGGCCGTCGAACCCCGGCCAATGGGTCGAGGAGCGGGTCGATCTCGCCGCCGACTACCGCAAGTATTTCGGCGGCGGAAAGCTACTGAATCCCATCGGAATCGCGATACTGACCGACGCCGACGATACGCAGTCGTCGGCCGAGGGCGATTACGCGGACTTCCGCATCTGCAGCGATTAACTATGTTTAGGGTGATATGAGTCCGGACGGTATCTTGCAGAAATTATAGATTTCACTAGAATTTATTGGGAGAGAAACGTGGCTTCATACACCATCTTATGAGCCGAACAAAGCTACGTGGGGCGGTGGTTGGGTACGGTTTTATCTCGTCTGCAGGCCACATTCCCGCCTATCTCAAGCGCAGCCAGGAAGTCGGCGACGTCGAAATCGTGGCGCTGGCCGACGTCTCCCCCGAGCGGCGCAAGCTCGCCCAACAGACGCTACCCGGCGCCCGAATATACGGCGACTATGAGGCCCTTGTGCGCGCCGAGGCGTCGAACCTGGATTTCCTCGACATTGCGACTCCGCCTTTGTATCACGCGGCGATCGCCGACGCGGCGCTCAGCGCCGGCTTGCACGTCCTCTGCGAAAAGCCGCTGACATTTACCGTCGAGGAGGCGCGGCTGCTGCTCAACCACGCCAAAAGCACCGAGCGCGTGCTCTACCCGTGTCACAACTACAAGCACGCACCGATGATCAAGAAAATCCGTGAGATCGTCCGCTCAGGGCGCATCGGCAAGGTGCGCTCCGTGACGCTCAATACCTACCGCGACACGCACGCCAAAGGCGTCGCGGAGTGGAACTCCGACTGGCGCCGCTACCGGCGCTACAGCGGCGGGGGTATCGGCGTCGATCACGGAAGCCACAGCTTTTATCTCGCCTTCGAGTGGCTCGGCTCGTACCCGACAGCCGTTACCGCGAAGGTGAGCAACCTGCAGCCCGGCCGGTACGACACCGAGGACGACTTCGCGGCGATCGTGACCTTCCCGACCGGCCTCGCCCACTTGCATCTCACCTGGACGGCTGGAACGCGCCGGCTCGTCTACACCCTGCACGGCGAAGCCGGCGTGATTACGATGCACGACGACCATCTCGCCATCGAGACGGCGGACGGCGCCGTCGAGAGGCTTACGATGCCGCTGCATTTCGCCGACTCGAGCCATGCGAGCTGGTTCAATTCGCTCTTCGACGATTTTCGCGAAGCGATCGAGTGCGGCGATTTCGCCGGAAAAGAGGCCGAGCAAGCCGTGCTCTGCGTGCAAGTGATCGACACCGCGTATCGCTCGGCGCGCGAGGAATCGCGCGAGCTGCCGATCACCGATTAGGCGACAATTGCCGCCTGCGCCTTCGACATGGCGATGAATGACCGGGGCGGACGGGCTTAGGGAGCGGAAGATGAATGCGGATGGCAAATACGCCTTGACTCTCACTCTGCTTATTTTATCGATCGCCGCGGCTTATATCCTAAGGCTCGTTGTCAAGGGTCGCGCCCGTTTCGAGCGCACCGATCGGCAAGGCGGGAGCTGGCTGCTCGGCAAAGGTGTCATGGAGCTGGGCTACTGGGGATTTCTGCCCGCCGCACAGTTCCTCGCTTCCATGCAAATCAGCCCCAATCAGGTCTCGTGGGCCTCGCTCGCGTTCGGCTTCGCGGCGGGCGCTTGTTTGAGCGTCGGCCATTTCGGCTTCGCCGCGGTGTGCGCGGCGCTCTCCAGCGCGCTCGATTGCCTCGACGGCATGGTCGCGCGAATCACTAAGGCCAATTCGGACGCTGGGGAGCTGCTCGACGCGACCGTCGACCGCTATGCCGAATTTTTCTTTCTCGCCGGCCTCATCGTTTATTATCGCGCCCATCCCGCGCTGCAGCTGCTAGCGCTGTTCGCGCTCCTCGGGAGCTTTATGGTGAGCTATTCGAGCGCGAAGGCGGAAGCGATGAATATCGAACCGCCGAGGGGCAACATGCGACGGCCGGAACGCGCCGTCTATCTTGATGGCGGCGCCATGCTGTCGGCGATCACAATACCTTGGCTGGAAGCGCCGCCCGCCGGCGCCGTCCCCATTGGATATCCGATGCTCGTAGCTCTCGCCATCGTCGCGGTCGCTGCGAATATCTCCGCGGTCGCTCGATTGTGGTCGATCGCGCGAGCGCTGCGCGCGCGGGAGGAGCCACGCGCTAAAACGCTGGAGGAACCGACGATCGTCGAAGCGGTGGAGCCTCGCCGCTCCGCCGGTATGGAGCACTCGCGATGAAACGACGGCTTCCGCCGCCGCCGCTGCTGGTGTCGCTCAGGCGCTCGCAGGTCGCGTCGCTCACGGCGACTCTCGTCGATTTCAGCTCGATGGTTTTCTTGGCCGAAGTCGCCCGCGTCTGGTACGTCGCGGCCACGGCGAGCGGCGCGTTCATCGGCGCCGTCGTCAACTTCCTTCTCGGGCGACATTGGACCTTTACGGCGGAGCACGAGGCCCTTCACGGACAGGTCGTCCGCTACGCCGTGGTCTCAGCGGTCAGTCTCGCGCTCAACACTGCGGGCGTGTACTTGCTGACCGATTACGTTCATCTGCACTACGCGCTCTCGCGCCTCATCGTTGCGATATCAGTGGGCCTTCTGTTCAATTTTCCCCTGCATCGGCACTTCGTCTTTAACCGTCAAACCTACGCCTGACGATACTGTGGGCCACCAGCAGCCGAAGAATCAAAAGCCGCATATTCAAACTCCGATTCCGGGACCGAAAAGTCGCGCGCTGCGCGCGCGCGAAGACGCGCATCTCGCGCCGGGATTGCAAGGGTTCGCGCTTTACTCAGGCATCGCGGTCAAAGAGGCGCGCGGCAGCGCCGTCACGGACGCCGACGGCAACACGCTGCTCGATCTCATCGGCGGCATCGGAGTCAACGCTCTCGGCCACAGCCATCCCGAATACGTCAAAGCGGTGCAGGCGCAAGTCGAGCAAGCCTCGGTCGGAAGCTTCACGAGCGCGGCGCGCGTCGAGCTCTTCGAGCGCCTCGCCGCGCACCCTCCCGCGGCCGCGCTGCACCGCGCGCAGCTCTATTCGAGTGGAGCCGAGGCGGTCGAGTCGGCGCTGCGGCTCGCGAAATCATACACAGGCAAATTCGAGTTCGTGAGCTTCAGCGGCGGTTTTCACGGAAAAACGATGGGCGTTCTCTCGCTGATGGGATCGGACTTCAAGAACGGTTACGGACCGATGGTTCCCGGCGTGCACATCGCCCCCTACGGCGATTGCTACCGCTGCCCGCTGAAGCTGAAATATCCTTCCTGCGGGCTCGCCTGCGTCGAGGCGACCCGCGCGCAAGTGAAGCAGAACAGCTCCGGCGCCGTCGCCGCATTCCTGATCGAGCCGATGCAGGGCACCGCCGGGAACGTCATCCCGCCGGCGGAATACCTACCAGCGATCAAGGAGGTCGCACGCGACTTCGGCGCCCTGCTCATCGCGGACGAGATGATCACCGGATTCGGCCGCACCGGGAAATTCTGGGCTACCGACCACACCGGCGTCGAGCCCGATATCGTCGCCATCGGCAAGCAGTTCGGCGGCGGCTTGCCCATAAGCGGAATTATTTCGACGGACGAGATCGTGCAGGCGAAACCGTGGTCCAATCCCTCTGGCTCCTCGTCGAGCTACGGCGGCAATCCATTAGCTGCAGCGGCGGCCGCCGCCGCGCTCAGGATCATCGATGACGAGGATCTGGTCGAGAACTCGCGCCGGGTCGGCACGCATTTTTTAGAATTGCTATCGAACTGGACCGAGCGCTACCCCTTCGTCGGAGACGTGCGCGGCGCCGGGCTTTTCATCGGTATCGACCTTGTCCGCGACAAACAGAGCAAGGAGCCGCTCGGGCAACAAACCTGCCGCCGCATCTTCGACGAATGTCTCCGCCGGGGTCTCCTCACGATGGCCTACGCGCCGCGCTTTCGCATTCAGCCCGCGCTCACCATCGACAAAGAAACTGTCGACACTGCGGCGGGCATCCTCACGGAAGTGTTCGATCTAATCGCGGCGGAAGGGTGCTGGAAATAAGACGGTTTTAGACTGACCTTCGCTCTTCGCCCGATTTGAGCAATCATTATCCGACAATGTTAAAACATTGGCGTGAGGCAGCTTGCTGCAGTTGCCATTCGCGTCTCGGATTACACCATTTAATAACACTCTATTCCTGATCGCTTTCGCCAGGGATGGACCGTCGCCTCCGCCGCTGTAGTCCCGGGTAATCTCCGAAGGAACTTACGGCCAAACATCGCCGTAATTCATGGCGACCATTCGGCTTCGGAAGTGACGGCGTATCCCTGCGTCTCTGTGGGGTATGTTGAGTTTCTGCAGAAACAAACCGTCTCAAATCTGCAACGGCTTGCTCACCATAATTTTGCGGAGTTTTTCTCCCACAGTGTCGCCAACATCGGGCCGGGTATCCGCGCCGAGTGCCTGCACGACACGGTTCATGTAGCAGAAAAAGCCCGCAATGTGCGCCGCGTCGAGGATCGCACGGTCCGGGAAACCGGCTGCGCGCAGCCGCGCGATGTCGTCCGAGCTAATTCGCCTCGCATCGCGCGTCACATTTTCGGCGAAGGACAACAGCTCCATGATCTCGGGTGTAACCGCAGCTTTGCGATAGTCTTTCATCAGCGCATCGGCCAGTTCAGCGTCGTTCAGCTCTTGACGGAGAAACTCTCCGTTGGACTCCGTTCAATAGAAGCAGTTGTTCACCCTGGACGAGACGATCGCGACCATCTTCCGCTCCGCGCGGCTGAGCGGCGACGGCCCTTCCATCAGCGTGCGGAACAATGGCCCCAGCGTGACCAGAAGTCTCGGGTGCAGGCTGGATACTTTGACGATGTTCGGTACCCGTCCCTGCGTCCAGCGCATCACCCGGTAAACCCACGCAAGCAAGCCCCGCGCTTCGCTCTCCTCGAACGTTTTAATCCAAGCCATTTTACAACCCTCCTTTCGGATGCTCGTACGAATAAGACCTAGCACGCGCCGAACCGTCCGCAAGCGGTGTGAAAGAATGATTTAAGAGATAACCAGCGGACGGCGTGAAGGCGAAAGAAGGTCGCTGCTATTTCGCAAGCATCTCTTGGTCTGGAGCGGCGGACGGCGCAACGCATCGATCACAGCGCCGGAATCGCTGCAATTACACGCTTCCACAGGTATTTGACAGGCCATGTTAAGCGCGGTAGGTGATTTCCGGGAGACGCTGCGATGGGATTATTGGACGGCAAAGTCGTTATCGTGACCGGCGGAGGGCACGGCATCGGCAAAGCTTATTGCCTGGGCATCGCGCGCGAAGGCGGGTCCGCCGTTGTCGGCGACATCGACGGCCGAGCGGCGGAAGGGGTCGCCAAGGCGATTCAGGACAGCGGCGGCAAGGCGCTCGCCACTACATTGGATGTATCGAATTTCGCCAGCTGCCAGGAGATGGCGCAGAAAACGCTCGACGCTTACGGCAAGATCGACGGCCTGATCAACAACGCGGCGGTCTTCATGAGCGTGCCGGCGGAAAAGGGAAGCTGGCAGGACATCACCGAGGAAGCGTGGGATCGAATGTTCGCCGTCAACGTCAAGGGCCTGTGGCTGGCGAGCCGCGCGATCGTGCCGGCAATGCAGCGGCACAAGCAAGGCAGCGTGGTCAATATTTCCTCCAATATGGCGTTCAACGGCGGCTTGACAATGATGCACTACGTGACTTCCAAAGCCGCGGTCGTCGGCTTCAGCCGCGCGCTCGCGCGCGAGTTGGGGCCGGACAACATCCGCGTGAATACGCTCGCGCCCGGCGCGACGATGAGCGAGGAAAAAGCTACTGAAGCGGCCGTGAAGAATTACGAACGCTCCGCCTCGACGCGGATTCTCAAGCGCATTGAGCAGCCGGAAGATCTGGTCGGCACAGCGCTGTATTTGTTGTCGGACCTGAGCGCCTTCGTGACGGGCCAGACGATTCTCGTCAACGGCGGCGCGGTGCTGCACTAGGCACGGAGGCATCATGGGATGGATCGACGCCGACGCTCATGTGGTCGAAAGCCCGCGGACCTGGGATTACTTGACGCCTTCGGAGCAAAAATTCCGGCCGATGCTGTTTCATCCCGAAGACGGCAGCCAGCGGGCGCATTGGGTCATTGACGGCAAGATTCGCGGACTGTTTCGCTTCCTCAACAGCAAGGAAGATCTGCAAAAAAGATCGGCCGAGATCGGCCGCGACATCGCGACGACTATGGCGACGCGCGACCTGGCGGACGTGCACGCGCGCATCGAGCATATGGACGAGCTCGGCATCGACATCCAGGTGCTCTACCCGAGCATTTTCCTCGATCAGTGCACCGAGCGCACGGACACGGAAGTCGCGCTCTGCGGCGCGTATAACCGCTGGCTGGCGGATGTCTGGAAAACCAGCGGCGGACGGCTCCGCTGGATGGCGACGCTGCCGCTCCTCAGCATGCGGGACGCGCTCGATCAATTGCGTTTCGCGAAGGAGAACGGCGCGTGCGGCATCTTCATGCGGCCATTGGAAGGAACGCGCCAGATCAGCGATCCCTATTTTTTCCCGTTGTACGACGAAGCCCAAAAGATCGACTTGTGCATCGGGTTGCACCAGTCGAACGGCAGCGCGGCGGCCGTCGATATGATGGTCAACCCCGACGGCAGCCGGGATTTTTTCAACCAATACCGTATCTTCAATGTCGGGGCGCTGTTCCGCATCATCAACTGCGGCATCCCGAAAATGTTTCCCAAGCTGCGCTTTGGTTTCATCGAGACCGCGGCGTCGTGGGTGCCCTGGGTGATTTACGAGCTGCGCCGGCGCCTCGACAAAGTCGGGAGCCGACTGCCCGACGATCTCCTCGAGCGCTGCGGCATTTTCGTCACCTGCCAGATCGGCGACGACGTCCCCTATCTCATCAAGAGCTGCATGGGCGAAAATACCTTGATGATCGGCACCGATTACGGCCACGCCGACTCGTCGACCGAGCTGGGCGCGCTCAAGACGCTTAAGGACAGCGGCGGAATCACCGCCGGGCAGCATACGAAGATCGTCGAGGACAACCCGCGGAAATTTTACGGGCTGACGTAGACCGCGAGCGAGAGCTGATATTTTCAAAGGGACGGCGAAAGCCGTCTTTTTATTTTTTGTAGAGCTGTTTGAAGAACCCCGAAGCCTCGAGTTCCTGTACGACACTCATATCGACGAAGCTTTTAGCGTCGGCCGCCGCCGCTTTCGGCGTCCGCGGCGCCATGTCGTCGAGCAGGGTTTTGACGCCTTCGGCGCTGGGATACGGAATTTCCGGAAATGCAGCGCTGAAGGCGCGATAGGCGCGCTCTAGCCCTTCGGGATCCTTGACTTTGAGATTCTTGCCGATCAGGGCCTTGGTTTCTTCTTTGTTGGTCTTGATGAAGTGCAGCGCTTCGGCGAAAGCGCGCACGACTTTGAGGACGAGCGGCCGACGCTCCTTGACGGTCTTCTCGCGCGTCACTACCGCGTTCACGTGATAGGGAATTTTGAGCGGGCCGATGTCCGCCAAATCTCTGAATCCCATCTTCTCGGCTTCCCGCACCAGAGGCTCGCTCAACAGAGTGAATTGCGTGACGTTGCGCGATAGCGCGGCGAGGCGCTGGGGATTTTCGCCGGTGGCGATGATCTTCGTGTCCTTCTCCGGGTCGATACCGAAGCGCCTGAGCGCGAGGCGCAGCGTCATATCGGATGTCGTGCCGAGGCGATTGACGCCACCGATCTTGCCCTTCAGCTGTTCCATCGTCGTGATATCGGCGATCGACACGATATGATCGATGAACCAGGGCAGATTGGTCGAGACCATGATCGCGTCGGCGCCTGCCAGGCGCGACGTGACCAGCGTCGCGGAAGGCGCGATAATGAACTCGACTTCCCCCGTGAGCAGCGCCTGGATGGCGATCGTGCTGGCGCTGATCGCGATAACTTCGGCGCTGAGCCCGTTGTTCTTGAAGAAGCCTTTCTGATCGGCGACCCAGATCGGCGTGTTCGACGGTGAGGTTCCGGCCCACGCCATGCGCATCCGCTCCTGCGCAAGCAAAGTCCCGCCGCAGAGGAAAGCTATTAAAGCCGTGGCGATCGTTACGAGCGGCAACCGCTTCATGGATCGTCTCCAGACGCAACGCGGCACTATAGCGAAGATACGCGGATCATATCGCCGTCGTCGCTGAAACGTCAATCCGGCCTTTTGATCAATCTTTTCACCCTTGCAGGCTTTCCGCCGGCCTTGTAGATTTGCCGTCGGGCTATTGACCCGCGTTTTGGGATCACTTCGTGGCGGCGCCGTCGATTGATTGCGGCGGCAAGTCCGAAAAAGGAGGCTTTGCCATGAACGATGTTTGCAAGCGATGGGTTCTACCCTCACACGCAATACGCGTCGTGAGAAAATGTCTGCCCGCGCTTCTTCTGGCGCTGTTTTGCACGCCGCCACCCGTTGATGCGCAGGCGCTGAAAAAGGTCCCTGTGCCCTTCTCGCCTGTCGGCATAAACAGCCTGCCTTTGTTCGTGGCGCGCGAAGCGCACCTCTACGAGAAGAATGGCATCGACGTCGATGTTATATTCATCGGCGCTTCATCGGCGCTGTTTCAAGCTATGCTCTCCGGCGCTGCCGACGTCGCCGGCTCGGGCGGGCCGGCGGTCATCTCAAATGTCTTGAGAGGCGGCGACATCATTCAAGTCGCGGCCACCGTGCCGCGCTTCACGCAATCGGTCATGACAAAGGCGGAGATCGCAAAGCCGCAGGATCTCTCCGGCAAAAAAATCGGCGTGAGCCGTCTCGGCACTGTGACCCATTTTGCTCTGCAGACGGCCATGGACGTTTACGGTCTAAAAGGCGTCACTATCCTGCAAATGGGCGGGCAGCCGGAGGAGGCCGCGGGGCTCGTGAACGGTACTATTGACGCCGCCGTAGTGAGCCCGCCGTACAATTTTCAATTGAAGTCTCAGGGATTCAACGAGCTGGTTACGCCCGCCGATCTGCAAAAAGGCGGGGCCAATTTCATCACCAACGGCATCGTCGCGAAGCGCTCGGCCGTGGAAAAGAACCCCGACGGCCTGCTGCGTTTGCTCAAGAGCGTCGCACAGGCCACGAAGGTGATCGTCACGGACCGGGAATTCACAAAGAAAGTGATGAACAAATGGATGCCGGTGAAGGACGCCGTTCTAGCTGACCGGATCGCGGCGTTCGCGGCCGAGAGCTTCGCGAAAGAGCCGCTCGTTCCCGAAGCGGCGATTCGCGACATCGTCAAGGAAATGGTTCAGGCGAATTTGGTCGACGCGAAAGCCGCCGCCGCGACGCCGATGAGCGCCTACTACGACAACCGGTACGTAGAGGAATTGCGGCGCTCGGGATTCTTCAAGGAGCTTTGGAAGTAGCCGGCCGACTTCAGCCGCGCCTGGGCGCGTTCGAGTTTTCGCCGCCGGCGGCAGGTCCGTTGTGTCGGTATGCCGCTCCTCGGCTCACTCGGTCTCGCCGTACCGGCGCTTCCGACGCCAGGTAATTCCGATTCACGCCGGTCGGCGCGCGTAGCTTTCGGTCAGCATTTCCCATTGGTGCCCGTCGGGCTCGTTCCAGTAGACAATTTTGCCGCCGTGCTGCGCGTCGATTTGGAAATCGACGGGGCCGTGAACGCTGCTGCGATAGGCAATCCCCGCGGCTTTGATGCGGCCGAGAATCGCGTCGAATTCTTCCTCGCTCACGCGAAAACAAAAATGAATCAACGGAAACGGCTCCTCCCATTCGTCGAAATCGAGCGTCAGGCCGTTGTTTAGATAAACCGGGGCGAACGGGCCGACGCCCGTCTCCGACCAGGGAACTCCGAGCAGCTCGGCCAAAAGTTTCGCAGAAGCGAGCTTATCGCGCGCCGGAACCATTAAATGATCGAGATGAACCGCCATCGTGCTCTCCTGTCCGATCAAGGCATGTTCGCATCAATGTGTTGCACCGACAAGTGGCTTTCCCCCCTTGCAGGCCGTGTGCCGCGGCGATAGATTCCCGGTCATGCCGATCGCGGAATCGCTGGATCATTTCGTCGTGCCGGTCGATGATCTTGTCGTCGCCGAAGAGTTCTACGTGCGCGTCTTCGACGGGCTCGTTACAAAGCGAAACGGCTTGAATGTCCGGCAGCGCAAGCGCGGCGCCGTCCCGCACACATTCATCGAAATCGGCGGCAAGCGCATGGGCGTCTATCTCCAGAGCGATCACCGTCCCGAACCGGCCGGCGCGCGCGGGCTGCCGACCTATTCCTTCACGACGAGCGACGAAGGGCTCGAAGCGTTGGCGCAGGATCTCGACGAAATCGGCACGCGCTACGAGCGCGTCGCGAACGCGCATTCTTTCGCGACAAGCACGATCTTTTTTCACGATCCCGCCGGCAACCATTACGCGGTCTACACGCCGAAAGAGGGCGCGCGCTCGAACGGCGCGACTGGACGCATGACCGGAGTCGGCTATATCGAGCTCGAGTCGCCGTCGGTCGACGACTCCATTTCATTTTACGAGAAGGTCCTCGGCTTCGAGACGCAGAGCCGCGCGAAAAACCGGGCCACGCTTAAAATGGCGAGCGGCCAGACGCTGATCCTCACGGAGGCGCCCTTCTCGCCGAAAGGCCTCATCATGAGCCGAAAGGTGCCGGGGCCGCACATCGCCTTCTATGTTCGCGGCGCGAATTGGAAGGCCGCGCTCGCCCACTGGGAAGGGCTCGGGATCGAGAACGGCGATCGCGGCGCGGCGAAAGAGCGCACCGGCACCGAGAGCGGCACCTACATGGACGACCCGGCGGGCTACGTGATCCAGTTCATCACCGACGGCATGGAATAGACGTGAACGCGGGACAAAAGCGCGCGCGTCTGCGTGAGATGCTGGCCGGTCCAAAGGGCCAGATCGCGCCGGGAGTAACGGACGCGTTCATGGCGCGCCTTGCCCAGGACTGCGGCTACGCCGTGGCACATCTCTCGGGCAACGCGATCCATAAAAATTTCTGCCTGCCGGACCGCAATCTTTTGGATGCAGCGCAGATCGCCGCGCGGGTCGCGGAGATTTCCGCGGCGGCGGACATTCCGCTGATCGTCGACGCCGGCCCGATCTGCGTCGAGACGGCCGCGCTGGCGCGCACGGTCGCGCTCTATGAAGAGGCCGGCGCCTCGGCGCTGCGGTTCGAGGACTGCTTGAAGAACGAATACGGCGCGGATGTGCGCGAGCTCGCGATCGCGCCGAAGGAATTGGTCGTCGAGCGGATCAAGGCTGCGGTGGCTACGCGCCGCGACGATACGCTCGTTTTGATCGCCCGCTGCGATTCGCGGCCGCTGGAATCGCTCGCGCGGGTGCGCGAACGACTGAGCGCCTACGTCGAAGCCGATGCCGACGCCGTCGGCGTTCAGCTCGAGGATGTGACGGAATTTGCCGCGGTCGCGGCGGTGCCCCTGGTCACGCTGTGGCCACGCGATAAAGTGAGCGCGTTTGAATTTTTTCGTCTCGGCGTCAAGATCGCGCTCATGCCCTCGAGCCTGCCGCTCGCCGCCGCGGCTTCCATGCGCGAGCTACTGTTGGAATTGAAAGAGACCGGCACCGAGCGCCAATATTTCGCGCGGCAGAGGGAATTCGCCGCAGCGGAGAAATGGTACAAGCGGCTCGGCTCCGACAAATCGCGTTAGGAGAATTCGATGGTTAAAGAAATCGCACTGGCGCAGGCCTATCGCGTCACACCGACCGGCCTCTATCTCATCTCGACCGCGTTTGAGGGTAAGCGCAACGTGCAGTTCGCGTTTCGCGCGCTCGGCCTTACCGACGAGCCGCCACTCATCGCGATCGGGATCCAGGCCGACAACTTCAGCCGCGGCATCATCCAGAAAAGCGGCGAGTTCGTCGTCAACGTCTGCTCGGAAAAGCAGCTCTTCGCCGTCGACAAGAGCCGCTCGCTCAGCGGACGCGACGTCGAAGATAAATTCGTCGCGCTCGGGCTCGAAACGCTGCCGGCCAAACAGGTCAAGGCGCCGCTGGTCGCCGGCTGCCACGCGAACGTCGAGTGCAAGCTGGAGAAAGAGCTTGAGTTGCCGGGACTCCATCTCTTTGTCGGGCGCGTGGTCGCTGCGCACCAGGACGATCAACTAAAGGCGATCTCGCGGCTTGCCGGCAAGAACTTTCGCATGGAGCCGATTTAAAGCGAGGCAAACTTGATGCAGCGCCGCGCGATCTTATTAATGCTCTTCGCGCTCGCAGTTTTATTCGCGCGCATTCTTCCGGCTGCAACGTCGGAAGAGACGCTTGCGCAAATCAATAAGCTGCCGCTGGCCGAGCGCCAGGCCGCGCTCGTGCGCGGGGCGAAGAACGAGCGCAGCGTCGTGTGGTACGCGCCGATAAACCGCGAGAACCTGCGCCAGTTCACGACCGCGTTCGAGGCGGAATACCCCTTCCTCAAGGTTGACATCCTGACCGGCGGGCCGCAGACGCTGCTAAACCGCATCCTCACAGAGACGCGCGCGGGAAAATACAATTTCGACACCATGAACGTGCGCAGCTCTGCGCTTTACACGCTGAAAAAAGCCGGCGCGGTCATGCGCTTCGAATCGCCGAACCGCCGCGCGCTGCGCGCGGGCTTCGCGGATAAGGATGGTTACCTGAACGGTCTGTGGGCATCCCTGCTCGTCTACATGTTCAACGTAAACCAAGTGCCACGAGCGCAGGCGCCGAAATCGATCGACGATCTCCTGCAACCGAAATGGAAAGACAAGCTCGGCATGGACGAGGACGCCGACGACTGGCTCGCCGCGGTCATGGACTATTACGGCGACGCGCGCGGCAAGGAGATCGCCCGCGCGCTGGGCGCGCAGCATCTCAACATACGCAAAGGACGAACCCTCGTCGCGCAGCTTGTCGCGGCGGGTGAATTTCCGCTGCAGATCGACGGGCACCATCACGAGGCGGTCGCGCTCAAAAAAGCCGGCGCGCCTGTCGATTACGTCTTTCCCGAGCCGTTCGTCCCGGTGAAAGCCGTCTCGATGTTTGTGCTGTCATCGCATCCGCCGCATCCGCACGCCGCCGCGCTGCTGGTCGATTTCATGATCTCGAAGAAAGGCCAGGACATCGCCTACCGGCAAAATCGCTGGCCCGCTCATAAGGAGTTCGCGACCGGCAGCCCCGACGAAGTCGGCAACCGGAAGACCGTCGTTCCGGACGCGGAGAAATGGGGCGCGCGCTTCGAAGAGCTCGTGCAGCTCACCAGTCTGCTGCACAAGTAAACCCTAACGGAGGTCATATGGGTCGACGGATTCGTTTTGCGCTCCTGACGATATTTTTCGTATTTTCGCCGGCGCGATCGTATGCGCAGTCGGCGGCGGACTTGCTCCGGCAATCGGCCGCGGCCATGGGCGGCCTCAAGGCCCTGCAGGCCCTGCAAAACCAGGTGGTAGAAAGCGAGGGCAAACAGTTCGATTCGTCCTCGACGCAGCAGCCGCTCGGCCCGACACGGCAAATCAACACGTTTCACTACACACTCACGCGCCACTTGCTGCAGCCGCGCCTGCGGCTGCAATGGGAGGCGCACAGCCTGACCGGCAATCCGCCGACGCGCTGGGTCGAGACGATCAACGGCGATGTCGGCATGCTCCAGGAAGAGTCGGGGCGCCGCGTCGAGGGACAGGCGGCCAAGCCGACGCGCCTGCATCCCGGGCGGCTGGCGACGCGCATGCGCGACGAGATTAGCAATCCGCCGAAGCTGATCCTGACGGCCTTGAAAAGCAATGATCTTAAACGCATCAATGACGTCGCGTGCGACGACAAGACTTGCAACGTCGTGTCCTTCTCGCACGGTGGCGACAAGTTTCGCGTCTATCTCGAAGCGCAGAAGTGGCTGCCGGTGCAAACCGAGATTCTCGAAGACGATCCGCTCGAAGGCGACAGCAGCTACATGCTGAAGTACGCTGATTGGCGCAAAATCGACGGCGTCATGCTGCCGTTCGGCCTGCGTTATGAGCTCAACGGCCGCGCGCTGCAGGAAGAACAGGTCAAGTCGATCCGCCAGAACGTCCCCCTCACCAACGATGTCTTCCAGATTCCTCCCTCCGTCTACAATCAAAAAACCGACGCGAAGCCCATCGCGTCGCAATGGATTCTGCGCCGTGTAGCCGGCGGCGTGAGTTACGAGGACATGGGCCGGCCGGCCGTGATTCAGTGGCGCGAGCTCGCGCCCGGCGTGCACAAAATCCAGGGCAGCTCGCACGCCACGATCGTCGTCGAGATGAAAGACTATCTCGTCGCCGTGGAAGGGCCGCTTTACGAAGAGCGCACCGCGCCGGTGATCAGATCGATCAAGGAGAAATTCCCAGACAAACCGATCCGGTATATCATCCCGACGCACCACCATCTCGATCATGCCGGCGGTATCCGCGCGTTCATGGCGGAAGGCGCGATCGTCGTCGTCCCATTCAATGCGGAGTCGTTCTACCAGAAGGTCGCGCGCGCGCCGCACACGCGCCGCCCCGACAGTCTGGAGTTGAAGAAAACGGTCGTGACGATCGAGGGGTTCGGCGGCGGCGCCAAGATCATCGGCGATGGAACCCATTCCGTCGAGGTCCATCCCCTGCCGCTGCCCCACGCGGACGATCTCATCGTCGTCTATCTGCCCAAGGAAAAGCTGCTCATCGAGGCCGACCACGTGAGCCCGCGCGACGGTAAGGTGCGGCCGGGGCCGCGGCTCGACGAATTTATCCCGGCCCTCGACAAGCTCCACCTCGATGTCGCGACGATCGTCGGCATCCACGGCGACCAGGCGACGCTTGAAGCTGCGCGGGCGGCCGTCAAGAAATAGAGATTTACTTCAACCGGCGGAGGAAACCCGGTGGAATGGGGAAGAAGCGTTGCCCCAGTGCATCGAAGCTGCGGCTAGAAATTGCAGCGCCCTTCTCTCTCAAGCTCCGGAACCAGAGCCGCGTCAACCAGTTCTTGCGCCTTCAGCGCCCGCGCCGCAGGAGCCATCGATCCCGCCATCTGAACACCGAGTTCGATGCCTTCGATCTTTAGATGCGGCCGCGCCGGGATGACTTCGGTGATGTAGAGTTGATAGAGATACTCGATCTTGGGGAGGTCCAAGCCGCGCCCGCTCCTAGCGACAAACTCCAACGCCTTTGCCTTGTCTTTTCTCGCCCGCGCGATGCCTTCGCAGATCCCAGCCATGAATTTTTTCGCCTCTTCGCGGCGGGCTTTCAGAAACGAGTTCGCCACGGCATAGTCGGCGCCGCCGCCGGCGTAGATTTTCAATTGCCGGTTATCCGTGAGCTTGTTGAAGCGGCCGATCTGTCCGGATTTTTCCAGATCGAAAAGCGCCTCGGCCGTAACGATCATCGCTGCTATGTCGCCGGCAAGCAGACTCTTGACCCGATCCGAGTTGCGGCCCTCGTCGAAGGGGACCAGGGTCACATCCTTTTCGGGATCGACGCCGAGCCTTCTGAGGGCGAGTCGCGTCAACTGATCGGGCGTGCTGCCGGGCTCGCCCGTACCGATCTTCCTGCCCTTTAATTCGGCGGCGCTCCGGATCGAAGCCGCAGCGAGAAAGACGGAATAGTTGTAGCCCGTGTTGCCGATAAAAGTCATCGGCGCGCCGCCGGTGGCCATGCTGACAATGGCTTGATTCGAACTCACGACCGCGATATCGGCCGCGCCGGTTTTGAGCGCCGCGACCGACTTGTCGTTCGAGCCGGGATCGGTCCAGGCGATTTTGAGGCCGGCGCGCTCGAAGATGCCCGCGTCGCGCGCGAGATACATCGGCAGCTTGCTGATGTTCCACGGCGGATAGTATAGGACGCGGACGCTGTCGGTTTCCGCGGCGGCGGTGCCGGACAGCCACGAGAGCAGCGCGAACGCGATGAGAATCCGTTGCCGCACGGCGCGCCCTTATGGCTTGAAAGCCACGATAAAATAGGCCGGTTGAGACCTGGAGGCGAAGTCGCCTTTGCCGACCACCACGATCGGATAGGTCCCTACCGCCTTCGTCATTTGCGGCGGAACGGTCGCTTCGAGCTCGCTGGGGCTCACGAATCGGGTCTCTAATTCCTTGCCGGCCAGGGTCGCTTTGTGAAAGCGATCGAAACCGCGGCGGGCGGTAATTTTCACCTTAGCGCCCGAGCCCTGGACCACCGAGCGCGGCGCGATCTCGATTTCCTGCGGCGTCGCGCGCCACGGACGGAGAGCGGGAATCGGATTCCTGTGATCGGCATGGAAGTCGTGATCGACCACCTTGCCGCCGAGCACGACTAGTTTGACGTTTTGTGTCGCCCATATGTCTTTCAATGGATCGCCGTCGACGGCGATCAAGTCGGCGACTTTGCCGGGCTCGACGGTGCCGAAGTCTTTGTCCTTGCGGAATGTCTTGGCGACGTTGATCGTCGCGGCCTGGAGCGCCTGCATCGGCGTGAGGCCGGCTTCGACGAACATCACCAGCTCTTGATGGACGCCGAGACCCGGCAGGCCGTTGTTCGGGTCGGAGCCGGCGCGGACGATGCCACCCGCCTGAACGAAGCGCCGGATGAGATCCTCGAGCTTCCGGTAGCCCTCGCGCGCGTTGCTCAACCGCTCGGGCGGAAACTTGGCGTAGCGCTCGTATTGCCCGAGCGCCTGCTCGCGCAGCACCCCCGGCAAGTACTGGGCTTCCTTGCGATCGAGAATCGACAGCTCGCGATCCTTGAAGCGCGCGGCGCTTGGCGACAGCGGCCGGTACCAGGTGGCAATGGTCGGGGCCCAGCTCACGTTTTTCTCAACCACCGCTTTGACGATTTTGTCGAAGTTTTCCGGCTCATAGTAGTACGCGAGGTCGGCGGTGTTGATCTTGCCGGTCATGCGCCGCTCGTGGATCTCCCAGCGCTTCTTCACGTCGCCGACCGAAGTCATGCCCAATCCCCAGTGGTGCTCGACGCCGGCGAAGCCCGCTTCAGCGGCGAGAAACGCGTCGAGACAGTGGCAGGTGACAGGCAGACCCAGGCGATTGGCCTCCGCGGCGCCCGCTCTGACCGTGTCGGGAGCGACGTATTCGTTGAACTTGATGATCTCGATGCCCGCCGCTTGCTTTTTGCGCACGGCGGCGACCGCCTCGTCCGGCGTTTTAATCAGGTAGCCGCGCTCGCCGCGCAGCGCCCACTCCGGCGCCGGCCCGATCAAACGCGCGCCGGTCGACCAGATGCGCGGCCCGCGGATTTTTCCGAGATTGGTACCGGCGCGCTGTGCCAAGGTCCACTCGTCGTCGTTTTGCGTGATATCGGGACAGGTCGTGATGCCGAGGTGGAGATAGATCTCGCCCATGAAGTCGAGCAGGTGGCAGTGGCCGTCGATCAATCCGGGAAGAATTGTTTTGCCGCCGACATCGACGATGCGCGCGCCGCGCGGCACGGCGACTTCGCCGCGCTTTCCTACGGCTTTGATGCGTTCTCCTTCGACAACGATGACTGCATTTTCGAGCGGCGGACGGCCGGTCGCGTCGATCAAAGTGCCGCCCTGGATGACCAGCGGCACCGGTTTTTGGGTCTGAGCGGCCGCCGGTAAAGCGAGCGCGGTGAAAAGGACGCAGCCGAAGATTAGAGTTCTCATCCGATGGTCGATCATCTTCGTTCTCCCGTCATGAATGGGCGGAATCTATCCCGACACGGCGTTCCGGTCAAACGACGCGCAGCAGACGAGGGCTGGCAAGTTTTCCTGGACCTGCGCCGGGATCGCCTGTTACTATATGATTATCGCCATGGCATCGACTAAGAGAGACGCGCCCCGCGCGTGGACTTATTCGTCCCCGCCATCGACAACCTCCGCGTCAACCTCGCGACGATCGTCGGCATTCACGGCGACCAGGCGACCCTCGCAGCGGCGCGCGCGGCGTCGAAGAAATAGGCGCGGAATTTTCCATGGCTGAAAAAACGCACATCGCGTTGGGTTACCTGGCTCTCATCAGCGGACTTTTGTTTTATCCGTTCGGCGTAATATTTCTCTGGGCGCAAACCGATGCGATCGACAGCTACATTCAAAATGAGATGAGGACGCGCAAGATCCCCGGGCTCGCCCTCGCGGTGATAAAAAGCTCTGTGGCCGTAAAAATAAGCGGCTACGGGTTCGCCAACCTCGAACTTGATGTACGGGCAACTCCTGACACCGTCTTCGAACTGGCCTCGGTAACCAAACAATTCACTGCAACCGCCATCATGGCTTTGATAGAAGACGGAAAGATCAAGGTAAACGACTCGATCACTGGCTATTTGCCGAGATCGCCCGAACAGTGGAAAGCCATTACGATCCGGCATCTGCTTACGCACACCGCGGGTCTTCCCGGTTTACAGGAAGGTTTTAAGGCCTTGCGGGGAGACGGCGGCCGGTTGAACCTCACGACTGCGCAGATGTTCGAAGCCGCTACCAAGGATTCGCTGAGTTTTCCGCCTGGGGACCAATGGCAGTACAGCGACGTCGGCTATTTTCTGCTGGGCATGATCATTGAAAAAGCCGGCGGCCGGAAATACGGCGATTTTCTGACCGATCGCTTCTTCGCTCCGCTGTCGATGACTTCGACTTCCGCCCTCGATCAGTGGGCGATTCTAAAGAACCGAGCCGCCGGATATACTTTGCGAGACCACGAGGTCGTCAATATCCGACGCGTCACACAAGTCGAATTGGCTTCTTATGGCGGCGTTTTCTCGAGCGTCAAAGATTTGGTCAAATGGGATAATGCACTCGCGACAGCAAAAGTGGTGAAGCCGTCGAGCCTGGAACAAATGTGGACGCCGGTGAGATTGAACAGCGGCGGATCGTATCTGTACGGCTTCGGCTGGCAATTGGGCGAGGTTCGCGGGCACAGAATGATCTCCCATGCTGGCGTTACAGGGACCGAGTACACGCGATTTCCGGATGATAAACTGACTGTGATCGTACTGACGAACCTTGGCGCTCGTCTCAGTAGTACGAAAGTGAACGCGTGGGGATTGACTAAAGGAGTCGCTGGGCGTTTTATTCCCGACCTTCTCACTGAGTAAACCTCAGACGACCGAATGACCAAATCGATAACGACCAAAATCGGCTTCGTGAGCGGCGGCAAGCAATCCATGCCGCACTATGCGAGTTTCACGCCGCTAGTTTCAAAAGACGTGCGCATCGATCACGAAGGGCTCGGCCTTTACGGCGCTTCGCTGTACGAGATCGGTAATCAGAAAGAGACGATCGTCCGGCGCGTAACAGAACTGGCGGGGCAGCACGGATGGAACGGCGTCATCGTCACCGCCGCGCCGACGGAAGTGCTGAATCCCGGGCTTTACGACGCGCTGAAGGCTGCGCTCGCGATCCCGTTCACGACCGCGCTGCACGCCTGCGTCGCCGCGCTTCGCGTATACGGCTACAAGCGCGTGCTGCTGCTCACGCCGTTCGACGCGCGCCTGAACGAACTGATCGTGCGGCATCTGGAGAATGCCGGCGTGACCGCAGTCGCGCCGCATTCGTTCGACGAGCTCCGCGTGCCGCAGAAAATGAGCGGCGACGAGGTCTTCGAGTTAACGCGCAAAACCATCGACGCCGCCAGCAAAGTCGACGCGATTTATTTTCAGGGCGCCGTGCTCGACCCGATCAAAGTTCTCGACCGCATCGAGGGCGAGCTCGGCATGACGGCGATTGCGAGCAATCCCGCGATGCTCTGGTACATTCTTTCCAGCCTCGGGCGCCGCGATCCCATCGCCGGCTACGGGCGATTGCTGAGCGAATGGCCCAAGCTGCCGCTTTGACGGTTGACAAAGAAGATGTAATGACTTCAGTCACAGGAGGGCCGACGATGGAAAAAATGACGGGCGACGCGATCATCATCGAGCAGCCGGGCATGAAAATGACCATCGAGCACCGCCATGGTCTCGGCGGCAACGACGAGGGGCTCACGTTTGACGTCACGACCACCGGCGCGGACGCGGGCAAACGCATCGTCCGCATCGACTGCTTCTACAAAGACCCCCACTACCACATCGGCATGTCCGGCGATTACAGAAACCGAAAGATGAAAGACGAAGGCATCGACGATCCCGTCCGCTGGGCGCTCGACCAGCTCAAGACCCGTTTCCCCTCGCTTGTTAGACAGGCAGGTTACGAGGAAATCGCCGCGACGATCGACCAGCAGGCCGTCGCAGACCAACTCACGCGCATGGACGCGGAGATCAGGGCGAAGTACTGATCGCCCTCTAATCTCTGTTTTCAGCGCAAGCGGCGCGCGACTCAACCCATCTTTCCGCCGGGAAGCGACCCGCCGGGAAGCGTCCCGCCGGGAAGCGTCGACGGCGGCGTCGGCGACCGCGCACCGGGATTGGGATTCGGTCTGGGTCTCGGCGGCGGCCTGTGTGAGGGCCACACGAACCCGTTCGTCACGCCGATGAAAACGTCGTTGCCGTAGGCAGGCTGCGCGTAGTCGGCGGCGGAATTAGCGGACTGATTGCGAAGCCGGTATTCGAGCTCGTCGACGGTCCTTTCCAGGCTCGTAATCCTGTTGTCCACAGCGGCCGCTTCTTCGCGCGCCTTGGCCTCGGCGACCTGCTGATCGGTGACCTCGTCGAGCGTCTCTTTTTTCACGACTTTGCCGCTCGCCGGCGGCGGGCTGTTGGACAGCACTACGCGCCCGCTCGCGTCGCGATAAGTGTAGTAGTCCCCGGCAACGGCGCGCCCGGCCGCCGCAGTCAGGCAAACGACAAAAAACCCGATCAACAGTCCCTTGCTCATAACCCCTCCGCGCATGGACGATATCTAATACTGCTCTATCGTATTACCATCTGGCGGACAAGCAGCGCGACCAGCCACAAAAAACAGGCGAGCTGCATCGAAAAAGACGTGAACCGGACCGACACGACGGCATTCGTCTGCACAAACGAGACGTGCACCAGCGACTGCGCGACGCGACTGGCAAGGACGGCGATCGACGGGTAGTCCGCCGCGGCGCCGCGGACCCCGCTCACATGGTCATCGGTGGCCTTTTACTTCGCTGAGGTAGGCACTACATGGAAGCATATAGTCCGAACGAGGATTATCGATTTTGTCAGGTAGGCCGGTACTGCCGATATCTATCCCTTTTGTTTTGGAGTTCGTGTAGAGAAGTTGACCCTTTCACTGAAGTAAATGCGTTCTTCTGTGCTTGTTCCGTTCACCGTCGCATGCAAGCGCGATAGGTGAATCGAAGGATTCCGTTTTCATCATAGTAGTATTCGGCTCTTCCTCGGGAATCTTCGGAGCTTACATCTACAACGTATTTCCTTATGATACTATTCCGGTCCCCGTAAAGCTCTTGGCTGAGCGCGTGCGTGCCGCTGTTACTGACGCAGTTCTTCGCTTGTTTTTCTAACTTCTTAATTTTCTCGGCAGCATTGACATCGTTGTAAAGAATTCGGATTTTCATTACCTCCGGATGGTTCTGCCAGTTAATTTCAGTGATGGGCTCCGCAGCAGTCGCGATTGTCGCGAAAAGGCAGCACGTGAAAAAATGACATGCTAATTTCACTTCTTCCCTACGGCTCGCCGAAGCACGCGACGGCGTTGTCCCAGAGCATCTTGCGGATCGCCTGATCGCCGAGCGACTTCCACGCGAGCACTCGGTCCGTCGATTCGGGGAAGCGCGACTCCGCGTGGGGATAATCGCTCGAATACATGATAATCCCGTCGCCGAGAAAATCGCTGACCATCCTCGCCATCTTCTCGCCCTCGTGGATCACCAGGCTGGCGAAGAATCTACCGCTCGTCATGTACTCGCTGGGCTTGCGCGCGAGATTCTCGGGCACGGCGTAAGACAAATACACCGCCTGATCGTCCATGCGCGCCGCCCAGAACGGCAGCCAGCCGAAGCCCGATTCGAGAACGCAGAAGCGGAGGTTCGGATGGCGGTCCATGATACCCGCGCCGAAAAACGCGCTCACCGCGCGCATCGCCGCCCACGGGTGGGACGCCGTGCGGCCGATGAACGGATTGTCCCACAGATCGCGGTAGCCAGGGTAGCCGGTCGTGAAGCTGTGGTGCGCGACCGCGAGCCCCGCTTCGTCGGCGGCTTTCCAGATCGGCTCCAGATCGGGATGGTCGAGCGGAAATCCGATCGTGAGATGCGCCTGGATGCCGACCGCCCAGCGCGAGCGGCTCCAGCGTCGGATCTCTTCGACCGACTCGGCGATCGCGCGGTTCGTCACGACAATCAGCGATTTCAGCCGCCCGGGGTATTTACCGCAGAAGTCTTCCGTATAGCGGTGGTTAGCGCGGATGAAGGCGAGCTGGATCTCGATGTCGTCGGTCGCCGGCGGCTGGCTCGGCATCATGAGCTGGACGTCGACGCCCTCCTCGTCCATGTCGCGGATGCGCGCCTCGGCGTCGTCGTCCGAGCTGCCGGGCGTCGGATAGCGCGTTCCCATGAACGCAGTGAAGTGCTTTCTCGCCGTTTCTCTCGGAGCGGCTTCGCCCAAAATTCTCAACTGCTCGCGCCAGCCGTCCCGCTTCACGAACGAGTAGCGGTGGCGGAACGGCGGCTCGAGCTTTTCGCCGGCCCAGCCGACGCGAAACGGGACCTTGAACTGTTCCCATTCCGGCAGCCGCGCGCGTATGTCCGGATCGAAGTACGGCGCCAGAGTCTCCGCCATCGGCGCGATGTGCGTGTCGGTGTCGTAGATTTTGTAGCCGTTGCGCATCGACGGACGCGCCGCTACGCCACGGGAGCCGGAATGGGCATCTTGTAAAGCTTCGCGACGTTTTCGCGCACCAATTTGGCGCGCACGCCGGCCGGCAAATTGCCCAAGTCGCGCGCGACGACCTTGCGCGACTCCGGCCAGGTCGAGTTACCGTGCGGGAAATCGTTCGACCACATGCAGTTGTCGGCGCCCCACCAGGAGAGAATGTGGCCGCCGACCGCATCGTTGAAAAACGTCGTATAAACCTGGCGATTGAAATATTCGCTCGGGAGCATCTTCAGCTCGGTGCCGCCGTTGTTGACGCCGTGGCGCTTGAAATAATAGTCCCACTGCTCGAGCACGAACGGGATCCAGCCGATCTCGTTCTCGACCAGCACGAACTTGAGGCGGGGGAAGCGCTCCAGCACGCCGGAGAAGATGATCTCGTAAAGGCTGTTCATCGACTGGAAGAGCTTCATGTTGACGCTGTTGCTCTGTCTGCTGAAGCCGGCTTCCTTCGCCGGGTCGGCACCGAAGCTGCGCGAGCGGCTATAGCCGTGGCCGCTGAGAATGTGCACGTTGACCGGCATGTCGAGTTCCTGCGCGGCGGCCCAGAACTTCTCATAATGGTCCCCGGCGAAGGAGAGCTCGGGCGGCGGCACCTGCCAGATGACCGTGCCGCGGAGCCCGGCCTCGCGGCAGCGCGCCTGTTCCTTAATCGCACCGTCGATGTCATACATCGACAGCATCGCGATGCCGATCAGGCGGTCCGGCGCCGCGCTGCAGTAGTCGATCAGCCAGTCGTTATACACGCGGCAGCAGGCAGCTTCTAATTCGGGATCGTCGAGGCTCAGGCACTTCAAGCCGTGCGTGGGATAGAGCACCTCGCCGCTGACGCCGTCGGCCTTCATCTCGGAGACGCGCAGGTTTTTGTCCATCGCGCCGGGCGCGTCGGTCGGCCGATGGCCGCCGTAGTCGGGCGCGCGGTCGCGAAACGCCTGCGACATATTTTTCTTCCACAACCCCTCCGGCTCGATCACGTGCGAGTCTGATGAGATCAACAGCTCGTTGACGACGGTATTGCCGTCGTTTTTCCCGTAGGTGCGTTCGATGAAGGCCATGGCTTTCTTCCTTTCGCGCTAGAGTTTCATTCGACCCTGGTTTTATCACCAACCTTTTACGGCTTCCACCCCGCCTGCGTCAACTCGGCGTCGGCTTTCCTGGCGAAGCTGAAGTCGTAGGCGGCAGAAATCGGCACGTCCCGTTTTTGGTTCAGCGTGTCGCGGACAATGTCGAGATCGTTTTTCTGCGTCTCCTCGTCGACGATGCCGTTGCTCGTGAACGATGCAATCATGCCTTCGTAGGTGCGGGTGGCGAGATCGCGGTCCAATTCGGAGAACTTCATCATCGACGCAATCGCGACCTCGCGGTTGTGCTTAATCAACCGCAGCGCTTTGATTGTCGCGCGCATGAAGCCCATCATCTGCTTGGGCTTTGTCTTGATGAATGTATCGTTCGTCGCGATCGTGCCCCAGGAATTCTTCACCTCTTTGCCGAGATACAAGATGTCTTTCATGCCGTGGTCAAGCGCTGGGAAGCGCTCCTCGGAGCTCAATAAACCCGCATCGACGGTTCCCGACAGCACGGCCGGGAGCCGCTGCCCCGGAGGCATGGCGAGGAAAGTGAAATCCTTGTTCGGGTCGAGGCCCTGCTTCGCAGCGACTTTCTTGAGCATATACGTCGCGGCGGCCGCGATGCCGGTGACGGAGATCTTCTTGCCTTTGAGGTCCTTCAAGCTCGCATACGGCGGACGCGCCATGAGCCACTGGAGCACCTGATCGTTGACGGCGAACACGGTCTTGAGCGGTGCGCCGCTCTGCGCCACGGCGACGAGCGCGCTGCTGCCCGATCCGGTGAAATCCATCTCGCCCGCCACCACCGCCTGAAGCCCCGCTGTCGACGACATCACAACGGTGTTGAATTCGAGCCCCTCTTCGCGCGCATAGCCGCGCTCCTGCGCCAGCGGGAAGACGATGAACTGGAAAGATTTCGACGGCAGCGTGATATTGATCTTGTCGAGGGCGAAGGCGGATGGCAGAACGCTGAAGAGAATCGCGATCAGCAATAAAATAACTTTTTTCATCCTTCGTTCCTCCGTAAACTTACTTGGCGCTCAGACCCTGCGCGGCGAAGGCGCGCTCGATGAAACCGCTCTCATCGAGCTTCTTGATGAACCGGCTGTCGACCAGGTCTTCGATGTTGACGTCGCCGATGCGCGGGTTCTGCGTTTTCAGAAGCCGCTGCACGTTGCGCATGCCCTGCAGCGCCGGGTAAGGCTTGCGCGCGAGCGTGCGCACGGTCTCGTTATATCCTTCTTCGGCGGTCAGGGGTTCCTTAAGGCGCATTTTCTTGACGATCAGGTCGATCACCGCGGCGCGGTTCGCGGGCGCGATCATATACGCCTCGCCTTCGATGATCGCCTTTAGCATATTCTCGATCAGCTCGGGCTGCCCTTCGATATAGCCGCGCGTCGCGACGATGTCGACGCCGGTGAACGGGATCTCCGTCTTGTCCGAATCGCCGATGATATTGAAGCCGCGCGCCGCGAGCTTCTTGCTGAACGCCATGTCGATCACCGCGGCGTCGACCCGTCCCGCTTCGAGCGCCTGCGCGCGCACGACCTGCTCGCCGGTGCCCTTTAATAGGATATTGTCGCGCCGCGTGTCGAGTCCGAAGTGCTCGAGCCAGAGGAGCGCCGCCATCCAGTTGGTACCACCGACGCCTTGAATATCCAGCGTCTTGCCGCGGAGATCCTGCGGCGTCTTGATCCCCGGCCGCGCGACCACGTTGTTGGTCATGCGGCCGGTAAACGTCGCCAGCACGCGCATGTCGATCTCGGCCGACGAAGCGCCGACGATGCCGCTGCCGCCGCCATAGGCGATCGGGATCGCTCCTGTCTTCATCGCCGCGATCATGAGCGGCGCGTTGCGTACGAACAGGATCGTCGCGTCGATGCCGTATTTCTTGAACAAGCCGTTCACGTCGGCGATCCACAGCGGACCGAGGCGCGGATTGACGGTTGGATGCGCGATGGTGAGCTTGGTCGCCGCTAGAGAAACGGCCGCTTCCATCGCTAGCAGCGCGAGCGCGAGCAGTGCTGCGAGCATCGGCTTCATTTAAGGCTGGCACCCTGCGCCGCATAAACGCGCTCGATAAAGCCGCTCTCGTCGAGCCGGCGCATGATGCGGTTGTCGACGATATCTTCGACTTTCAGCGCGCCGAGCTTTGGATTGCTGCCTTTGAGCAGTCTCTGCAGATTGCGCATGCCCTCGAGCGAAGGGACAGGCTTCCGCTCGACGCCGCGCAGCAGGTCGGCGTAGGCTTCTTCGGCCGCCGCCGCATCGATGCGCAGCCGGCGCATGAACAGCTTCATCGTCGTCGGTTTGTTTTTCGGACCGCAGGCGAACGCCATCGCTTCGATCTCCGCCTTGAGATAACTCTCGATAACATCCTCGCGCTGCTGTAGGAAGGCACGCTGCACGACCGTCGATTGGCTGACGAGCGGCTGTTTCAGCTCGGTGTAGTCGGCTAGGATCGTCATGCCTTTCGCCTTGAGGTAGTTCGCGTAGAAAGTGTCAAGGAAGACGACGTCGACGGCCCCGCTTTCGAGCGCCTGCGCCTGTATGCTCTGATCGCCGAACGATTGCATCAGAATATTGTCGCGCTGCGGATCGAGGCCAAAGTGCTCGAACCACAGCATCGCTCCCACCCAGGTGCCGCCGCCGTAGCTATTGATAGCGACGCGTTTGCCGCGGATGTCCTCCGGTCGCTTGATCGTCGGCTTGACGACGACGTTGTAGGAATTTCGCGCGGTAAACGTCGCGACCATTTTGAAATCGTGGCCGCCCGCGACCGCGGATAAAATCCCCGCGCCGGCAGTCCGGCCGATCTGAACATCGCCGGCTGCGAGGCCGGTCACGAGCGGCGTAGCGCCGCGGACGAGCACCGGCTGCGAATCGAGGCCGTATTTCGCGAAAAACCCCTGGTCCTGCGCGATCAAGAGCGGCATGATGCGCGCGGTCACTGCGGCGTAGGCGATGACGACCTTCGCCGGCTGCGCGGCAAAAACCGAGGCCGGTGCAAGCTGCAGCGCCAGGAAAGGTGACAGCGCGAGCAAAAGGGCGGTTGAGCGGTGTCTGCGGTTCATGATCGCCCCTCGCGAAGGATTCGGTATTAAGCGCTCGCCCGCACCGCGCCGGCGCCGTTGAGCTTAAAGTATTCTTTGCCGTTGTGGTACGCGATCTTCTCCTTTGTCGCGCGCGAGAGATCGGGATGCTTCCATAGGTATTCGAGATTCTTCGGAAACTCGCCGTCCCAGTGCGGAATGTCGGACGCGTAGAGGAAATGATTGTCGCCGATGTAGTCGATCGTCTGCGGCAGCAGCCGCTCCTCGGATTCCAGGCTAAAATAAATCGGCGACTCGCGCACCACCTCGCTCGGCTTTTTCTTCAAGTGCGGCGCCTCGAATTCGCCACGCAGCTCCCAGTGCTCGTCCATGCGGTCGAGCCAGTACGGCAGCCAGGTCGCGCCGATCTCGAGGAACGCAATGCGAAGCTTGGGAAAGCGCACCGGCACGCCTTGAAAGATCATGCTGGTGAAGTGGAGGAACATGCCGACAGGAAACGTATAGGTGTGCACCTCGGCGAAGGTGCGGAGCGCGCCGGCGCCGACCTCGTGCGAGGCGCTGCGATTGCCGTGGATCGAGATCGGCACGTCGAGCCGCTGGGCTTCTTCGTAAATCGGATCGTACATCGGATCGCCGAGCGCCGTCGGCAGCCCCATCGATAAAAGCTCGAAGCTGATCATTCCCCGCTCCGTGACGGCGCGGCGCAATTCTTTCGCGGCTTCCTGCGGCTGCTTCAGCGGCAGCACGCCGACACAATGAATGCGGTCGGAGAGCGCGTTATACTCTTTGGCGAAGTGATCGTTGGCGGCGCGGCACGCGGCGACGCAGAACTCGGGCTCGCGGAGCTTCGCGATGTTGCCCGAGCCGGTGGGAAACAGCACCGCCTGCTCCATGTTGTATTCGTCCATGATCTTGAGCCAGGTCTCGACCTGCTGCGCCGGGCTCATCCCGCGTTCGTAGCCGCGGTAGCCGAGCGTATCGAAAAGCTCGGTATCGAACGGCTGGTCCGACGGCCATAGGCTCGTCTGCCGGCGGTTCCACGGCGCTTCCAAATATTTTCGGATGTCCTGCTGGCGCTCCAGCACATGTCCATCGGCATCGATCGTCGGCGGCCAATCAACCATGGGAGCCTCCTAGGAAAGGATCGTTTTCGCGGTGGGCATCCTAGCACCGCGCCGGGATGTGTCAACCGGCGTCTATTGAGGTTCTGCTCCGCTTGGCATAGTCGTTTAGGGTCGCTTGCGTCCGCACAAACCATCAGGAGGTACGACGATGCTTAAACTTTATTTCAGTCCCGGCGCGTGCTCGCTCGCGTCGCACATCGGTCTCGAAGAAAGCGGCGCGGCTTACGAGCTCGAGCCCGTCGTGCTCGCCAAAGGTCAGCAGCGCACGGCGGAATATCTCAAGATCAACCCGCGCGGCAAGGTGCCGACGCTCAGCATCGACGGCAAATCGTTGGTCGAGAACACCGCGATTCTCACCTACATCGCTCGGCGCTTTCCGGAGAAAAAACTTCTGCCCGCCGAGGAGGCCGAGGCGGCGCGATGCATCTCAACGATGTGCTGGTTTTCCAGCATCGTGCATCCGTCGTACCAGCGCAGCCGCCGGCCGGAACGCTTCGCCGCCGACCCCGCCGCGCACGAATCGATCAAGGAGAACGGCAAGAAATCCTATTGGGAGAACTGCCAGGAAATCGATTCCATGATCCAGGGACACGACTGGGTCATGGGCAACCAGTTCACGGTCGTCGACCCCTATGCGCTCGTCTTTTACGGCTGGGGCGTCAACGGCGGTTTCCCGATGCAGGAGCTGAAGAATTACACCGCGTGGCGGGAGCGCATGATGCAGCGCCCGGCGGTGAAGAAAAGCGTGGAGATGGAAGCGAAAGTAGCGGGCTAATGATCCATAGTCGAAATTCCGAACCAGGAGGTTCGCAATGGAAAATAATCGCCGATATGAGGTCGAGGTCCGCGATGTCGAGTATCAGCGCATCGCGGGAAAGCCGTGGCTGATTCGCCTCTACCAGCCGAAGGGCGACGGGCCGTTCCCGGCGATCGTCGACGTGCACGGCGGCGCATGGCACAACGGCGACCGCACCACCAACGGCGGCGTCGATCAGGCGCTGGCCGAGCGCGGCATCGTCGTCGCAGCTGTCGATTTCCGCCAGCCGCCGGAGGCGGGCTATCCGGCGTCGGTCTGCGACATCAATCTCGCGACGCGCTGGCTCAAAGCGCACGCGCGCGAATTGCGCGCGACTACCAGCGTCGGCGCGTTCGGCAATTCCAGCGGCGGCCATCAGGCCGTGCTGAGCGCGATCCGCGCGCGCCACCCGGCTTACACTTCCTTGCAGCTTCCAGGCCATCCCGACGTCGACGCGTCGATCAAATACGTGATCGCCGCGTGGCCTGTGATCGATCCGCTTTATCGCTACAACTACGCCAAGGAGTTCAACCGCGAGGAGCTGGTGAGCGCCCACAACGAGTATTGGGGCACCGAGGCGGCGATGATCGACGGCAACCCGCAGAAGATCGTCGAGCGCGGCGAGCAGCAGGCGCTGCCGCCGATCTATGTCGCGTTAAAAACCAACGACCGCAATCATCCGCTCGAGATGGAAGAGCGCTTCATCGCGACGTATCGCAAGCGCGGCGGGACGATCGAGGTGGACACCTTCGACGGATTGCCGGAGCATCGCATCGTGCCGTCGCCGGATAAGCCGGAGACGATGCGCTTCGTCGACGCCATCACGGCATTCATCCGCCGGCACGCCTGATTATTAGAATGAATGTAGGGCACTCGCGAACCGCCCCTACGCCATGAGCGGAACGGCGCGTCAGTCGTACAAGCCGTCGATGAATTTGCTCTGGTCGAGCTCCCGCATGAAGCTCGCGTCGTAGAAGTCCTCCGCCTTGTACTTCCGCATCTCGTGCGAGTTGTAGACCTCCATCACCTTCTTAATACCATCAATCGATGGATAAGGCTTCCGCGGTAAATTAGCGATTTCACGATAGAAATATTCTTGCTGTTTTGGATCGGTGACGTTGTACCACTTCGCCATCGCGTGAAATGCCGCCTGCTTGTCGCGCTTGACCAGCGCGATCGCTTCGACGGTCGATTTGACGAAGCGGCGCACAGCCTCCTGGTTATTCTTCAAGTAGGCCCGCGAGACATTCACGCCCGAGCCGGCGTTGGGGAGATTATATTTCGCCAGGTCGACGAGCATCTTGTAACCCGCTGCGAGCGCCAGCGTCTCGTGCAATTCGCTCGCGATGATCGCGTCCACACGCCCGCTCTTCAGCGCATCCATCGTGTTCGCGCCGGACATCAAGGACAAATCCTGCTGCGGATTCCAGTGCATGAGACCCGAAAAAACGAGCGCGACGTAATGCGTCACCGCACCGAAGCCCGAGTAGCCGAGGCGCTTGCCCTTGAGCTGCTCGACGCTTGCTATCTCCGACCGGCCGATGATGCGCCAGCGCACGACCTGGTCGGTGCAGCCGACGATCACGCGGTCGTCGGCCTGCGCGTCGCTGGTCCAGCGGACGATCAACGGGCTTCCGCCGCCGATGACAATCGCCGTATCCTTGCCGCCCGAGCGGACCATCTCAGGAGGAACGATCACGCCGGTGCGACGCGCCACCTCGGCCGCGGCGGGCGTGACCGACTGCTCGACGTCGAGGCCGTTCTTCTTGTAGATGCCGGCCTCGTAGGCGGCGACGAAAGGAATTTTGTTGAGCGAAACGTCGCCGAGGCCGACGCGCAGCTTGATCGGCTCCTGGGCGGCGCCCGAGCTAACGCCAGTCATTAAGACAAACAGGATTACCAAAAACGAGCGGCTTCTCTTCATTTTGGCTCCTTTCTGCATAATAAATTGGCTACAGATTAAGTTCCGAAAGCCATTTCGCCAGAGACATAGCGACAGGCAGCTAGCCGACTTTCGCTTGCAGCTCTTTCAGCTTCTGCGCGAGACGCGGCAGGCTTTTGATCGCCGCATGAGTTTTTTTGAACTCCGCCATCGGCCGCGCCGGCGTGCCCCAGACCGCACTGCCGCGCCGGATGATCTTGCCCGAAGGAATTCCTGCCTGCGCGCCCACGACCGATTGTGTCTCGATTCTCACACGGTCGCCGACGCCAACCTGGCCGCCTAATACGACGTAGTCGCCGATGACGGTGCTGCCGGAGATGCCCGTCTGCGCCGCGATCACCGCGTGGCGGCCGATATGCACGTTGTGCGCGATTTGGACGAGATTGTCGATCTTCGTGCCGGCGCCGATGATCGTATCCCCCAACGAGCCGCGATCGATCGTCGCGTTGGCGCCGATCTCGACATCGTCTTCGATGATCACCCGCCCCAGCTGGGGAAATTTATGGTGGCGGCCGTCGGCGAAAACGTACCCGAAGCCGTCGGCGCCGATCACCGTGCCGCTATGAACGATCACGCGCGCGCCGATGCGGACGCGCGGATAGATCGTGACGCGCGGATGGAGAATGCAATCGGCGCCGATCTCGACATCGCGTCCGACAACGACACCGGCGCCCATGACCGTTCGTTCGCCGACCTTGACGCGCTCTTCGATGACCGCGTTCGGTCCGACGGCGACGTCCGATGCGAGCTGCGCGGTTTCAGCTATGAGCGCGCTGGTATGCCGTCCGGCTTCGACGCGCGGCTTCGCGAGGAGCGCCTCGGCTGCCCGGATGAGCGCGAGCTTGGGATGCTTCACCGCGATCGCCGTTTTTCCCGGCAGCGCGGCCGAAGCGGGTATCAGGATGCAGCCGGCGGCGGAGGCCGACGCGCGATTGAGCGCGCGTTCGCCGTCGGCGAACGTAAGATCTGCCGGACCGGCGCTCTCCACACCGGCGATGCCGGCGATTTCCTTCTCGCCGTCGCCTGCCAATTTACCGTCGAGCAAGAGCGCGATCGCTGCGACCTTCATCCGCAGTTCTCCTTTTTTAGATGCATCGCGGCGACCGCAGCGGCGTGCGGACTAATTGGCGCGAGCGCGGGCGAGCGGCGGCATCTGGAACGGAATGCCTTCTTTAGCAAGCTCCGCTTCGTACATGCGCCGGATTTCCGGCGGCTCGTCCTCGTGCTCGAGCATATTGCCGCCGTCATGCTCGCTGAGCGAAGGCTGCCAGTTGTGGCCGATGCCCTTGAGCCCGCGCCGAAGCGCCAGGTGGCGCGCTGCCTCGCGGCTCGTCGTGAAGTGGTGGTGATACCATCCCTCCGGCGGCACGAGCAGGCTGCCGCGCTGCCAGTCGACGCGGATGAAATCGCCGCCGGGCTGCCACATGAGACTGTAGCCCTTGCCGCGCAGCACGATGACCTGCGCGCCGGCGTGATGGCGGTGCGCTTTTTTATAAGTTCCGGACTTGATCGCCATGATGTGGCCGACCATCGAGTTGCCGGACAAATGAATGCCGAGCCGGCTGAAGCCGGCGCCGCGCTCTGGATGATCGTTGAGCACCACGGCCTCGACGTCGGGAATGAAATTCACCGCGGTGTCTTCGAGGTCGCTCGGCTTGAAGTCGCTGCTGAAAAAATCGCGCTGGCCGCTGAAGCGGTTGGTAAAATCGTACGGCGCGTCGAAGATGAACTCAGGCAGTTTGAAGATGTTGACGATCAGCGGCGCGTTGTTGACCGCGACGAAGCGCACCGGCTCGGTGGACGAACCGTTGAAGTGCTGATGCTTCGTATTGAGCGGGGGCGAGAACAAACTGCCCGCCTGCCATTCCAGCGTCACCTGCCCTTCTTGGCTCCAGAACTGCGTCGCGCCGCGCCCTTCCAGGATGAGGATCTGCTCTTCGTATAGATGGCGCATCGGCTTGAGGCTTTTTCCCGGCGGGATCTCGCCCGCCATCGCCCCGACGAAGCCCTGCGAGCCTTCGAGATGGCAATACGCCGCCGGGCCGCCCATGCGCTCCCAGTGCTCGAGCGGCAGCGTTCGCAGGTCCGCGACGCCGAACCCGCCGACGACCTTCAGCCCTTCGTTGTCGCACCATTCATGGAACGGTGATTTTTTACCGGCGCGTTGTTTCCACGAGTCCTTGACGCTTTCCACGACGGCTCCTCCTTTGCCCCAAATCCATATTGGCTTTGGGACGAAAGAGCAAGCCGCCGGTGAGCGTCAGCGCTCCTCATAGAACAAGGCGATGAGATTGAAGGCAATCAGCACCAGGCCGAAGCCGAAGTATGCGCTTTCGGCGCTCGGCTTGCCGTTTATCACATGGAGAAATTCGGCCGAGAAGAGGTAATAGGCCATGTAAAAGGCAAAGCCGAACGTGGTCAAGAGGCAGAGTTTGATTCGCCCCCAGATCATGTAGAAGGCGACGACGCCGATGTAGAGCGCCAACTGCCAAGCGGGTACCGTGAGATTCACAGACCCTAGGTCGAACAGACTTTCCATAAAACCTCCCAGAGCCGTTTAACGGTCAACCGCTTAATGGAGCAAGCATTATGCCACTGCATAGACGATCCTAGCGGTGCCTGGATATTCCACGGATGGACAAGACACACCACGCCCGCGAGGTGGCACAAACTTACACTGACGCTACAGTGTTCGGTTTTGTACGCAGAAGGGAATAGAAAACTGCGGACGTCAGCGAAAGCGACACGACCGAAGTGAGCGCGAGTCCCACGTCGGCGCCGAAGAAAGTCGCGAACGCGCCCATCACCAGCGAGCCGACGGAGCGCATTCCCTGATCCATAAGGAAGACGCTGATGACGCGCCCCAAGAGCGCATGCGGAACCTCGAGCTGGATGATGAGCCGGCTCACCGTGCGAAAGGCGATCTGCCCCGCGCCGACGAGCGTGAGCAGGCCCGCCGACAGCCAAAAGGATTTGGAGAGGCAGAAAAGGATTAAAAAGATCGGCGTCGCGGCCGAGCTCAGCCACAGCATGACGTCTTTGCGCCAGTTTTCTCCAGAGTTGCCGAGGAAAAACAATGAAGTGATCGCGCCCGCGCCCGGCGCCGCCATCAAAATACCTAATCCCTGCGGGCCGACGTTGAGAATTTCCTTGGCAAAGACCGGTAAAAAGCGGTTATACGTGCCGACGAAGATGCTGATGATGTACGCCGCGGCGATGCTCGCGAGGATGACCGGCGCGTTCTGAATGTAGCTGAAGCCTTCCTTCAGCTCCGTCATCAGATTCTCCGGCCTCCTCTCC
>Ga0070741_10000745_pt1 | contig 110139 bp, 101 predicted proteins | sample Coa_R1_4_FD_66440 | JGI IMG/M metagenome (GOLD analysis project Ga0070741, IMG submission 66440) | Surface soil microbial communities from Centralia Pennsylvania, which are recovering from an underground coalmine fire - Coalmine... | ecosystem: Environmental > Terrestrial > Soil >...
GCAGACGCTCGGTAGGGGATACTCGTCGTGCCACGGGTGTAGGTCCTCCTTCGTTGCTCTTGCAGGTTTCGAAGGAACCTACGCCCGTCGCTCATTTACACCAGGGACCGGACGCCACCTTCGGCGGGGCGCTGGCAGCGTGCGGTGGTGGTGGCGGGGGCGGCGGCGGCAGCCAGGCCGCGTTCTGCGACACCCTGAAGAAGGATGCGGCAGAGTTCGAGAAGCTCAACAACAACGCCGACTTCACCGACCAGGCGACCATCGAGACCGTCGGCAAGGTGGTGGACGACCTCGCGAAGAAGGCGCCCGCGGAGATCAAGCAGGACATGCTGACGATCAACGATGCAGTGAAGCAGCTCATCTCGGTGATGCCGGATCTGACCAAGGCGATTCAGTCGGGCGACTTCGCGAAGGCCGAGTCGATCGGCAGCGAGTTCTCCGACAAGGCCGGCGACCTGGACAAGGCGTCGAAGAACGTCGAGAAGTTCGCGAAGGACAAGTGCGGCGTCGACCTGTCGTCGGGAACGTCGTCCGACAGCACATCGGCTGGCCTCAGCGACTTGTCGAGCCTGTCCGACTTCAGCGATCTCGGCAACGCCGCGAGCGAACTCAGCAAGCTGTCTTCCGAGTTCAGCGATCTCAGCCTGAGCGACCTGTCCAGCAGCTGACCGGCGATCGCGCCGGACCATGTTCGGGTGCCATCGCGGGCGACGCCGCGATGGCACCCGGGGTCAGGCGCGCAGGTGCGCGCCGATCACGAGCCGCACCGTGGTGCCCCCGCCCTCGGCGCGGAACTCCAGCTTGTCGGTCAGCTCACGCATCAACGGGATGCCGAGACCGCGCTCGAACATCAGCCGGTCGGGCTTGGTGACCTCGGGATGCGGAGTCAAGGAGTCGGGGTCGAACCCGCCGCCTTCGTCGTGCACCTCGACCGCGAGGTGGTCCGCCTCGAGATCGCAACGGATCACGATCGGGCAGCGCTCCGCCTCGGGCTTACGCCGCTCCGCGTCCATCGCGTTGGCGCAGGCTTCGGTGATCGCGAGACGCAGATCCTCGATGCGCGGATCGGGAAGCTTGGAGCCGGTCAGGGCGATCTGGGTGACCGTGGAGCGGACGAGTGCCAGGTACTCGGGCCGGGCGGGGACATCGAGCTCGATGTGATCGCCCATGGCCGCGCCTTACTCCCGCGCCGCGCTCGTGACGGCCTCGTCCACCGTCGAGCTCACGTCGAACGCGGTGTCGAGGCGAGTGATCTCGAAGACCTTGCGGACCCGTGGTTGGTTGCACACGAGACGCACTTCGCCTCCCTCGGTGCGGGCACGCTTGAGCACGCCGACGAGCACGCCGAGCGCAGTCGAGTCGAGGAAGGTCACCTCGTCGAGGTCGACGACGATGTTCGTGTGCCCGTCGGCGAGCAGCGCGTGCAGCTTCTCCCGCAGGCTCGGCGCCGTGGCGATGTCAATTTCGCCGGCGACGGAGAGAATCGACCATCCGTCCTGCTCGCGTACCGTGAGATCCAGATCCATGATGCACCGACCCTACCGGGGCCCGTTCCCCTCGTGGTCGAAGGCGCGTCCCGGCTCCGAGCGATCCGGACGTCTGCGCACTGACACGGATGTAACTACAGCGGTGTCAGACGTAATCTGGCCCGACCATGGCGCTGCTCGAACGCGACGTCGACGCCACGCTGGCGGCGCTGCTCACCGACCTCGCCGCCGGCGGCCGGCTCGTGCACGTCGAGCGGCTCGCGCCACGGCCGGCGCGCACTGCGGAACCGACGCGGCCGCTGCCTGCTGCGCTGCGCGCCCGGTTGCCGGTGCAAGAGCTGTGGTCGCACCAGGCGAAGGTGATCGATCTCGTGCGCGACGGCGTCGACGTCGCCGTCGCTACCGGGACCGCGTCCGGCAAGTCGCTGTGCTTCCAGGCTCCGGTCGCGGAAGCGGCGATCGACCCCATCCGGCCCGGCACCGCGCTGCTCGTGTTCCCGACGAAGGCGCTCGCCCGTGACCAGTTGCGGGCGCTCGGTGCGCTCGACCTTCGCGGTCTGATCCCCGCCGCCTACGACGGCGACTGCACACCGGAAGAGCGAGCCTGGGTGCGGCGCAACGCGAACGTGGTGCTGACGAACCCGGAGATGCTGCACTGCGCGCTCCTCCCGCATCACGAGCGATGGGCGACGTTCCTCATGCGGCTCCGCTACGTGGTGCTCGACGAGCTGCACGTGTTCCGTGGCGTCTTCGGCAGCCATGTCGCGCATCTCCTGCGGAGGCTGCGACGCATCTGCGAGTCGTATGCCGCACGGCCGACGTTCATCGCCGCGTCCGCGACGATCGGTGAGCCCGGCGCACTGGCATCGGCCCTGTGGGCGAGCCCGGTGCAGGCGATCACCGAAGACGGATCACCGCAGGGAGCGCGACTCGTCGCGCTGTGCAACCCTTCGCAGTTCGACCAGGTCCGCGTGTCGCCCCACTCGGAGACGGCGAGCCTGCTCGCGTCCCTGATCAGAGCGGGCCATCGTTCGATCGCGTTCTGCCGCAGCCGGCGCGGCACCGAGGTGGTCGCCGCGGACGTTCGACGCCGGCTGCCCCCGGAGCTGTCCGGCGCGGTGCGCCCGTACCGCGGCGGCTACCTGCCAGAAGAACGTCGCGAGATCGAGGCCGAGCTTTTCGCGGGCCGGCTTCACGGCGTCGTCACCACCAACGCGCTCGAGCTCGGTGTCGACATCGGCGGGCTCGACGCGTGCGTGCTCGATGGCTTCCCCGGGACGATCGCGTCGATGCGCCAGCAGATGGGCCGGGCCGGCCGCGAGTGCCAGACATCGCTCGCCGTGCTGGTCGCCGGCGAGGACCAGCTCGACCAGTGGCTGGTCGCACACCCGACCGAGCTGAGCACCCGCCCGCCCGAACCGGCGGTGATCAACCCGTCGAACCCGTTCATCCTGCATCCCCATCTCGGGTGCGCGGCGTTCGAGCTGCCGCTCACCCGGGCCGACGAGCGATGGTGGCCAGAGCTCGACGACGGTGTGCGGGCACTCGTACTCGGCGACAAGCTCAAGGTGCGGCCACCGACCTCGCGACGCCGCGAACGCAGCGCGGTGTGGGCGGCGCGCGGCTTTCCCGCGCACGGCATCGGGCTGCGGTCGGGATCGACCAGCGAGTACCGCATCGTGCGTGCCGACGACTCGCTCGTCGGCACAGTGGACGAGGCCCGCGCCGCCGAGCTCGTGCATCCCGGCGCGGTGTACCTGCACCAGGGCACCGCGTACCGCGTGCTCGACCTCGACCTCGACGAGCGGCTTGCAGTCGTCGAGCGGTGCGACGGCGACGAGTACACCGTCGCCCGCACCGAGGTGTCGATGCAGGTGCTCGACGTCGACCGGCAGCGGACCGTCGGCCGTGCCGGCCTGCACCTCGGCACGATCGAGGTCGCGTCGCAGGTAACCGGCTACCAGCGCAAAGCCGTGATGTCCGGAGAGGTTCTGGGTGCCGAGTCGCTCGAGCTACCGCCGAGCCGGCTCGTGACCCGCGGCATCTGGTACACGATCGCGCCTGCGGAGCTCGCCGGCGCGGGGGTCGCCACCGAAGCGTGGGCCGGCACGCTGCACGCGATCGAGCACGCGGCGATCGGCATCCTTCCCCTGTTCACGATCTGCGACCGCTGGGACGTCGGTGGCGTGTCGACGGTGCGCCAAGCCGACACCGGGCTGCCGACGATCCTCGTGTACGACGGCTACCCGGGCGGCGCGGGCATCGCGGAGCTCGGCTTCGATGCCGCCGACCGCCACCTGACGACGACGCTCGAAGTGATCGAGGCATGCGCATGCACCGGCGGCTGCCCGTCGTGCATCCAGTCGCCGAAGTGCGGCAACTGGAACGAGCCGCTCGACAAGGCGGGCGCAGCAGCGCTCCTGCGCCGGCTACTCGCGGGCGGTCTCGACCGGCAGTGACCGCAGCGCCCGGTCCGCGCTCGCGGCGCGCCGGGACAGGAACAGGAACAGCCCGGCCCACACCGAGGCCGCGAGCGCGGCCGCGAACGGCTTGACCAGCCCCGCGCCCGGCGTGCCGCCGCGGCCATCGTCGAGCTTGATCGCGGCCACACCCGGCGCGTTCGGACCTTCGGCAAGCGGGTCACCCGGCTCGCTGTCGTCCGCGAGGGTGGTCGGGTCGAACATCGGCGCGCCGCCGGGCTGGGGGCGAACGCTCCGCGAGGACGTGACGGCCGGGGTGCCCGCGGTCGTCGGCGTGCCCGGCACGACCGTCGAGCTCGGCGTCGTCGACGCCGACGGCAGCAGCACCACCGTCGGCTGGCTGCGGGTGTGGGTGTCGGCGGCACCAGCCCGCTGGGAGACGACCTCGTAGACGTAGGTGCCGCTCGCGGGGACGTCAACGTCCTGGTAGCTCGTCGCGTCGGGCGCGATCGGCAGCGACACCGAGTTGCCGGAGCCGTCGATGCGGTTGAGCTGGTACCCGCGGAAGTCGTGCGGCGGCGCACCCGCGTAGCCGCTCTTCCACGCGACGGTCACGGCCCCGCCGCTGTCGACCGACGTGGTGAGGTCCTTGACGTCGGGCGCGGGCACCGCGACCTGCAGCGAATACCATTTCGCGTACGGGCAGCGTTGGCCCGGGAACGGGCCGCCGCAGTTCGGCGTGTTGGCGGTCGCCTGGATGGTGTACACGCCGTTGCAGTCGAACCCGAAGCTGATCTGGTTCGACGTCGTCGTGCTGACCGCGGGGCTCTCCGGGTCCGAGACGGTGGTGGGGTTGGTGTCGACCACCGGCGCGGGCTCGTCGCAGCCGGCGGGGGTGCCGGACAGCGAGAAGGTGATCGATTGGACGGTGACGGCCGATCCGTGCGTGAACGACGCGACGAACGCGTCTCGCGTGGCGGGGCTCGTCGCCGGCGTCACGAACACGCAGCTCGTGAAGCCGGGTGTGCACGACTCCACCGGCTCGGCGCCCGCGGGGACGGGGGTCACGACGACCGCGAACCCGACAGCCAGGGCGACGGCAGCACAGGACGCGAGCGCGCGGCGCAGCATGGGCCTCACGCGCCGCCGGTCGTCGCGCCAGGCGCGGTGACCAGCGCGGCTTGCACGACCAACCGTTTGGCCGCCGAACCCTTGGGGTGACAGGTGGTCAACGTCAACATCGCCCCCGGCGGCGCCGGGTCGCCGGGACGGGCCTGGTCCGGAGGGCCGACGACGTCGATCGAGGTCGGGTCGACCACGAACGCGGCGCCGCGCCCGTCGAGGGCGTGCCGGCCCGGCGGCGCCGGGAGCACCTGGTACGTGCAGGATCCGACCGGTGTCTGGAGGATGATCTGGTCGCCGGGCTTCAGCAGGTCGAGATCGGCGAACGGACGGCCGTACGTGGTGCGGTGCCCCGCGATTCCCATGTTCCCGGGTTCGCACGGCAGCGGCGTGTCGCGGTAGTGGCCTGCACCGGCGCGCAGCGCGTCGGCCCCGGTTCCCTCGACGACGACGACGTCGACGTTGATGGCCGGGATCTTGATGCGGGTGAGGCTGTCGCCCTCTTGGAGCTGGTGCGCGAGGTAGGCCTGCTTGAGCTCGGGGCTCGCCAGCTGGTGGTCGAGCCGGGACTGGATCCGGCTCTGCACCAGGTTCGTGTAGAAGGGGTAGCCGAGCATCACGACCGCGAACAGGAACGCGGCGAGCGACCCGAGCGACAAAGAGCGGCGCAGCCACCGGCGCCGCCGCAGCGCGTCGATCAGCCAGCCCTGCGGGTCGTCACGGAACGCGACGCGCGGCGCAACGGGTGCGGCAGCACGGGTTGCGCTCTCGAGCCGCTTGTTGCGGGTGAGGACCGCGGCTTGGCCTCCCACAAGAGCGACGATGAGTGCGGCAGCGAGGATCTCGACGAGCATGGGCTTCGTGCAAGGTATTCGACCGTCGAGCGGTCCCGACCTTCACGATCGGCACCCGCCGGACCGGCGCTGATGGCGCCCGCAGCCGGGCATTCCGGTCATTCGACGCGCATCGTGGCCGTGCCCTCCAAGTGGACATCGCCGAGCAGCGAGCCAACCACGGGGACGTCGGTCGCCGCGGCGTAGCGGACACGGACGGTGAGCCGGCTCCCCGGCCCGGCCCGTCCGGTGACATCGACGGTCAGCCGGTCGGGGTCGAGCTGCGCGGCCCGTTCGGCCGCGGCGCGCGCCGCGGCCGGATCGGGATCGACCGCCGCGGCACGCGCTGCTTCGCGTGCCGCGTGCGTGACGAGCACCTGCGCCCGAACGACCATGCCGACCTGCACGACGGCGAGCAGCAGCATCGCCACGAACGGCAGGACGAGCGCGGCTTCGACGGTCGCCTGTCCGCCAGGGTGTCGCCGGGCGCGGGCGCGCATCAGATCTTCGAGGTGATCTGGTCGATGACCGCGTCGAGCAAACCGGTGACCTTGCCCGACTTGGCCGCCCACGCGACGAGCACCAGCGCGACCGCGGCGGCGCCGAGCAGCACGAGCGCGTACTCCGCGGTGGTCTGGCCGGCGTCGCCGCGCCGACGCGGGACACGGGACAGCAAATGGATGAACAGGACCGACATCAGGACTCCTGACCGAGATGGGTTCAGAGGCGCAGCGACCCGAGGGCGCCGGCGAGGAGCGGCACGACCGTGAGCGCGCCGAAAGCGGGAAGCACGCACAGCACGAGGGGGAAGAGCAGCTTGACCGGCACCCGTCGCGCCCGTTCCTCGGCGCGGCGCCGGCGTTCGAGCCGTTCGTCGGCGGCGAGTCGCTCGAGCGCAGGCAGAAGCGCGGTGCCATAGCGCTCGGACGTGACGAGCAGGGTGACCAGCGGCCGGGCGTGCTCGCCCGTGCTTGCGAGCAGCGCTTCGAGGGCGTCGGCGGCCGCGGCACCGCTGCCGATGCGCGCCAGCACCTCCGCGAGCGGTGCCACCCACTCGGGCGGCGCGCGGCTGGCCACGGCGTCGAGCGCGAGCCGTAGGTTGCAGCCCGCGCCGACCGCGAGCGCGAACAGGTCGACGACATCCGCGAGCTGGTCGTGCGACGCGGCACGCGCTCGCCGGCGTCGCCGCTGCGCCACGAACCCGGCCACGCCGAACCGCGCCACCCACGCGGTCAGGCCGGGCTGCACACGCGCAAGCGGGTGGCGCCCGTAGAGATCGGAACGGCGAGCCCGCCGGCGAGCCGCGGCCAGCGCGGTCGCGCGCGCCGCGCCGGCCGCGCCCAACGCCGCCCATGCCGCGACGAGCGCCCACGGTACGACGAGGCCGGTCATGGCGCGCTCGCCAGCCGGTGCAACCACACCGCACCGGCGCCATCGAGGGCGACACCGACGAGCAGGCACACAGTGCCCGCGCCGGTGCGGAACAGGAACTGGGTCGTGCGCGGGTCGACCGACGCCGCGAGCAGGCCGAAGCCGGCCGGGGCGAGCGCGATGACCAGCGCCGACGCACGCGCCTGACTCGACAGGGCCCGGACCTCGCGGCGCACGGCGTTGCGCTCGCGCAACGTCGCCGCCACCGCGTCGAGCGATCGGGCCGCGGCACCGCCGAGCTCGGCGGCGAGCGCCAGCGCGGCACCGGCCAGGCGGGCGCCCTCACCGGGCAACGAGGCGGCCCACGTGTCGATGGCGTCGACGAGCGGGACCCCGCGTTCCGCGGCGCGCACCGCGACGGCGAGCCCGTCGCGCACGCGCGGGTGCGCGGTGATCGACGCTTCGGCCAGCGCGACGCGCAGCGATGCGCCCGATCGCAACGACCTGGCCGCGGCCTCGAGCACCCCCGGCAGCGCCGCGTCGACGCGCCGACCAGACCGGCCCCGTCCGGCGTCGGCCGTCACCACGACCGCGACCGCGACCGCGACCGCGGTCACGACCGCGAGCACCCAGCCGCCGGCGAACGCCACCGCTGCCTCGACCGCGGCGAAGCTCAGGCCCGCGACCCGCCACGCCCGCGGCGAAGGCCAGGGGACATCGGCATCGTCGCAGCGCGCCCGGCACCACGCGCGCAGCAGGCTCACGGCGCCGCGTCCAGCCACGCGCCCTCAGCGGGCGCGATTTCGGCGCGTGCGGGCCGGGACGGCAGCGCGTGCAGGCCGTGCGGGCCGGCGAGCAGGCGAACCCGTTGCGCGCCCGAAACCGCGTCGCCGTCGCCTGGACCGGCGACCTCGGCGACGGCCTCGACGCGCCGGGTGCCGTCGCGGTGGCGGGCGACGTGCACGACCAGATCGAGGGCGGACACCAGCTGCTCGCGCACCGCTGTGAGTGGGAGCGCGACATCGCTCATCAACACCATGGTCTCGACCCGCCGCAGCGCGTCGGCCGGCGAGTTCGCGTGGCAGGTCGACAGCGAGCCTTCGTGGCCGGTGTTCATCGCCTGCACCATGTCGAGCGCCTCCCCACCACGAACCTCGCCGACCACGATGCGGTCCGGCCGCATCCGCAGCGCGTTGCGCACGAGCGCCCGCACGGTCACCGCGCCCAGCCCGTCGGCGGTCGCCGGGCGAGCCTCGAGGCGCACAACGTGGGAGCCTGGTAGGCGCAGCTCGGCGGCGTCCTCGACGGTGACGACACGCTCGCCGTCCGGAATGGCGGCCGCCAGCGCGTTGAGCAGGGTGGTCTTGCCCGCGCCGGTGCCGCCGCAGACGAGGATGTTCAGCCGGCCCCGAACCGCCCACCGCAGCAGCGCGGCGACACCGGGCGTGCAGGACGCGTCGAGCGCCACCGCCCGCGCCCCGAACCGGCGGATCGTCAGGCACGGCCCGTCGACTGCGAGCGGGGGGACCACGACGTTGACGCGGGAGCCGTCGGCGAGGCGGGCGTCGGCAAGCGGGCTCGTGCGGTCGACGCGCAAGCCGAGCGGCGCGACCACCCGCTCGATCAGCTGGTAGATCGTGCGCTCGGGCAGCTCGATCGCCGTCGGCGCGAGCGCGCCGGCGCGCTCGACCCACACCGGACCGCGCCCGTTGACCATCACCTCGGTGACCGCTGGGTCGGCGAGCAGCGGCTCGAGCGCGTCGAGCCCACCGACGCGGGCGACGACCCGGTCGACCACGGTGTCGAGAACCGCGGATCCGGCCAGCGGGTGCTCGCGGCGGGCCAGCCGCTCGATGCGCTCCCGGTACCCGCCGGGCTCGTGCGCCGGGCCTGCTTGGCCGTCACCGATCCGCGCGTGCAGCCGGTCGACGAGCTCCTCGAGGTCGTCGAGCATGGGCCTCTCACGCGGCATGGCGCACCTCCCGTTCGAGTGAGCGCGGCAACCGGCTCGCGAGCAGCCCCGCGTCGACCGCCCTCGCCACCTTCGCCGTGACCGTGACCGTGGCCCGAACGGGGACCCCGACCACGTCCTCGACGTCCGCCGCGCCGAGCGCGCGCCCGTCCTCCTCCACGAGCACGACCCCGGTGGGACGCAACGGGGCCTGCACCGCGCGCCGCAGAGCGAGGAAGCACGGCCGCACGACCAGCAGCGAGTGGTCGGCCTGCGCGGCGACCGCGGCGACCAGCTCGGTGGCATCGTGACCAGCGCCTGCCGGCACCGTACCCGCGTCGACGACGACCGCCCGAGGGTCGGCGGCGAGCACCGAGGCCAGCGCGGCGGCGCGCCCGGGTGGCGGTTGCAGCGGCGCGCGTCCGCGCGGCAGCAACCCGAGCGCGTCGTGCACGGGAACCTCGACCCGCGCCAGCGCGTCGGCCGGCAGATCGGCACCCCGCGCCAACCACTCCGCGACACCGAGCGCGGGATCGGCGTCGGGCAGGCCGAGCGCGGCGGGGACGTCGCCGCCCAGGTCGACGACCAGCCCGCCCGCGGGCGCGGCGCGGGCGAGCACCAGCCCGAGTGCGGCGGCGACGACCGTCGTGCCCGAGCCACCCTTCGACGACCAGCAACACACCAGCACCGCTCCCCTCCCTCCCAGCGCGCGCCACGACGACGGACGCGACGCGAGCGCGACGAAACGAATCGAGGGGAAGACGGCGGTGACCGCGAACCGCCCGCAGGCGGTGCGCCCACCCTACGCAGGGGGTGTGACAACCACAACCCCCATTCGGCCCACCGGCCTGCAGGCACGCCCGTTATGGTCCGTGGCCGTGGAGGCCGCGTTCTTCGACCTCGACAAGACCGTGATCGCGAAGGCGTCGATGGTCGCGTTCGGCCGGCCGCTCTACCGCGAGGGGTTGATCTCCCGCCGGATCCTGCTGCGCGCCCTGTACGGCCAGATCGTCTACCTGTATCTCGGTGCCGACGAGGAGAAGCTCGCCCGCATGCGCGACTCGGTGCTCGCGCTGACAAAGGGTTGGTCGCAGGCGCGCGTGCGCGAGATCGTCGAGGAGACGCTGCACGAGGTGATCGAGCCGATCGTCTACGACGAGGCGCTCGAGTTGATCCGCGAGCATCAGGACGCGGGCAGGCTCGTGTACATCGTCTCGGCGTCGCCGGAGGAGATCGTCGCGCCGCTGGCGCGCTACCTGCGCGCCGACGGATACCTTGCGACGCGCAGCACCGTGGACAGCGAGGGTCGCTACACCGGCGAGACGGAGCGGTACTGCTACGGGCCGGAGAAGGCGAAGGCGGTGCGCGAGCTGGCGAGCGAGCGCGGCATCGACCTGGCCGGTTCGTTCGCGTACAGCGATTCCGCCACCGACATCCCGATGCTCGAAGCGGTGGGCTACCCCGTGGCGGTCAACCCGGACCGTGACCTGGCGAAGGCCGCGCGCGAACACGGCTGGGAGATCCGGACGTTCACGAATCCGGTGCGGCTACGCGACCGGATGCCGATTCCGCCCGCGGGACCGACGACGGCCATCGGTGGGGTCGTCGCGGCCGCGGTCGGCGGCGCGGCCGTGTGGTGGTGGCTGCACCGAGAGCACCGCGGTCCGGCACGGCAGCCGCTGGCCCGAAGCGCAGCCGGGACGGGATCTAGGCGGCGCGGACCTTCTTGGCCGCGACCGCAGCGAGGGCGACAAGCACGACCAGTAGCAGCAGCTTCTTCATGGCGCCGGATCTTAGAGCGGTCACCACTCGGTCGCTCCTGAACACGACACGCAAGTCGCGCTGGCTACCGTGCCGGGAGCGTGATCCAGTCCGCGGTCGAGTCCCTAGGCGATGCCATCAACCCGTGGGGGTACCTGCTGCTGTTCGCGCTGTGCCTGCTCGAGGCCTCCGCGTTCGTCGGGCTGGTGATCCCCGGTGAGACCGCGCAGCTGCTCGCCGGGGTGCTCGCCCAGGACGGACGGCTGTCGCTCGCGGGCGTGCTCACGTGCGCGGTGAGCGGAGCGATCTTCGGCGACTCGCTCGGCTACGAGGTGGGCCGGCACCTCGGTCCACGGCTGCGATCGTCGCGGCTCGGGCGCAAGGTCGGCGAGCACCGATGGCAGCGCGCCCACGACTTCGTGCACCGCAACGGCGGCAAGGCGGTGTTCTTCGGCCGGTGGATCGGCGTGTTGCGCTCGCTCGTCCCCGCGATCGCGGGCGACGCACGCATGCGCTACCGGCGGTTCTTGTTCTGGAACGTGCTCGGCGCGCTCATCTCGGCACCCGCGGTGATCTTGCTCGGCTACCTCGCGGGCTCGTCGTACCACGTGGTCGAAGCGAGGCTCGGGCAGGCGTCCTACGTCCTGGTAGCGCTGGTGGCCGTCGCCGTCGCCACCCATCGGGTCCGCCGTCGCCGCCGGCAGGCCGACAGAGCCGACCCGCAGGACGCACGCACCGACGGCCGAACCACCGACGGCTGAGCCACCGGCGGCCGGGACGCGCCGAGGCCCCGCACAAGCGGGGCCTCGGCGCTCGAAGATGAACTGCGTCGGTCGCGGGCAGGAGTCACACCCCGGCCAGCTGCGTGCCCACCTTCGAAGGCTGCACGTGCTCTGGCTCTGCGAACGGAACGGTCGCAGGAGTCCGGAAGGCGTGGATCAAGCCGGCGACGGAGAGCAGGGCGAGGAGCCCGGCGACGACGTACGACACCGTCGCGACCTGCTCTGCCTTCACACCCATCTCGCTGAAGCCGAACGAGGTCAGCAGCAGGCCACGAAGCGTCTCACCCTGGAACACCGTCGTGCGCTGTGCAGTGATGGCGTCGAGCTGCTTCTGCAACTCGGGGAGAGCCGGATCGTTGGACTTCTGTGCTGCGGCGACCTTGTTCTTGAGCTCGGTCTGGGGGGCGCCGAGCTGTGCGTAAGTCTGGCCGTTGGCGATCGACTTCAGGTGCAAGCCGATGAACTCGTTCGCGTAGCACTCGGCCTGCTTGCCTGTGGTGAGCTGCTGGCCGGCGTACTTCACGAGGCACGAGGACTGTGACTCTTCGGGTGTCAGCGTGTCTGCAGTCTTGAAGGTGATCTGCTGTTGCGCGAGCTGGTCGTGGACGTAGTTCTTCGCGAAGTTCGCGTTGCTCGTCATGACCAAGCCGAGGATCAGCAGCAGGCCGGCGAGACCGAGCCCGCCGAAACTGAAGAGGAAATCGAGTGTCCTGCGCTTCATGGAGGTGACTCCTTTTCTTCGGATGTCCGACTCCGGCACCCGGTTGTTGGTGATACTGAGGATTCTGCTGATCGCCCGGGGCGATGGGCAGAGACCAAGGGAGGCACGACGAGGGCCGAAAGACCCGCACCTGACGGGCCTTGCGGTCCGCCGTGCCCGGAGGCAGGGAGGCGGAGGCCATGCACCGAGAAGCGACGCGATCGAGCCCGGAGGCGGTGCTCGACCACGTCGAGGACGGCGCCGACCTGATCGTCCCGCTCGCGAACGGCGAGCCCGTGTCGCTGCTCGACGTGATCGAGGCCAACGCCAGCCGCTACGACGGCGTGCGCGTCCACCAGATGCACGCGCTGCACGACCGCCCATACCTGCACGGCAGGATGCGGGACCACCTGCTCCACGTGTCGTACTTCCTGTCACACGTCACCCGGCCCGCGTTCCACGCCCGTGGCTGCGAGCTCGTCCCCAACAACTTCAGCGAGGTGCCAAAGCTGCTGCGCGAGACGACGAAGATGTCGCTGGTGCTCGCGGCGGCGTCACCGATGGACCGCCACGGCTACTTCTCCCTCGGCACGAACTGCGACTACGTCGCGCCCTTCATCGGGCACGCGCCGTTCTTCCTCGAAGTCAACGACCAGATGCCGCGGACGTTCGGCCGCAACCAGATCCACGTCAGCCAGGTGCTCGGCTGGACCGAGGTGTCACGGCCCCTCATGGAGGTCACCCAAAAGGAGCCGACGGAGGTCGACCGCGCCATCGCCGCGTACGTGACCGAGCGCATCCCGGACGGCGCGACCATCCAGGCCGGCATCGGCAGCATCCCCAGCGCACTGCTCGAGAGCCTCGAGAACCATCGCGACCTCGGCGTGCACACCGAGCTGCTCTCCGACGGGTTCATCCCGCTGATCGAGCGAGGCGTGGTGACCGGTACCCGCAAGAAGCGCCAGCCGGGCAAGGTGGTCACGACGTTCTGCCTCGGCACGCAACGGCTCTACGACTTCCTCCACGAGAACCCCGCCGTCGAGCTGCTCCCGGTCGACGAGGTGAACGACCCGCGGGTCATCGCCGAGGACGATTGCTTCGTGTCGATCAACGCGACGACCGAGGTGGACCTCGTCGGCCAGTGCGCGTCCGAGACGGTCGCGGGCCGCTACTGGTCCTCGAGCGGAGGCCAGGCCGACTTCGCACGGGGCGCGATGTACTCCGAGCGGGGCATGGCCTTCGTGGTGCTGCGCTCGACAGCCATGACACCGGACGGCGAGGTGTCCCGGATCCGCGCCACGCTGACGCCGGGATCGATGGTGACCACCTTGAAGAACACCGTCGACCACATCGTGACCGAGTACGGCGTCGCGGACATGCGGGGCCGTTCGATCTCACAGCGCGCCGCCGAGCTGATCCGCATCGCGCATCCGCGGTTCCGTGACGAGCTCGCCGCGGGCGCGCGGGCGCTCGGTTACCTGTAGCGGTACTCCGAGCCGATGCGCCGGCCCGACAGCAGTTCGATCTCGAGCGTCACGAAGTGGCGCGCGCCGGGCAACGCCCACGGGTGCAGCGGCAGCCGGGTCAACTCGGCCCGGCGCTCCGGGTCCTCGATGACCGCGAGCCGACCGGTCGCCAGCACGCTCCAGCCGGTGTGCGCCCAGCGGTCGTAGCCGTCGACCTCCAGGCAAGCGACGTTGTGGGCCCGCGCCGCGTCGAGCTTCAGGCCCGGCTCGGTCGCGAAGACGATCGTGCGGCCCTCCAGCACGAAATTCACCGGCAGCACCACCGGCAGCGCCGAGGCGGTCAGCCCGATGCGGCCCACCGGTTCGGAGCCGAGGAGGCTCAGGCACTCGGCCTCGTCGAGGATCTCGAACGTCCGCATCGGGCGCGTCCGGGAGCGGCGATCCACATCGGTCCGGGTCACGAGTCCAGTTGTACGGTGGCGCCACCCCGAAACCGTAGGGAACTGCGTCACCCGCTCCGGGGCGAAGGTCCCAGCCGAACTGGGCCCCCCCGTCCCGCGGCACGGGACCAAGCCGCCGCGTTCAGTGGCCGGCGCGCTTGCGCTCGGCGAGGCGGGCGGCGTACACGGCCGCCTCGGTGCGCCGGCTCATGCCCATCTTCGCCAGCAGGTTCGACACGTAATTCTTGACGGTCTTCTCGGCGAGGTAGAGCTCGCCGGCGATCTGGCGGTTCGTCTTGCCGTCGGCGAGCAGCCGCAGGATCTTGCGCTCCTGCTCGGTCAGGTCACGGAGCCGCTCGTCCTCCTCCGAGCCCTGGCGAAGCCGCTCGAGCACTCGAGCCGTCACGTTCGGGTCGAGCAGCGACTGGCCCGCCGCCACCCGGCGGATGACGTCGACCAGCTCGCCACCCCGCACCTGCTTGAGGACGTAACCGGCGGCACCCGCCATGATCGCCTCGAACAACGCCTCGTCGTCTGCGAACGAGGTCAGCATGATGCAGGCCAGCTCGGGGCGCTGCGAACGCACGTCGCGGCACACCTCGACGCCGCTGCCGTCGGGAAGGCGCACGTCGAGCACGGCAACGTCGGGACTCGTCGCCGGGATCCGTCCGAGCGCCTCCTCGGCCGTGCCCGCCTCGCCCACGACTTCGATGTCGCCTTCCGCCTCGAGCAGCTCTCGCACGCCTCTGCGGACGACTTCATGGTCGTCGAGGAGGAAGACTCTGATCGCCACGCACCCATCATGGCAGGCTGGTGGCCGATGGAGGACGAGAGCGTCGGGCGCGTGGCCGAGCGTGGGATCGCGCAAGCGGGTCCGCGGCAGCTTCGGCGCCTGCTCGACGCCGTGCTGCTCATCGGCTCCGAGCTGGAGCTGCCGGCCGTCCTCACCACGATCATCCGCACGGCCCGCGAGCTCGTCGACGCCACGTACGGGGCGCTCGGCGTGCTCGACGACACCGGTACCCGGCTGGCGCAGTTCATCACGGTCGGCATCGACGACCAGGCCCGCGAGGCGATCGGCGAGCTGCCCCATGGTCACGGCATCCTCGGGCTGCTCATCGTCGAGCCGAAGCCGCTGCGTCTCCCCGACCTGCGCGAGCATCCGGACAGCTACGGGTTCCCGCCGAACCACCCGAAGATGACCTCGTTCCTCGGCGTGCCGATCCGGGTGCGCGACCAGGTGTTCGGCAACCTGTACCTGACCGACAAGAAGGGCGGCGACGTCTTCACCGACGTCGACGAGGAGATGGTGGTCGCGCTCGCGGCCGCCGCGGGCATCGCCATCGACAACGCCAGGCTGCACGCCCGGGTCGCCGACCTCGCCCTGTTCGAGGACCGCGAGCGCATCGCGCGGGAGTTGCACGACACGGTCATCCAGCGGTTGTTCGCGACCGGGCTGAGCCTCCAGGGCGCTGCCCGCCTCGCGGAAGACCGGCCGCCGCTGCTGGAGCGCATCCAGCAGGCGGTCGAAGACCTCGACGCGACCGTGCGCGAGGTGCGCTCGGCGATCTTCGAGCTGCACACCGCGCGGCTCCCGGGGCGCAGCGTGCGCCAGGAGATCCTCGATATCGGCGCCGAGTCCGCGCGCGCCCTCGGCTTCGAGCCAGTCATGCGTTTCGACGGGCCGATCGACTCGAGCATCGAGGACTCGGTGGCCGACCACCTCGTCGCCGTGCTGCGCGAAGCGCTTGCGAACGTCGCCCGCCATGCCGAGGCGTCGACGGCCGAAGTCGACCTGAAGGTGCGGGAGGGGATACTCACGCTCCGAGTCGTCGACGACGGCGTCGGCCCCGGTGAGGGCGCGGGCGGACGCGGGCTCGAGAACATGCGCGTGCGGGCGGCACGGCTCGCGGGATCGGTGTCGTTGACCGCCCGGCCCGAAGGCGGCGCGGAGCTCTGCTGGCAGGTGCCGCTCAAATAGCGGCAGGCGCGCGGTGGGCAGCCTCGCGCTGCACGGCGACGTCGACCTGCGACGAGGACCGGTCGTGGGCACGGATCACGCCGGCGACCGCGACCGCGAGCGCCTCGTCGATCTCGGGCGCCCCGTCGGGCAGGTGGATCGTCACCGCCAGCCGGCGGCCCTGCCGGCGGATCTCGACGTCCGCCGCCTCGGCTGCTCCGGACGCGGCTTCGAGCCGGCGGCGCACCTCGGCCAGCGCGGGCGTCTCGAGCCGGGTGAGGCGCGCGACCGCCGCGGCCTCGCAGGCGGCCACCACGTCGCCGGTCGTGCCGCTGGTCCGCATCGTCCACGGCTCGAAGGGGCTCAAGGTGGCCGTGCCGCCCACGACGAGAGGCACGTGCTGGCGGATGGCGCACGAGACCCCGTCCTCGAACGCGGTAGGCCGCGGGTAGGGGTGCGACCGGTGGTCGTAGACCACGTCGACCCCGTCGCCGTCGAGCGGGCAGGTGCGCCCCTCGACGAGCGCGTTGCACGGGAACGCCACGTCGTCGTCGTGGCAGCGCAGCACCGTGTGCCCCGCGTCCTGTAGCGCCCGCACCGCGAGGCTCGCGCCCTGACGGTCGGACTCGACCACCAACACTCGCAACATCGTCACATCCCCTCCCCCGGTTGGCCGGATTCTCCGTGGTTGGCTTGCTTGACCGGGCGATGGATCCGCCGCCCGGTGGTCTTCGCCGGCCGGAGCCGGACGATCTCTGCCTTCTCCCCTGAGGCCCACGGCAGCAGCGGCAACGACCGCGCGTGCGTGAGCTCGTCGGGGTGCCCGATGTGGACCGCCTGGCCGACGACCAGCACGCTCCAGCCCGTGTGCCGCTGCTCGTCGAGCCCGTCGATCTCGAACGCGACCGTCGGCGCGTTGGAGACCGCGTGGAGCTTCGTGCCGGGGTCGGTGCGGAAGTAGATGTCGCCGCGCTCGTCGACCGCGTAGTTCACCGGGAAGATCTCGGTGTGGCCGTCGACGGGTAGCGCGACGCGCCCGACCGATTCGGTCCGCAGGTGCCGGTCGCACGCGACCGGAGAGAGCACCTCGAGCCATGTGCGTCCCTCGATCACTGCCATCGCATCGCTCCTTTCCCTCGAACCGTCCATCGATCCCCGTCAGTGCACGATCAGCGCCGTCACCATGCCAGTCATCCCCTGATCCGTCTCGGCGTGGGGGAGGATGTGGCAGTGCCAGACCCACGTGCCGGGCTCGGTCGCGTGGACGAGCACCGTGAACCGCTCACCGGGCGCCACCGTCACCGTGTCCTCGTACCGAGGAGTGGCGAGTGGAAAGCCGTCCTTCGCGATCACCAACTGCGGCATGCCGTGCAGGTGCATCGGGTGGATCATCGTGCCTTCGTTCAGGTAGTGCATCTCGATCCACTCACCCTGCGTCGCCACCACCGGTGCGGTCGCGGGGAACGACTTGCCGTTGAGCGCGTACCCGATGACGCCCGAGTCGTCGAGCATCATCACCTTCTCCTGGCTGACCGCCACGCCGTCCGGGAGCGGCTCGTCGCCGATGAGGATCGCGCCGGCGAGACCGTCGGGCACCTGCGTTACCGCGTCGTGGTGCGAGTGGTACATGCCGACCATCGGCGTGTTCTGCGCGACGAACTCGTAGACGAAGTCCGTGTTTGGCAGCACCGGATCCTGGGTGATGAAGGTGGTGCCGTCCATGTTGTTCGGCGTCGTCAACCCGTGGAAGTGGATCGACGTTGACACCGGCATCTTGTTGTGGAGGATCACACGCAGCTTGTCGCCCGGCTGCACCTTCAGCGTCGGGCCGGGGACGGTGCCGTTGTAGGTCATCGCGTCGACGGTCTTGGTCGCGGACACCTGCCACTTGGTGATCGCGGTCGTCAGCTCGAACTGCTTGGTGCCGTCCGGCAAGATCGTCGGGGCCAGGAACTCGCCACCGGTGCCCTCGGTCTTCTGGGGGAACGGCGAGATCGAGTCGCGCATCGCCTTGTCGATCTCCGCCTGGGTCATGCCCTGCATGCCGCCACCGGACGCCGTCGTACCCGCGGCTGCGGCGGTCCCCGCGCTCGCGCCACCCGCGGCGACGTGCAGCTTTGCGGTCATGCCCGCTTCCTTGTGGCCGGGCACCTGGCAGATCACCGTGTAGTCGCCCGGCTGGAGCGACGACAGGTCGAGGTGTGCCGACGCGCCGGCATCGATCATCGGCGTCGCGAGTGACGTGCCCTCGACCGCGAGGTTGTGCTGCACGCTGCCGTTGTTGGTGACGTGGATGCCCGCGCCGGTGGTCGCGGAGATCTCCGCGGGCGAGATGGCGAACTCGGTGAGCGTGACCGCGGCGGGAGCGGCCTCCGCGCCGGTCACGCCGTCACCCTTGCCCATGCCGACGACGAGACCGACGACGAGGCCGGCAATGCCGACGAGCGCGAAGAACAGCATCGGCAGCGCAAGAGTCATGGCCGTGCTCGGTCCGGTTTGGACCGGTTTCGGCTCGTGTACGGGGACAGGCGGGTCGGTCGTCGAGGCCATGGCGGGATCCTCGCTGTGTTCACGGCCGCCGAGCAGGGGCGACCGTCAACACCGCACAGGACGAAAGACCCGAACCGGAATCACGAACGGCTCGGAAACGGGCAACTTCACGCGCGCTTTGCCTGCGCTTGGGGTGCCGCTCAGCACCGGTGCGGTTCGATCTCGGCACCGCTCCCACCCCAACCCTGCGGAGACGCCGATGCAACCTCGAACGATGATGGCCCTCGCAGTCTCGGCCGGCCTGACCGTGGCCACCGGCGTGCTGGCGGTCGGCACGAACCTGCTCCCCTCCGGCGCCCAGCCGCGGCCGGCGCCGGTGCCAGCCGTGGCCGAGGAGCCACCGACCACGGTCGTCACCCAGTTCCAGGACGTGTTCGACCCGGCATCGCCGGCCCCTGGCGCCGACCAGACCGTGCCGGCACCGTCCAGCGACGACAGCCAGGGGCTCGAAGCGAGCGACCACGACCAGCTCGACGACGAGGCGACCGAAGCCGAGCACGAGACCGACGACGACACCCACGAGGCGACCGAATCCGAACACGACGACCACTCATCGAGCAGCGAGACCTCGTCGAGCAGCGAGCACGATGACTGAACCCTCGGGCCCGAAACCTGCGCGCGCCGCGGCAGCACGATCGCCGCGGCGCAAGCACAAAGCCGAGGCAGCACGCGTGCTCGCCGCCGGCCTGAGCGCGAGTGCGATGCTCGGACTCGTCGCTGAGCTCGCCGCGCACAACCCCGCGACGGCGGCGAGCATCGACTTCACGGCGGCCACGCCAACCGCCCCACCCGCCACGGCACCGGTCCCGGTGACCGTGTACGAGGTCGTCGTTCGCCACCACGCGGCACCAGTCGGGGGCTCCTCGACAGCGACGTCGGGGAGCCGCCGCTCCACCACGGTCTCGCCTGCCACGGCCTCTCCGGCCCCCCCGCCCCCTCCGTCACCAATGGCGACACCCTCGCCAAAGCCGGTCACCAAGAGCGGAGGGAGCGCACCGAACTGATGAGGAGGGGCGCGGTTGTCGCGGCGACGACGACGATGTCCAACCAGATCTGCTGGTTCGTCGCGCGCGCCAGCGGCATCGTGGCCTGGGCGCTGCTCGTCGCGAGCGTCGTTTGGGGCCTGTTCCTGGCCGGGCGGGTCGCACGCAGGTTTCCTCCGCCGTCGTGGACCCTCGACCTGCACCGGTTCCTCGGTGGCCTGGCGGTCAGCTTCGTCGCGGTTCACCTGGTCGCGTTGGTCGCCGACAACTACGTGTACTTCAGCTGGTCGGAGCTGTTCGTGCCGCTGGCGTCGCGATGGAGGCCGTGGCCGGTCGCGCTCGGCATCGTGGCGAGCTACCTCCTGGTGGCGATCGAGATCACCTCGCTGCTGATGCGCCACCTGCCACGCAAGCTGTGGCGCGGAGTGCACCTGTCGAGCTTCGGGCTCGCTGTCCTCGCGACGGTCCATGGGTTCACCGCGGGGGCCGATGCCGCGCATCCGGCCGTACGCATCGGTGCCGTCGCGGCAGGTGCGCTCGTGGTGGTGATGGTCGTCCTCCGCCTGACGATGCCGGGCGTTCAGGCCCGGCGCCGGGCGCAACGGCAGCAGAGCCGGCAACGGCAACCACGAACTGCGGTGGAGGCCGCCGAAGCGCCCTCTACGGTGTGAGGTGATGGCGGTCGTCGCGGTGGTGGAGGACGACGCGCAGGTGCGGGCGGCCCTCGAGCGCTCGTTGAGCGTCGCGGGACACACCGTGCACAGTGCGCCGACCGGACTCGAGGGCTTGTCGCTCGTCGTGGACCACCGTCCCGACGTCGTCGTGCTCGACCTCGGCCTGCCCGACATCGACGGCACCGAGCTGTTGAAGATGATTCGTGCGGTCACCGACGTCCCGGTGATCGTGGCGACGGCGCGCGACGACGAGTCGGGGATCGTGCGGACGCTCGACAGCGGCGCCGACGACTACGTCGTCAAACCCTTCTCGATCGACCATCTCGACGCGCGGATCCGTGCCGTTCTGCGCCGCGGTCGCACCGCCGACACGGACGAGCCAATCAAGATCGGCGGGCTCACGGTCGACGCGCGGCGTCGCATCGCCATGATCGACGGCCATACCTTGAAGCTCACGCGCAAGGAGTTCGACCTGCTCCACCACCTCGCCACGCGGCGGGGAGCGGTCGTGTCGAAACGGGAGCTGCTGGCCGAGGTCTGGCACCAGCCCTACGGCGGCGCCGACAAGACTGTCGACGTGCATCTGTCGTGGCTGCGGCGCAAGCTCGGTGAGAGCGCGGAGTCACCGCGATACCTGCTGACGGTACGCGGCGTCGGTGTCCGTCTCGTCGATCCCGAGGAGACCTCCGCCGGCACCGTGCCGTGAGACGGCGGCTGGCGGTCACGGCCGCCGCGGTGACGGCCATGGTGGTGCTCGCGTTCTGCGTGCCCCTCGCGCTCGTGGTACGGGTGGTGGCCCACGATCGCGCCATGCACGCGGCGGAACTGGAGTCACGCTCGCTCGCCGCGGTGCTCGCCGGCACCCGTGACCCCGCGGTGCTGGAGCCGATCGTCGGGCAGGCGAACGCCGGGAGCACGCGCCCCGCGTCGATCTTCCTGCCGTCCGGGCGCGTCATCGGCGCACCCGCTGACGAGGACGAGGACGTCGCGCGTGCGCGCGCCGGCGGAGCGTTCGTCGCCGACGTCGAGGGCGGCCGCGCGGTGTTCGTGCCCGTGCAGAACACCGACGGGGTCGCGGTCGTGCGCGTGCTGGTCCCTGGCCACGAACTGAACCGCGGTGTCGCCGCCGGGTGGCTGTTGCTCGGCGTGCTCGCCGTTGGGCTCGTCGCGCTCGCCGTCGTGCTCGCCGACCGCCTCGGCCGGTCCTTCGTGCGCCCGATGGAACACCTCGCCGACGTGGCGAACCGGCTGCGGGAGGGCGACCTCGCGGCGCGCGCCGGCGACACCGGGCCCCGTGAGGTCGCGGCGATCGCCACGGCCCTCAACGGCCTCGCCGACCGCATCGACGACCTGGTGGCGGCCGGACGCGAGTCCGCCGCCGACCTGTCACACCGCTTGCGGACGCCAGTGACCGCGCTGCGCCTCGACGCCGAGCGGCTCGAGCACGCCGCCGACCGCGAGCGGCTGATCGCGGAAATCGACGCACTCGAGCACGCCATCGACGAGATCATCCGCGTCGCTCGGTCGGCGAGGACGGTCACCGACGGTCCCGTGGATCTCGCCGCCGCGGTGCGAACACGGCTCGCGTTCTGGTCGGTGCTCGGCAGGGACCAGGGGCGGCCGATCACGGCGAGCATCACGAACGAGCCGTGCCTGGTGTCCGTGCCGCGCGGCCAGCTCGACGCTGCCATCGACGCGCTGGTCGGCAATGTGTTCGCCCACACGCCTCGGGGCACAGCCGCCCGCGTCGAGGTGCTTCCGGCCTCGAACGGGCACGCGCCGGTGCTGATCGTCGAGGACGACGGCCCCGGCATCGACGACCCGCAGGTTCTCACCCGCGGGGTGAGCGGCGCGGGATCGACGGGGCTGGGCCTGGACATCGCCCGGCAGGCCGCGGAGCACGCGGGCGGCAGCCTGATGATCGGACGCAGCCAGAGCGGCGGCGCGCGGGTGGCGTTGGTGTTCGGCCCGAAGTCCCAGAACCGCCGCCGCGGCCGAGCCGTGCGCTCCGGCACCTGAGCCGGATCACGTGGGAGGAACAGACCTTCGACTCTGGCCGCGCTTCGCAGGGTGCGCCCATCCTGAAGTGGTCCAGGAGGTGCGTCATGCGAGCACTCATCGTCTACGAGTCCATGTACGGCAACACCCACAAGATCGCGACGGCGATCAGCGAAGGGTTCGACCGTTCCGACGACGTGACCGTCGTCTCGGCCGATCGACTCGATCGTGCCGCGCTCGAGCTCGCAGACCTCGTGGTCCTCGGCGCGCCGACCCATGCGCACGGCATGCCGCGGGCGAGCACCCGCAAGGCCGCGGTGGAAGCCGCCAGGAAGAACCCGGCGCTCACCCTCGAAGTCGACCCCTCGCGACCGGGCCTGCGCGAGTGGCTCGACAACCGGGGCCGGCTCGACGCGAAGGTCGCCGCGTTCGACACGCGCCTCAACGGTCCGGCCTTCGTGATGGGGCGGGCGAGCAAGCGGATCGCCCGCAAGCTGCGCCACCACGGCGTGAGCCTGCTGATGCCGCCGGAGAGCTTCTTCGTGACCAAGGACAACCGGCTCGTGCCCGGCGAGGTTGCCCGGGCCCAGGAGTGGGGCCGGCGCCTGTCGGCCGCGATGCACGCGGTCGCCGCCGCCTGAGCCCCCAGCCCACGCAGAACGGGGTGACAGGGGCGAACGTCACCGCTGGGCGAGTCAGTGGCCGTCGACCTCGGCGTGCGGGCGGCCGGCCTCGCACTCGCCCTTGAAGTCGACGTGGTCGTCGCCGGTCACGAACGTCACGGCGACCTCGTGGGGACCGGGATCACGCACCGTGACCGTGTAGCCCTGGTGAGGCACCGCCGACACCAGCGTCGCCCCGTTCGCGTCGCAGCTCATCGTCACGATGCCGCCTTGGGTGTTGAAAGACTGCGTGACCGGCGACGGCGCGCGGTTGTCCGCTATCGCCGTTTCACCGGTCGAGGAGTCGTCGGTCGCGGCATCGTCGATCGCGGCGCCGCCGGACGATGCCAGCCCGGTCGCCGGACCCGCCGTCGTCGCGGTCTCGCCGGACCCGGCCGGAGGCGCGGTGGCCGGTGGTGTGGTCGGTGGCGCGGCCACGACGACCGCAGGCACCGGATCGGCGACATCGGCGACCGCGCTGGAGACGGCGAGCCACGCGACGCCGACCGCAGCGACGGTGGCCACCGTCCAGGTCAGCAACAGCAGAAGCCGGCGTCCGCGCACGGTTCGACGCTACGGGCCCGGACATCCGGAGTGGGTAAAGCCGGCCCTAAGTTCTGCCGGGGAGCGACCGTAGCCGTACCGACAGGCAGGTGACACCGCCTTCAAGCTTCTCGAACTCCCCGATGTCGACCAGCACGGGCTCGTAGCCAAGCGACGCGAACAGCTCCGCAGAACGGGGTGCGCTGGTTGCCATGAGCAGCTTCGGCCCGCCCAGCAGCACGACGTGCGCGCCCGGCTCCTCGGGCACCGGGCGGAACGCGGGGAACACACGTGGGTCGTCGACGACCGGCTCGTAGCCGATGATCGTGCCATCCGGCAGCGCCGTCACCGCCGACTTCAGGTGCAGGACCTTGGTGACGGGCACCGCGACGACCTGTGCGCCGAGTGGCTCGAGGATCGATCGCAGTTGCGCGATCCCCTCGCTGTTCGTGCGGCCGCCGCGCCCGACGTAGATCGTGTCGCCGACCTTCAGCACGTCACCGCCGTCGAGTGTGCCCGGCGGGTGGATCCGGTTGACCGACAGCCCGAGCGACTCGACGACCTTCTCGGCGTCGATGGTCTCGGGTTTGCGCGAGTCCGCGCCCGGTCGGGTGACGACCGCGACGTTGCGGTACACGACCAGCGCGTCCTCAACGAACACCGCGTCGGGGCAGTCGTCGGCCGGCGGGACCTCGACCATCTCCCAACCGGCCGCGTCCATCGCCCGCACGTAGCCCTCCCACTGCGCGAGCGCGAGCCCGACGTCGACGGGCTCGCGCTCGATGTGGGTCACGATGCCTTCGGCGAGCCGCGCCCCGGGGCGCCGGACGAGAGCGGATCCGGCGCCCCGGTCGGGACTGGCGAACGTGCTCACCGCGCCGCCGGCACCTGCAGGCCGGCGAGGTCGTCGGGCACCTCGACCGGCGGCTCGACCATGCCCAGTCGCTCGCGCCGCGCCTTCAGGAACCCGTAGAGCGGGATGCCGATCAACAGCAGCAGCATCGACTGGTACACCGCGAGGTAGCCGGACGCGAACGTCACCCACATCGCGAACAGTGCGCTCACGACCGCGATCGTCACATCACGCACCAGCCGCCATGCGTGCACGCGCCGCCGGCCCGATACCAGGTACGACAGCTGCGAGCTCGCCGAGATGAAGTACGGGATGGCGACGGTCACCACCGACAGGCCGACGAGGTAGGTGAACACTTCGAGGCCGGTCTCGCTGCTGTAGCTCCACGCCATCAGCACCGACGCGACCAGCGTCGACACCACGATGCCGAACCACGGCATCCCGGAACGGTTCTCCTTGGTGAAGTGGTGGAGGAACAGGCCGTCCTTCGCCGCTGCGTACGGCATCTCGGCAGTCACGAGCGTCCATCCGTTCAACGCGCCGATGCCGGAGGTCACCGCGGTCGCGGCGACGAGCTTGCCGACCCAGCCAGCCCCGTCGAACATCGCCTTGAACGCGGCCACGAACGGCGCGCCGTCGTTCACGAGCTGATCGTGGGGGACGAGCCCCATGACCGCGGCGGTCACCGCGACGTAGAGAAGGCCTGCTGCCATGGTGCCGAGGACCGATGCACGTCCGACATTGCGCCGAGCGTTCGTGACCCGCCCGGCAGCGATCGACGCGGTCTCCACGCCGATGAAGCTGAACAGCGCGACGCCCGCCGCGATGTTGGCGGCGTCATACAGGCCACCACCACTGGCGTTGAACGGTCCGAAGTTCGCCGTGGTGATGAAGAACCAGCCGACGGTTCCGACGACCAGCAGCGGGAGGAACTTGAGGACGACGGTGAGGTTCTGGAACCACGCCATCTGGCGGACGCCAGCGAGGTTGATCGCAGCCGGCACCCACAGACCGGTGAGGGCGATGCCGAAGTTCGTCCAACCCGAAGGGTTCTCGATGCCGAACAACGACTCGACGTACAGCACCCAGGACGACACGATCGCAGCGTTGCCCGCCCAGCACGTGATCCAGTAGCACCACGCCGTCATGTAGCCGGCGAAGTCGCCGAACTCGTGTCGCGCGTACGAGTACATGCCGCCCTCGGTGCTCGTCACCCGCTTGGTCAGCTGGCCGAACAGCACCGCGAGCAGCAATGCCCCGATCGTGATCACGCCGAGCGTGACCAACGAGACCGTGCCCGCACCAGCCATGACCGCCGGCATGGTGAAGATCCCGGTGCCGATGATGCTGCCGATGACGAGCGCGGTCGCCGATGGCAGCCCGAGCGACCGGGCGCGCGCGTCGAGGGGAGACCCCTCTGCGGCGGGCGCGCGTTGCTTCCTGTGCGTTTGCACTGTGGTGACCATCCCAGGGCCTCCTTGCTGGCGCCCGGACCTGCTGGTCCGTCAGCAGCAGCGTGTCCCCGCGCGCTCGGTCGTGGCAGGGCCGAACGTGGTCAGGGCGAGAGGACCTTGGTCCCCTCTCGAATCGCCTTCGCCATCGCGGGGGTGATCCGGCGGCCCGACACGACGTCGGTCGAGATCGCGATGGTGCAACCTCCCGGGCCGGGTGCCCACCTCAACGGTTGGGGCAGCGCGCTGAGCTCCGCCGCGTTCGACACCCGGCGGGCGACGCCGGTGATGACCACGCTCCAACCGGTGTGATCGGTCGGGTCGATGTCGTCCGCCTCGAACGCGACGACGGCGTTGCGGGTCGCGGCGTCGAGCTTGGTTCCCCGTCCTGTCCGCACCACGATCAGGTCGTCCGCGACCCGGAAGTTGACCGGCACGATCGATGGCAGCGCGGATGACGTGACCGCGAGCCGCCCGAGTTGGACGGTCTGCAGCAACTCGAGGCATTCGCGGCGGTCGAGGATCTCGAGCCCATTGCGGTCGACGTCCATCGGGCGGATCATCCTCGACGGCAACCCCCGAGCGGCAGGGTCAAAGGTCCTTCGTTGTGACCGACGGCACGATCACGACCGGGCACCGGGCGTGCTGGGCGACCTGGTTCGACACCGAGCCGAGGAGCAACCCGACGAAGCCGCCATGGCCTCTGGCGCCGACGACGAGCAGGTCCGCGTCCTCCGACTCGGCCAGCAGCGCGCTGGCCGGGGACCCTTCGACGAGCACCGCCTCGATCGGTTGGGCGAGCCCTGATGTGTCGATGAGGTCGACCTCGGCGTCGAGCAGCTCTCGCGCCGTCCGCTCGAACAGCTCCGGCTCGAACGGCACTGCGGCGAACGGGTACCCGCTCGCGTACTGGACGTGCCAGGCGTGCACGGCCCGCACCGTCGCGCCACGCAGCCGCGCTTCTGCGACCGCCCACTGCAGCGCGGCGCGGGCGTTGTCGGACCCGTCGATGCCGACGACGATGCGGCTCATCGTCGGTCTCCTCCCGGGATCGGGCGCACCACACGCCCCGTTACCCGGGTGGGGCGCAGGCGCAGCCACTCCTCGCGCCGGCCGGCGGCCCAAGGCTCGACGGTCAGCGCAGACACGCGCTGCCAGTCCCCGTGCAGCGGTGTCAGTTCCTCGAGGTTGCCGGTGACCACCACGCTCCAGCCCGAACGCGTGGCCGGGTCGAACTCGTCGATCTCGAACGACGCGGGACCCTGGCCGCGGTCGAGCTGGGATCCGGTCATCGTTCGCAGCACGATGGCGCCACCGTCGAGCGCGTAGTTCACGGGCAGGATCACCGGGACCCGCCCGACGACGACGGCGATCCGGCCGACCTCGCGTTGTGACAGCAACCGCTGGCAGGCGTCGACATCGAGGATCTCGATGCCGCTGTGGCTGCTGACGATTCGCATGCCGTCATCTTCGGGGCGGATCCTGGTCGGTGGGCAGGGCCAAAGGTCCCCTCTCCGAAGCCGGCGCGTACCGTTGCTGCTCGCGCCGCTCGACCCGCAGCCGCGCGTACGCGTCGGCGGTGCGCCACCCGACTTCGAGCGCGGCGCCCGCGAGCGCGACGATGCCGACCGCAGCCATGAAGACCACACGGCGGGGCAGGTCGAGCGCGAACGCCGTGCGGAACCCCGGCCAGACGATCGCGACGACGAACGCGGCCATCATGGCGCCGACGAGCGCGAGACGCGGACGGGTGAGCGGTCGCGCCACGATCGCGAGGATCCACAGCGCGACACCGAACAGCACGAGCGTCGCGACGGTTCGGCTCTCGGCCAGCTCGAGACCCTCGTCGCGGGCGAGCGCGTACCCCGCGAAAGTTGCCGCGGCAGCGACGAGGCCCGCGGGGAGCGCTGCGGCAAGGACGCGTGGGAGGAACCGGGCCTGCACCCGTTCGTTCGTCGCAGAGAGCGCGAGCACCAGCGCAGGGATGCCGATCGTCAACGAGCTCACGATCGTGAGGTGACGAGGGAAGAACGGAAACGGCAGGCGCGCCACCCCGACCGCGATCGCGAGCAAGCACGCGTACACGGTCTTGGTGACGAACAGCTTCGCGACCTGTTCGATGTTGCCGATCACCCGCCGGCCTTCGTCGACGACGGGGGGCAGACCGGCGAACCGGGAGTCGAGCAGCACCACTTGCGCGGCGCTGCGGGCCGCGGACGAGCCCGAGCCCATCGCCACGCCGAGGTCGGACTGCTTGAGCGCGAGCACGTCGTTGACGCCGTCGCCGACCATGCCGACGATGTGCCCGCGAGCCTGCAGCGCGGCGATGATCGTGAGCTTCTCCTCCGGGCCGACGCGGCCGAACACGCTGGTCTCCTCGGCGGCCGCTGCGAGCGCGCCCTCCTCGGTGCCGAGCGCGCGCGCATTGACTGCGGCGTCGGCGCCGTCGATGCCGACGCGGCCCGCGATCGCACCCACTGTCGTGGGCTCGTCGCCGGAGAGCACCTTCAACGTGACCCCTTGTGCCGCGAACCACTCGACAGTCGGAGGGACGTCGTCGCGGATGCGCTCGCCGAGCGCGACGAGCGCGACCGGATGGAATCGCCCGCGCGGGCTCGACGTCTCGTCGACCGCGGCGTACCAGCCGAACAGCAGCACGCGCCGTCCGGCGGCGACGTGCTCGCCGACGAGCGCGGACGCGTGAGGGAGCATCGGCGTGGCGTCGGGTGCCACCCAGTCGAGCAGCACGTCCGGCGCACCGAGCGCCCATCCCGTTCCGTCGATGCCGGCCGCGGACCACCGCGCCGCGGACGAGAACGGCACCCGCCACGCCACCGACCAGGCGTCGCCCGGCAACCCGCGCGCGATCGCCTGCTGGCTCGCGTTCGGATCGGGGTCACTCGCCGCGAACCCGGCCAGCAGGGCGGCGGCGTCGACACGGTCGACGAGCGGCTCGACCGCGACGAGCTCGGGCTGCCCGTCGGTGAGCGTGCCAGTCTTGTCGAGGCAGAGGACGTCGACGCGTGCAAGCCCTTCGAGCGCGCCCAGCTCCTCGACCAGCACCCGGCGCCGCCCGAGCCGGATGATGCCGACCGCCAGCGCGGTGCTCGTGAGCAGCACGAGGCCCTCGGGGACCATGTTCACCACGCCGGCGACCGAGACCCGCAGCGCCTCACTCAGGTGACTGGCCTGCGCGAGCTGGCTGGCCACGAGGAGCACCGCGGTCGGCACGAGCACCCAGGTGACCCCGCGGAGGATCGCGTCGATGCCGGCGCGCAGCTCGGATCGGGTGAGCGCGAAGCGACGTCCCTCTGCGGCTAGGCGCCGGCCGTATGCCGCGTCGCCGACGACCTCGGCTCGATGCCGGCCCGTCCCGGCCACGACCCAGGTGCCGGACAGCACCTGGTCGCCGGCGTGCTTCGCGACCGGGTCGGACTCGCCGGTCAACAGCGATTCGTCGACCTCGAGCCCGTCGGACACCAGCACCGTCCCGTCGACGACGATCTGGTCACCGCGGCCGAGATGGATCACGTCACCCTCGACAACCTCGCGCGACGGAACCTCGCGGATGCCCTCGGCGCGCACGACGGTCGCGGTGGTGCCACCGACGACGACAAGCCGGTCGAGCGTCCGCTTCGCGCGCAGCTCTTGGATGACGCCGACCAACGTGTTCGACACCAGCACGAGCCCGAACAGGGCGTCCTGGATCGGCCCGACGACGAGGATGACGATGAGCAGCGAACCAAGCAGGGCGTTGAACCGCGTCACGAGGTTGGCGCGCAGGATCTCGCGCACCGACCGCGAGGTCTCGTCGACCACGACGTTCGCACGACCCGCGCGAGCGCGGGCGAGCGCCTCGGCCTCGGTCAGCCCGGTTGCTGCCTCGGCCTCGTACGAGATCGAGGGCGCCGTTGCCATCGACAGATCGTCGCGCTGCTCACCGGCCCGGTGGTCGCTGGTTCACGATCGTCACGGGGCAGCGGGCGTGGTGCAGGCAATGGAGGCTGACCGAACCGAGCAGCAAGGCCGCGAAGCCGCCACGGCCGCGGCTGCCCACGACGAGCAGATCGGCGTCCTTGGTCGCCTCGATCAGCGCGGGGCCGGCCGCGTCGTGCAGGGCCCGGGTCGTGGTCGTGGCGGGAATGGCCACACCTTCGTCGCGGGCGGCGTCGAGCATCTCGTCGATCATGACGATCGCGCCGCGCTCGAACAGGGCCTCGTCCCGCGGGGTGACCACCATGCCCCACGGTTCGACCGGGTAGGGCGTGTCCCACGCATGGGCGACGACGAGCTCGCCGTCCCAGCGTGCCGCCTCCTCGATCGCCCACCGCAACGCGGCCGCGGAGCCGGGACTGCCGTCGACACCGGCGACGATGCGCGCCGGCCAGCGCTGGACAGGCCAGCCGTTGGGAACCACGGTCACAGGGCACGGCGAGTGGTGCACGACCTGGTGGCTGACCGAGCCGAGCATGCGGCCGAACAAGCCGAGCCCGCGAGTGCCAACCACGAGCAACTCCGCGCCCTCCGCCGCCTCGATCAGCGCGCTGGCCGGTGGTGCGGGCACCGCGATCTGCTGCAGGTCGCGCACCGAGCGCCGCAACGCGGCAGGAGTGGCGGCGACGACCTCGTCGAGCGTTTGCTTGGCGGCCTCCTCGAACGGCTGCGGGTCCATCGCCGTCGCGGGCATGCCGATCGGCGACACCACGGCCGCCGGCATCCACGCGCAGATCACGTCGAGAGTGGCATCACGGCGGCCCGCCTCGGCCATCGCCCACTGCAGCGCGGCGCGTGCGCTGTCCGATCGGTCGACGCCGACCACGACGCGAGACCCGGTCATCCCGTCACCACCCGATCCGGTACTCGGTCGTACCAGCTCGTCGTCGCGGCGGGCACGATCGCGGTGCCCGCGTTACCGCCGAGGACGAGCGGCAGGTCGTCGAGAGCACCGATGTGCGCGGTCCGCCCCGTGGCCTCGACGAACGCGCATGCCGCGTCGACCTTCGGCTGCATCGAGCCGGCGGGGAACTGCATGGCGCGCAACGTGTCGGGCGCGACCGTGCGCAGCCAGCGCTCGTGGTCGCTTCCGTACCCGTATGCGACACCCTTCACGTCGGTGAGCAGAACGAGGCGCGCCGCGCCGAGCTCACGGGCCAGCAGCGACGACGTCGCGTCCTTGTCGATCACCGCCTCAATGCCGCGAATGCCTTCATCGTCGCGCAGGACGGGGATGCCGCCACCGCCCGCGCACACGATCAGCACGCCGTGGGACACCAGCACGCGGATGGCGGGCAGCTCGAGGATCCGCCGGGGCGCGGGTGACGGCACCGCCCGGCGCCAGCCCTTGCCGTCGGGCACCATGTTCCAGCCCCGCTGCGACGTGAGGTGGCGAGCCGTCACCTCGTCGTAGACCGGGCCGATCGGCTTCGTCGGCCGAAGCAACGCCGGGTCGGACGGGTCGACCTCGACCTGCGTGAGCAGCGTCGCGATCTCCTTCGCCGGCAACTCGCTGGCGAGGTGCTGGTCGATGACGTAGCCGATCATCCCCTCGCTCTCCGCGCCCAGCACGTCGAGCGGATAGGCCGTCACGTCGTGGTAGGCCTCGTTCTGAAGCGCAAGCAGTCCGACCTGCGGGCCGTTGCCGTGGGTCACGACGAGCCGGTGCTCGACCGCAACTGCGGCGAGAACGTGCGCGGCACGCGCCACGTTCGCGCGCTGGACGGAGGCTTCGAGCGGCTCACCCCGGCGCAGGAGCGCGTTGCCGCCGAGAGCCACGACGACGAGATCCGCGTTCACGATGCGATCCCCTCGCGCTCGATGGGGCAGCTCATGCAACGCGGTCCGCCGCGACCGCGACCCAGCTCGCTGCCGGCGATCGTGATGACCTCGATCCCGCCGCGGCGCAGCTTCGTGTTCGTGTCGACGTTGCGTTCGTACGCGACCACGACGCCGGGCGCGACGGCGAGGACGTTGTTGCCGTCGTCCCACTGCTCCCGCTCGGCTTCCACCTGGTCGCCGCCGGTCGTCATGATGCGCAGCTCCGGCACACCGAGGGCAGCTGCGATCTCGCCGAACAGCTCGCCGCCGGGGCGGATGTCGATGCCGCGGTCGTCGGGCCGCAGGGTCCAGCACCGCAACGTGTCCGCGACCCCCGGGTACGCGACGAACGCGTCACGATCGACCATCGTCATCACCGTGTCGAGATGCATGAACGCGCGCCGCTTGGGCAGCTCCGCCGCGATCACCAGCGACGCGCTGCCGGCCGCGAACAGGCGCGAGGCGAGCCGCTCGACTGCCTGTGGCGTGGTGCGGTCGCCCATCCCGATGAGCACCGCGCCGTTGCCGATCACGAGCACGTCGCCGCCTTCGATCGTGGCCGGGCCGCGGTCGTTCTCGGCGCCGTCGTACCAGACACGGAACGGCGAGGCCGCGAACAGCGGGTGGAAGCGGTAGACCGCGGCGAGGTGCACGGTCTCGCGGCGCCGCGCCGGCTTCGCCATCGGATTGACCGACACGCCGTCGTAGATCCAGCACGAGGTGTCGCGTGCGAACAGGTGGTTGGGCAGCGGGGGGAGCACGAAGTCGAGCGGCCCTTTGGTCGCCGCGGTCAGGCCTTCGATCTCGCCGTCGAACTCGGCCTTGGTCATCCCACCGATGAGGAAGCGGGCAAGCGAGACCTCGTCCATCGCGGCCAGACCGTCACGCAGTATCGACGCGAAGCCCGGCCCTTGATCGTCCTCGGTCACGACGCGCTCGAGCAGCCAGTTGCGCGCCAGCGGATCCTTGACGGTCTCCGCAAGCAGGTCGGCGAGGTACAGCACCTCCGCGCCGCTTTCCGTGAGCGCGTCTGCGAACGCATCGTGCTCCTGGCGCGCTCGCTTCACCCACAGCACGTCGTCGAACAGCAGCTCCTCGCAGTTCGACGGGGTGAGGCGGCGCAGCTCGAGATCGGGGCGGTGCAGGAGCACGCGCCGCAACCGGCCCGTCTCCGACGCGACGTAGCAGTTCATCACGCCACCTCGGCTTGCAGCCACGTCGGCGACGCCACCCCGCCGGCGATGCTGCCATCGAGCAGGCCGACGAGCAGGCCCTGCGCGGTGTGCAGCCGGTTCTCCGCCTGGTCGAACACCACCGAGCGCGGGCCGTCGATGACCGTCGCGCTGACTTCCTCGCCGCGATGGGCGGGTAGGCAGTGCATGAAAACCGCGCCGGGTGCGGCTTCCGCCATGACCGCGTCGGTGATCTCGTACGGGGCGAATGCCACGCGCCGCTCGGCGCGCTCGTCCTCCGCGATGCCCATCGACATCCACACGTCGGTGTAGACCGCGTTCGCGCCGCTCACTGCGACGAGGTGATCGTGGGTGATCGTCACCAGGGCGCCGCTCCGTTCCGCGAGCCGTTCAGCGGTTCGCACAACGTCCTCGGCGGGCTCGTAACCCGGCGGGGTGGCGACCGCAATGTCGATGCCGGCGAGCGCGCAGGCTTCGAGCAGGCTGTGGGCGACGTTGTTCCCGTCGCCAACGTACGCGACCTTCAGGCCTGCGAGCCGCCCGAAGTGCTCCTCGAGCGTGAGCAGGTCGGCGAGTGCCTGGCAGGGGTGATGCCCGTCGGTCAGCGCGTTGACGACCGGGATCGACGCGGCCGCGGCGAAGCGACGCACGTCGTCGTCCGCGTAGGTGCGGATGACGAACGCGCTGGCGAACCGGCTGATCACGCGCGCGGTGTCTTCGATGGTCTCGCCCCGGCCGAGCTGCAGCTCGTCGGGGCCGACGGTGACGGGCGTGCCGCCCAGCCTCGCGACCGCTGTCTCGAACGAGACGCGCGTGCGGGTGGACGGCTTCGAGAAGTACAGGACCACCGCGTCACCGCGCAGCACGTGGTGCCAGTGATGGGGAAGCTCCTTCGCGACGCGGGAGAGGGCGAGCGCCCGATCGAGCCCTTCGGGGCTGAGATCAGCGATCCGCAGCAGATCCTTCATGGCAAGAGCCTCTGCGGACATCGCACCGGCAGCCAGGGTCGAAGGACCACTTTCGTCCGTACAGCGGGACGTTGGTCCCTGGTGGCGTGGGCGGGTGGGCGTGGGATGCTGACGCCATGGTGAGCTCTCCAGGCGCGTCGGTCGTCGTCGGCGTGGACGGATCCGAGACGGCACGGGTCGCGTTGCGTTGGGCGATCGCGGAAGCAGAGCTGTGGGGGGTTCCGCTCGTGGTGCTCCACGTGTGGCGCGAGCCGCGCCTGTTCATCCCGGAGGAGTACCGGGCGGAGCTGGTCGAGATGGGCGACATGGGGCGAGCCGCGCTGGAGCTGATCGAGCGCGAGCTCGATGCCGTCGGCGCCGACGCCGTGACCGCGGTCCACATCGAACGGCGAGAGGCACGGGGCGGCACCGCGCGGCGTCTCATCGAGGCATCGGCGGGCGCGGCGCTGCTCGTGCTCGGCCGCCACGGTGCCGACGGGATCGCGCAGGATCTGATCGGCCCCAAGGTGATCCAGGTCGCGCATCACGCCGCGTGCCCGCTCGCCGTGATTCCAGACGGCTGGAGCGGCACGGGCACGGGGATCGTTGTTGGCGTCGACGGCTCCGAGCACGCGGCCGCGGCATTGCGCTGGGCGCTCGACGAGGCGGGCCACCGTCGCACGAGCGTCACCGCGGTGCTCGCGTGGGGTCTGCTCGACCAGCCGCACCGGCCGTCGGAACCGGCGCCGTTCGATCCCGACTTCGACGACGCCAAGGCCCTCGCCGCGCTGGATGGCTTCGTGCACGATGCGGTCGGCGGCGAGCGAGCCGCCGCGATCACAACGAAGGCCGTCAACGACCTGCCGGCGCGCGCGCTGATCGACGCGAGCGCCGGCGCAGAGCTGCTGGTGATCGGCCCGCGCGGCCTCGGCGGCTTCGCCGAGTTGCTGCTCGGCTCGGTCAGCCACCGCTGCCTCGTCCACAGCATCTGCCCCACCGTCGTCATCCGCTGACCTGACGATCCGGCTCGCTGCGAAAGGGTCAGGTGCGTGCGCGCCTGACGTGGTCGCAACACGCCGCGACCGCATCAGCGACGGACCCCGTTGTATCGATTTCGTGAGCTTCGGGCCAAGGGTCGAACACGGCGGTCATCGCCGACGCGATCTCCGGCGTCGCCTCCGACGCGTCGGCGCCTTCCGCCAGCCGGGCTCGGATCCGCGCCGCGGCGACGTCGGCTGGCGCGACGCAGCGCAACTCGACCACATCGGCGACTTCGCGCGCTGCGGTGGCACGGGCACGGGCGCGGCGGTCCGCCGCCGACCACGACGCGTCGAGGATCACGGGCTCTCCCATCCGCAGCAGCTCGGCTGCCTCGTCGAGCAGTCGGTCGTAGGTCGCGTCGACCAGCTCCGGGCGGTAGCGACCCTCGCCATATCGCGGCCGGCCGCCCGGCGCGGCCCTCGCGGCGGCGCGGTCAGCGTCCAGGCCGCGCAGGTCGTCGGTCCGCAGCACCGGGTAACCCAGCTCGTCGCCGAGCGCGGCCGCGACCGTCGACTTGCCGGTGCCGGGCAACCCACCGACGAGCACGAGCCGTACCCGCGCTGCTTCCAAGTGCTCGGCCGCGAGGTCGAGCAGCCCGCGGGCCGCGGCCGCCGACGGCGCGTCGCCCTGCGTGTAGCGGATCGCGTTGACCTTGGCCCGGATGTGGGCGCGGTAGGCGACGTAGTGGTGGGCGAGCGACGCGGGCCAGGCGTCACCGGACAGCTCGCGGTGCCACCCGAGGAACGCCGACGCGAGGTCGGCGTGGCCCAGCCGCTCGAGATCCATCGCAAGGAACGCCACGTCATCGAGCTCGTCGTCCCAACGCAGGCGGTCGTCGAACTCGAGGCAGTCGAGCACGCGCGGTCCGTCGCCGAGCACGAAGATGTCGTCGGCTTGCAGGTCGCCATGACCGTCGCGCACGCGGCCATCGCGGATGCGCCGGTCGAACAGCTCGGCGCGACCATCGAGATATCGGTGCACGAGCTGCTCGACCCGCTCGGCCACGCCGGCGTCGAACACTGCACCGCCGTCGACCCGGCCGGCGAGGGGCCGGACGGCCGCGAAGTTGTCGTCCCAGCGCTGCCCCACCGTGGCGACGTCGGCCACCCCCTCGGGCGCGCGCGATGGATCGCTCGCGGCATGCAAGCTGGCGAGCTGGTGCGCGACCCGCCACAGTGCCGGGCGCACGTCGTCGCCGCGCGCCAGGCAAGCGGTGAGCCGACGATCCTCGGGCATCCGGCGCATCACCACGGCGTACTCGCACGGCGCGCCCTGCGGGTCCCGGATCTCCGCGACGCCGAGATACACGTCCGGGGCCAGCCGCCGGTTCAGCGCCACCTCCCGCTCGCAGGCGCGGTGCCGCGCGTCGAGCGTGGAGAAGTCGAGGAACCCGAGCGCAACCGGCTTCTTCACCTTGTAGGCGCGGTCGCCCACGAACACCACGATCGCGGTGTGGGTCTCGACGAGCGCAGCACCGGCCACCTCCGAGGTGTACCCGCCGGTACCCGTCAGGCGAAAGGCCTTTGGTCCCTGGCGATCACGGGCGAATCGACGGCTGAATTGGATCTGCTGCCGCGCGACGGCGCGCGACCGCGATCACGCAACAGAGGAGATCGCCATGCAAGCTCTCGTGTATCACGGACCCGGTGCCAAGTCATGGGAGAGCGCACCGGATCCCCAACTTGTTGCCGACACCGATGCCATCGTGCAGGTCGATGCGGTGACCATCTGTGGCACCGACCTCCACATCCTGCAGGGGGATGTCCCGGCTGTCACCGACGGCCGCATCCTCGGCCACGAGGCAGTCGGAACCGTCACCGCCGTGGGCGCGGGCGTGAAGACGCGCAAGGTCGGTGACCGCGTCCTCGTGTCGTGCATCACCTCCTGCGGCGCGTGCCGGTTCTGCCGGGAGGGCCGCTACGGGCAGTGCATCGGAGGCGGTGGCTGGATCCTCGGCCACAAGATCGACGGCACGCAGGCGGAGCTGGTGCGGGTCCCGTTCGCCGACACCTCCACCTACCTGGTGCCCGACGGGGCGACCGACGAGCAGATCCTGATGCTCGCCGACATCCTCCCGACCGGCTACGAGGTCGGCGTGCTCAACGGCGCGGTGCGTCCCGGCGACATCGTCGCGGTCGTCGGCGCAGGGCCGATCGGTCTCGCGGCGATCATGGGCGCCAAGCTGTTCACCCCGAGCCACATCGTCGCCATCGACCTCGCCGACAGCAGGCTCGAAGCCGCCAAGCAGTTCGGCGCCGATGTCATCGTCAACAACAGCCGCGAGGACCCTGAGGCGGTCGTCGCATCGCTGACCGACGGACTGGGCGCCGACGTCGCCATTGAGGCGGTCGGCGTGCCGGCGACGTTCGAACTGGCAGCACGCCTGGCGAGGCCCGGTGGTCACATCGCGAACATCGGCGTGCACGGCGAGCCCGCGACGCTGCACCTGGAGGAGCTGTGGATCCGGGACGTGACGATCACGACCGGCCTGGTCGACACCTTCACGACGCCGACGCTGCTCCGGTTGGTGACGAGCCATCAGCTCGACGCGGCCCGCTTCGTGACGCACCACTTCCATCTCGACGAGTTCGAAGCCGCGTACGACGTGTTCGCCCGTTCCGGCGAGACCGGCGCGCTGAAGGTCGTGCTGACCCGCAGCTGAGCCGTGGTGGCGGCCGGACGGCGTGCGCCGGCTCACCCCGGCGCACGCCCCCGCCGCACGCTCGAACGATCAGGAGCGTTCGGCGCTGGGGTGATGGTGCAGCGCGGCCCGTACGCGTGCGACGAGCTCGTCGGGCCCGAGCCCGGCCATCTCGGGCCGGGCGGCGAGGTACAGCTCGAGCGGCACGAGGATCCCGCGCTGGACGGCCTCGAGCGACCCTTCCCGCTCGGCCGCGGCAAACACCTCGTCGGCGAGCTTCGCAAGCGCGCGGCGCCAGCCACGACCCGAGGTGCCGTCCGCGGGCGCGCCGGCCACGATCTGCAGCCGGGCCGGCGTGCCGTGCGCCAGGATGTTCAGCCACGCCCAGGCGGGCACCGGTATGCCGGCGATCACGAGATGCTCGGCGAAGCGCCCTTCGAGGAACCGCTCGCACTCGCGGACGAGCGCCTTCTCCAAGTGCGGTTGTGCTGCGGACCCCGCGTTGGCTGCCATCGGACCCTCCTCGGCTCCCTCGACCGAGCGTGCCGGGCGCGGCCGGCCGCCCAGCAGGGCCCAAGGTCACAGCACCGACTGCCGGTGGTCGCATCCTGTGTCCCGCGACGCGGGACGTTCGGCCCTACGCCGCCCGCGCCTTCGACGCGACGATCGTGTCGACGGCCGGGTCCCGTTCCCCCGAGGCCCGGCGGGAAGGTGCCGGCATGCCGATCTCGGGCGAGCCAACGATGATCGTCACCGATCCGCGCGCGATGCCACATCGGGGTCACCGCCCGAGCGTGCCGACCACCGTGCTGCTCGACGGCGTGTCACGCCGCCTCCCGGTGGGTGCCGAGACGGTGCCCGACATGGGCCTCGACGCGATCGTGTCGCGCTCGACGCTCGTGTCCGCGGCGATGCTCGGCGTCCTCGCGGTGGCCGCCGCACCGCTGCTCACCGTGCGGCGGCTCCGCGCGATGAACGTGCCCGACACTCCGAGCGTCGTCGAGTAGCCGCATGTCCGTCTCGGTCAACCTCGCCACGCCGGCAACCGGGCTCACCGCACCCGAGGCTGCAGCACGGCTCGCCCGCGACGGCCCCAACGTCCTGCCCACCGCGCCTTCACCGCCCGTGTGGGAGTTGCTCGCCGCGCAGCTGTTCCACTTCTTCGCGTTGATGCTGTGGGTCGCGGCCGGACTCGCGCTCGTCGCTCACATGCCCCAACTCGCCGTCGCGATCGTGGTCGTGATCGTGGTGAACGGGGTGTTCGCCTTCGTGCAGGAGAACCGCGCCGAGCGCGCCGCGGACCGGCTGCGCGACCTGCTCCCGCGCCGGGCAACCGTGGTCCGCGACGGCGAGCGCGTCGACGTCGACGCCGCGGTGCTCGTCGCCGGCGACCTCGTCGAGCTCGAAACAGGCGACCGCATCAGTGCAGACCTCCAGGTCGTGTCGGCAGTCTCGGCGCGGGTCGACGTGTCGCTCCTGACCGGGGAGAGTGAGCCGGTCGACGTCGCCGCCGGAGACACGGTGTTCGCCGGGACCTTCCTCGTCGAGGGCGAAGCGACCGCGGTGGTGGAGCGCACCGGCCACCACACGCGGCTGGCGTCGATCGCTCGTCTGACCCGCGCCACCCGCCGGCCCCGCAGCCCCCTCGCCGTCGAGCTGGACCGAGTCGTGCGCACGGTCGCAACGATCGCGATCGGAGTCGGCGTGGCGTTCTTCGTGATCGCGCTGCTGATCGGCACCGAGGCGTCCGACGGGTTCCTCTTCGCCGTCGGGGTGACCGTCGCGCTGGTACCCGAGGGTCTGCTTCCGACGGTCACGTTGTCGCTCGCGATCGGCGCGCAGCGGATGGCGCGCCGCCACGCGCTCGTCCGCCGGCTCGAAGCCGTCGAGACGCTCGGGTCGACGACGTTCATCTGCACCGACAAGACCGGCACGCTCACCCGCAACGAGATGCAGGTCGTCGAGGTGTGGACGCCGCAGGCCGTGATCGCGGTCGACGGGTCGGGCTACGACCCCACGGTGCCGGTCGCACTCGAAGGGGTCGAGCGGGCTGCCGCCGTCGCGCTGGCGCGAGCGGCAGCCCGTTGCTCAACCGGCCGCGCCGTGTACCGGGACGGCCGCTGGGTCGCGCAGGGCGATCCGATGGAGGCCGCGCTCGACGTGTTCGCCCGCCGCCTCGGCTACGACCGCGCCGCCGACGCCGCCGCCCAGCCGGAGCGGCTCAGGTTGCCCTTCGACCCTCGCCGCCGTCGCATGTCCGTCGTCGCGGGCGACGAGCTGCTCGTGAAGGGCGCGCCCGACTCGGTGCTCGACCTCTTGTCCACGCCTGAGGCCGCCCCGGCCCACGACGCGCTGCGCGCCATGGCCGAGCGCGGCTTGCGGGTGCTCGCGATCGCACGACGTCACCTCGACCCGGACGCCGCCAGCGCGGCCGCGGCCACCGACCCCGGCGCGCTCGAGCGCGACCTCGACATGGTCGGTCTCGTCGGCCTCGAGGACCCGCCCCGCCCGCACGCCTTGGCCGCCATCGCCTCGTGCCGCGCCGCGGGCATCCGGGTCGCGATGATCACCGGTGACCATCCGGCGACGGCGACGGCGATCGCCCGCGAGGTGGGCTTGCTCGGTGCCGGCGGACTCGTGTTCGAGGGCAAGGACCTGCCCGAGGACGACCAGGTGCTCGGCGCGCTGGTCGATCGTGACGGCATCGTCGTCGCGCGGGTCGCGCCCGAGGACAAGCTCCGCATCGCCCGCGCGCTGCGAGCGCGGGGTCACGTCGTCGCGATGACCGGTGACGGCGTCAACGACGCGCCCGCCCTCCAGGAAGCAGACATCGGCATCGCGATGGGCCGGTCCGGCACCGACGTCGCCCGGGAGGCCGCCGACCTGGTGCTGCTCGACGACGACTTCGCCACGATCGTCGCCGCGGTCGAGCAGGGGCGGGCCACGTTCACCAACGTGCACCGGTTCCTCACCTACCACCTGACCGACAACGTGGCCGAACTCACGCCATTTGTCGTGTGGGCCCTTTCGGGTGGCCGATTCCCGCTCGCGCTCGGCGTGTTGCAGATCCTGAGCCTCGACATCGGCACCGACCTGCTGCCCGCGCTCGCGCTCGGCGCGGAGCCGGCGAACCCCCGAGTGCTGGCCCGCGTGCCTCGAGGCCGGCACCTCATCGACGCACCCCTCGTGCGCCGCGTTTTCGGCGTGCTCGGCCCGGTCGAGGCGTCGGTCGAGATGGCCGCGTTCGTCGTCGCGCTCGGCGCCGCCGGCTGGCGCCCCGGACGCGAGTTCCCGTCCGGTCATGCGCTGGCCGCCGCGTCGGGCGCCGCGTTCGCGGCGGTCGTGATCGGCCAGATGGCGAACGCGTTCGCGTGCCGCAGCGCCACCCAGTGGCCGGGCCGGATCGGGTGGACGTCGAACCGCCTCCTGGCCGGTGCGGTGGCCGTCGAGATGGCCGCCCTCGCTGGTTTCATCTGGGTCGGTCCGGTGGCGTCGGCCCTCGACCACGCGCCGCCGCCGCTCGCTGGATGGCTCGTCGCCGCGCTCGCGTTCCCTGCGGTGCTCGCCGCCGACGCCGCGCACAAGGCATGGCGCGGGCGACGGCGTCAGCTGGCGCGGGAAGCGGGCTCGTCGGCGCGCGGTGCGGCGTAGATCTCGTCGATGAGGTCCGCATACCGCGCGTTGACGACCCCGCGCTTCACCTTCAAGGTCGGGGTCAACTCCCCGGTGGCGACGGTGAACTCACGGGGCAGGATCCGCCAGCGCCGGATGCGTTCGACCGGCGCGTGCTCCGCGTTGAGCCGCTCGATGACCTTCCCGATCATCTCCTGGAGGTCAGGATCGTCGTGCAGCGCCGCGCCATCGACCAGCTTGCCGTGCGAGTCGGCCCAGTGGTGCACCTGTTCGTCGTCGAGGGTGAGCAGCGCGATGAGATACGGCCGGCCCTCGCCGATGACCACCGCCTGCGAGATCAGCGGCTCGGCCTGCAGCGCGGTCTCCAGTTCCTGCGGCGCGATGTTCTTGCCCGCCGCGTTGATGATGAGGTCCTTCTTACGGCCGGTGATGCGCAGGAAGCCGTCCGGGTCGATCAGCCCGAGGTCACCGGAGTGCATCCAGCCGTCGGCGTCGACAAGCTCGCGAGTCGCGACCGGGTCGTCGAGATAGCCGGCGCACACGTTGCCGCCACGGACGAGCACCTCTCCGTCGGCCGCGAGGCGCACCTCGACGCCCGGGATCGGCCGGCCGACCGAACCGAGGCGCAGCTCGCCGGGGCGCACCGCGGTCGTCGGCCCGCAGTCCTCGGTCTGGCCGTACACCTCGCAGATCCGCAGGCCGATGGCATGGAACCACCGGAGCAGGTCGGGGCTCACCGGCGCAGCCGATGACACGAGGTAGCGGGCGCGGTCGAGGCCGATCGCTCGCCGGAGCAGCGCGCCGAGCGTGCGGTCGAGGGCGACGTAGCGAGCCCTGTCGCGCACCGGACGGCGGATGCCCGACTCCCGCGCGTCGACATCGCGCAGGCCGGCGGTGAGGTAGTCGTCGAACAGCCGGCGGATCGGAGCGGGGGCGTGGGCGACCTTGTCGCAGATCGCGTCATGGAACTTCTGCCACACGCGGGGCACCGCGAAGAAGATCGTCGGCCGGCAGGCGCGCAGGTCCTCGGGGACGTCGGCGAGGCTGCGGGCGAACCAGGTCTCGCCGCCCGAGACGATCTGGCCCATGTCGCTCACGATGCGTTCGGCGATGTGGCTCAACGGCAGGAACGACAGGAACCGATCATCGGGCCCGACCTCGACGATCGCGGTGATGCTGTCGATCGTGAAGCCCAGATTCGCGTGCGTGAGCATCGCGCCCTTCGGGGGTCCGGTCGTGCCGTTCGTGTACACGATCGTGGCGATCGTCGACGGCTGGATCTGCTTGCGCCGCGTGAGGACGAGGCCCGGTTCGTGGTCGAGCCGGTCTCGGCCGGCCTCGACAACGTCGTCGAACGCGACGACGAAGTCGTCATCGAGGCCCTCGCTCACCCCATCGAACACGAAGACCCGTTCGAGCGCCGGGAGGGCGTTGCGGCGCAGCAGCACCTTGGCGAGCTGATCGCGGTCCTGCACGAAGCAGGCCTTCGCCTTCGAGTGCCCGAGCACGTACGCGACCTGACTCGACACGTTCGTGGCGTACACCGGAACCGTCGTCGCCGCCGCGCTCATCACCGCGAGGTCGGCTTGGTGCCACCGCACCGAGTTCGCACCGAGGATCCCGACCCGGTCACCCGGCTCCACACCCAGCTCGGCGAGGCCGGCGACGAGCGCCGCGACCTGTTCGCCGTACTGCGACCACGTGATCGCGCGCCACTCGCCGCCGATCACGTGCCGAAGCGCGGCGCGCGCTGGCCACCGGTCCACATGACGCCAGAAGAGCTCGACGATCTCGCTCATGACTCCGTCCCTCAACGCTGTCGCCGGCTGCTCGCGGTCCTCTCCTCGCCGGTCATCTCCACCGTGAGCTCGACCCGCACGTCCCGGCCTGCCAGGTCTTCCCCGCCGAAGGAGAATCCACGCACCCACGTACGCTCGTCCGCCCAGCGCAGCAGCGGCGGCAGCACGATCAGCGTGGACAGCAGCGCGATCGCCACGTCGACCGCAACCACGATCCCGAATTCGCGCAGCAACGGCATGGCCGAGAAGGCGAGGACGCCGAAGCCGCCGATGAGGGTGAGCCCCGACGCCACGAACGCCCGGCCGATGCGGGTCAGTCCGCTGCGCACGGCCACCGCGGGCGTCGCGCCTGCCTCGCGCTCCTCCGCGTACCGGGCCTCGATGAGCACCGCGAACTCGGTGGCCACAGCGATCACGAGCGGTCCCGCGACCGTGGTGAGCGGGGTCAGGGAGATGCCCATCCAGTAGATCGCCAGCGACGACGCGCCGAGCGCTATCGCCACCGGCACGAGCGGCAGCAGTGCGTGCGCGACACGACGGAAGCGCAGCAGCAGCCAGCCGGCGACGAGCGCGAGCGCGGCGAGCGACAGCGTCTGGCGGTTGGCCTCCATGTTGCGCACCAGCTCCTGGCCGATGACCGCAAGCCCGGTCGGGGTGACACGGGTCCCCGGCGGGGGCGCGAGCTCGCCGGCAAGGTCGGCGCGGAGCTGCTGGATGACCTCGTCGCGGTCGGCCAGCGAGATGTCACCGACCGGGAAGATGAGCGCGGCCTTCGTGTGATCGGGGCTCACGACGGTCGACGCGATGTCTGGCGGTGCGATGGGGATCAGTGCTTGCAGGTCGGACGCGGTCGGCGGACCGCCGTGCACCGCTGTCGCCATCGCCGGCATGCTCGTGGCGCGGACCAGGGCAGGATGCCGGCTCACCTCGACGCGGCCGAACCGCTCCATCCAGGCCGCCACCTCCGTGCTCGTGACGTCGGGCGCCTCGATCAAAAGGTCGAGTTCGTCGGAGAACTTGGTCGCATCGCGCAGCTCGGTCAGCTCCCGCACTGCGGGGCCGGTCTGCGACACCCATCGCTCGGGCTCGGTCTGGATCGGCATGCGACCCTCGACCACCATCCCCGCACCTGCGATCAGCAGACCGACGAGGACGACCGGGACCACCCACGCGCCGGGCAGCGAGGTCAACCGGCGCACGCTTCGCTCCACCACGTCGCGGCCGCGGCGCCGATGGGCCAGCGGGTGCCGGCGCTCGGCGAGGAACAGCAGCATCAGCGGCAACGTGATGCCAGCGACGACGAGCAGCACCACGCCCACCGCGAGCATCGAGCCGAACTCCTGGATCATCGGCACCTTCGACCAGCGCAGCGCGAGGAACCCGAACATGGCCGCAAGCATCGAGACCAGCAGCGGCGGTGCCATCGCGCGCAAGGCGCGGTCGACCGACGCCGCGGGCCAGTGGCCGCCCTGGCGCTCCTCCTCGTAGCGGTTGTGGATCTGGATGGCGAAGTCGACCCCGAGCCCGATGAAGATCGGCAGACCCGAGATCGTCACCAGGCTGAGGGAGATGCCGAGCCAGCCGACCGCGCCGAACGCCCACACGATCCCGACGGCGACCACGGCGAGCGGCAGCAGCCGGCGCCGCGCCCGGAACAGGATCCACAGCAGCACCACCATCACGACCCCGGCGAGAAGGCCGAGGGAGGCCATGCCGCCCTGCAGGTAGTCGTTGATCTCCTTCAGCAGCACCGGCGTACCGGTAGCGAGCACGTCGAAGCCGGGGATCGTGTCGGCGGCGACGATGTCCTTCACCTGCACCGCGGCCGCGCCCACGTCCTCCACCGACGCGTTGCCGGTGAACCGCACCAGCACGATGGCGTGGCCGGCGTCGGGGAACGTGTCACGCATGGAGGGCCGGATGTTGCCGTCGGGCCCGAAGATCAGGAAGTTGACGAACGTCGGGTTCGACAGTTCGGTGGGGCCCGCCGCGAACAGGCGCGCCGAGTCCACGTCGACGGCGGTCTGCATCCTGGCGCGCGTCGCGGGGTCGGTCTCGCGGGCGATCGCGTCGGTGATCAGGCCGGGGGCCACGGCGAGTTGCGCTTGCCCGTACTGCATCGCCTTGAGCGGCCCGACCACCGACGTGACCGTGGCCAGGCCGCGCAGGTCACCCTCCAGCTTCGCCAGCCGGTCGACGTTGGCCCCCGCGAACAGGCCGCGCACATCGCCGGTCAGCAGCACGATCATCGTCTCGCCACCGAACTGGGACTGGAACCGCACGTCGTCCCGGAACACTTGCGACGACGGTGCCACGAGGGTGTCCTCGCTGGTGCGGAAGTCCAGGCGGGTGAGGCCCGCGCCGAGCACCATCGTGACCAGCACCACGACCGCGAGCACAGCCTTCGTGTGGACCGTCGCGGTCTCGCTGGCCCACCGCCACACCCGTTGCCTTCCCCGTCCGACGTTCATCCCGCACCCTCCATTTCGTCGCGCAACAGCGCACAGACCAGGCCCTCACCGGTGCCGAGCAGCAGCCCCAGGACCCACCCGCTCAGCTGGGCGAGCGCGATGCGCACCTCGTCGATCGAAGACGAGTCGTCGATCGACCCCGTCTGGAGGTTCGCGAGCTCGTCGAGCAACGGATCCGACAAGGTGCTGCCCAGTTCGACGAGCGCGGACCCGTAGACCGCCGCAAGCCGTTCGCGCGCGAGCGAGCCGTCGGGCGCGCTGCGATGCAGCTCGTCCAGGATCGACCGGATCATGTCGGACAAGCGGATCGCCTTCTCTGGCGTGAGCAGCACCTCACCGGCGGTGTGGCCGCTCATACCAGCCCGCTTGACGCGTCTCAGCCGCCCGGCACGACCAGAACCGGTGCCGGGCTGCGATGAACGACTTCGATGGCAACGCTTCCGAGCAGCGCGCGCGCGATGCCGCGCCGGAGGTGCGACCCGACGGCGAGGAGCACGTCCCGGTCGGCGGCGAGATCGACGAGCGCGCGGGCGGGATCGTGGGAGGGCAGCACGCGCAACGGCGCCCGCAAAGCCCGGGCCGCGTCGAGCAGTTCTGCCGGCGGCTCCCGGTCGGGGCCGTCGGGTTCGACCACCTCGACGGCACGCAGCGCTCCGCCGAACACCTCGTGCCACGCGAGCGCGGTGTCGATCAGCTCGTCGGGCGCACCCGACGGGTCCACGCACACCGCGAGCGTCGAGGGCACCTGGTCGAGGTCCGCGTTCGGACCGACCAGCACGGCAGGGACCCGCGACGATCGCAGCAGGTCCTCGGTGGTGATGCCGAGAACCGCGGCGCCGACGGCCGACCGTCCGTGGCTCGCCATGCAGACGAGCGGCGAGTCGACGAGGCCGATCGCGCCCGCAAGGGCCTCGGCGACGTCGGTGCCCGGCTCGAGGTGCACGTCGACGTAGTGCGCGTGCAGGTCGAAGCCGCGCCGCATCAGTGCGGCCCGGTCGCTGGTGTCGTCGATCCCGGGTGCGACGGCAGTGACGAGGTGGACGGGCAACGCGCCCCGTGCCGCGAGCACCCGCACGATGGCGAGGGCGCGGTCGCCGAACGGTTCGAGGTCGAGCGGGACGACGAGCCCACCGAAGCGTCCCGCGGTCACGATCGGATCGTCATGGAACGACAGCTGCCCGGCGCTCACCCGTCGATCTTCCCGACGGCTTCCCTGACGCGCCAGGGTCGAAGGTCACCACGGGGCAACATGAGGAGATGCAGGCGTGGTGGGTCGAGCATCCTGGCCCGATCGACGGCACCCCGCTCCGGTTCGGTGAACGGCCGGAGCCCGCGGTCGGACCCCGTGACGTGCTCGTCGAGGTCTCGGTCTGCGGGGTGTGTCGCACCGACCTGCACCTCGCGGAGGGCGACCTCGCGCCCCACCGACCGGCGACGATTCCGGGCCACGAGATCGTGGGGCGGGTCGTCGCCCGTGGGGCGAAGGCGCGCCGGTTCGAGATCGGCTCCCGGGTGGGTATCGCGTGGCTCCGCCAGACGTGCGGGATCTGCCGGTTCTGCCACGGCGGGCGGGAGAACCTCTGCGTCGCGCCCGCGTTCACGGGCTGGGACGCCGACGGCGGCTACGCAGAGCGAGCGGTCGTCCACGAGGACTTCGCGTACGCCCTGCCCGACGTGTTCGACGATGCCGAGGCGGCGCCGCTGCTGTGCGCGGGGATCATCGGGTACCGGGCCCTGCGGCGGGCCGCACTGCCGCCCGGCGGCCGTCTCGGCATCTACGGCTTCGGTGCGTCCGCCCACCTCGCCGCGCAGGTGGCGAGGTACGAAGGCGCGAGCGTGCACGTGATGACCCGTTCGCTCGACGCGCAGCGCCTCGCCCTCGACCTCGGCGTCGACTCGGCGCAGGGCGCGACCGACGAGCCGCCCGAACCGCTCGACGCCGCGATCCTGTTCGCGCCCGCCGGCGATCTCGTGCCGGTGGCGCTGCGGGCGCTCGACCGCGGTGGGACGCTGTCGATCGCCGGCATCCACCTGAGCACGATCCCGCCGCTCGACTACGACACCGAGCTGTTCGAGGAGCGCCAGGTCCGCAGCGTCACCGCCAACACCCGCCAGGACGGTGCCGAGCTGCTCGCGCTCGCCGCGCAGATCCCGATCCGCCCGACGGTCGTGCGCTACCCGCTGGCCCGCGCCGCGGAAGCGCTCGCCGACCTCGCCCACGACCGCCTCACCGGCGCCGCTGTCATCGAGGTCCACGCGGCCTGACGCGCCGCGGCACCCGGCTAGCGTCCGGTGCTCCGTGCACGCGTTCCTGGTCAGCTTCGGGATCATCTTCGTCGCCGAGCTCGGCGACAAGAGCCAGCTGATCGCCTTGGCGTTCGCGGCGCGCTACCGGGCCCTGCCCATCCTCGTGGGGATCGCGGTCGCGACCGCGGTCGTCCACGCGGTGTCGGTCCTCATCGGCGCCGTGCTCGGTGCGGCGATCCCCACGCGGGCGATCTCCGTGATCGCCGGTCTCGCGTTCCTGGCCTTCGCGGCCTGGACGGTGCGAGGCGACACCCTCGCCGACGATGAGCTGGCCCGTGCCGAGCGAACCCGCCGGTCCGCGGTGACCGCCGCGGCTGGGGCGTTCTTCCTCGCCGAGCTCGGTGACAAGACGATGCTCGCCACCATCACCCTCGCCACCAACGAAGGCCTGCTCGGCACCTGGGCGGGCTCGACGGTCGGCATGGTCGTCGCCGACGCCATAGCGATCGCCGTCGGTCAGCAACTCGGCGCGCGGCTACCGGACCGCGCCATCCGCATCGGTGCCGCGGTCGTGTTCGTGGTGTTCGGGATGTTCCTCGTCGTCGAAGGCTTGCGCGGCTGATCAGGCGCCGAGACCGAACGCGTCCTCGATCTCCGCGGCGAGCGCGTCGGCGGCCGAACCGAACTCCGGGCTCGTGGTGTCGGTCTGCGCGGCGAGGGCGCGCAGGTCATCGAGCAGGCGCGTCCTGGTCGACGGGCTGATCCAGGGTGCACGGTCGAGCTCGTGGGCAAGCTCATTACGGGTGCGTTCCAGCACCAGGTCCGCGCCGTCGCTGGTGACACCGCTCTGTTCGTGCAGCGACAGTACCCGCAGGCCCGACGCGGTCTGCCGCGCGTCCTCCTGCACGGCCCGCACGCGGTCGGTCAGCGACGTCGACGACGAGCGCCCGATCACGATCCCGATGGCGAGGCCGGCCGCGAGCGCCACCACCGCGACGATCACGGTCCGCCGGCGCCGGCGGGAGGAAGGGATGTACAGAGCCACGGACGCCTCACTCTCTCCCGATGACCACCTGTGCCGGTGCGGATCCTCCGGCCATCTCGGTCGCGGTCTCCACGACCGCGCCCGCGTCCGGGTGCGGTACCTGCACGAACCGGGCGCCCGCCAGCACCCAGACGTCGGGCACCGAGACCACGGGACCGCGCCGGCGCGTCCCCGCCGCGAGCGCGGCCTCTACCGCGGCCTGCGCGCCCGGCGCCCACGCCACCACGACACCCTCGACGTCGACGACGACGTCGCCGTACCGGTCGAGCACCAGCACCCGGCCGCCGTGGCCGTGCTTGCCGCCCGTCGACGCCAGCCAGTATTGGCCCGACGCCTCGACCGCGTCGTGACCGTGGGCTCGGGCGATCGCGGCGGCGTCCTGGGCGCTCACCGGCTGGCGGCCAGGGACCGCACCGGATGCGAGCGCGACCGCGCCGGTCACCACGACGCGCACCGTGCTGCGCTCGGCGAGGTGCTCGACGCGCGCGTCGAGACTGGACGCTGCCGCGCCCGCCGCGATCGCCTCCGCCTCGACCTCGTCGACCAGCCGCTGCACGTCCGCCGCCGACGGCCGGTCGAGCGTGCGCTCGCGCTCGGCGCGCACGAGCGACAGCGCGTCGCCGATCGCGCTGATGACCTCGGCCCGGTCCGGCAGGACCAGGTCGAGGCCCATCCCGCTCGCCACCGCCCGGCCGAGGCCACCGGCACCTCCTCCGACCGCGACGAGGACCGGTGACCGGAGATGGTGGTCGCGCATGACCGCCGCGACCAGGTCGCCCACCGCCTGCGTCGAGGCCTGCAGCATGCGCCGGGCCACCTCATCGGCGGGAAGGCGCAGGGCCCGGCCGGCCACCGTGAACGCGCCGAGCGCGGCGACCCGGTCGCCCGCGGCGTAGTCGGTGTCGTGGACGATCCCGAGCGCGTTCGCCGCGCACGTGTTGGTGAGCGCGACGCGGCGGCCGTCTGCGCAGCGCACGACGAGGTAGTCGGCCGGGTCGCCGGGCCGGGGCGCGATCGTCTCGACGGTCGCGCCGGAAAAGGCGCGCTCGTCGAGGAAGCACGCGTACGGCAGGCCGGCGATGTGCGCCGATCGCGGCCCGACCCCGTACACGCGGTTGCGACGCACGCGCAGCATCGACCCGCCGGCGACGCCGAGCACGCGGACGTCGAGCGCCCGGATCGCGGTGGCGTGGCTGGCGACCCGCACGTACGACAGTGCCGGACGGCCGCGGCAGATCGCGGCCACGTTGGTCGAGGTGCCACCGACCTCGACGATGACGCCGTCGTCGATGCGATGTGAGCGCAGCGCACCCGCGACCGACGCCGCGGGCCCCGAGTACAGCGTGCGCGCCGGTGCTCGGCGGAAGCCGGCGAGGTCGGTCGCGCCACCGTCGCCCCGCATCACCATCACCGCGCTGTGCACGCCTGCGGCGGTGACGCCTTGGCCGACGACCTCCGCGGTGCGCAGCGCGATGGGCAGGATCGACGCGTTCAGCGCGGCGGTCACGGCGCGCAGCTCGAGCCCGTAGAGCCCGCTCAGCTCGGACGACGTGGTTGCCGGCAACCCGAGCTGTTCGGCAGCACGGGCCACCATCGCCTCGTTCGTCACGTCGTCGGGCGCGAACGCCTCGGCGATCGCGATCGCCTCGGCGCCCCGGTCGCGCACCCGCTCGACCGCGGCGCGGGCTTGCGCGCCGTCGAGCCCGCGGGTCACGTCGACGAACTCGGGTACGGTGGGCAGCAGCCGGCCGTCGTTCAGCTCGATGCGCGGCTCGACCGTGCGCTTGCGAGCCTTGCGCAGGTCAGGGGCACGGCCCATGCCGATCAGCCCGACGGTCGCGACGTCGCCTTCGAGCAAGGCGTTCACCGCCTGGGTGGTGGAGTGCGTGACCAGCTCGACGTGCGGTGCGCCGACCTCGGCGGCGAGCCGGGTGACGACCTCGACGACCCCGGCCGCCACACCGTGGTCGTGCTCATGCGTGGTGGGAACGATCGCTTCGGCGACGATGCCCCCCGCCGCGGTGTCGAAGGCGATCGCCTTCGTGAACGTGCCGCCGACGTCGACGCCGACCCGGACGGTCACGGCGTCAGCGTCGCGCGTCGGCGGGGACGGCTCGCATCTCGCGGGCGGGCGTCGGTGTCTCGACCGTGATTTCGGGCTGGCGCGCCCGCGCGAGCCAGGGTCGCAGCGCGAACACGTACAGCGCGCCGGCCAGGTAGATCGCGCTGAGCACGGCCTGCGCAGCGACGGTCTCGCGGCTCGGCCAGTATCCGAGCGACTGCGCGAGGAAGATGGGCGCGCGAGGCCAGCCGGGCCACCGGTGGAAGCCGACGATGTCGGCCTCCTGGAGTGCATGAACCGCGTTGCCCAAGAACGCGACCGACGTCGCCATCAGCAGCACGACAGCGGCCGTCAGGAACGCCTTGATCGGCACCTTGCGCCCAAGCCGGAAGATCGCCAACGCCACGCCGGCGAGCACGACGGCGCCGGCGCCGAGCCCCGCCGCCACCCATGCACCGAGTCCGGGACCGAACGACAGCAGCGCCTGGTAGAAGAGCGCGGTCTCGAAGCCCTCGCGGTACACCGCGGTGAACCCGACAAGCACCAGCGCAGCCGTCGAACCGACCGACACCGCGCTCCACACGCGAGCGCGCAGGAACTCGAGCCATCGCTTGTGCTCGAGCCGCGCCACGAGCCAGAACGACACGTAGAACAGCACGGCTACCGCGAGCAGCGCGGTGAACGCCTCGAGGACCTCACGCCCGAACGGCAGGGCGGCGAGCAGCGAGCGGAGCCCGACGAAGGTGACGACCGTCGCGCCAGCGGCAGCCGCCATCCCCCACAGCACCGGGCGCCGGTACTGCGTCGCCTTGGCCGCCTCCAGGTAGCCGAGCAGCACGGTGACGAGCAGTACCGCCTCGAGGCCTTCGCGGAAGATGATCACGAACGACTGGCCGAACACGACCGCCGGTGCACCGAGGCCCTCGTCGGTCAGCCGCCGTTCGGCGTCGTCGACGAGCGAACGCAGTTCGACGATGTTCGACCGGATCTCGTCGGTTGACGCGTGCGAGTTGATCAACCCGCGGATCTCCGCGAACTTCGTCTCCGCGTCGGCCGTGAGTTCAGGGTCGACGACCCGCAGCGGAACCTCGACGAGTTCGAAGTGGCTGAGGTAGCCGTCCTTCGCCTCGGCGAACGCCTGGTCGGCGTGACCGCTCTTGGCCAGCGCGAGCGTGCGGTCGATCGACTGACGTACGACGTCGAGCTGCCGGATCGCCTCGTCGCGCGACACGTCACTGCCACGCGGGGCCGCGCTCGCCGCTGTCCCGAACGGCGCGAGCAAGCCGAGCGTGACGAACGCGAGGATCGTGGCGGCGGCCGCGATGGCGATCCTGCGGGTCATCCCATCACCCTGGATGCGCGGCGAGATAGCGGTCGGCCGCGTCGCGAACCTGGCCGGCTGCGTCCTGGGCCTTTGCCGTGTCGCCGTCGTCGACCGCCTTGCCGATCGCGGCGAACGCGTCCTCGAAGGCGATGTAGGCGTCCGCGTCGTTGGCCTTCACGGTTCCTTCGATCCGCTCCCAGATCGGCTCGATCTCCTCGACGAGCGATTGCGCGCTCGACTTGTCGGAGCCCGTCGTGGCTGCGATCTGCGCGGTCAGGTCGCGCAGCTGACCGAGGCCGGCGGCCACCTCCGCATCGGAGGCCCGCAGGTCCTCGGGAGCGGTGCTCTGGCTCGCGGGAGGCTTGGACACCGCCGGTTCCTCGGAGGAGCATGCCGCCACGAGGGCGAGGAGCGCAGCCGCGCCAGCGGCCAGCAGGACGGGTACCGATCGTCGGTCGGAATGCATACCGCCGATTGTAAGGGTTGCCTAACAGAAGCTGTCAAGCTCAGTGGCCGTCCTCCGGCGCGCAGGGGTGGCACTCCAGCTCGAGGGTCGCGTGCGAGATCCCGTAACGGTCGAGCAGCATCGCCTTCAGACGGTCACCGCTCGCCTGTGCGTCGTGCAGCGAGCGCTCGCCTTCGAGCACGACGTGCGCGGACAGGGCGGGCACGTCGGAAGCGAGGTTCCACAGGTGCAGGTGGTGGACGGCTTCGACGTCGGCGTCTTCGAGCAGCGCGTGGCGGACGGCGTCAGGGTCCATCCCCCGAGGCGTGCCCTCGAGCAGCACGTGCGTCGCATCCCGCAGCAGACCCCAGGTCGACCACAGCACGAGGACCGCGATCGCGATCGACGCCGCGGGATCGACCCAGCGGGCGTCCCAGCCGACGACCGCGATGCCCGCGACGATCGCCGCCACCGAGCCCCACGCGTCGGCGGCCATGTGCACGAGCGCGCCGCGCATGTTCAGGCTGCCGCCCCTCGCACCCGCCAGCACGCGTGCGCTGAGGAGGTTGACCGCGAGTCCCGCGAGCGCGACCACGAGCAGGCCACCGCCGGCCACCTCCGCGGGTGTCCCGATCCGTCGGACGGCCTCGAAGATGATGCCCCCGGACACGGCGAGCAGGATGACTGCGTTGGCCTCCGCACCGAGGACCTCGGCCCGCTGCATGCCGTAGCTGTGCCGTGCGGTCACCGGTCGCTCGACGAGCCGCTGCGCGACGAGCGCGACCACCAGCGCGGCAACGTCGGACAGCATGTGCGCCCCGTCGGCCAGCAACGCCAGCGACCGGAAGACGAAGCCGCCGGCGACCTCGACGGCGAAGAAGGCGGCGTTGGCGACGAGCGCGATCCGCAGGGCGCGGTGCTGCAGGTGCCGCTCGGCGGCACCGGACGCGGCACCGCTCAGGTGCTCGTGGTCACCGCGTCGTACCACTGCCGGCAACGGTACCCATGACGGCCGGCGGCCGGCATGCCGCACTGGTGTGCATCGAGCACCGGATTCCGGTGCTCGATGCACACCAGTCGTGACCAGCTAGCTTCCGATCCGGAGGTGTCTGGGTACCTGGTGGGCTCCCCCGCCTTCAAAGCGGGTGGTCGCAGTGACCCTGCGGCGGCGGGTTCGATTCCCGTCCACCTCCGCCAGCACCACTGCGGGTCCGGGCTCCCGCGGTCGCGGTGCACCAACATGGCCTCGTGACCGCTCTCCGGTTCGGCCGCCAGATCACCGGCGACCTGCTGGCCGCGACAAACCGTGAGTGGCTCGTGACCGACGGGCTCGGCGGCTACGCCATGGGCACGGTGGCGGGGCTCCGCACCCGTCGCTACCACGGGCTGCTCGTCGTCGCGACCGAACCGCCAGCGCGGCGGATGGTGGGGCTCGCCGCGCTCGACCCCGTACTCGTCGTCGGGAGTCAGCGGCTCCGGCTGGCGACACACGAGTGGGCGGGCGGCGCGATCGCGCCCGACGGGTTCGTGCACCTCGCCTCGTTCAAAGTGCGCGACGGCGTGCCGTCGTGGCGGTGGGCGCTCGGCGACATCGTGCTCGAGGCCGAGGTGGCGATGGTACACGGCCGGCCCGCGGTCGGGGTCGTGCACCGGCTGGTCCGCGCGCCCGAGCCGCTCCGGGTCGAGCTGGAGGTGCTGTGCTCATGGCGCGACGCGCACGGCGAGCACGTGGCGACCGGTGAGCCACGGGTCGAGCCGGTCGACGGCGGGTTCGTGTTCGAGGACGCCTACCGCGTCCACGGTCCGGGCTTCGATCCATCGGGTGCCACGTGGTGGCGCGGCGAACGTCACCGTGAGGAAGCGGCGCGGGGACTGAGCGATGTCGAAGACGTGTGGTGCGCGGGCCGATTCGGCGCGCAGCTCGCCGCCGGGGAGACGCTGGCGGTCGAAGCCTGGGCGGGTGACCTGTCGATGCCGCCGCCTCCCGCTCCGAACATCGTGACCGCCGCGCGCCTGCGCGCGGTCGAGCTGGTGCGCCGCGGGCACGCGACCGACGACGACGAGCGCCTGCTACTCACGGCCGCGGATCAGTTCGTGACCGCTACCGCGAACGGACCGACGGTCGTGGCCGGTTACCCGTGGTTCGGCGAATGGTCCCGCGACACGCTCACGTCGTACGAGGGCCTGTTCCTCGAGGCGAACCGGTGGGACGAAGGCCGGGCGCTGCTACAGCGGCTCGCCGCGACGCTGAGCGAGGGCATGCTGGCGAACACGGCCGACAGCGGCGGCCTCGAGTACAACACCGCCGACGCCACGCCGTGGTTCCTGCACGCGCTCGCGCGCCACGGGGCCGTCACCGGCGACACCGACCTCGTGGCGTCGCTCGCCGGTGCCGTCCGCGACATCGTCGGCGCACACGAGACGGGCACCCGCTTCGGCATCCGCATCGACGGCGACGGCCTGCTCACCCAAGGGGCCGAGGGATTGGCTCTCACCTGGATGGACGCCCGCGTGCACGGCGACCCGGTTACACCCCGAGCCGGCAAACCGGTCGAGGTCAACGCGGTGTGGATCAGCGCGCTGGAGGGACTCAGCACGCTGCTGCGACGCACCGGCGATCCGGTCGCGGCACGGCTCGGTGCGCTCGCGGACAAGGCGCGCGCCTCGTTCAGTGTCCGCTTCGTGCGCGGCGACGGCGGCGGCCTGCTCGACGTGGTCGATCCCGACGATGCATCGCTGCGCCCGAACCAGCTCCTCGCGGTGTCGCTCCCGAACGCGCCGCTCCAGGATCGCGACACCGTGCGAGCCGTCGTGCGCGCCTGCGGGCCGCTCGTCACGTCGATCGGGCCGCGCTCGCTCGCTCCCGACGACTCGCGCTACCGAGGCAGCCACCGCGGCGACCCCGCCGCGCGGGACCGCGCCTACCACCAGGGCACCATCTGGCCGTGGCTGCTCGGCCCCTACGTCGACGCGTGCCGCCACGCGGGCCTGCCCGTCGCTGCGGTCCTCGACGGCGCGCTCGCGCATCTCCCCGACTGGGGCATCGGCTCGGTGTCGGAGACCGCCGACGGCGATCCACCTCACCGCGCGACCGGTTGCCCGTTCCAGGCATGGTCGGTCGCGGAGCTCCTGCGAGCGAAGCGCGCCGCGACGCGGTAGGAAGGACCCTGCGCTCACGGACACGCGAGCATGATGAAGGGGGCGTAGATGCAACTCGGCATGATCGGCCTGGGCCGGATGGGCGCGAACATGGTGCTGCGACTGCTGCGCGGCGGCCACGACTGCGTCGTCTACGACGTGAACCCCGACGCGGTGCGCGACCTCGACGCGCAGGGCGCAACCGGAAGTGCCGACCTCGATGACTTCGTCGCGAAGCTCGAACGTCCCCGCAACGTGTGGATCATGGTGCCGGCCGCGTTCGTCGACGCGACCGTGACCGACCTGGCCAAGCGCCTCGACAAGGGCGACACGATCATCGACGGCGGCAACAGCTACTACCGCGACGACATCCGCCGCGCCGACGAGCTGGCCCCGCTCGGCATCCACTACGTGGATGCCGGCACCAGCGGCGGCGTGCTCGGCCTCGAGCGCGGGTACTGCCTCATGATCGGCGGCGACGACGAGGCCGTCGCCAGGCTCGAACCGGTGTTCGCGACGCTCGCCCCCGGTGTCGACGCGGCGCCCCGCACCCCAGGACGGTCGGGGGAGCCCACGCAGGCCGAGCACGGGTACCTGCACTGCGGGCCGAGCGGTGCGGGTCACTTCGTGAAGATGGTCCACAACGGGATCGAGTATGGGCTGATGGCTGCCTACGCGGAGGGCCTCGCCATCCTGGAACGTGCCGACGCCGGCCTCCGCGAGCGCGAGAAGGACGCGGAGACCGCGCCCCTCCAGCAACCCGAGTTCTACAAGTACGACTTCGACATCCCGGCGATCGCGGAGCTGTGGCGGCGCGGCTCCGTGGTCGGTTCGTGGCTGCTCGATCTCACCGCGAAGGCGCTCGTCGAGTCGCCCGACCTGCGCGAGTTCACCGGCCGGGTGTCCGACTCGGGCGAGGGGCGCTGGACGGCCCAGGCCGCGGTCGAAGTCGGCGTGCCCGCGCACGTGCTCGCCGCGGCTTTGTTCGAACGGTTCGCGTCGCAGGGCGAAGCCGACTTCGCGAACAAGGTGCAGTCCGCCATGCGCAAGCAATTCGGCGGCCACATCGAGAAGATCATCGAATCGGAGAGCATGAAGTAGATGCCGCCCCGCGCGGTCGACACGCCCGAGTGGCACGCGCTCGCGAACCACTACCGGACGATGCACGGCACCCACCTTCGCGACCTGTTCGCCGAGGACCCCGACAGGGGCACCCGGTTCACCGCGGAGGCCGCCGACTTGTACCTCGACTACTCGAAGAACCGGATCAGCTCCGAGACGATGCGCCTGCTGGTCGCCATGGCCGAGTCGAGCGGCCTGCGCGAGCGGATCGATGCGATGTTCCGCGGCGAGCACCTCAACACCACCGAGGACCGTGCCGTGCTCCACGTCGCGCTGCGGATGCCGCGCGACGCGCGGCTGGTCGTCGACGGCGAGAACGTCGTCGAAGCGGTTCACGCGGTTCTCGATCGGATGTCGCGTTTCGCCCTGCAGGTTCGATCCGGCGCGTGGCGAGGGTTCACGGGGAAGCCGATCCGCACCGTGGTGAACATCGGGATCGGCGGGTCGGATCTCGGGCCGGCCATGGCATACGACGCGCTGCGCGCCTTCAACGACCGGGCGATCGAGTGCCGGTTCGTGTCGAACGTCGACGGCAACGACGTGTGGGAGGCGACCCACGACCTCGACCCGGAATCGACGTTGTTCATCGTGTCGTCGAAGACGTTCACGACCGTCGAGACGATCACGAACGCGCAGTCAGCCAGAGCCTGGCTGGTTGGCGCGCTCGGCGACGACGCCGCGGTGCGCAACCACTTCGTGGCGGTGTCCACCAACCCGGCGAAGGTCGCTGAGTTCGGCATCGACACCGGCAACATGTTCGGGTTCTGGGACTGGGTCGGCGGCCGGTACAGCTTCGACTCGGCGATCGGGCTGTCGCTGATGATCGCCATCGGCCCGGACGGGTTCCGCGACCTGCTCGACGGGTTCCACCGCGTCGATGAGCACTTCCGCACCGAACCCTTCGAGCAGAACCTGCCGGTCATCCTCGGCCTGCTCGGCATCTGGTACCGCGACTTCTTCGGCGCCCAGACCCATGCGGTGTTGCCCTACAACCACTACCTGTCGAAGTTCCCGGCGTACCTGCAGCAGCTCGACATGGAGTCGAACGGCAAGTCGGTCGATCTCGACGGCAACCCGGTCACCGTCGACACCGGCCCGGTCGTGTGGGGCACGCCGGGCACGAACGGCCAGCACGCCTACTACCAGTTGATCCACCAAGGCACGACGCTGATCCCGTGCGACTTCATCGGCTTCGTCCACCCCGCGCACGAGGTGGGTGCGCACCACGACCTGTTGATGGCAAACCTGTTCGCGCAGACCGAGGCGCTCGCGTTCGGCAAGACCAGCGCGGAGGTCTCGGCCGAGGGTGTGCCCGCGGCGCAGGTGCCGCATCGCAGCTTTGCCGGCAACCACCCGACCAACACGATCCTCGCTCCTGCGCTGACACCGAGGGTGCTCGGCGAGCTGGTCGCGCTCTACGAGCACAAGGTGTTCACCCAGGGCACGATCTGGCACATCAACTCGTTCGACCAGTGGGGCGTCGAGCTCGGCAAGGCGCTCGCCAACCGGATCGTCCCCGAGCTGCAAGCGGAGACCGAACCGCCGCTCGACCACGACTCCTCCACCAACGCGCTGATCCGCCGTTACCGCGCGGCGCGAGCGACCGGTGGGTGAGCACACCGTGACCCTCGTCCGCCACGGCGAGACCGAATGGTCGCGCACCGGCCGGCACACGGGCCGCACCGACATCCCGCTCACCGACGCCGGCCGGCAGGAAGCCGCGAGGCTCGGCGCGGCACTGGCGGGACGGCAGTACGCGCGCGTGCTCACCTCACCGCTGCGCCGCGCCCGCGACACCGCGTCGATCGCCGGCTATCCGTCCGCCGAGGTCGACGCGGACCTGCGCGAGTGGGATTACGGCGACTACGAGGGCCGCACCACTGCGGACATCCGCGCCAGCGACCATCCGCGCTGGTTGCTGTGGGACGACGGCGTACCCAACGGCGAGACGCTCGACGGCGTCGCTCGCCGGGCCGACCGGGTGATCGAGCGCATCCGCGCCGCCGACGGCGACATCCTCGTCTTCGCGCATGGGCACTTCCTGCGGGTGCTCGCGGCGCGCTGGCTCGGCGCCGATCCCGCCTTCGGCCGGCACCTGGTGCTGCGTCCGGCCACGCTGTCGATCCTGTCGTGGGAACGGCAGTGCCCCGCCCTCGAAGCCTGGAACGCACCCGTCGGCTGACCCGGTCGGGCACACTGTGCCGCGGTGCGGGGGGACGCGGAGCAGCAGCGGCTCGACGACGATCGAGTAGGCACCGCGCGGTGGAAGTGGTGGGGCCCCTACCTGTCGTCCCGGCAATGGGGGACGGTGCGCGAGGACTACAGCGCGGGTGGCACCGCGTGGGACTACTTCCCGCACGACCATGCGCGCTCGCGCGCCTACCGCTGGGGAGAAGACGGCCTCGGCGGCATCTGCGATCGCTGGCAGCACCTGTGCTTCGCGCTCGCGCTGTGGAACGGCAACGACCCGATCCTGAAGGAGCGCCTGTTCGGGCTCACCAACTCCGAAGGCAACCACGGCGAGGACGTCAAGGAGTACTGGTGGCCGCTCGATTCGACCCCGACCCACTCGTGGATGCGATGGCTGTACAAGTACCCGCAGCGGGCGTTCCCGTACGCAGACCTGGTCGCCGAGAACGCCCGGCGCGGCGTCGGCGAGCCGGAGTACGAGCTGGTCGACACCGGCATCTTCGACGACGACCGCTACTTCGACGTCGAGATCACCTATGCGAAGGAGACGCCGGAGGACATCTGCATCGTCGTCGAGTGCACCAACCGCGGCCCCGATCCCGCGACGCTGCACGCGCTGCCGACCCTGTGGTTCCGCAACACGTGGTCATGGGGTCGCGACGACCGCCACCCCTGGTTGCAGCTCGACGGTGACCGTGTCGAGGCGTCGCATCCGCTGTTCGGGCAGCGGTGGCTCACCGCCGAGGGGATCGGTTCCACCGGCTGGCTGTTCTGCGACAACGAGACGAACCTGTCTCGTCTCTACGGCGTCCCGAACACCACGCCGTACCCGAAGGACGGCATCAACGACCACGTCGTGCACGGCGCCGCCACCGTCAACCCGGCCGGGAGCGGCACGAAGGCGGCGGCCTGGTACCGGCTGCAGATCGCGCCGGGCGAGACGGCGCGGCTTCGGCTGCGGCTGGCCGACGAGTCCCTCGACGACCCGTTCGCCGACGCGTTCGAAGAGACGCTGCGGGTACGTCGCGCCGAAGCCGACGAGTTCTACGAGGAGCTCGCCCCCGGCGCGTCCCGCGCCGCCCGCGAGGTGCAGCGCCGCGCCATCGCCGGCCTGCTGTGGGCGAAGAAGCACTACCGCTACGACGTGCAGCAATGGCTGGACGGCGACCCCGCTCAGCCGCCGCCGCCGTCGACGCGCCGCTACGGCCGCAACGTGCACTGGACCCACCTCTACAACGCCGACATCATCTCGATGCCCGACGAGTGGGAGTACCCCTGGTACGCGGCGTGGGACCTGGCGTTCCACATGATCCCGATGGCACTCGTCGACGCCGACTTCGCGAAGGAGCAGCTCCTGCTGTTCTGCCGGGAGTGGTTCATGCACCCCAACGGCCAGCTACCCGCGTACGAGTGGGCGTTCGAGGACGTGAACCCGCCCGTCCACGCGTGGGCGGCATGGCGGGTGTTCAAGATCGACGCGATCCAGCGCGGCGAGCGCGACTGGGAGTTCCTCGAGCGCGTGTTCCACAAGCTGCTCCTGAACTTCAGCTGGTGGGTCAACCGCAAGGACGCGGAAGGCAACAACCTCTACGAGGGCGGGTTTCTCGGCCTCGACAACATCGGACTGTTCGACCGGTCGCGCCCGCTGCCTGGCGGTCACATGCTCGAGCAGTCCGACGCCACGTCATGGATGGCGATGTACTGCCTCAACATGCTCGCGATCGCGGTGGAGCTCGCGCACCACGACCCGACCTACGAGGACGTGTGCACGAAGTTCTTCGAGCACTTCCTGTCGATCGCGTCGGCCGCGACCGAGCGGCACGGCTACTCGCTGTGGGACGAGGACGACGGCTTCTTCTACGACGTGCTCGTCGACGAACACGGTGGCCGCATCCCGCTCCGGGTGCGGTCATGGGTCGGACTGATCCCACTGTTCGCGGTGGAGACGTTCGAGGAACGGGCGCTGCAGAACCTTCCCGAGTTTCGCAGGCGGGCCGACTGGTTCGTGCGCAAGCGGCCCGACAAGTGCCGCAACTTCCACATCGCCGACTTCGGTGGCGACCGCGAGCGGCACTTCCTGTCCCTCGTCGGGCCGAGCCGGCTACGTCGCATCCTCATGCGGATGCTCGACGAGACCGAGTTCCTGTCGAGCTACGGCTTGCGGTCGGTGTCGAAGCAACACGAGGTCGAGCCCGTCGTGCTGCACCTCGACGGCGAGGAGTACGAAGTGCGCTACCAGCCGGGCGACTCCGACACCCACCTGTTCGGCGGGAACTCCAACTGGCGCGGCCCGATCTGGTTCCCACTCAACTATCTGATGGTCGAGTCACTGCAGAAGTTCCACCACTATCTCGGCGACTCGTTCACGGTGGAGTTCCCAACCGGGTCCGGCAAGGAGCTGACGCTGTGGGAGATCGCAGGTGAGCTGTCGCGCCGGCTCACCGCTGTGTTCCTGCCCGATGCCGACGGCCGCCGTCCGGTCAACGGTGGTGTCGACCGCTTCGACTTCGACCCGCACTGGAAGGACCACGTCACGTTCTCCGAGTTCTTCCACGGAGACACCGGCAAGGGCCTCGGCGCGTCGCACCAGACGGGCTGGACCGCGCTGGTGGCGAAGCTGATCCGCCAGTACGGCGGCTGACGGCGACCGTCGCCCGCGTCAGGCGCGGGCCCGGGCGAGCACCCGCCGCGTGGTGACCGCGACCAGCGCGAGGAGGCCGCCGGCGAGCAGCAGCGTCAGCTCGTTCATGCCGGTTCGGGCCAGCGGCGTCGGTTCGGTCGTCGTCGCGGGCGGCGGCGCGGCCGGCGTCGTGAAGTTCGACGAGCTCGAGATCGACGCCACCTCGATCGTGACCGGGTCGACCAGCGCGTTGACTGCGGACAGGTCAGCCGGCAGCGCGGCCGGGACGAGCGAGTTGATCTGCGGCAGGATGTTCGAGCAGTCGACCGTCGAACCGAGCCCGCTCAGCAGTCCTGCCACCGGCGACGCCGGGAGCTGCAGCGGCACGTCGGGTAGTGACAGGTTCGCGAGGTCGCTCAACACCGCGCACACGTCGGGCGGGGTGATCGTGACCCGCAGCGCGTTGACCGCGGCGAGCGCGTTCACGTAGCCGTTCGAGGTGTTGACGTTGGTGTTCTGCTCGAACAGGTTGATCGAGATCACGTTGGCGAGGCTCGGCGAGATCGCCCCGAGGATCGAGTTGATCTGCGCGGTCGCCGTCGCGGCGAGCGACTGCACTTGCGCGATCGTCGTGTTGGCGTCGATGCCGCCGAGGTCGATGCCCCCGACGAGGATCTTGCCGATCCCCGCCGTCACCTTGGCGACGGAGTCGCCGACCGTGCCGGCTGCGGTCGCCACCGCGCCCGCCTGCACGCCTTCGATGCGCAGCAGCGCGGCGCCGTCGAGCGTGTCGAGCACACCTTGGAGCACGGCGGTGAGCTGGTCGGTGATGCCGGTGATCGTGCTGGTGAGCTGGCTGCAGTTGATGCCGAGCAGGAGGAGGATCGGCTCCGTGCCAGTGCACACGGCGATGTTGAGCAGGTCGCCCAAGTTGCTCACGAGCGTCGAGATCGTGGTGTCGAGGTCGGTGATCGACGTCGCGCCGAGGCCGGGGACGGCGCTGTTGAGCGCGTCGAGCAGGCCGAGCTGGCCGATCAGGCCGGTGAGCTGGCCGGTCGACAGCATGTCGAGGTCGATGCCGAGGAGGTTCAGGAGGCTCCGCAGGTCGAGCACGGTCAACGCGTCGAGCGACGCGGTGCGGTTCACGGTCGACGCGCTCGGCCCGGCTACGCCGTTGAGGTTGAGCCCGCCGCTGTCGAGACGGGCGATACCGCCGAGCACGCCGACGTTCGCGAGAGTCGACGCCAGCGAGGTCTGGGCGCCGGTCGTGTCGACCGCCGACGAGAGCGTCGCCGCATTGATCGTGCCGTCGAGCACCGGGATCGGTTGGGGCAGCGACGTGAGGTCGATCAGGGGCGCCGACTTCTGATCGGGCGCGCCCGTGCTCGACGTGGCCAGCGCCGGCGCCGACAGCGCGTTGAGCGCCGGCAGCACACCGGAGGAGATCGAAAGCGGGCTGAACGTCTCGTTGGCGATCGGCGTGCCCTTGGCCGGGTCGATGGTGCCGTTGCCGGTGTCGCCGAGCAGGCCGACGTGCAGCAGGTCGCCGACGTCGATGGTGACGAGTGCCGACGACCCTTCGGTCGAGCCGACGCCGGCCGGCGCCGTGTCCGCCAGCGCAGGTGCGGTCGAGATGGCGACGCACAAAGCGGCCAAGGCGGCGATCGCAGCGAAACGACGGACGGTGAAGAACATGGCCCCAATACCCCCGCAGCGGACGATCTGCTCATGGTCCGCGAGAGGGGCCGAATGCGCCATGCCCCGATCGGGTGGTTCTGCGCTCCGTCGATGACTAGTCCGCGAACGGGGGTCGCAAGAACTCGCGGGTCAGACCGCGAGCAGGTCGCGTGCGCCCGTGTCGCTCGACGGGTGCCGCAGCTTCGACATCGCGCGTGCCTCGATCTGGCGGATGCGCTCGCGGGTGAGGTTGAAGTGCTCGCCCACCTCTTCGAGCGTGCGCGGCTCGCCGCGGTCGAGGCCGAAGCGCAGCTTCAGGATCTCGCGCTCGCGCTCGTCGAGCGGGGCCAGCAGCCGGGCGATCTCCTCGGGCAGCAGCGCGGTGGCGGCGACTTCGAAGGGCGACTCCGCGGAGCGGTCCTCGACGACGTCGCCGAGCTCGGCGTCGCCGTCCTCGCGCAGCGGCTCGGAGAGCGACAGTGGCTCGGCCGCAAAGCGCAGGGCCTCGGTGACCTTGTCCTCGGGCATCTCGACCTCTTCGGCCAGCTCGGCGAGCGTCGCCGGCCGGCCCAGCTTCAGCTCGAGCCGGGCCCGCGCCTTCTGCAGCCGGGCGAGGGTGTCACCGGCGTGGACCGGCAGGCGGATCGTGCGGCCGGTGTTGGCGATGCCGCGGGTGATCGCCTGGCGGATCCACCAGGTGGCATAGGTCGAGAACTTGAAGCCCTTGCGCCAGTCGAACTTCTCGACCGCGTGCATCAGGCCGAGGTTGCCCTCTTGGATCAGGTCGAGCAGCGGTAGGCCGGAGGCCTGGTACTTCTTCGCGATCGACACCACCAGGCGCAGGTTCGACTGCACGAAGGTCCGCTCGGCCTCCTCGCCGGCCCGGGCCTGGCGCCGCAGCTCGCGCTTGCGAGCCGGGGTCAGGTCACGGCCACCTCGTTCGAGATCGCGGCGGGCGTCGTTGCCGAACTCGATGGCCTGGGCCAGCCGGACCTCGTCGTCCTTCGTGAGCAGGGGGTACTGCCCAATGTCCGTCAGATACAGGCGGACGAGATCTTCCTCGTCGCGCTCGACGCGCTCCTTGGGCAAGAGGGCCTCTCTCCTCGAAGTTCAGTCTGGGGTACGGCGACGGTTCGCGACGGGGAGTGGTCGCCCCGCCAGGCGCCTCGGCCCGTCACGGCGGCCCGAGTTTCGCCCCTAACGATACTGGCCTGGTCAAGACTGCCAACCCGCTGGATCCGTCTCCACCTTGCTCACGCTGCGTGTACTTCGGACGCCTCACGGCGGGGCTTGATGTCCAGGTTGGGTGGTTCTGCCGATCCGCGCGCCGCAAGGTTCGCTGCTTGGCCACCGGATCCCTGCTGGCGGAGGTGGGCAGGGCCCGGCCCACTACGGTCGGCGGTCGTGGAGTCCGAGGTCGAACTCACGATGGTGACGATGGTGTTCGACGCAGCCGACGTCGAACGGCTCCAGGCGATCCTGGCCAAGTACGTGGTGGTGAGCCGGGGCCATCCCGGGTGCCGCAACATCGACCTGTGCGCGTCGGCGACCACGCCCGGCCGCTTCGTCGTCATCCAGAAGTGGGAGTCGCCCGAGGCGCAGCAGGCGCACTTCGACTCGCCCGACATGGTCGAGATGGCGACGGCGTGCAAGGGGGTGCTGGCCCGCCCGCCGGTGATCGACCTGCTCGAGACGATCTCCGCCCACGACCTCCACTAGCCCAGCCCCAGCCCTGCCCGAGGGCGTTCTGGCGTCACCTACTTCGCTATGCCGAGGTTGTTGACGCCAGAACGGCTGCGGGGGTCACGCGGCGGTGGCGGCCCGGGCCTCGTCGGACAGGGCGGTGATGTCCGCCCACGTGAGGTCATCCGCTTCCCACAGCCGGGCGAACGCCTCGTCGGCGGCGTCGGTGAAGCCGTGACGGTTGCGGAAGTGGTACAGCCGGCGCTGGCGGTTGTCGTAGTGGCGGAACCCGAGCCGCACCAGCCGGCCGATGCAGTACGCGTCCCACGCGACCGAATGCGGCAGCGAGATCTCCCCATCGGGGGGCGGCTCGCCGAAGCCAGGCGTTCGCCGGTCGTGCACCCGGAACAGCAACCGGCCGAGCACGTCCGCTGTGCCGGAGCGCGACACGCGCCGCGGTCGCTTCGGGTCCTCGAGCGCGCCGCTCTCCACCTTGATGACGACCGGATCGCCGGCTGATTCGACCGACGCGCGGCCGAGCGGGGTGGTCTCGTCGACCTCGATGCGTACGTCGAGGTCGGCGGGCAGCCCGATCGCGGGGATCAGTTCCTCGACGACCGAACGGATCTCGGACGACTCGAAGTTGACGAGCGTAAACGCCTCGGGGATGACGGTGACGGCCATGGGATCGGGTCAGTTCGACGTTTGCGCCGCGAGCCGGGCCCGCATCGCCTCGGCGTCGGCTTTCGCCTGCCGGGAGATCTCCGCGAGCTCGTCCATCTCCGCGGTGTCGAACCCGGCCAGCTCGCGGAAGCGCCGGGCCAGCCGCACCGGGCTGTCCTCGTCCTCGCCGCGGAAACCGCCGAGCGAGAACAACTTGTCGACGACGCGCTGGAACTCGAGGGCTCGCTCGCGCCGCTCCTTGTCGTGCTCAGTGAGCCGGCGCAGCCAGTCGCTACCCATCTTCACGTGCGTCACCTCGTCCGCGAGCATCCAGTCCTCGCAGAACTCGAGCACCGGATCGCCGGCAACGTCGCCGAACTCCTTCATCGTGTTGAACACGTCGATGGCGAGACCTTCAAGCGCACGGTTCACGCCGGTGAGGCGCAGCACCGGATCGGGGTTGCACGCGGCCTCGTAGAGGAACGTCGACTCCGAGAACTCGCCGAGCTCGGTGCCCATCCAGTCCATCAGCTTGACGCTGATCTCGGTGTGGCGGGCCTCGTCCCAGCACTGGCGAGCCATGTCGAGCTTCAGTTCGAACGGGGCGTCCTGCGCGCCGGTGCCGGTGTCGAAGTCCCAGCACGTGCGGCCCGCGCCCTCGAGCGCCTGCACCTCGCCCATGAAGATGCCGTGCATGAGCGTGCGGGCAGCGTCGGGCGCGTCGGCGCGTGCAGGGGTGAGGCGGGTGGCGCCGCGGCCACCCGAGCGCGAGCCGGGTGAGCGGGGATCACTGAAGCGTTCCTCGGTGCTGAGCCGCACGAAGCGCTCGTCACGGGCCAGCAGGTCGGAGGGGAAGATCTTGCGCATCAGGCAGGCACCTCTTCTCGCGACGTTGCGTACGACGATCCGATCGTGCCCGGACCGGCGATGCCTCCGGCCGCGAGCAGCAGCTTCTCGAGCCGCGCCTGGTGCGCGGCTGCGCGGTCGACCTCTGCATCGGTCTCAAGGAGCGACTGGATGAGCATCTCGCCGTCCCGCCAGTCCTCGAACTCGTCCTGCAACGCGAACTTGAGCGAGCGGATCGTCGGCGCGTCGGTGATCGTGCTCGTGTTGTTCAGGTGGTACGTGTAGGCCGCGATCATGTGCGGGATCAGGACCCGGTAGACGCCCACGAGCTTCTCGATCGTCGTGTCCGGTGCCTCCGGTTCGGTGAGCGCGTCCACGAAGGCGACCATCTCTTCGTTCGGCGGGACCGTGAGCCGGTCCTGGTTCATCTCCCGCAGCTCCGGCAGCCGCTTGTGCCAGAGGTCCGCGTGCCAGGCGTGGTGATAGCAGTGCGTCCCCAGCCGCATCTTCACGTCGAGCTCGGGCACCGTGGCCACCCAGCCGCCGAGCGCTTCGAAAAGCTTCATCTCAATCCACTTGTAGTGACCGACCCGGCGGGCACTCTCCTCGACGGAGAACGCGCCAGGTAGCTCGCGGCGGTCCCAGGGCGCGAAGGGCGCCCGCGCCTTCTTCGGATCGGCCATCTCATCCCCCTGTGTGGTCGGGTTCCAGACTCCCGCGTTCTTGACCCCACGGTCAAGAACGGTCGGCTGCGAGCAGCGCGTCGAGCTCGGCCAGCGCGCCGGACGGATCGGCGGCGTCGACGAGGATGCCGTGCAACCCTGCGCGGGTCGCGCCGGTGACGTTGCCGGGGGCGTCGTCGAGGAACACGGCTTCGGCCGGCGGCACCCCGCCGAGCAGCTCGAGCGCGTGGAGGTAGATGGCGGGGTTCGGCTTGCGCATGCCGACCTGGCACGAGTCGACGACGACGTCGAACAGCTCGTCAATGGGAACCAGCTCCCGCCACTGCCCGGACGCTTCTCGCACGTTGTTCGTCACGAGTCCGGTGCGGTAGCCGTCGGCCCGAAGGTCGCGAACCTTCTCGACGACCGCGTCGTGTACCTCGAGGCGCGCCATGAGGTTGCCGAGTTGGGTGAAGTCGAGGTCGATGTTCGCCTCGGCGGCGCGGGCGAACAGGTCGGCGCCGTACTCCGCGGCGGTGATCTCGCCCCGTTCGAACCGGTGCCACGCGTGGTCAGTGTCCTCGTCGTAGGGGCCGAGCATCAGCTCGAGTACGACTGCGCCGTCGACGCCGGCCTGCTCGCCGAGCGCGGCCATCTGCGCGAACGGCGAGGTCGTCAACACGCCGTTGAAGTCGAACAAGACCGCGGTGATCCTCCCCACCCCCGGCATTCTGGCGTCGCCTACTTCAGATATGCGAGGTAGGTGACGCCAGAATCGCCCGCGGTCAGGTGCAGCTGAGGCAGCCGGTCGAGCCGTACTCCGGCCCGGGGGTGAACGGCGGGTCGCCGCCGCCTTGCGGGTTGTCGCTCACTGCGACCGGGTCGCGTCCGATGTGCGGGTCGTCTGTCGGCCACTGGCCGAGCTGGTAGCGGGCGCCGCCGTCGGTCTTCATCATCATCCCCGAGCCCTGCTGGTTGCGTTCGTCCGGTCCTTGCGCGTTCGGGTCGTAGTACACCTCGGCGAAATCCTTGATGTCGGTGGGCGACTGCGGCGTCATGTACACGTAAGGGAGCGCGGCGGTGCCGCCACCGGCCGGTGTCGGCGGGTACGCGAACAGTCCCTGACGGAACGTGTCGGGGTTCAGGTTCGGGCCGGCCATGTGGATCCCGCGGAACAGCGTCTGGATCCGCGCGCGGTAGATCTCGATCAACACGCCCTCGGCACCGTCGGGATCACTGCGGCGCGCGTCGTGGTACTCGCGCCAGCCGGCACCGTTGCGCCGGTTGGTCCACGTCACCCACAGCGGCGTCATGCCGAACGCGTGCCGCCACTGGTTCTGGTCGTACAGGCGTGCTGCGGTCGTCGTATCTGACAGCCCGGTCCCGGTCACGAACCATTCGGGGAAGTACGTCTGCTTCGTCGCCTCCGGCGTGATCAGCACCGGAGACAGCGGATCGACGATCGGGACGATCGTCGTGACGCCCGCAGCCTTCATCTGGGCGATCATGTTCGTGACGTCGTTCTGGTTGCGGCCCGGGTCGTACAGGTACCCGATCTGCTTCGCGAACGTGACGCCGTACTGCGCAAACGCTGACTCGCACGCGGCACGGATGCGCTCCCCTTCGGGGTCGACCTTGCCCTGCGCGCCATTGAGGTAGATGAGGCCGAACACCCGTGTCTTCGTCTTGAACTGCTGCAACGGGTTGAGCTCGTCACCGGCGCGGGACGCGGGTTTGCCGGCGAGACGCTTGCCGACGTACTCGGCCGCGAACTGGCAATACTCGGTGCCGGTCGGCAGGCCAGTGGAGATCACGAACGGGTTCTCCTGGTAGAACTCGCTCGACAGCGATGTCGTGCACAGGCACAGCACCCCACGCGCGCTCAGCTCGCGTGCCAGCGTCGTCGGCATCGCGGCGGCCGGGTTGCCTTCGATCACCGCGAACGGGTGCATGTCGGCGATCTGCGCGGCGTCCGCGATCATCGCTTCGTCGTTCGTCGACACCGCGCTCGCGTGGAAGTCCTTGAAGACCACCTCGCGCCCGTAGGTCTCGTAGTGATGGTTCGAGTAGGCCCGCAGCGCGTCATATGCCCGCTGCACCGTCGCGTCGTCGTCGGCGAGCTTGTACGCCTGCAGGATCGCCTTCGTCGCGTCGTCGATCTGACCGAGCCAGCGGATCACGAGGATCTGGTTGCCGGTCACGCCGTCGGCGGTGGCGCCGCCGTTGTCGTGCGACAGCCACTCGACGCAGGGCGGCATGTAGGTCGAGATCCCGATCTGGCGGCCGTCGGGTCGGCAGTTCGGCCCCTGCCCGAACACCACGTCGCCACTGCCGGCCGCCGCGCCGCCCCCGCCTGAGGTCACGGCTTCGCCCGCGGTCCCCGCGCCAACCGTGGTCGCGCCCGTCCCGGCTGTGTCCGCGGTGGCGCCCGCGGCCCTGCCGCTGGCCGCACCGGCCCGGCCCCCGCTCGTGCCGACGGTGCCGACCCGGTCGGTTCGCTCGGCGTTGCCGGGCAGCAGCGCGATCACCAGCGCGAGCGCCGCGATCACGCCGAGCGGCACGCCGTACCGATCGAAGAACTCCCGCAGGTTCATCGCCCTCGACCCCCGAACCAATTGCGGCGAAACACGGCATTTCGCCGCGATCAGACAGTTCGGTGCCGGGATGGGGAATCCTTCCCCGGCGGGGGTCGCAATCCGGGAGCGCACATGAGGATGGACCGCAGCGAAGCTCGCTTCGCGCTGGGGACCGGGGCGGCGCTGCTCGGGTTCTTCGTCGTCGTGGAGATCATCTATCCCGCGCAGCCGTCGGTGCTGTTCTTCGGGCTGATCACGGGGTCGCTGTCGGCGCTGATCGCGATGGGCCTCGTGCTCGTGTACCGCGCCAACCGGATCGTCAACTTCGCGCAAGGTGACATGGGCGGCGCGGCTGCGATCCTCGCCGCGTCACTGATCGTCGGCAAGGGCTGGTCGTTCGTCCCCGCGGCGATCGCGGGACTGCTCGCCGCACTCGTGCTGGGCGCGCTGACGGAGATCTGCGTGATCCGCCGGTTCAAGCGCGCGCCGCGGCTGCAGCTCACGGTGGCGACGATCGGTCTTGCGCAGCTCTTCCAGGTCGTCGAGCTCGTGCTACCGAAGCTGTTCGACTTCGACACGGTCCCCCAGCCACCGGAGCCGTTCCGGTTCCACTACGAATGGGCGCCGATCACCTACCGGGGCGGTCACGTGCTGATCCTCGTCGTCGTGCCCCTCGTCGGTGTCGCGCTCGCCCTGTTCCTGCGCCGCACGCGTGTCGGCGTCGGTATCCGCGCCGCCGCCGAGTCCGCCGACCGCGCCGCGCTGCTCGGAGTTCCCGTCGAGCGGCTCAACACGCTCGTGTGGGTCCTCGCGTCGGGCCTGTCGGGTCTCGCCGTGGTGCTGCGCATGCCGATCCAGGGCGTCGCGATCGGCTCGCCGCTCGGACCGTCGCTGTTGGTGCGGGCGCTGGCTGCCGCGGTCATCGGTCGCATGGAGAGCCTGCCACGCACGGTCGGTGCCGCGCTCGTGCTCGGCATGGTGAGCGAGGCGGTGTTCTTCGCGTCCGGCAACACAATCATCGTCGACGCCGTGCTGTTCGCGGTGATCATCGGTGCGCTGCTGTTCCAGCGGCGCGGCGCCGAGGACCGCGCTCGCGACATCGGCGCGTCGAGCTGGCGGTCGTTGCGGGAGGTGCGGCCCATCCCGCGCGAGCTGCGCCGGCTCCCCGAGGTCCGCTTCGCGCTCGGCGCGCTCTCGGCGATCGCCGGCGCGGTGCTGCTGTTCCTACCGCTGACGATGAGCAAGAGCCAGGTCAATCTCCTCGGCGTGGCGATGATCTTCGCGATCGTCATCTGCTCCCTCGTGCTGCTGACCGGGTGGGCAGGCCAGATCAGCCTCGGCCAGCTGGCGATCATGGCCTTCGGTGGCGCGGTCGCGTGGACGCTGTCGTTGCAGGGCAAGGACTTCTTCGTGTGCCTCGGCGCCGCGGGAGTCGTCGGGGCGCTGGTCGCGATCGCGCTCGGCGTGCCCGCGCTGCGGATCAAAGGCCCGTTCCTCGCCGTGACGACGCTGGCGTTCGCGCTGACGACCGGCACGTACTTCCTGAACAACCAGTACTTCCCGTGGTTGGTACCGAACGTCAGTGAGCGGCTGCGGTTCCGGCCGGTGATCTTCGGCAAGTTCGACCTCGAGTCGGACTACGCCTACTACTACGTGATCCTGGCCTGCCTGGCGCTGGTGATCGCGTCGGTGTGGCGCATGCGCCGCTCGCGCACCGGCCGCGTGCTGATCGCGAACCGCGACAACTCGCGCGCCGCGCAGTCGTTCGGCATCAGTCCGGTGGGCGCGCAGCTCATCGCGTTCGGCTTCTCCGGTTTCATCGCCGGCGCCGCCGGCGGGCTGTACCTGTTCCACCAGCACCAGTTGTCGACGCGGCTGCTCGACCCTGCCTACGACATCCTCGTGTTCTCCATCGGCGTGCTCGGCGGCCTCAGCTCGGTGGTCGGCGCGCTGCTCGCCGCGGGCTACCTCTACTGGGTCAACTACTCGCCGTTCACGAAGGCGACCCAGTCGCAGCTGTTCGCCAGCGGTATCGGGCTCCTGCTGATCATGATGATCCGCCCCGACGGAATCGGCGGCGCGTTCTACGCGGCCCGCGACCGGGTGCTGCGCGGGATCGCCCGATGGCGCGGAGTCGTGGTGCCGAGCCTGCTCGCCGACGTGCGCGAGGTCGACACGTCGCGACCGATCCTCGAGGAGACCGAGGCCGAAGCCGCGTGGTCGGCGAGCCGGCGCACTCCCGTCCCGGACAACCCGATCCTGCGGGTCGACCAGCTCGATGTCGCGTACGACCGCACCCAGGTGCTGTTCGGCGTCGACTTCCACGTTGCGCGCGGCGAGATCGTCGCGCTGCTGGGCACGAACGGCGCGGGCAAATCCACGCTCCTCGGCGCGATCTGCGGGCTGGTGAAACCGAGCCGCGGGACGGTGATCTACCAGGGACGTGACATCACCGGTATCGCGGCCACCGGCGCGGTCGGCGAGGGCATCGTACTGATGCCGGGCGGCAAGGGGGTGTTCCCGACGCTCACTGTGGAGGAGAACCTTCGCCTCGCGTCATGGCTGTTCGAGGGCGACACCGGCGTGGACGCGCGCATCGAGGAGGTCCTCACGTTCTTCCCCGTCTTGCGCGAGCGGTGGGACCAGCGCGCCGGGAACCTGTCGGGCGGCGAGCAGCAGATGCTCACGCTCGGCCAGGCGCTGCTCGCCCGCCCCGAGCTGCTGCTGATCGACGAGCTCAGCCTGGGGCTCGCGCCGATCGTCGTCGAACAGCTCCTCGGCATCGTGCGCGCCATCCACCAGCGTGGCACGACCGTCGTGCTGGTCGAGCAGTCCGTCAACGTGGCCATCACCCTCGCCCAGCGCGCCGTGTATCTCGAGAAGGGCGAGGTTCGCTTCGACGGCCCCACAGCGGAGCTGCTCGACCGTCCAGAGCTGCTGCGGGCGGTGTTCCTCGAGGGCGCCAGCTCGCGCGCGGCCAGTGCGACCACGGCCGCGCGGGCGGACGGGAACGGGCACGGCTTCGTCGTGTCGTGCGACCACTGCGGCCACACGCACGCCGTCGCGCTCGAGCTCGCCGGCGTCACCGCGCAATTCGGTGGTGTGCGCGCCGTCGACGACGTCAGCCTCACCGTGCGCGAGAGCCAGATCGTCGGCATCATCGGGCCGAACGGTGCGGGCAAGACCACCGTGCTCGACATCGTGTCCGGGTTCGTGGCACCCACGTCGGGCTCGGTCCGCCTCGCAGGCGACGACGTGACCACGCTGTCTGCCGACGAGCGCGCCCGGCGAGGGCTCGGACGGTCGTTCCAGGACGCCCGGCTGTTCCCGTCGATGACCGTGCGCGACGCGATCGCAACCGCCTACGAGCGACACGTGCCAGTGCCCGACGCGATGGCCGCGTTCGTGCTGTCGCCCGCGGTGAAGCTGAGCGAGCGCGCTGTCGACGCGGAGGTCGACCGCCTGATCGAGCTGATGCGACTCGGCGCGTACGCGGACAAGTTCGTCGGCGAGCTGTCGACCGGTACGCGCCGCATCGTCGATCTGGCGTGCGTGCTGGCGCACGCCCCATCGGTCCTGCTGCTCGACGAACCGTCTTCGGGGATCGCGCAGCGCGAGACCGAAGCGCTCGGCCCGGTGTTGCTGGACATCCGGCGCGAGCTCGGTGCCGCGATGGTCGTGATCGAGCACGACATGCCTCTCATCACGTCGATCTCCGACGAGCTGGTGGCGCTCGAGCTCGGTCGCGTCGTCGCCCGCGGCACACCCGTCGACGTCATCAACGACCCGCGAGTCATCGAGGGCTACCTCGGCACCGACGAAGCGGCGATCCGCCGCTCAGGTACCACCGGCGACGCCCGGCCGCGGCCGCGGCGGCGTCGCCGCGAACCCCTGGTGGCGAGCCGGTGAGCGCGATGTGGCGCCTGCTTGTTCTCGGCGCAGCGCTCGCCCTCGCGTCCGCGGCGACGTTCGCCGGCGCACCCCGAGCCGCGGCCGCGCCCGCGACCGTGGTCGAGTCGGGCTGGTGGACCTCGCAACCCGGTGCGGCACCGGTACCCGGCGGCGGCTTCCAGGTCGCGAACGGGATCGACGGCCCGCAGAGCGTGGCCGCGCTGCGGCTTCGGAAGGACGCGGGTAGCGGCCCGGTGACGCTGGTGCTCACGCCGTCGACCTCGAGCGTGAACCAGGACGCCGCCGCGAAGCTGCGGGCGTGCCCGGTGCGTGGCGACTGGAGCCCGGCCAACCCGGGGCCGGCGTCCGCGGCGCCGAGCTTCGACTGCACCACGAGCATTCCGATCGCGAAGGACGCCGCGGGCACGTGGTCGGCGGACGTGAGCGCGTTGCTGGCGGGCGCGGCGGAGGGTCAACCGGTGTCGCTCATGGTGCTTCCGGTGGGCACCGAGTTGTTCGCCGGACTGCAACTGCCGTTCCAGATCACGTTCCAGGGCGCGTCGGTGCCGGAGCCGGCTGGCGCACCGCCGCCGGTGCCGGCCACGTCCGGTGGATCGTCCGGCGCGTTCGTACCACCCGCTGTCGTTCCCTCGCGACCGGTGTTCGGCACACCGGTCGCCAGCCGGCCGACCACCGCCGCACCGGCAACCGGCGCGACTGCGCCCGCAACACCGACCAACGCGGCTGCGCCGGCGTCACCGCCGGCGATCCGGCTCACCGCTGGCGGCGGTGGGAACGGCAAGCCCTGGGGCCGGCTGGTGTTCCTCGTGCCGTTGAGCGCGCTCGGAGGATTGGCGGTCGCGCTGGCCCGCCATACGCTGCGCGAGCGCGGCGTCCTCCCGGAGGTGACGTGACACTTCGAAACGCCATGGCGCAGTTCGTGACGAAGCCGACGGCGCGCGTGCTCGGCGTCGTGTTCGCGGCTGTCGCCGTCACGCGACTGGCCCTCGGCGGCTGGGTGCTGCGTGACGGGATCGTGATCGGCGCGATCCTCGCGTTCGAGCCGTTCACCGAGTGGCTCATCCACGTGTACGTGCTGCACTTCAAGCCTCGCCGGGTGGGACGGTTCACGATCGATCCGCTGGTGGCTCGCAAGCACCGGGCGCACCACCGCGACCCGACCGACCTCGACCTCGTGTTCATCCCGATGCCGGTCGTGCTGGGCGCGCTCGTCGCCGGCTTCGGCCTGCCGTTGCTGCTGGCGCCGACCGTGCGGGTGGCGCTGTCCGCATCGCTTGCGTCGTTCGGCATGCTCTTCGTCTACGAGTGGACGCACTACCTCATCCACACGCGGTACCGGCCGAAGACGTCGTTCTACCGGAAGCTGTGGCGCGCCCACCGGTGGCACCACTACCGCAACGAGAACTACTGGTTCGGCGTGACGATGCACCTCGGCGACCGGGTGCTGCGCACCTACCCGGAAAAGGACGCCGTCGACCTTTCCCCCACCGCTCGCGACCTCGCCGATCCGTCCAATGTTGGTGCGATTCGGCCCCTATAGGGGCCGAATCGCACCAACATTCGAGTTTCTCGTCATCCCGCGTAGCGGTTGGTGATCGGCAGGCGGCGGTCCTTACCGAAGGCCTTCGGGGTGACCCGCACCCCGATCGGGGCCTGGCGGCGCTTCCACTCGGCGACGTCGACGAGGCGGGTCACGCGTTGCACGATCGCAGGGTCGAAGCCGGCCTCGACCAGTTCGGCGCGGGTCATGTCCCGCTCGACGTACGCGGCGAGCACCGGGTCGAGCTCCTCGTACGGCGGCAGGCTCTGCTCGTCGCGCTGGCCAGGTCGCAGCTCCGCTGACGGCGGCTTGTCGAGCACGCTCTGGGGGATCAGGTCGTAGCCCGCCCGCTCGTTGCGGCACCGCGCCAAGTCGTACACCTTGGTCTTGAACACGTCCTTGATGACCGCGAAGCCACCCGCCATGTCGACCCCGTAGATCGTGGTGTAACCGACGGCCAGCTCGCTCTTGTTGCCGCAGATGAGCACGAGCCAGCCTCGGAACTTGTTCGCCAGCGCCATCAACAGCGCGGCACGGATGCGCCCCTGCAGGTTCTCCTCACTGATGTCCGGTTCGTAGCCCGCGAACGACGGCTGCAGCAGTTCGAGCATCACACCGAACGCGGGCTCGATCGCGATCGTCCGCAGCTCGACACCGAGGTTCGCGCACAGGCGCTCGGCGTCGGCGATCGAGCCCTCCGACGAGTAACGCGACGGCATGGCCACGGCATGGACACGATCTGCGCCGACTGCATCAGCCGCGATGACCGTCACCAGCGACGAGTCGATGCCACCCGAGAGCCCGAGCACAACGTCGGTAAAGCCGTTCTTCACGACGTAGTCGCGGGTGCCGAGCACGAGTGCTTCGTAGATCTCCCTGATCGGCGGGAGCGGTTCGGCGACCGCCGGCCGCCGAACGCCGTCGTGGTCGGCGCGCTCGCCGCTGACGGCCACCACCGGCAGGTCGGCTGCCATAGCCCGGCCCCGCGGGTCGAGCAACCGCTTGCGGAACACCGGCGTGACGTCGATGTCGACGACGGGACAGGCCTCGACGAACTGCTCGGCGCGAGTGATGCACCGGCCGTCGCTGTCGAACACGAGCGACGCGCCGTCGAAGACCAGTTCGTCCTGCCCACCGACCTGGTTGACGTACACCAGCGCGCATGAAGCGTCGGCGGCGCGGGTCGCGAGCATCCGCTCGCGCTCGGCGAGACGGTCGAAGTAGTACGGCGACGCGTTGAGGTTCACGATCAGCTCGGCGCCACCCGCCGCCTGCTCGGCGATCGGCCCGGACGGCGACCACGCGTCCTCGCAGACCGACACACCGACCTTGACACCGGCGACCTCGAAGAGCTGCAGCGGCTCGAACCCCGGCGCGAAGTAGCGCTGCTCGTCGAACACCCCGTAGTTCGGCAGATGACGTTTGTGGTAGACGCCCGCGATCCGGCCGTCTGCGCACACGGCCGCTGCGTTGAACAGGTCGCGGTCGGCGTCCACGAAGCCCACCACCGCCGCGCACCGTCCGGTCGCGGCCGCGACCTTCTCGAGCGCCTCGCGGTTCTCGCGGACGAAACCGGGCTTCAGCAGCAGGTCCTCGGGCGGGTAACCGGTGACCGCGAGCTCGGGGAACACCGCCAAGTCACAACCCTGCGACTCGGCCACCTGGTACGCATCGATGATGCGAGCCGCGTTGCCGTCGAGGTCGCCGACGACCGTGTTGAGCTGGCACAACGCCACCCGCACCCGAGGCATGTCCCAAGCGTACCGACGGCGCCCGCCGGGCAAGATGGGCCCGTGAGCACGGACGCACCGACGGCAGCGACCACAGCCGCGGTGGTGCGCGCCGCGAGCCGCTCGCTGGCTCGCCTGCTCGACGCCGACGACGCCGCCTGCGCGGTGCTCGACGACCTCGACTGCCGCGCCCCGGTCGACGACACGAGCCCGGATGCGCTCGTGCGCTGGAAGCGCTTCGAGCTGCTGCGCATCGCGGCGCGCGATCTCACCGGCCTCGATCCGTTCGAGCGCGTCGCCGCCGCGCTCGCCGCGATGGCATCCGACGTGCTCGACGCCGCGATCCGGCTGGCGGACGCGGTCGACATCGCGGTCATCGGCATGGGAAAGCTCGGCGGCCACGAGCTGAACTACGCGTCGGACGTCGACGTGATGCTCGTCGCCGGCCCGGACGCCGACCCCACAGGGGCGACGCGTGCCGCGAGCGCGGCGCTCGACATCGCGCGCCGCTGCTTCCGGGTCGACCTGAACCTTCGCCCGGAGGGGCGCAACGGCGCGCTCGTGCGGTCGCTCGCGTCGTACGAGGCGTACTGGGACCGCTGGGCCGAACCGTGGGAGTTCCAAGCGCTGCTGAAGGCGCGCGCCGTGGCAGGTGACCGCGCGCTCGGCCAGGCGTTCGAGCAGTCGGCGGCGGCACGCCTGTGGTCGAGGCGCTTTCGCGCCGAGGACCTCCGCGCCGTACGAGCGATGAAGGCGCGCACCGAGCAGGACGTGGCGCGGCGCGGGCTGTCCGAGCGCGAGATCAAGCTCGGTCCCGGCGGCATCCGCGACGTCGAGTTCGCGGTGCAGCTCCTGCAACTCGTGCATGGCAGCGCCGATCCGGAGCTGCGGGTGCCCACCACGCTCACCGCGCTCGACGAGCTCGCCGATGCGGGCTACGTCGGCCGGCACGACGCGGACCAGCTCGCGGTCGCGTATCGGTTCCTGCGCACCGTGGAGCACCGCCTCCAGCTCGACGACGAGCAGCAGGTGCACGCCATCCCGGCCGAACCGCTCGAGCTCGACCGGCTGGCCCGCGTCCTCGGTTACGTGGGGACCGCGAGCGCAAGCGCGGTCGAGCGCTTCCTCGGCGAGCTGCGCAACCACCAGGCCACCGTGCGCGCCATCCATGAGCGTCTGTGGTTCCGGCCGTTGCTGGAGGCGTTCGCGCACGACGGTGACCGGTTGCTGACCGAGGAGGCGGCGACCACACGGCTCGCCGCGTTCGGGTTCACCGACGTCGAACGAACCCGGCAAGCCGTCACCGAGCTGACGCGCGGGCTCACGCGGGCGTCGCGGCTGATGCAACAGATGCTCCCACTGCTGCTCGACTGGTTGTCCGCCACACCCGATCCCGACCTCGGCCTGCTGGGTCTGCGCAACCTCGCCTCCGGCCCGCAACGATCGATGGAGCTCGCGACCGCGTTCCGGGAGTCGGCCGAGGTCGCGCAGCGGCTGTGCCGCCTGCTCGGCACCAGCCGGATGCTCGGCGAGCTGCTGCGCCGCAACCCGGATCTCATCGACTCGCTCGCCGACCCCAACGCGCTCCGGATGCGGTCGCGGGCCGAGCTGGTCGCGGGCACCCGCGCCGCGCTGGACTGGCGAGCCGGCAGCGACGAGCGGTGGCAGGCACTCAAGCGCTTCACCGACCGCGAGGGTCTGCGGATCGCGGCGAGCGACGTGCTCGACCTGGTCGAGGTGCGCGAGGTGGCAGGCGCGCTCAGCGCGCTCGCGGAAGCGGCGCTCGAGGCGGCGCTCGGCGTGCTGCAACCGCCGGTGCCGTTCGCGGTGATCGCGCTGGGACGTCTCGGCGGCGGCGAGCTGTCGTACGCGAGCGACCTCGACGTGCTGTTCGTCTACGACGGCTCGACCCCGGAGGACTTCGCCGCCGCCGAGCGGGTGGCCACGACGCTGCTCGCGTCGATCGGGGGCAGCCGCCCACACATCTACGACATCGACGCCGACCTGCGACCCGAGGGCAAGGACGGGCCGCTGGCCCGCAGCCTCGACGCCTACCGCGAGTACTACGAGCGGTGGGCGCAGCCGTGGGAGCGGCTCGCGCTCGTCCGTGCCCGGCCGGTCGCGGGCGACGCATCGCTCGCCGCACGCTTCATGGGCGTGCGCGACGACTTCGTGTGGAAGGCGCCGTTCACCGACGACGACCGTCGCGAGATCCGCCGCATCAAGGCGCGGGTGGAGAACGAAAGGATCCCGGCCAGCGAGGACCCGCAGTACCACCTGAAACTCGGACGAGGGACGCTCTCCGACGTCGAGTTCTGCACCCAGCTGCTCCAGCTCGAGCACGGCGTGCGGGCCACGGCGACACTCGACGCGCTCGGAGCGCTCGCGGCGACCGGCGCGCTCACGAGCGACGAGCACGGCATCCTGCGCGAGTCCTACGAGTTCTGCGAACGGACTCGCAACCGGTGGTTCCTCGTGAACAGCGCGCCGGGCGACTTCCTGCCGCCACGGCTCGAAGACCTCGAGCGGCTCGCCGTGGCACTCGGCACCACGGCCCGAGACCTCCGCGACGAGTACCGGCGCGTCACGCGCCGGGCCCGGCGGGTGTTCGAACGCCGCTTCTACGGTCGCGGCTAGGCCCGCCGCGCGCGAACGTGCGCCACCCGATCACTCGGGTGGCGCACGCGGGCCGGCTCGGGGGTTCGCCGTTCGAAGGGTCAGCAGGGACGTCCAGTGCCGTTCACAATCCGGTTGGCGAGGTCGGGAAGACGGTCCTTCGCCTTCGTGGCCTGGTCCTGGGTGATCGTGCCGGCGTTCAGCAGGCTGTCGATCTTGCTGTTGCCGGCGGTGACGATCGCGTCGACGACGGCCTGCGGGTCGACACCGTGCTGGTTGGCGACGTCCGCGATCGACTGGCCGTTGCGCCGGGCCTGGACGAGATCGGTGGGAGTGACGCCGATCGTGTCCGCCGCGACCTTCACCGCGCCGGCCAGGGCACGGGCGCGGTGGCGGTCACCGAGCTCGGCCTTCGCGGTGTCCTTGACCGCCTGCACCACCGCGTCGGACTGCTCCTGGGTGAGCGTACCGTCCTGGACGAGACCGGCGAGGGCGTCGGTGAGGATGTGGTGCGGGCCGTCGCACCGCCCGCCGTTCGAGGGTGCCGGTGCGCTGGACGAGTCGGTCGACGGACTGCTCTGCGCGCCAGCGGGCAGCACCGTGCTGAGGGCGAAGGCCCCGGCGCCGAGCGTTGCGATGATGGCGAGGGTTCCGATGAGCTTCTTCATGGCGGTCAGCTTCGGCTGCGCGTGTTAGCGCCGCGTGAGCCACCGGTCAGGGTCCGGCACAGTCCTCGGAACCCATCGCGACCTTCGCACGATGCGGCGAAGCTCGAGGCCGGCGCGGCGCGGGGGCGGCAGATCAGCGTCTCTGCGTGCCCCGCGGGACGCACCGCACCGAGGCGGTGCGCGGACATGCCCCGATGCCTGGCGAACGCTCCTCCGGGGACGAGTCTGCTCGGACCTGAACGCCGGCGCTCGGGGCTTGCGCCCTATGTCCCGAGGAGCAACAGCAGCCCGCCGACGGTGTAGACGATCATGACGGCGAGCAGCGGGTACTGCGACCTGACCGCGACGCGCGGTTCGTACAGCTCGACGGCACGGTCGTGCGCGGTGACGACGCCGAGCACGTGGCCGGCCACGATCGATCCGGCCTGCACGTAGGCGATCGTCCTGGTCGACACCAGGCGGTAGTCGACGGTGCGCTCGATCGTGCCGAACAGATCCCACCCTTTGCCGAACGGATCGGAGATCAACGCGAACACGTTCTGGCCGTCGAGCACGAGCAACGAGAAGTAGTGCGCGATCGCGTAGGCCAGCACGATCGGGATCAGGGAGGGGACGAACCGATCCGCGAGCTCAGCAGGGTCGTCACCGGTGATGCGCGCCGCCACCCGGATGGCACCGAGATAGAGCACAGCCACGATCGCGATCACCCACAGCATCGCGAGGGTCTTGACGATCGTCGCGTCCCAGCCGCGGCGGCTGCCGAGGAAGTCGATCCAGGTCCGGGTGCGCGTCACGCCGTCGAAGGTCGTCGTGCCGAGCGCGGTGATCACCACCGCCGCGGTGCCGCGCTGGAGGGGCATCACGGCCAGGCCCGCGAGCGGCGGCCGCACGCGGAGCCGGCCCGTCGCCGGGTCGCGCCCGACCGGGGCGAGCTGGCCGAGCAGCCCGAACAGCGCGGCGAAACCCTCGCCCTGTCGAAGCCATGCGCGCCCCCACAACATGCCGCCCGCGAGCGCGGCCAAGGTGTAGATCGACAGCCACCAGCCGATCGAGCGCGGTGAGGCCCCGCCGTGGTAGGCGAGCTCCATCCACGCGAACGAGAACAACGACACCGCGGCCGGCCACTGACCGGGATCGCGCCGTGCAGTGTGCTCGGGGACACGCAACAGCGCCGCGATCGTGTCGAACGGGTTCAGGCTGGCGTAGAGGTCGCCGAGCAGGCCGCTCGCGAACATCAACCCCACCCAGAACCAGATGTAGAGCGCGTACGGGGCGATGTTGGTGCCGGGGTCGTCGGCTCCCCACCAGCAGGCGACGAGCAGCACGACGAAGGTCGCGAGACCGATGGCACGCATGAGCACGTGCACCGCCGTTGCCGCGCCGCGGCCACCGGCGGGCAGCGACGTCCCCCCCGCGGCCCCGGCGAGCCGGGGGCTGGGCCACAGGATGCGCAACGCGACGAACGAGATCAGCAGCGCGAACGCGGCGCCGTACGCGACGAGCCAGACCGGCAACGGGAGGTCGGTTCGCCCACCCACGCCATGGGCGAGAACGGGCACGATCGTCACGAGGTCAGGAGATCTCGAGCTCGACGAGCTTGATACCGGCCGACTCGAGCTCGGCTTCGAACACGCCGGGGATGTCGGCGGTGAAGTCGATCTCGGCGGTGCCACCCGCCGCGACGTCGGCCTTCTTGTCGTAGCCGTGCAGGTGCACCTCGTCGGCGACGTCGCTGTGGACGCGCAGGATCACGTCGGAGCCGAGCTTCACCTTCTTGCGCTGAACCCCACCGTCCACCTTGCCGGCGGACACGGTGATCTCGATCACCTCGCCAGACGCGGACGACGGTGTCGATGACGACGGAACCGGCACGGTGCTCGAGGTAGCCGTCGCGGTCTTGGAGTTGCCGCTCGAACACGCTGCGACCGCGAGCGCGACCGCGAGCGCGACGAGCGCGGCACGAGGCCAATGGACAACGGGCATGGTTCTCCTTCGGGTCGGTTCGATCAGGGAACGAACACGACCGGAGGCCCGCGCCCGTCCGCGGTCCGAACCTCGAGCCGTCCGGCGACGCGCGACCCCGGCAGTGCCACCGCTACCGGCGGTGGTGCGATCCGCCACCGCACGGCGGGCCGCACCCACGGGCCGTCGACGACCCGCCCGACCACCACGCGCCCCGCGCGAACCGCGGCGAGCAGCGCGATCGCGACCATGACCTGGAGCACCAAGCCCGCGCGCACCGCGTCGCTGCCGGCGAGTTGCGACACCACCGCGCCGATCGACAGGTGGTTGGCCGCACGTTCGATCGTCTCCTGCGCGACGAACACGGCGAGCTGCGCGGCAACGAGCTCGCGCACCGACGGCAGCGGCACGCGCCGAGCCCGCGGCGCCGCGACGACCCACACGAGGGCGACGGAGGCCACGACCGGCAGACCGAGCAGCCCGAGGTAGTGGTGCAGGTCGCCGCCGCCGCCCTGCGTCCAGTACGCGAGGCCATGCGCGGCGAGCGTCCCCATGGGTGCCAGGCACACGAGCAGGCGGCGAGAGGTCACCGTCTGCCGAGCGTAGGACATGTCCGCGCCCTTGGCCGACCGCTGTGCATCGAGCACCGGATTCCGGTGCTCGATGCACGCGAGTCGCATACCTGACGGGTGCGCGAGTCCGCCGCCGGGTCGCGCCTTCGGCCGGACAGGTCCACTCGACGAATCGGGGACGCATGCCGACTGGGTGCGTTGGACGTCCATTGCTGTGCCGCCCTCGACCGCCGTGCCGGCCCCGACCGCGATCCCGTCGTCGCCGTCGCCACCTCCCGCGACCGCGATGCCGAACTGGCCGATACGGCGTGGCCTCGTCCGGCTCAGCGATGAGCGTCGATCGGAAGTGCCATCCAGACTTGTTGACTGTTACCATCGGTAACGTTACCGTCGGTAACATGCAGAGCACGAGGAATCGTCACCGCCCCTCGGTGGACCGGGCGGCACGCCGCGCTGTTCGTCGGGCCGAGTTGCTCGAGGCGGCGGTGCGGGCGATCCGGCGTGAGGGGCCAACGGTGAGCATGGAGCTGATCGCCGCAGAGGGTGGGGTGACGAAGCCGATCGTGTACCGACATTTCGGGGACCGCGACGGTCTTGCGGCGGCAATTGCCGCGGAGTTCGGCGCCGAGCTGGTGGCTGAGCTCGACAAGGCGCTTGCTCAGTCACTGGCCCCGAGGGAGTTGGTGCGGGCGACCATTGACGCGTATCTGGCGTTCGTCGAGCGCGAGCCACAGCTCTATCGCTTCCTGATGGGCAGGTTGAGCGATCCGGTCAACGCATCGAAGGGGCTCGTCGCGCTGGTTGGACAGCGCGTTGCGGTGGTGCTCGGCGAGCAGCTCCGGGCAGGCGGGCAGGATTCGGGTCCGGCAGAACCGTGGGCATTCGGCATCGTCGGCCTGGTGCACCTTGCCGGTGACTGGTGGCTCGAGCGCCGCACCATGACCCGCGACCGGCTGGTGGACTACCTGACCGCGTTGTTGTGGGGCGGGCTGGCGTCGCCGGACCGCGAAGGGGACCGTTCATGATGATCGCCGCCAACCAACCAGGCGCCGGTCTCGAACGTTGGGACGTCCTCGTCTGGCTTCTCATCGCGTTCGCAGTGATCGTCGTCGTCCTTGCCGTCGTGGGTCGACGCGCTCGACCAACCGATGACGTTCTTCTGTGGGTTCCAGTCGGCCTCGAGCGCGTCACCGGCATCCCCGGCTGGGCCGTGGGCATGATCGGTACTGCTTCGTTCGGGCTTCTCGTTGCCGGCATCGGGTTCTACAACGACGTTGCCTGGCATGTCGGCCGAGGCCGGGACAAGCAGCTCCTGACCGCGCCACACACGATGATCATCACCGGGCTCGGCTTCATCGCACTGGCGGCGGCGATTGGCGTTCTGTTCGCGACGTTGCAGCGGGTCGAGACCGGGCTTCGGGTGAGAGCCCTGCGGGTGCCGTGGTCCGCGGTGCCGCTCGGCGCGCTCGGCGTCTGTGCGCTCGGTGGCTTCCCGCTCGATGACCTGTGGCACAAGACCTACGGCATCGACGTCACGATGTGGAGCCCGACGCACATGCTGATGATCTGCGGCGCGGCGTTCAGTCTGATCGCAGCGTGGCTGTGCCTGTCCGAAGCGGGCGTGCAGTTCGGCTCGTCACGGTGGGCGAACCTGCTGCACTTCATCGCCGCTTGGTTCGTGCTCGCTGGTCTGAGCGCGCCGCTCGGTGAGTTCCGCTTTGGCGTCCCGCAGTTCCAGCAGCTCTATCACCCTGTCCTGCTTCTCCTGGCCGCCGCGTTCGCGTTCGTCCCTGCCCGGATTGTGATGGGCCGAGGCTGGGCGCTGGTCCTCGCCCTCGTCACCTTTTTGCCCGAGCTCATCGGCGTCGTTTCGGGTGGAGCCCGCAGCGACTTCGTCCCAACACATACGCCCGGATCATTTGTCGCCGCTGCGGTCGCCGTCGAACTCGCAGCGGTCGTCGTCGGCGAACAACGGCGCCTGCGATTCGCGCTCGCATCCGGGCTGGGCGTCGCCACCATCGGACTGGCAGGCGAGTGGCTCTGGAACCGAAACGCCATCCAGCCATGGCACACGGCACTTCTGCCCAGCGCGCTGCTCGTCGGGGGAATGGTCGCCGTAGGGGCAGCCGTACTCGGAGCCGCCTACGCAGGCGCAATCATCCGGGAACCCGGCCGCATCCCGATCAAAGTGCTCGTCGTTGCGGCCGTCCTGGTCGTCATCGGTCTGGCCCTTCCCCTCCCTCGCCACACCGTTCCTGTCACCGCCGCCATCGACATACACCAGACCGGCACAGAAGCCACCGTCACCGTCCGCCTCGATCCACCGAACGCGGCGGACCACAACAACTGGTTCCAGGTCGTCGCTTGGCAAGGCGGTGGCCTGCACGTCGCCGACCTGCACCCCACATCGCCGGGCACCTACGCGGCAGACGCTCCGGTCCCGGTCGGCGGCAAATGGAAGACCCTCGTACGCCTCGCCAGAGGCGACGAGTTGATGTCCGCCCCGGTCTTCATGCCCGCAGACCCCGAAATCGGCGCGGTCGAGATCCCCGCGACCTCACGCACCATCGCCTTCGGCAACGAACAGCAATACCTCATGCGCGAGGTCAAACCCGGCCCAGCCACGGTGATGACCATCGCCTATAGCGCCGTCGCCATCGTGTCGTTGCTCTGGGCCGCCGCCTTCGTCCTGGCGTGCACCAGGATTCCCAAGCAGCGTCCCCTACGAACGCCCGGAACGCGCGGAGCAGCACCTTCACGAGCCGCGAGCACAAACTGATTACCCACAGCCACTTCAGCCCCTACGTACGACACAAGGCGCAGATTGCTGCCGGCGTCGAATCCGGGACCCGACCGCTCAGATGTCGTAGTACAGCTGAAACTCGTACGGATGCGGGCGAAGGCGGATGGCGTCGATCTCGGTCTCGCGCTTGTACGAGATCCAGGTGTCGATGAGATCGGCGGTGAACACGCCGCCGGCCTTCAGGAAGTCCTGGTCGGCTTCGAGCGCGTCGAGCGCCGCGTCGAGCGAACTCGGAACCTGCGGCACCTTGGCGAGCTCCTCCGGCGGCAGGTCGTAGAGATCCTTGTCGACCGGCGGCGGCGGTTCGATGCGATTGACGATGCCGTCGAGACCGGCCATCAGCATCGCGGAGAACGCCAGGTACGGGTTGCAGGACGGGTCGGGACAGCGGAACTCGAGCCGCTTCGCCTTCGGGCTCTTCGAGTAGAGCGGGATGCGAACCGACGCGGAGCGGTTGCGCTGCGAGTACACGAGGTTCACGGGAGCCTCGTAACCGGGAACGAGCCGCTTGTACGAGTTCGTGGTCGGCGCCGCGAACGCCAAGATCGCGGGTGCGTGCTTGAGCAAGCCGCCGATGTACCAGCGGGCCATGTCCGACAACCCGGCGTAGCCGGTCTCGCTGAAGAACAGCGGCTCGCCACCCTTCCACAACGACTGATGGCAGTGCATGCCCGAGCCGTTGTCCTGGAAGATCGGCTTCGGCATGAACGTCGCGGTCTTGCCGGCCGCGTTGGCGACATTCTTCACGACGTACTTGTAGAGCATCAGCTTGTCAGCCATGCGCAGCAGCGTGTCGAAGCGCATGTCGATCTCGGCCTGGCCGGCGGTACCGACCTCGTGGTGCTGGATCTCCACCTCGATGCCGAGCCGCTCCATCGTCAGGATCATCTCGGAGCGCAGATCCTGATACTGGTCCATGGGCGGGACCGGGAAGTAGCCCTCCTTGTACCGGATCTTGTAGCCGAGGTTGTGGCCGCCCTCGTCGCGTGCGGTGTTCCACGCGGCCTCGACCGAGTCGACCGAGTGCGACGCGGAGTGCTGATCGTAGTGGAACCGCACGTCGTCGAAGATGAAGAACTCCGCCTCGGGCCCGAAGTACGCGGTGTCGGCCAGCCCGGTCGACACGAGGTGGTCCTCCGCCTTCTTCGCGACGTACCGGGGATCACGCGAGTACGACTCGAGCGTGATCGGGTCGCGCACGAAGCAGTTCAGGTTGAGGGTCTTGTGCGTCCGGAACGGATCGATGATCGCGGTGTTCGGGTCAGGCACCAGGATCATGTCCGACTCCTGGATCTCCTGGAACCCGCGGATGGACGAACCGTCGAACCCGAGACCCTCCTCGAAGGCATCTGCGCTCAGCTCGTGGACCGGCGCGGAGAAGTGCTGCATGAGTCCCGGAAGATCGCAGAACCGGAAGTCCACGATCTCCACGCCCTCGTCACGGGCAAGTGCCAACACCTCGTCGGGTGTGCGTTCCTGCACGGGTGCCTCCTTCTCGATGGGGACCGGCGCAAGCTAACCGGTGAACCGGCCCCGCGCTCGCGCAGCCGGTTCGTCCACGTCACACCTGCAGCTCGCGCTCCAGAGCCGAGCAGCAGGTGTCCACGATCATTCGGGTGACGACGTACGGGTCGCAGTTCGCGTTGGGCCGGCGGTCTTCGATGTAACCCTTCTTGTCGACCTCGACCTGCCACGGGATCCGCACCGACGCACCCCGGTTCGACACGCCGTAGCTGAACTCGTGCCACGGCGCAGTCTCGTGCGAGCCGGTGAGCCGGTGCTCGATGTCGGCGCCGTAGTTCTTCACGTGCTCGTCGGCCTTCTCGCCGAGCGCCTCGCACGCAGTGATGATCGGGTCGTAGTGCTCGCGCATCGCCTTCGTGGAGAAATTCGTGTGCGCCCCCGCACCGTTCCAGTCGCCCTTCACCGGTTTCGGGTCGAGCGTCGCCGACACACCGAAGTCCTCGGCCGTGCGGTACAGCAACCACCGCGCCACCCAGAGCTGGTCGGCCACGTCGATCGGCCCGAGCGGGCCGACCTGGAATTCCCACTGGCCTGGCATCACCTCGGCGTTGATGCCGGAGATCGACAGCCCCGCGGCGAGACAGTTGTCGAGGTGCTTCTCGACGACGTCACGGCCGAACACCTCGTCGGCGCCAACACCGCAGTAGTAGAAGCCCTGCGGGGCGGGGAACCCGCCGGCCGGGAAGCCGAGCGGGTGGGAGTTCTTGAAGAACGTGTACTCCTGCTCGATGCCGAACAGCGGCTCCTGGTCCGCGTACTTTTCGGCGATCGGGCGCAGCCGCGCTCGCGTGTTGGACGGGTGCGGCGTCATGTCGGTGAGCAGCACCTCGCACAGCACCAGCTTGTTCTCGCCGCCCCGGATCGGGTCCGGGCACGAGAACACCGGCTGGAGCACGCAGTCGGAGTTGCTGCCGGGCGCCTGGTTCGTGCTCGAGCCGTCGAAGCCCCAGATCGACAGCTCCGCACCATCGGGCAGGACCTTCGTCTTCGACCGCAACCGGGCGGTGGGTTCGGTGCCGTCGATCCAGATGTACTCGGCCTTGTAGCTCACGTCGGTCCTCGTCCCTTTCGAATGCGCGGCGCAACGGGTGTCGGGGTGCAGGCTCCCAGCGGCCCGTTTCCGCGCCGTTGCCCGAATGTGAACAGCATGTGAACCGAACAACGGGCTGGGGGCCGAGTGGGCCGGTCATGTCAACATGGACGGATGGTCGAGCGCCAGACCGAGGTCGCCGGGATGGTGATCCGGCGATGATGGAACGCCAGCAGGACTACGTGTTGCGGACCGTCGAGGAGCGGGGGGTCCGGCTGATCCGGCTGTGGTTCAGCGACGTGCTTGGCCAGCTCAAGTCGTTCGCGATCTCGCCGGCCGAGCTCGAGAACGCCTTCGCCGAGGGCATGCAGTTCGACGGCTCGTCGATCGACGGCTACAGCCGGGTGCAGGAGAGCGACGTGCTCGCCCGCCCCGACGCGAACAGCTTCGAGCTGCTGCCGTGGGGGATCGACGAGGCCCCGTCGGCACGCATGTTCTGTGACATCGCCAACCTCGACGGCACGCCGTTCGAAGGCGACCCGCGACAGGTGCTGAAGCGCAACCTGGCGAGGGCCCGCGAGCGCGGCTTCACCTTCTACGCCGCGCCCGACATGGAGTTCTTCTACTTCTCGTCGCCGGACCCCTCGCGACCTCCTGAGCCGCTCGACACGTCGTCGTACTTCGACCTCACCACTGCCGATGTCGCAGGCGACATCCGCAAGGAGACCATCCACATGCTGGAAGCGCTCGGCATCCCCGTCGAGTACTCACACCACGAGGATGCACCGAGCCAGCACGAGATCGACCTGCGGTACACCGACGCGTTGACGATGGCCGACAACGTGATGACGTTCCGGCTCGTCGTGAAGGAGGTTGCGCACGAGCACGGGGTGCACGCGACCTTCATGCCGAAGCCGATGGAGCGGGTGCAGGGCTCCGGGATGCACACGCACTTCTCGCTGTTCGAGGGCGACACGAACGCGTTCCACGACCCGGGTGACCCCTACGGGCTGTCCAAGATCGGCCGTGGGTTCATCGCCGGTGTTCTCCGGCACGCGCGCGAGATCAGCGCCGTCACCAACCAGTGGGTCAACTCCTACAAGCGACTGGTGGTCGGCTTCGAAGCTCCCGTTTACATCTCGTGGGCCCGCAACAACCGTTCGGTGGTCGTGAACGTGCCCCACACGAAGAAGGGCAAGCCCGAGTCCACCCGGGTCGAGTACCGGGCGCCCGACCCGGCCTGCAACCCGTACCTGGCCTTCTCCGTCGTGCTGGCCGCGGGGTTGAGGGGCATCGAGGAGAACTACGAGCTGCCGCCCGAGACGACCGCGAACCTGTACGAGCTGACCGAGGAGGAGCGCCTCGCCGAGGGGATCGAGATGCTGCCGGGCTCGCTCGCCGACGCGATCAACGCCATGGAGGACTCCGAGCTCGTCGCCGAGGCCCTGGGCGAGCACGTCTTCGAGTGGTTCATTCGCAACAAGCGCGCCGAGTGGCGCGACTACAAGACCCACATCTCGCAGTTCGAGCTGGACCGCTACTACAGGAACCTGTAGATGCAGCCGCTGCTGCTGTTCCCCGACCCGCCCCCGGTTGAGCTCGCGCAGGCCCTCGACCTGAACGGTCACCCGTGGAAGGCAGCCGGCGACGAGCGCGCCGCGCAGTTCGGCGCACCCGAAGACGGCTGGGCGGGCGCCATCGTGTGCGCCGATACCGATCCGGAAGGCGCGTTCGCGATGTGCCGCGCGCTCCGCAAGCGCGGCGCGCCCCTCGAACCCGTGCTGCTGCTGATCCCAGGCTCCCGGCTACACGACCTCGAACTGCGTGACGACCTGTTCGACGACTTCTGCCTCACACCGTTCCATCCGCGCGAGCTCGAAGCTCGGGTGCGCCACCTGTTCTTCCGTGCCGGGCGCGGACCCGGACCCGAACTGATCGAGTACGGCGACCTCGTGCTGAACCTCGAGACGTATCAAGCCGCGTGCGCGGGCCGGCCGCTCGACCTCACGTACATGGAGTACGAGTTGCTGAAGTTCCTCGCCGGCCACCCCGGGAAGGTGTTCACCCGCGAGACGCTGCTGTCCCGGGTGTGGGGCTACGAGTACTACGGCGGGGCGCGCACCGTTGACGTCCACATCCGTCGCTTGCGCGCCAAGTTGGGCGAAGAGCACGCGAATCTCATCCAGACGGTTCGCTCCGTCGGGTACCGCTTCGGCCAGTCTCGCTGGAACGCGTGACGGCGACTAGTCCACCGGGCGACCACAAATGACGCGTCCGGGTCATGGACGTGCATGACTGTCTTCTGCACCATCAGTAGCCGTGGGGGTGCGGAGGGCGAGGGCAGCGACCGTGGTTCGAGCCGCTCGCTGGGTGTCGGTTCGCCGTACGGCGCTCGCTCTCCTCGCCACCACCGTGTTCGTCGTCGCCGCCGGAGCTGGGCCGGCGGCGGCCGACGATCCCCTGTTCATCCCGTGGTCGTCGCTGCTGCCGAGCTTCACGACGCAATACGACCCGTCGTCGTCCAACGTGTGCACGAGCGGCAAGACGCAGTGCGTGGACTCGGTGATCCGCGAGATGACGAAGCGCTTCGATCCGCTGGCCGAAGCGTGCGACCACAACGCGGTGTTCTCGTTGACCTACCTGCGGACGACCGAGGAGTACCGGCGCACGATCGAGGATCCCACGTTCTTCTCGGACACGCCGTTCATCAACCACCAGGACGCGCTGTTCGCGAAGTACTACTTCGACGCCTGGGACGCGTACCGCTCGGGCCGTCTCACGGACACGCCGCTCGCCTGGCAACTCGCGCTGTCCGCCGCCGACCACCAGCAGGTGATGGGCATGGGCAACCTGCTGCTCGGCATGAGCGCGCACGTGAACCGTGACCTGCCGTTCGTGCTCGCCGACATCGGCCTCGTGAGGCCGGACGGCTCCAGCCGCAAGCCCGATCACGACAAGGTGAACCAGTTCCTCAACCGGGTGATCGACCCGCTGCTCCAGGAGGCCGCGGCGCGCTTCGACCCGACGATCCTGGTCACCCACGTGAACGGCCAGACGCTGGACTACACGGCGACGATGCAGATCCTCGTCGGCTGGCGGGAGCAGGCCTGGCGCAACGCCGAAGCACTGGTGAACGCGCCGACACCGGCCACCCGTGCCCTGGTCGCCCAGCAGATCGAGACGACGGCCGCGATCGAACAGGAGCTGATCATCGCCTCGACCGCGTACTCACCGCTGACGGCGAGCGCGGCGGTCAGCGCAGCGATCGCGCTGAACAACACGACGGTCGTGCTCGACCCGTCGGTACTGCTGAACCTCGTCAACGTCGCGACCGGTGACCGCAGCGCGAACATCACGGCTGGACTGCTCCCGCTGTTCGGCGGCGCGGCAGCTCGCAACTCGTACTGCGCCACCCACCACGGGTAGCCCGACGTCAGACGGGACGGACGTCTTTCGCCTGGAGGCCCCGCTCGGTCTGCTCGCTGGTGAACTCCACCTTCTGGCCCTGCTCGAGAGTCCTGAAACCGGTTCCCTGGATGTTCTTGTAGTGGACGAACAGCTCGTCGCCACCCTCATCCGAAGCGATGAAGCCCCAGCCCTTCTCGGAGTTGAAGAATTTCACGGTGCCGGTAGCCATGCGTGCCGGAACCCCTTTCGCGCCCTTTCAGGGTTCGGCCCGCCCGCATCGACGACCCGTCTCCCCTGCACAACCAAACTGACGGGGCCGCACAATAGCGACCGACCGCGCGGCGCGCCTGCTGGACGCCGCTCAGCGGTTGAGCTCGATGAGCTCGCTGCCTTGGTGGGTCGCCTCGCCGTTCGCCTTCAGCGCGGCGCCAAGGATCACGGCCACGAGCAGACCGCTCAGGATGAACACGATCGGCAGCACCACGACGAGCACGAGCACGATGATCACGACGCCGGCCACGGCGCGTTTCTACCCGACGTAGGCCCACGCCTCCACTTCGACCAGCGCGCCGAGCGGTAGCTCGGCGACACCGACCGCCGACCGTGCCGGCCGGTGATCACCGAGCTCGTCCGTGTAGACCTCGTTCATCAGCGCGTAGTCGCTCATGTGGCGGAGGAACACCGTGGTCTTGACGACGTTCGCGAGCGTGGCGCCGTTCGCCTCGAGCTGCCGGCGCAGGTTCGCCATCGCCTGACGCAGCTCCGCCTCGACGCCACCGGGCACGAGCTTGCCGTCGACGATGCCGACCTGGCCGGATACGACCAGCCAGTCGCCAGCTCGCACGACGGGCGTGTAGGGACCGACAGGCTCTTCGGGTTGCGGGCTCAACGGAGGCTCCTCCCAGTCGGCAACGACGGCGGGCAGCCTTGCGCGACCCACACCGCCGCCGCTACCGCGGCGAACACCGCGTCGCTGCCATTGCGGGGCGGCTCGTCGCTGCGCTCGATCTCAACGGTGATCGGCGGCGTGTCGACGGCACGCAAGATCCCGAAGGAGCGGATCGTCAGGTCGTGGGGCGAGCCGGCGCCGTCGACCGCGATCCCCTCCGAGGTCACCCAGCCGAGCGCCATGTGTGCCGAACCTATGCAGTACGAGCGCAGGACCACCTCGTCGAGCGGGTCGCCCGCGGCCACCCGCACGTGCACGCCGTCGTGGTCGACGGTGGCGCGGGCGCGGGCGCCGTTCGGGGCGACGATCTCGCCGGCGTCACCGCGCGCGCCAGCGAGCAGGAGGGCGGCCTCCGCCCACCCTGCGGCGCGCAACGCGCCCGACGTCGGCGGCCCGGCCACGTCGACCTCCTCGACCGCGAGCGACGGCGCGAACGAAGCGATGGCCGCGCCGATCTCCGCGGTTCGTGCCACCCGCACGACACCGGTGCCGTCGGCGCGCACCCCGGCGCCGATCGGTGGGCGCTTCGGCCCCAGGCGCACTACGTCCTCGCGCGAGTACAGCACGCGCACGGCGCGGCCGTAGCGGTCCGCCAGCTCGCGGGCGGTGCGCGGCGCGTTGCTCGCGACCTTGCCGCCGAACGCGCCGCCATTGGCCAGCGGTGAAGCCGGCTCACCACCCGGCTCGCACCACGACGCGTCGGTCTCGAGGTACGCGGGCTCGACCCAGGTCGTCTGCAGCGTCACGTCCCAGTCTCCGGCGGGGACGGCCACCGGGTGCGAGACCGCCGCGGTCGTGCGCCGGCCCTGCACCTTCGCGGCCGCGCGTCGAGCTTCAGTGAGCGTCTCGCCCACAGCCCAGCCGCCGGCGCCGTCAGGCACCGCGACGAGCGCGTCGAGCGGCGCGGTGTCGTCGGCGAAGCCGCCGCGACCGAGCGCGACGTCGGGATTGACCCGTTGCGGGACACCTCCTTCGAGCGCGGCACGCTGCGCGGCCCGGGACAGATCGCGAGCCGGGTCGACCGGTGCGCCGAACGCCCGCCACGCGTCGAGGATCGTGCGCCAGCCCGTGCAGCGGCACAGGTGCGCGAGCAGCGCGCGCTCGACGCGGTCGATGTCGTCGACGGTCGCGCCCTTCTCCCGAAGCGCGTCGAGCCGGACGATGATGCCGGGGGTGCAGAAGCCGCACTGGCTCGCCCCGCTGGCGCAGAACGCCTCCGCCCAGCGGGCGCCGCGCTCACCGCCGGGGCCGAGGCCGTCGACGGTGGTGATGGCCCGGCCCGCCACCCGCCGGGCGGGTGTCACGCAGGCGACCCGCGGCTCGCCGTCCACCAGCACGGTGCAGCAGCCGCACTGGCCCTGCGGGGAGCAGCCGTCCTTCGGCGAACGCACACCAGCGCGGTCACGCAGGACCTCGAGCAGCGACGCGCCGTCGTCGTCGACGACGATCGGACGGCCGTCGACCGTGAAGGAGAGCTGACGTTCGGCGGCCATGCGAATGACGATAGGTTCGCCGCGTGATCCCCCGAATCAGCCGGCGCTCGTTCCTCGCAGGCACGGGCGCCGTCGCCCTTGCGGCCTGCAGCAAGACGAAGACATCGTCCGACACGATCTCGGAGCTCACGATGGTGACCTACTCGGACCCGAGCGCGCTCCTGCCCTCGAAGCCGGCTCGCCTCGCGTTCGGGTTCGCCGACAAGGAGGGCGTGTTCCTCGCCCAAGCGCCGCAGGACGGCCCCCTGACCTTCACGATCGAGTCGAACGGCCAGCGCATCGGCGAACCTGTCGTCTCCGACCCCCACGCCGACGGCATCCCGAAGGCGTACTACCCAGTGGTCTTCACCCCTCCGTTGCCGGGCGTCTACTCGATCAGCGCGAGCGTGAACGGGAACCCGGTGGCACGCCAGATCCAGATCCCCGAGACCACGTCGGTGGTCGGGCCGGGGCAGGCGATGATCCCTTACGACACCCCGACGACCGCCGACCCGCGCGGCGTCGAACTGCTGTGCACGCACAACCCACCGTGCCCGCTGCACGACGTGACGTTGACCGAGGCCCTCGCTGGAGGCACGCCCGTCGCGTTCCTCATCGCGACGCCGCAGTTCTGCCAGACCTCGATCTGCGGACCAGTGCTCGACGTGCTGCTCTCGCTGAAGGACGCGTTCCCGACGGTCAAGATGCTGCACAGCGAGGTGTACCCGACCGCGGCTGATGCGCAGCCGAGCTCGGGGAAGGTGACCGGCGTCGTGACCGCGTACGGGCTGACGTTCGAGCCGGCGCTGTTCCTCGCCGACAAGTCAGGCACGATCGTGCAGCGGCTCGACACGATCTTCGATCGCGGCGAGTTGCGCGACGCGCTGAGGCGGTTGACCGCCGCCTGACCCGAGCCGCCGCACGGGATGGTCGCCGGGCCACGGCCGGTCGAGGAAGAATCGGGGTGGTGGACCAGGGAGGCGGTGAGCACGCGGACGCGCCGGATCCGTTGCTCGACGCGGATTCGGTCCTCGGTGTCCACGTCGTGCGGCACCCGGACCCGGCGTGGCGGGCGCGCGAGCTGCTCGACGAGATCGGCGGCGAGATCGTCATCGACGTCGACCATGTCCAGCGCGCCTTCGCTGCGCGGGTCGACGCGGCGCGGGTGGAGCCGGTGGTGCTGACCGACAGCGAGCGCGCCGAGCTGGTCGAGGCGGCGCGCTCGGGCTCGCCGGTCGGTCCTGTGCAGATCACCGACACGAAGGCCGAGGAACTGCGCTCGCTCGCCCGTGAGCTCGCGCTCGTCGAGCGCATCCGCGTCGAGACCGAATCGGGCGTGGTCGGCACGTTGCGCCGGCGGTTGTCCGGCTCGACCGGCGTGTCCGTGCACCCCGACGCGATCCGGGCGGCGGCTGCATCGGTGCTCGGTGCGACCGCCACCGTGGCCGAGCGCGAGCGCGCGCTCGACGAGCTCGGACCGCGACCGGCCCCGCTGGCGGCGCCGGGTTCCGCGGGCGCTGCGGCGCCGAGGATCGAGGAGCTGCCGTTCGCGCCCGAACCGGTCAGCGCCCGCCGCCGGATGGTCGTACCGGCCGGGATCGCCGTCGTCGCGCTCGCCACCGCGCTGGTCGCGGTGGCCGGTGTCCCGGCGGTGCCCTGGTTGCTGCTCGCTGCTGGCCTGCTCGGTGCGTGCGCCGCCACGATCCGAGCGCGGCGCGATGCCCGTGATCCGGGCCGGACTCCAGCCCCGCTCGCCGGCGAGACCGACCCGGTGCCGGGCATCACCGAGCACGAGTGGCTCATCCAGCGGGCACAGCTCGAAGCGGCCCGCGACCGCGCCGTGGAGGAGGCCCGGTCGGCGCGGGTGCAGTGGGAATCGCTGGCTGGACCGGGCGCGGACCCGGCGGACCTCGACGCCGTACTGCGCCGCCACGACCCGCAGTACGACCTCGTGGGCGCGGCCGCCAAGGCATCACCCGCGGTGCGGGCCGCCCGCGCGGTGCACGAAGAGGTGCGATCCCGGTGGCGGGCGGAGTGGCAGGCGCTGGGTTACGACGAACCGCCCGAGCCCGCCGACATCGAGACCCATCTTGACGCGATGTCGGCACCAGCCACAGGTGACGTGGTGGTCTCCGCGGCGAGCGCGCGGGCTCGCCTCGCGGCAGCCGACGCGTGGGCAGAGGCTTGCGCGGTGATCGACCGGCCGATCCTGCTCGTGCAGCCGGAGAACTGGTTGCCGGCCAGCACCCTCGCGGCGATGGTGAACACCCTGCCCGCCGGTGCCGAGGTGATCATCGTCACCCGCGGCTGACGCCGACGGCGGCTGCGGTCAGCTGAAGCTCTGGCCGCAGCCGCAGGTTCGCTGCGCGTTCGGGTTCTCGATCGAAAACCCAGCCTGCTGCAGGCCATCCTTGTAGTCGAGCACCGCGCCTTCGAGCAGCGGGGCGCTCGACGGGTCGACGACGACCTTCACGCCGGCGAAGTCTGCCGTGTGGTCGTCGCTCGCGATGTCGGTGTCGAAGAACATCTCGTAGCTGAACCCCGAACAGCCACCCGGACGGACGGCCACGCGCAGCGCCAGGCCGGGTTCGCCTTCGGCTTCGATGAGGCCCTTCACCTTCTCGGCTGCGGCATCGGTCAGCGTGATCACCGGTTCCTCCTCGGTGTGCTCCGATCCAAATCTACCCCAGCAGGTCGTCTTCACCCACCCTCCACGACCGCCAGCTCGACCTGGCACGGCGTGCGATCCACCAGGGTGTGGAACGCGCTCACCTCGATCTCGTCCTCGGCCAGCGCTTCGACGAAACCCTCGACGAGCCCTCGATGCAAGCTGCACACCAGGTCGGGGTTCGCTTCGGCCAGGTCGCGGAACGGGCAGTGCGTGAACGCGATCGTCGCGTTCTCCTCGTCACCGGCGATCGCGGGGTCGAAGCCGAGCCGGTCGAGCTCGAGGACCAGCGCCTCGAGACACGGCCTACGTGCCTGCACCGCGTCGGCCCGGCCCTGCTCGCGCCCGGCGTCGGCGGCGTCGTCGGGACGCACCCCGGCGAGGCGGGCGGCGCGCAGCAGCATCCGGGCGAGGATCGGGAATGTCGGCGGCTCGAGCCCGAGCGACGGCGCGTCGGCGGCGAGCAGGTAGCGGTGCTGCGGCCGCCCGACCGCACCGCGGTTGTCGATCTGCACCTCGAGCAGCCCGACCTCGCGCATGCGTTCGAGGTGGGGACGCACGGTGTTCACGTGCAGGCCGAGCGTCTCCGCGATGTCGGCGGTCGACAGCGGGTGCGGCGACCGGGCCAGCTCCAGATAGATCGCGTAGCGGGTGTTGTCGCCCAGAGTCTTGAGCAGGTCGAGACGGGGCGTGTCCGCGCTCACCATGCAAGGCTACACCCCGAGATTCCACGGCCTTCGCCGGTAGAATGCGCGGCGTGCCGAGTCCCCCACCGCCCCCTGCCATCGACGTCATCGGTGCACTGCGCGGGGTGGTCGACCCGGAGCTCGGCTCGGACGTGGTCGATCTCGGCATGGTGCGCGATGCCCGGGTCGACGAGGCGAGCGGCACGGTCACCGTGGTGGTCGCGCTGACCACCGCGGGTTGCCCGCTGCGAGCGCAGCTCCAGCGCGACATCCGCGCCCGGATCGGGTCCCTCCCTGGCGTGAGCAACGTCGAGCTCGAGTGGACCGAGATGACGCCGCAGGAAAAGACGGCGGCGATGGAGCGTGCCCGGTTCAACATCAGCCAGCGGGCCGAGCAGACGTCGGTGGCACCGACGACGCGGGTCATCACGATCGCGTCCGGCAAGGGCGGCGTCGGCAAGTCGTCGGTCACCGTGAACCTGGCGGCCGCCCTCGCCGCCCGCGGCCTCAAGGTCGGCGTGCTCGACGCGGACATCTGGGGTTTCTCCGTGCCGCGGATGCTCGGCGTCGACGGCCGGTTGAGCGGCACGGTGCGCGACGACCGCAAGCTGATGGTGCCGAACGAGCGGGTCATCGGCGACGGTCTCGTTCGGGTGGTGTCGATGGGGTTCCTCGTCGAGGACGAAGGCTCCGCGCTGATGTGGCGCGGCCTGATGCTCAACCGAGGCGTGCAGCACTTCCTGCAGGACGTCGACTGGGGCGACGATCTCGACTACCTGCTCGTCGACATGCCGCCGGGAACCGGCGACGTGCAGATGGGCGTGGCCAAGCTCGTTCCTCGCGCCGAAGTCGTCATCGTGACCACTCCGGCGCTCGCCGCGCAGAAGGTGGCGGTGCGGGCCGCGTCGATGGCGCGCAAGAACTACCTGCGCATCGCGGGCGTGATCGAGAACATGAGCGCGTTCACCTGCGACCACGGCACCGGCTACGCGTTGTTCGGCGAGGGCGGCGGCGAGGCGTGCGCGCGCGAAGCGGGCGCGCCGTTGCTCGGCTCAGTGCCCCTCGAGCCGTCGGTCGCGGCCGGCGGAGACACCGGCGTGCCGGTCGCGTTGAGCGACGGCCCTGCTGCCGAGGCCTTCCGTGCCATCGCCGCGCGCATCGCCGAGGAGGCAATCCCGCCGATCACGATGGCGGGCTGCAGCGCGCGGATGCTCAAGGCCGCGCTGGAGGCACTCGACGAGGCGGGCTGACGCTCCGCTACGACGACTCGGAGAAGACGGTGAAGCCGTCGCTCAGGAACCGAAAGTCGCTGTCGGCGGTGAAGTCGCTCGCAGCCACGAAGTCCTTCGCGGCGCTGATGTCGACGACGCCATTCGTGAAGTCGCGGTAGGCCCGTGTTAGCAGCTGCATGTAGTAGCCGCCCTGGTCCTTCGCCGACACCGGAGCGTTGAACGTCCTCGTTTGCGACTGCAGCGTCACGTCACCTTCCACCCCGCCCTGGCCGCTCACGACGATGTCGACCTCGACGGCGAAGGGTGCGGGTAACACCAACGCCTCCGGTTTGCCTGCCGTGTCATTGTTCACGACGAAGAAGATCCCGCCCTTCACGCCGCTCGGGTCGGTGTCGGTGAAGTTGCTGTCCGACGCGGTGTCGATCGCGCCTTGACTGAATCTCGCGTTGAACCCGAACGCGGTCCGATACTTCTCGATCGTCGTGAAGTCCGCTGCCATACCCAGCGTGACGTCGAAGTTGCCGTCGGGGATCGCCTTCACCAGCAGCGCGTTCCCGGCTGCGACCTTCACGTGGTGGACCGTGGCCCTCCCGGCGTCGACGTGCACCCGCGTCTCGCCGGTGCCGTCGCCTCCGTTGCCGCCGCCGTTGCCCCGCAGCGCGAAGAACCCGGCGATCACGGCGACCGCGGCGATCGCAGCGACCACAACGGGAAGCCTCGAGCGCCGGTCACGACCGGGCCGCGGCGACGGCGGCTCGGGGCCCGGCGCGCCGGCCGCTGCTGCCGTCTGGTCCGCGGTCATCGGATCGGTGGACGTGACGCCGCCGTCGGAGACGTTGTCGGTCCACGCTCTACCGTCGTGGTAGCGGTACTCGTGCTGGCCGGTCGGGTCGGGCTGCCAGCCAGCGGCCCCGATCGCGACCGTGCGCGAGACCACCGGCTCCTCGGGTGTGGCCACCACCGATGTGGCATCGGCGAGCTGCGCGGTGGTCGCGGAACCGGCCGCGGCGGCACGCGCGATCGCCGCCCCCAGCGCGATCGCGTGCTTCGGGTGCGCGTCGGTGGCCACCGGACGGCCCATCTCGGCACCGACCATCTCGGCGACGAGCGGGATGCGAGACGATCCACCGACGAGAAGGACCCGGGCGACGAGTTGTCTGAGAACACGGCTTCGAGGTCGGAGAGGTTCGAGACATCCGACAGGTCGAGATCCAGCGCCTTGAGGGTCATGGTCAGCTTGCCGGCCCGGCAGTCGCCGTTGTCGTCGATGAGCAGCGGGATGAACTCGAACTCACCCCCCACGGGCATGGCGGTGAAGGCTCGCAGTCTGCTGGCCGGCGCCGTCGGCAGACTGGAAGAAGTAGGCGACGCTGCCCTTCGCGCCGATGTCCTCCTCGCGGAGGTTGGCGCACGCGTCCCGGAGGCCGTTGCCGAGCACGTCGCTGGCATCGCTGATCTGCGCGTTGACCGCGTCGACCACGCCCTGGTCGATGATCGCCGGCGTGAACGAGTCGTCGTCGGCCTCCACGACGATCGTGACCGCCTGGTTCGCGCCGACCTTGACGGTGTGCACGATCGGATGGGTCTCGTCCTTGGCGTCGTCGGTGAAGATCAATGACTTGTCGCCGAGCGTGGTAGCACCGCCGCCGCTGTCGGGGGTGACGAGCACGACCACCGCAGCGATGACGAGGACGGCGACGACCGCAGCGGCGACGACCAGCGGCGTCTTCGACCGGGGTGGCGGCGCCGGCGACGTCGCGGCGGCGCGCGCCGCGACCTGCGACGGCGGGGGCAGCGGCTTGCCGCCGAGTGGGTCGGTGGACGCGACGCCGTGGTCCGACACGTCGTCGAGCCACGCGTACCCGTCCCACTAGCGCAGCTCGTGCGCCCCGGTTGGGTCGGGGTACCAGCCCGCGGGATCGTTGATGTCCACCATGGGTCGCCTCGCGCTCGCCGACGATCGGGGCGGAACGCTACTTCCCCGGCCGCAACGGCACCGGCAACGCGCTGCTGTACCGTTGCGCGCCGTGCTCAGCCGGGTGGTCGTCGCAGTCGTCGCGGTCGCGGCGCTCGCCGCGTGCGGACGACCGAGCGATCTCGACCACCAGGAGCAGGTCGCGTTCGCGCGTGGATGCACGAGCTTGATCGAACGCAACATGGCCAACGCCGACCCGCCGGTGCGCGAGCTCGGCGGCGAGACGCTCGACCTGCGCGACCCGGCCGGGTTCTACGCGGTCCTCGAACGGCTGCGGGGCCCGAAGACCTTCGACTTCAACGACCCTGCTGACGCGGACCGCTCACCGAAGGACAAGCTCGACGACCCGTGCCGTCCTCGTACCCCGCCGAAATCGACCGAGTCGACAAGCACCACTGCGACGACCACGACGACCGCTCCACCCGGGCCGTGACTCGACGCTGGGTCGACGTCGCCGTACCGGCCGGGCTCGTCACGGTCACCGCCGCCACCCGGCTGCCGCACCTGTCGACCCCACGAGCGTTCGTCTTCGACGAGATCTACTACGCCCCCGACGCGGCGTCGATGCTGCGCTACGGGGTCGAGCGCGGCGGCGTCGTGCACCCGCCGGGAGGCAAGTGGCTGATCGCCGCGGGCATCCGCGCCTTCGGGTTCACGCCGTTCGGCTGGCGTTTCGCCGCGCTGGTCGCCGGTTGCATCACCGTCGTGCTGACCTACGTCGCCGCCCGCCAGATCGTTCGCGGGGTGCTGCTCCCCGGCCTCGCCGGGCTGGCGGTCGCGCTCGACGGCGTGTCGTTCACCACCGGCAGGGTCGCGATGCTCGACGTGTTCCTCGCGCTGTTCACGACCGCGGCGATCACGTTCACGCTGGCCGCTCTGCGGCATCGGGACAACCGGCGCGCGGTGAACCGCTGCCGGCTCGGCGCCGCGCTCGCGCTCGGGCTCGGGCTCACCGTGAAGTGGAGCGCGGCGTACCTGCTGATCGGCGTGCTGCTCGCGTTCGTGCTGCTCGACGCACGCGATCCTGCCGGTCCTCGCCAAGGCCGCCGTGTCCTTGCGACCGTGCTGTCGCTCACCGTGCTTCCCGCGGCGGTCTACGCGCTGGCGTACGTGCCATGGGTGGTCAACGCCGGCAAGACCTACCAGCACCTGCACGACTGCCAGGTGTACGGCGACTGCTCGCTCTCGCTGGCGAACCGGATCCGCCAGCTCGTCGAGGACCAGAACCGGGTGCTCGAGTTCCAGCGGACGAGCAAGCAGGACAGGAATTCCAACGCCGCGCTGGCGTGGACGTGGTGGAACCAGGACCACCCGACGACGATGTTCCGCAAGCCGTGCCTCGACGCATACGCGCAGGCACCCGACGACCTCGCCGACCGCGCCTGTGACGGCGCCGGTACCGGCAAGGTCATGCAGATCGTGACGGTCGCGAACCCCGTCGTTTGGTTCGCCGCGCTCGCCGCCGGCCTCGTGCTCGCCGGTTACGCGATCGCCCGACGCGACCTCACCATCGTGTTCCTGCTCGTCGCGGGCGTGTACCAGTGGCTGTTCTGGGCGGTGAACAGCCGGCACTCCTACTCGTTCTACATCGCGCCGCTCATTCCCGCGTTCGCGTTGTGGCTCGTGTACGTGTTCGCGCAGCGGGGCTTCCGGTGGGTCGCGCCGGTGTTCGCGACCCTCACCGTCGCGGCGTTCGTGTTCTACTACCCGATCTGGGCCGGCCGGCCGCTCACCCCCGACCAGGCACGGGCTCGGGAGTACTGGTTGGCCTACTGATGGTCACCGCGCCGGTCGCGTCTTCTTGGGTGGCCGTGCGGCGCATCGCGCTCGTCACCTACGCGATCGTCCTGTACCTGTGGTGCCGAGAGTACGGGATCCCGATCGGCCACGACTACGTGTTCCTGTGGATCATCATCGGGCTCGCGTGCGCGTCGATCGGACGCACGTGGATGGCGGTCGTACACCTCTTGATCGACTGGGGACCGTTCCTCGCGGTCGTGATCGCCTACGACCTCTCGCGCGGTTGGGCCGACAGCGCGGGGTTCCCCGTCCACTTCACGCCCCAGATCGAGGCCGACAGGGCGCTGTTCTTCGGGACCGTTCCACCGGTTTGGCTCCAGCACCACCTGTTCCACACGCAGTTCGTCCGGGTGTTCACCGGCGGCGGGTTCGTGGCACGGCTCCAGCCGACCACCCATCTCCACTGGTACGAGGTGGTGTTCGACCTCACCTACGTCTCGCACTACCTGGCGTCGTTCGTCGCCGCCGGGCTGCTGTGGGTGCGGTCGCGAGAACGGTTCCAGGCGTACGCCCGGCGCTTCTGCACGCTGAGCGCGTTCGGCTTCGTCACCTACGTGATCTTCCCGGCCGCGCCGCCGTGGATGGCCGCGCAGCGCGGCTACATCGACCCCCTCGTCGGGCGGGTCGGCGGGCGCGGGTTCGCGTGGCTGCACCTGCACACGATCCGGAACCTCATCGAAACCGGTACGAAGACCACCAACCTCGTCGCCGCGGTGCCCTCGCTGCACGCCGGCTTCGCGGCCCTGCTGGCGATCACGTTCTGGCGCAGCGTGCCCCGCTGGGCCCGCCCCCTGCTCGGGGCGTATCCCGCCGTGATGGGCATGACGCTCGTCGCCACCGGCGAGCACTACGTCGTCGACATCCTCCTCGGCGTCCTCTACGCGTTCTTGGCATGCGCGCTCTGGAACGCCATCGAGCGGTGGTGGACGAACCGCAAGCTCACGGCCCGCGACAGCGCCGTCGAGGTCAACCTGCTGTCCGCAGCGCAACCGCCGGCGCGAGACGGCTCGCCCGCGTCGCAGGCACCAACGCGGCGAGCAATGATGCCGTGAGCACGCTCGCAGCGATGACGGCGAGCGCCGGCCACGGGATCGTGAAGCGCAGCATGCCGTCGCCGAAGACGGTGGAGTGAAGCACCGCGTCGCTCGTGACGAGCCCGAGTGCGCCGCCGACGACGATGCCTTGGACCGCGACCAGCGACGCCTCGACGACGAACGCCCGGCGGACGAGGTCGGCGCCGCAGCCGATGGCCCGCAGCGTGCCGATCTCGCGCTGGCGCTCGCGCACGGCGCGCACCATCACGACTCCGAGGCCGCTGATGCCGACCGCGAAGCCGAGCGCGAGGAATCCTTCGAGCAGCGCGATGAACTGCGCCTCGGTGCGGAAGCGCTCGTCGACGAGCGAGCGGAACGTGTCGGCTCGCACGCCGTTGGCGAGCAAGTCTCGCTGGAGCGCGGCGGCCACCTCGGTGGCGGGCACGCCGGGGTCGACCGCGACGTAGGCACGCGAGAGGGCCGAGCGGTCCACGAGGGTCGGCACCGTGGACGCGGCCACCATCGCGCCGTTGTGCGCGGGGTCGACGAGGCCGCTGATGCCGGCGACGGTCAGCGGATGGCGGCGACCCGTCGCCGGGTCGATGAGCGTCAACCGCTGGCCGGCGTCGACGGTGCGGCGCGGCGGACCACCCGCGGTCGCGAAGAAGTCGGCGGGGACGATGACGAGCCCCGGTGACCTGAGCACGGCCCGCCACGCCGCCTCGTCGGTGGCGTACTGCGGGTCGCGCGCCGCGAGCGCGGGAGCACCGCTGGTGAGCAGCGCCTCGTCGAAACCGGTGAGCGGCTGGGTCACCGCGGCCGTGTCGGGATCGGTCTGGAACTGCGCCTCGGCGCGCACGAGCGGCGCGACTGCAGCGACACCGGGCTGTGACGCGAGCCGTGCCGGTGACACCGGGTTGGCCGGGTTCGCGTCGACGCGCAGATCGAAGCCCCCGGCGGCCTGCGCCGCGAGACCTGGCGCGTCGCGATCGAACACCGCGGCGAACACCACCAGTGCCGTGAGCGCGAACACGACCAAGGCGTACATGCCGACGAGCAGCCCGGTGCGGACGCGCTTGGTGAGCGGGTTCGCGAGGCCGAGTCGCAGCCCGAGCCCGCCGCCTCTGACCGCGAGCACCCGGGCCGGCAACCGCAGCAGGTCGTCGTTGGCCACCACCCCCACGACGCCGGCGACCACGAGCAACCCGCCCTGCTCGACGAACACCTCGATCCCGCTGGCGCCGAACACCGACGGCAGCAGCCGGAAGGCGGCGAGGAGGTAGGCGAGCACCGCGGCCGCTGCGACCGAGATCGCCACGCGGCGGGCCACGAGGTGGCCGACCAGCTGCACGGCTCCCCAAGCGGCGACGGCAGGCCCTGCCAGCGCGGCGAGCGGCTCGCGCGCCGCGACGCCGAATCCGAACAGCGCGGCACCGAAAGCGATCGCGCTCGCCGCGCCGACGCGACGCACGCGGCCTCTGCGGTGCCGGGGCGCCGGTTCCGGCGCATCGCGGATGGCGCGCACGACGTCGAGGCGTCCGATGCGTATGCAGGTCGCCCACACCGTGACGAGCGCGATGCCGAGCCCGATGGCGAACGCGACCGCGACATGAGCGGGGTCGACTGTGACCCTCAGCTCGTCGGTGGCTCGCCGGCCTTGCATGAAGATCGCGCCCGCCAGCGTGCTGACGATCCGGCCGACTCCGGTACCGGCGACGGCACCCGCGGCGGCGGCAACCACCGCGTACGCGAGCCCTTCGAGGCCGAGCACGGTGACGAGCCGGCGCCGGGTGAAGCCGAGCGCGCGCAACGTGCCGAGCTCGGTCTTGCGCTCCTCGGCGAGCATGACGAACAGGTTGACGAGCAGCAGCACGCTGGCAGCCACCGTGAAGCTGCCGATGAGTCCGAACAACTCGGTGAAGTTCGTGCCCTGCCGGTCCGCGAACGCGAGCGTCTCCTGCTTCTCCTCGATCGTCTCGGCGCCGAGCCCGGCGGTGCGGATCATGAGCTCGCGGTTCACGGCGTCGCTCAGACGGACCCCGTCGAAGACACCGCCCCGGTTGGACACGAGCACGCGCCCCTCGGGCGGCGCCGAGCCTGCCGGTGCGCGGGCGGCCAGGGCCGCGAGCGTGCCCGGCGCGACGAACACGTTGCGGGCCTCGTTCTCGAACCCGGGGTGGAAGCCGGCGACGCCGAGCCGGGGGACGATCCCGCGCACGGTGAGCCGCCGTGTCTCGCCGAACGCGAACACGTCGAGCTGCTCGCCGGTCCGTACGCCTAGCTCCGACGCGAGGTCGGCACCGATCACGACATCCGAGCCGGCGGGTGTCGGGCCCGCGTTCGCGAAGCCGGTGGCGTCTGGATCGCCCCCGAAGCGGCGCGCCGCGTCGAAGTCGACCTCGTGGGCGTAGGCGTCGGGCACCGCCACGCGCGGGCCGGCCCCGGCGCCGGCGGTGTCCATGGAGCTGACCGCGACGGTCGCGGTGGTCTCGGCGAGAACGCCGTCGGTGTCGGGGAGCGGGTGGCCCGAGACCCGCGCCAGCGCGGCCGGCAGCTGCGTGGCGCGATGGACGAGGACGATCTCGTCGATCGGGCCGAGCCGGGTGCGGGCGCCGTCCCGGATCGTCGCGTGCAGCGTGTCACCGACCACGAACGACGCGCTGATGACAGCGGTGGCGAGCAGCGAGCCGAGCACCACCAGCGCGGCGTCGACCTTGCGGCGGGTCGCGTTGCGGGCGGCGAGCCGCGCGCCGAGCATCGACAGCCCCGCCCGCATCACGGGTCGGAGCCGCCGCCGTCGACGATCCGCCCGTCGCGTAGGTGCAGCACGCGGTCGCCTCGCTCGGCGATCGTGCGGTCGTGGGTGACGACGAGGAAGGTCTGGCCGCCTGCATGCAGCTCGAGCAGCAGCTCGAGGACCTGCGACGCGGTCTCACTGTCGAGGTTGCCGGTCGGCTCGTCGGCCCACACGATCGCCGGCTGGGCGACGAGTGCGCGAGCGATCGCGACCCGCTGCTGCTCGCCGCCCGACAGCTCCGCGGGCCGGTGGCCGAGCCGGTCGCCGAGGCCGATCCGCTCGAGGATCTCGCTGGCGCGCCGCCGCGCCTCGCGCGCCCGCAGTCGGTTCACGAGTAGAGGCAGCTCGACGTTCTCGAGCGCGCTGAGCACAGGAACGAGGTTGAACGTCTGGAACACGAAACCCATGCGTCGCGCGCGAAGGCGGGTCCGCGCCCCGTCGGCGAGCGCATGGATGTCGACCCCGTCGACGAGCACCTGCCCGCCGTCGATCGCATCCAAGCCCGAGAGGCAGTTGAGCAGTGTGGTCTTGCCACACCCGGATGGCCCCATGACCGTGACGAGCTCACCCGGCGCGAGCTCGACGTCGACGCCGCGCAGGGCCAGCACCTCGTGCGCCGCGGTCCGGTAGATCTTGCGGACACCGCGCGCCGACAGGACCGGCTCGCCCATGAATCGGACCGTACCGGCTGGCGGCGCGGTGCCCGGTCCGCACCGGCAGCTACGCGGCCGGCAGCGTGAAGCTGAACCGCGCGCCGCCCTCGGGCGGCGACTCGTACCAGACGCGACCGCCCATCGCCTCGACGAGGCCGCGGACCAAGGCGAGGCCCAGCCCGGTGCTCGGGCTCCTACGGCGCGGCAGCCCGGTGAGGGTGAGACGGGAGAACAGCGCGGGCTCGGCGAGCGGGTCGACGCCCGGGCCATGGTCGGTGACGTGTACGACCACCTCGCCGTCGGAGGCGGTGGCGGTCACCACGACCGGTGGGGCGCCGTGTTCGAAGGCGTTCTCGACGAGGTTGGCCACCACCTGCTCGAACCGGCGGCGATCAGCGAGCACCTCGAGCGCCGGGTCGATGTCGACCTCCGGCGCGCCGCCGCTGATCGATGCGAGCGCGGACACCACCGTGGCCCGCACCCCAACGGGTTGGCGGTTGACCAGCAGCGTGTCGTACTCGAGCAGGCTCATCTGGTCGAGGTCGTCGACGAGGCGCGTCATCCGCTCGGCTTGCTGGCGGATGCGTTCTCCGATCGAGCGCACCTGGAGGGCGTCGAGCTCGTCGCTGTGGCTGCCGAGCATCGCGCCGAGACCGAGCACGGTCGTGAGCGGGCGGCGCAGCTCGTGGCCGAGCAGCGCGAGCACGTCGTTGCGCAGTTCCTCGAACTGCAACGCGGGGGTCAGGTCGCGCACGACGCCGTCGAAGCCGACGACCTCGTCGCCGTCGCGGCGTTCGACGACGCGGATGTCGAGCACCCGAGGCACGCCGTCGGCGCGGCGTATGGCCACCTCGGTCTGCCCCGCGTCGAGGCGGAACTCGGTCGCGGGTTGCAGGACGTCGAGAAGCCGGGCGCCGACGAGCTCGTCGACCGGCCGGCCGAGGATGACCGCCAGCGACGCGTTCGCGTACTGGATCCGGCCGTCGAGATCGATCTCGTAGACGCCGTCGCCGGCGTTCTCGACCACGTTCTCGAACCGCGCGCGGCTCTGGTCCTGGCGGTTCATCACCGACTGCCAGTAGCCGCGGGCGATGGCGTCGGTGAGGCGATCCATCGCCGGCAGCACGCGTGTGAGCACGAGCGACAGCGCGAGACCCCAGTGCCGGCCCCGCTCCTCGGCGACTTCGACCGCGGTCTGCACGACGAGGTCGCGGGAGATGCGCAGCACCATGAGCAGTTCCTGCAACGGCGTGTTGGCGCGGGCCGCGTCGGCGCCGACGACCGCGAGCTCTTCGACGAGCACGTCGTCGACCTGGCTGCCGAGCGCGGCGATGGCGAGGATCGCCTCGAACCGCGCCCGCGCGTCGTTGATGAACTGCGTCTGCTGATGGAGCGTCCACTGTCCGGCTTCGGGGAAGGCCGCGACCAGCAGGTCGAGCGCCCTGCGGGCCATGTCCTCCGAGCGGCCGTCGAGCGCGTCGAGCAGGCTCTGCGGATCGATCTCGTCGAGGGGCGCGTCGCCGGCGTCGGTGACGTCGATGATGCCGAGCACGGCGTCGTCGTCGCTGCTGTTGCGGGCGAGGAAAGCTTTCAGGTCACCGAGAGCGACGCGGACCCTGCCGTCCGGCGAGGAGCTGCCCCGCAGGTAGCCCGCACCGACGAGCGCCTCGACGCTCTCGACCGGGATGCGGAGCAGCCCGGCCGCTTCGGGCAACGTCATCCGGCTCGGTCCGCCTGCGTCGGTCATTCGGCGTGCTTTCCACGAGGTCCACCTGGAACGGCCATGTACGAATGGAATTTCTACGCCGAAACACTCGTTCTTGCCGCGATCAACAGGATTTGTGGCGCTTCGGAGTTGAGCGGGGGACCGTGCGGGCACCCGTGAGCAGCCTTCGACACGATGGCCACCACCCCGAAGCGCCCCTGCGCGACCGCGTCGTCGACGTGAGGTCGGACGTGATCGACCTTGCGGTCATCCTCAGCGGGAACGATCCGGCTTGGCCAGCCGCAAGATCGGGATCTCGTGGTCAGCGGCGAAGCGCTTCACGTCCCGGACAAACCGGTTGCCGATCTGCGCGAACAACGCCGGTGACGGCACCGGGTTGCCGACTCCGCTTCGAGCGTCACGTGCCCCTCGAGCACCTCGTTGATGTTCGTCGGCGCCACCCCGACAGCGTCGCCCGTGAGGGCCGGCTCTGCCGGCCCGACACCGACTCGATCAGCACCGACGAGGCGGGAGGGGGCCTGGGGGGAGGGCCTGCCCTCCCCCCACCAACTAGTTGCGCTGCAGGCGCCGCGACCGCCGGGCGACCGCGGCGCCGGTGACGAGGAGCAGGGCGGCGACTGCAACGAGCACGCCGACGTCGCCGCCGGTCCGGGCGAGCTTGTTCGGTTCGCCGGCATCGGAGGAACTCGCCGTCGTCGAGGAACTCGCCGTCGAGAACGTCGTGGACGTCGTCGTCGTTGACGACGCCAGCGGCGGGCCTGTCACGGTGAACGGCCCGGGCTGCGACGTGAAGAAGGCCTGGTCCTCTTCGTGGCAAACCGCGCCGACACTGTAGTCACCGGATTGCGCAGTTTGCGGGATTACCAATTGGCCGGAAATCGTGCCATCGGGCGCAACGTCGTATTCATCGCCAAATTCCACGCCGGACTGCGTCGTGCTCGTTGCGCCTACCAGAATCTGCACGCCTTGGCCGCTCCCGCCCCAGAGGCACTTGGCGTCGAAGAAGATCGAATCGCCGCGTGCTCCTTCGGTGGGGTGGTAGGAGAACTGGCCTTCCGTGCCCGGCGGGGCTTGTGCCGCTGCTGGCACTGCGAGGATCAGCGTCGTGACGGCTGCGCCGATGGCCGCGGCGGCGCGACAGCACACCGTGCGGACTCTCATGGGAGGTGTTGAACAGCGCCGAGGGTGTCGCTGTTGTTGTCCCAGTCGCCCGAGAGGAACTTGTACGACGGGTCGCCGTAGGTGACGGTGATGTTCGGCGGGCCACCGGAGTTGGAGTTGCGCAGATACCAGGTCGATCCGGATACCACGCCGATCGTGTCGCCGAGCAGACCGTCCCAGTTGCCGGTGACAGCGGTGTAGCCGGTCGTCCCGTAGCTGAAGGTGATGTTGGGTGTGCCGCCGCTTGGCGTCTGACGGAGGTACCAGTTGCCGTACTCGTAGATGCCGATGCCGTCGCTGCCGATGCCGTCCCAGTTGCCGACCACGAACTGGTCGTACGACGACCCGTAGCTGAACGTGATGTTGGGTGACCCG